>Ga0181517_10004407_pt1 | contig 12841 bp, 11 predicted proteins | sample PEATcosm2014_Bin_31_FD_119748 | JGI IMG/M metagenome (GOLD analysis project Ga0181517, IMG submission 119748) | Peatland microbial communities from MTU Mesocosm Facility, Houghton, MI, USA - PEATcosm2014_Bin01_30_metaG | ecosystem: Environmental > Terrestrial > Soil > Wetlands > Peat | place... | reverse complement strand
TGCTCTGCGCAACGCGGTCGATTCAATCACGCCGTCGGACCGGCCCACCCGGTTGAAACTCGCCTATGAACTGGCCAACGCCGACATGAACTCCGCCCTGGCCGATCCGAATTTTCAGCAGACGGCCAAGCCGGATGTGTATCTCATCTCCGATGGGCGTGCTCTGGACGCCGGCCAGGTGTCGCTGCAAACGCAGGTGAAGTTCGAGCAGGTCGGCTCGCCGGACACGCCCAATATCGCCATCGTCACGCTCAACGCCAAGCGGAATTACGAGCATCCGACGCAGGTGGAGGTCTTTGCGCGGCTGGCGAATTTCGGGCCAAAGCCGGTGACGGATGTGGGCGTGCAGTTGTCCGTTGACGGCCAGGTCCGCAGCGCCGGCGTTGCCAGTCTGCTGCCGGAGCGATTCACCGAGGATCAGAAACGCGCGGCAACCGACAAAGGATTTGTCCCGCGCGACAGTATCGCGTTCCCCACGCTGGATATCACCAGCGCCGCCGTCATCAAGGTCGAGCAGACGGCCACAGAACATGACGCTCTGGCGGCCGACGATGTGGCCTATGTCGTGGTTCCGCCCGCCAAGCAGCTCAGCGTTCTGGTGGTGGGCGACGGGAATTATTTTCTGGACAAGGCACTGTCGGTGCTGTCGCTGAAGAAGCCCGATGCGCTGGTCCCGACCGATTACGAAAAGAAACTGCCCGACAACTACGACGTGATCATTTTCGACCGCTACAGCCCCACCAAGCTTCCGCCGGCCGGTGGTTTCATCTATCTGGGCGCCGTGCCGCCGAACCTGGCGCTGAAGGCGGCCAAGGATGCCGACGGCAAGGTGATTACGATGGACGATGTGACGGTGCTCGATTGGAAGCACGATCACCCGATCCTGCGCGATCTCATCCTCACCAAGCTCTGGGCCCGCAAACAGACCAAGCTCCTGCCGACGCTCGATTCGGAAGTTCTCATCGACGGCTCCGGCGGGCCGCTGCTGGTCCTGCACCATGAAGGCCGCGGCACGCATCTGGTCCTGGCGTTCGATCCGCTGGACAGCAACTGGCCGGTCCGGCCCAGCTTTCCCGTTTTTCTGCAAAACGCGCTGGAGTACCTGGCCCTTGGTTCGGATATGAACGTGCGCCAGTCGTACGAGCCCGGCCAGGCCGTGCGCATCCCCCGCGTCGATCTGCAAAAGATGGATTCAATCCCCGCGCGCGTGCGGATCATTGGCCCGGCCGGCTCGGTTAGCGCCGAGGTTCCGCCGACCGGTGATTTCGCCCTGCCGGCGATGGAGCGCGTCGGCCTGTACGCCACCGATCCGCCTATTCCCGGCTACGAGAAGATCGCCGTGAATCTGCTGGATGCCAATGAAAGTAACCTGCTCCCGGCCGACACCGCCCCCGGCGGCGGCAATTCCCCCGCCGTCGCCGCCGGCGCCAAGAGCCGCCTTGAGCTGTGGTGGTGGATCGTCATCGCCGCCGTGGGTTTCTCGATGATCGAATGGTGGGTCTACACGCGGCGGGTGCATTTGTAGAGCGTCCGCTCAACGCCGCCGGACCACGACCACGCCGCCGACGTACGGGCCGGGGCGATAGGGATAAGGTCCCCAGTACGGATCGTCGCGGTAATAATAAACCCGCTGATATTCGCGCTGGAAGTCGGCGATCTGCTCGACCGGTTGCGGGCCGATCTGCAAACCCCAGCGGAGCTGAAGCGAGTCCAGATCAAAATCGTCATACGACTTGCCGTCGGGGAACGGGAAATACGCCGTCACCAGCGCCGATTCTCCGGGCGTGAGCATAACCGGCGCGGGCGCCACCACCGGCGGGCCGAACCGGAACAGATTGCCGGTGGTCAGTTCCAGCGAGGTGGGATTGAGCGAAATCGGTTCCGGACCGTTGTTGTCCAGGCGCAGGCGCACCTCGACCGATTCCGGAACATTCGCCTTCTGATCCTCATAGCGCACACCCACGACCGAAGCGTAGGCACGAACCGGCGGCGGATCGTTCGGCTGCGTCGCCGGAATATCCGCCACCACCGGCCGGGGCTGGTACAAATACCCGTCCACGTACGGTGATGAAGAACATCCGACCGCCCAGCCAATCAGCGGTAGGCAGATGGCAAGATAAACCCGCTTCATAAGCACCTCCAGTTTTCCACGAAGACATTGTAGCAGCATGCAGCGAACGTCGCGCCGGCGTTCATGTTTGGCCGATGTGCGATAGAATGCCCGCTCACTTACGGAAGGAACACCATGACCCGTCTCGAAATTGCGACACTGGCCTGCAAGATACTGGCGCTGTGGATGTTCGCCCAGGCGGTGACCTATCTTGCCGCAATAATCCCCACGCTGATTGCCCTTATGGGCCGCATGTTCAGCTATCCGCCCCTTGGCTGGCGGGATTTTGACAGTTTGGTGCTGCCCCTTCAGCTTCTTGCCGGGCAAGTCGCGGTTGGATTGGTCTTGTGGTTCAAGGCGGAATGGACCGCCCGCCGGATGGTCTCGCACGAATCGACTCCGGTGGCCGGATCGAATATCACGCAAGCCGACGTGATGGCCGTGGCCTTTTGCGCGGTCGGGGTTTTTACTCTGATTCCCGCGCTCCAGTCGGTGGCGCGGCAGATCGCGGGGCTTGTCATGGGAACGTATCGCTCTCCCTCGGAGGTGCTGGGTAGCCCCAGTTTCTGGTCATCGGTCCTGGTGCTGGCCGTCTCGCTGTGGCTGATCGTCGGCTCGCACGGCGTCGTGCGCCTGGTGCTGTGGGCGCGATCGGCCGCGGGTACGCGAGGCGCTGAGACGCCGGGGATTTGCGCCAAGTGCGGCTACGACCTCCGCGCCACGCCCGACCGCTGCCCGGAATGCGGAACGATTCCGCAGAAGTGAGTCTTCAAGAACCCCCGTGAGCTCCATTGCGGCCGGCAAGCGATTCGCTCGACAAATCGCCCGGCATGACGTTCAATGGGGTGGTGCAGCATATCCTGATCTATTGGAGCATAGCGGCCTTGCACGTGCTGGCGGGAGCGGCATGGTTCGGGGCGATGTTCTTCAGCCTGATGTTACTGCAACCGCGGGCGCGGCGGTTTTTTGGCGATGACGAGAAGTTCGAATTCTTCATCGCCAGCATCAGCCAGGGTGCGCGGTGGAAGGTGCTGAGTGCCCTGGCGCTGATCGCGGCCAGCGGTGCGGGATTGGTGCTGCTGCTGTCGCGACAGCGGATCAGCCGGGAGTGGTGGATTCTGATCGGCGTCAAGATCGTCCTGATGGTCATGGCGATGGGGATTTTCTGGTATGCGTCATGGCGGCTGTGGCCGAGGCGGATCTTCGCGTCGGCGGACGAGTTGCCCGCCATCCGCCGGCGATTCGCGGCGGTGGGGATCTCGCTGATCCTGATCGCCGGGGCGAGCATGGCACTGGGGCTCCTGGCGCGTGCGCTGCGGGTATGACTTGCGCGCTTCCGAGAAGCGCGGTCCGGAATGTGGCGAGCCAATTCCGCCGTCGTGATATTACGGGTGCAATGCCTGCATGGAATCGAGCGATGGCAAAAGGCAGCCGTACATCGAGTTGATGGACCCTGACATGGTGCAGGTCATTCGTGCCAAGACGGGGGCCGAGCGTTTACGTATCGCCAGCGGAATGTACGCCAGTGCGCGGCGCATGCTCCTCAGCCATTTGCGCCACGAGCACCCGGAGTGGAGCGAGCAGTGCGTCGAGCAAGAAGCGGCACGGAGGCTCTCGCATGGAGCCGTCTGACCTGTTGCGATTTGTGGCTGGCGTCATCGAGGGCATGGGTCTGCGTTATTTTGTCACCGGATCGACCGCGACGATCTCTGGCACACCATTAAGGCACGCATGAAGCCCAAGGGCTAACGCCAAAAGAAGAACCACGCTCCGGCCACGATAATCGCCTGCGTGGTGATGGCGGTGAGGATCATCAGTTTCCACGGCGGCGGACAGGAGCGGTCGGGCGGCAACTCGGTCTGCTCGTCCGTGGATTCCGTCGCGGCGTCGCACTTGGCGGCGCGGTGGACGACCGCGGCGATGATGAGGTTGGCTTCAAATCGGTCGATGCCGGTTTGTTCGGCTTGACGCAACAGCGCCTGGCGGGCGGAATAGCGAAGCGTTGCTCCGTCCATTTGCGATGCGACGAGGCGGGCGAAGGCGCCGGCCTGTGAGGGCTTGGTCACTTCGCACGGAACGAGCGACCGGCCGGAGATGGCGGATAATTCCTGGTACATCCGTCGGGGCTGGCCGCCATATCGCGCCCGCGCCTGCCGCGAGAGCCGGCAGTAATCGGCAATTGAATATCGACTTGTCAATACCGCGGCGGACATGAGAAACAGACTAACCCATGCCTGTGCCGGGGCCGCGAATTTCGTGCGTTCGCGACAGCATCGCCACCGCCGCAACAACCGGCTGTACCGGTTATGACGATCGTGACGTACACTGATCGCGCTATGGATGGGCGGCACAGTAAATCGCGGCGAACCATCACCCGCCTCGCCGCTCTGCTGGCGATTGCGGCCGTGGGGGCGATCGTCGTGTTAATCGTTTTCGCCCGCCAGCCGCCAGCTTGGTACGCGGCCGCGCTGCAATTTGATCCCGCGGCGGCAAACGACGCCGATCAGAAACTGGCTGGAATCGTGAGCTGGGCCGCCGGCGTACAAGCGAGCGAGACGCGACAGCGCCTTGCGGCAGCGTCCGGTAATCCGGCGGCGGGGACATCGGAAAACGTTGGTCCGATAACCGTGGAATTCACCGCAGCGCAGATCAATTCGTTCATTCGCAAATGGTTTCCGGCCGCGGCAGGCTCCGCAGGCCAATGGGGCGACGTCGCCGTAGAACTGGAGGACGGCCGGATCATTCTGGCCGGGCGGATGGGCGGGGGATCGACAGTCCTGAGCGTGCCCGTCGAGCCGGTCATCGACGGCCAGGGGCGACTTATCGCGACGGTTGGAGGCGCGCATGCCGGACGGCTGCCGATTCCGGGAGCGATGTTGTCCGGGTCGATCGCGCAAGCCAGGGCATCGCTGCAATCGCAATTGTCTACACGGCAATCGCAGGCCAGGATCGACGCGGATGGAATCGGCAATCCAGCAGCCGCCAACGTCTGCATGGCGCGACTGTGCATCGCTTTGCTGGACAGCACCGCCGGACGGGTGAGTCCCGTTGATCCGATCGTGATGGTGCCGTTCGATCCATCTCGCGCAAGCCGCCGGATTTCTGTGCGCGTGGAGGCGATAGCGATTGATAGCCGGTCCATCACGCTGCGGCTGGCGAGAAAGTAGATCGCTTTGCTGGTCGAGAGTAGAAAGTAGACGGTTGGGCCAGACAACGGAAGACGATCACGCGGTGGCACATGTGCGTGCTGGAATATCTCGAATGGAGCCGACCGGGCTCGAACCGGCAACCCCTGCCTTGCAAAAGCAGTGCTCTCCCAATTGAGCTACGGCCCCGACGCGGGCGATCTTAGACGCTAGCGGTCTGGCCAGCAACGGCGGTGGCCGGTTTGGTGCCCGTGTATTCGGAAAAAATCCCCAATTCCACGTGGCGTCCGACGTCGGCAAACCCGGCCGTGCCGAGCGCGGCTTGGACGGCGGTGGGCGGAACGCAGGCAGCGATCGTGTCCCAGTAATAGGTCCAGAGATGCTGTGTCGATCGGCGGCGCCCGATGATGCGGGCCATGCCGGGAACCACACTGCGCATGTAGAATTTCAAAAGGAGCGTGGCCAGCGAGCCAGCGGGCTTGGTGATTTCCAGAACGCACAACCGGCCGCCGGGTCGCAGGACGCGATGGAATTCGGCGAAGGTGACCGACAAATCGCTGAGATGCCGCAGGGCATAACCCATGGAGAGGAAATCGAAGGAGTTGTCGGCGAAGGGAAGTCGCTCGCCGGTGGCGATGACGGGGCGGATGCCCAGTGCGTGGGCGGCCAGTTCGAGCATGCCGTGACTGGGGTCCAGGCCGATGACGCGCTGCGGCGAGCCGGTGATGGTGCAGGCTTCTCGCGCCACCAGGCCGGTGCCGATGGCGACATCAAGGACGAGTTGTCCGTTTGCCAGCCCGGCGCGTTCCAGGGCGCGGCGACGATACCATGATCCGCTGCCCAGGCCGATGAGGCGTTCGATGCGATCGTAATCGGGCGCAGTATCGTCGAAGATCTTGCGGACGAAATCGGTTTTGCCGGACCTGGGATCGTAATATTTTGCCAAATCGGGATGAGGGGGAAGAGGCTGCGGATGAACGGTGGCGGTTGCGTCCGACATGACGCGGAGTGTACAGCAAGTCGGGCGATTTTGGCAGATGCGGGCGATTTTGGTGCGACTGGTTATACTCTGCGCGTCCCGGAACCTGTATGCGCCCAGAATTCGCCCGGCTTGGTGAGCACCCCGATGTTTCCGTCCTGATTGTGGGCGGCGGCATCAATGGAATCGGCCTGCTGCGAGAATTGGCGCTGCAGGATATCGACGTTCTGCTGGTCGACAGGTCTGATTTCTGCGCCGGAACCAGTGCCGCCATGACACGTGTGATTCACGGCGGCCTGCGCTATCTGGAGAACGCGGAATTCCGTTTGGTGAAAGAGTCTCTCCGCGAGCGAAATCGCCTGCTGCGCAACGCGCCCCACTACGTCAAGCCGCTGCCGACGACGATTCCGATCTTCAACTGGACGAGCGGCGTGATTCCGGCCGTCCGCAATTTGATGGGTTGGCCCGCCAAGCCGGGCAGTCGCGGCGCAGTGCTCGTCAAGATGGGTCTGACGTGTTACGACTGGTTGGCCGGCCGGGAGTCACCGCTGCCGCGACACCAGTTTCGGTCCAGGCGTGCTGCTTTGGAGCTGCGGCCGGCTCTGAACCCCGACGTGATTTGTACCGCGACCTATTACGACGCGAGGATCACGTACCCGGAAAGGTTGTGCCTTGAATTGATCCAGGATGCCGAGGCCGTATTTCCCGAGGCGAAAGCGCTGAATTACGTTAGCCTGCAAAGTGCCGCCGGGGACGCCGTTGTCTTGCGCGACGAGGTATCTGGTGAGATTTGTCAGGTGCGGCCGAAGGTGGTGGTCAATGCTACCGGCGCCTGGATTGACTTCACCAATCGGGCTCTGGGGCGGGAGTCTCGCTTCATCGGCGGGACCAAGGGTTCACACCTTGTGCTTGACCATCCCGAACTCGCGAAGGCGACCGGCGACGAGATGATATACTTCGTCAACCGGGACGGAAGAATCTGCATCTTCTATTCGGTGTACGGCCGGATCATCGCCGGGGCCACCGACATCGCGACCGACAATCCGGAGGCGGTCTGCGACGAGGCTGAGGTGGACTACATCCTGGAAGCGATGCGGCTGGCGTTCCCGTCCATTCGGGTGGACCGGTCGCACGTCGTCTTCCGGATCTGCGGGGTGCGGCCGTTGCCGCGAAGCAATGCCCTGACGCCAGGCCAGATCAGCCGTGACCACAGCTTTCCGGTCCTCGCTCCGGGCAATGGGATCGACCTGCCGATCTACTCGCTGGTCGGGGGGAAGTGGACGACGTTCCGCGCACTGGCCGAGCAGGTGACGGATGCGATTCTGCCGGTCCTGGGGCGGAAGCGAATCCGCGGTTCTGCGGAGGTTCCGATCGGCGGCGGCAAGGGCTATCCCAGGATGCCGGAGCAAACGGGACTGCCCCCGCAGAGGCTGGAAACCCTCGTGGAACGCTATGGAACCGGGGCGGACAAGGTGGCCGCATACCTGCAAGCGGGACCGGACGCAGCGCTTACGTATCATGACGGCTACACCCGCCGGGAGATCGAATTCGTGGTACGAAACGAGTGCGTTGTCCATCTCGATGACCTGATCCTCAGGCGTACGCTCATGGCGCTGCTGGGGCAGGTAAGCCGCCCCCTGCTGAAGGAACTGGCGATGATCATCTCGCCGGTGCTCCAATGGACGCCGCAATCGGCTGACGCCGAGGTGGAAAGAACCGCCGAAATTCTGGCGCGGGTTCACGGCGTGACGCTGGCGAGGTGATCGAAGTCGCCCTTGAGGTGCTCGTAGACATCCCGAAACACCTGGTAGAGACGCGTGTACGTCTCGTGATTCGCCGGGTTCGGCTCGAAGCGTCTGTCGAGTTGGACAATCTCCGCCAGCGACTTGCGCACATCGGGGAAGATTCCAGCGCCCATTCCGGCCAGCACGGCGGCGCCGAACGGGGAGCCGACCGATGTACGGGGCAGCAACAGCGGAAGCCCCAGCACATCCGCCTTGATCTGATTCCAAAGGTCGCTGCGGCTGCACCCGCCGACGCTGCGCACTTCGCGAACTTCGGCACCCGCCCGCATCGCCACCTCGACATTGTGGCGAAGAGCAAAGGCGGCGCCTTCCAGAATCGCTCGCACCATCGCCGCTTTGGGCGTGGCCAGCGAGAGACCGAAGAACACCCCGCGGGCATTGGTGTGCCAAAGCGGCGAACGCTCCCCCATCATGTACGGCAGGAAGATGACACCCCCGCTGCCCGGCGCGATCTCGGCGGCCCGCCGCGTGAGCAGATCGAATGCGTCGGTCTTGCCGTCGGACGCGGCCTGAACCTCGCTCTGGGCGAACTGATCCCGGAACCAGCGCAGGCAGCCCCCCGAGGCGACCATGGCGCCCAGCAGCAGATGGATTCCCGGCAGGGCGTGCGGCATGGCAATCAGCGCCGGCTCGGTCAGACCCCGGTCGTTGGGGATGATGACGACCGTGGATGTCCCCGTCATCTCGGCGGCGATGCCGGGCTCAACCACGCCAACCTCCAAGGCCGCCGAGGCACTGTCCACCGTGCCGGCCATCACCGGAGTGCCTTCCTTTACCCCGGTCGCCTCGGCGGCCTGCGATGTGACTTCGCCCTGAGGGCAATGTCCCGCCATGACCTCGGGGAATTGCGACGGCACGACTCCGCAGGCGGCGCACAGTGCATCGGACCATTCTCCCGTACGGTAGTCGCGCATCTGCAGGAGTACGGCGTGTGCTGGATCGAGTGTGAGCCGCCCCGTGAGGCGGTAGTTGATGTATCCGTTCACCTGCACAAATTGCCAAGTCTGCCTCAAGACCTCGGGCTCGTGATCTCGCAGCCAGAGGAGTCTCGCGGCGACGTAGAAGGCATCCGGCCGGTTGCCGGTGACACGGTAGATCTGCTCGGCGCCCATCAGTTCCGTCAGCCGGACAATCTCGGCTTCCGCGCGACGGTCCATCCAGATCATCGCCGGTCGCAAAGGCCGGCCGGAACGATCCAGTGCTAACAACGTGGGGGCCTGACAACTTACGGCCAGACCAAGAACGCGCGGGGCTCCGTTGGGAACCTTGGCCAGCGCCTCTCTGATGGCGATGCAGGTCCCTCGCCACCAATCGTCGGGATCCTGTTCCACCCAGGCGGGGCGGATGTGGTGCAGTGGATACTCCGCCTGGCCAATCGCGTGGAGTTTTCCGCGCTGGTCCACAAGCGCGGCCTTGACGGAACTGGTTCCGACATCGATGCCAAGGAGCAGTGGTTCCATGTGTCGTCTCCGACGAAGCGTCAGATGGGCTGCCTAATGGGACGCTGTTGCAACGACGATCAGGCCTGCCAGATAGAGCAGGAACATGAGGACGAGGAGCCGATACACGCGCCCGCCGCCTCCGGCGAACTCTTTCCAAACCAGAACGCCCCACAGGGCCCCGACCATGCACGAGCCTTGCCCGATGGCGTAACTGATCGCCGGACCCACCTGCAACGCCTTGGGTGCGCTGGCGGCCACCCAATTCGACAGGGAGCCGATGATCCACATTACGCCGCCGATGATCCCGAGAAAATGGAACAGCGCATTGCCCTGGAGATAATCTCCGAACCTCAGCCGCGGGCCATCGATCGGGAATTTCAGGAAGTAGAGATTATAGAAGAACACCGAGACCAGCACGCCCAGGCCGAAGGCAAACGCTCCCGCGTAGGGGCCGAGTCCTTTGTCTCCCGTCATGCCGATCACGACCAGCGGGTAGAACATTCCCATCAGGATGCCGCCGATGATGGCGAGCCTGATTCCCTTCCACGTGGCGGCTTTCCTGGCGGCCGCATCCGCTGTGTCTCCGGCCGTGCTCTTGCTGGCCGCCAGCGCCCGGTACGCGATAGCGTCCACGATGATGGCGCCCATCACCAGGGCCACGCCGGCAAACAGCAGCAAGGGATTGCCCTGGGGGTTAACGCAGTAGTTCCATATGACCCCCACGATCAGGGCCAATCCCACGCCGATGGGGAATCCCACTCCCATGCCCGCCACCGCAATGGCGCCCACCACCAGGATGTTTGAGAGATTGAAGATGACCCCGCCGGCGAACGCGGAGAGAATGTTGATGTATCCGGCGTGCGACAGATCGGCCGTGAAGCGGAGTCCGTCCGATCCCCATGTGCCGAAGGTGAATCCGGCCAGGACCGCGCCCAGCGCCACTCCGATCGAGTAGTCATAGTAAAGGAGTTCGAACCGCCAGCCCTTGGTGAACTTGAGCACATTGGTCCATGATCCCCAGCAGATCATGGTCAAGATCGTGAGCATTAAGACAAGCCCGTAGGCATGCGGCAGTGTCATAAGATGTCCTTTCGCCAAAACTCGATGAATTGTCACGCTGTCGGATCGAGGGGCTCTCCTCGGCGTAGCATGAATGTCGCCCGGGCATCTGGCTTTGTGGGACCACCGCAACAGTCCAATCGCCGCCAGTCACGCCGCAACGCCGAGAACTAATAGCGCTAACACAGACGTGGAAGTGATGCAGTCCATGCCCTCACTTCGTCCCCATTCGCACATGCTTATTTGCGCCCCGTATAGCCTAAGCAGAATCCGCGGGCGCGTCAAAGATTTGTGCCGCACCAGCCAGGATGCGGCAGGGTTCTTTTGTCCGTAAGCTCGATGTTGCCGAGTCGCCGTAAGGACTTACAATCGGGGCGGCGATGTTCACACGCACAGGCGATGCCAACAGGAGCCAGACATGACCGTGGATGTTGTAATGTTGCCGGCGCTGATTGGTGCGGGCGAATTGGCCGGACGCGAGGTCGTCGTCTTCGATGTGCTGCGAGCGACCACATCGATGACGGCCGCGCTGGCGGCCGGTGCGGCGGGGGTGTGGCTGTTTCCGTCGGTTGAGTCCGCGAAACTGGCGAGGGACAAGGAGGCGGATCGGCCGCTGTTGGCGGGCGAAATCAGGGCGGTCCGGCCGGAGGGGTTTGATCTGGGGAACAGCCCCGGCGAATTCGTCGCTGATCGCGTTTCCGGCCGGCGTGTGTTTATGGCCACGACCAATGGGACCAAAGCGATCCTGGCGTGCGCTGCCGCCGGCGCGGAGCATGTGTGGGTCGGGGCACTGGTGAACGCGGCGGCAGTGGCGGGGCGGTTGGCGAAGACGGGTCGGCCGGTGACGCTCGTGTGTTCCGGGACAGTGGGGCGGGTGTCGCTGGAGGATGTGCTGGGCGCCGGTGCGGTGATGGAGCGGCTGGGCGAAATTGGTTGTGTCGAGCCGGGGAATGACAGTGCGGTGATCGCCGCTGAACTTTACGGTGCGATGCGCGGCGACCTGGCGGGTGCGCTGCGGCGCGGGCAGGGCGGGAAGAACATTCACGCGGTCCATCTCGACCCGGACATTGAATTTGCGGCGAGGCTGGATTCGATTGACGTGGTGGGATTGGCGCGCGGTGAGCCGTGGGTGGTGCGGCGGGAGGATGACAAAGTGACAAGATGACAAGGTGACTGGGTGACAAGTTGACTGGGTGGCAAGGTGACTGGGTGGCAAGGTGACTGCGGGATCTTGACAGGGCGTTGCCGCCTTACGGCTTCTTTCACCTTGTCACCTTGTCATTACTTCCCCAGCGTATGGGCCTATGATGCAATGCGTGCTGTGGGCGGTGCTCTTCCTGGGAGCGGACTTTGTCATCTGAGCGATCCAAACACGTGGTCATCACTGGAGTAGGAGTGGTCAGCCCCAACGGGATCGGGGCCGGGGAATTCGCGCGGGCGTGCGAGGCCGGGCGGAGCGGGGTGCGTTTTATCGAGGGGATCGATCTGGAGGGACTCAAGTCGTCGGTGGCGGCGCAGGTCGTGGGATTCGACGTGCTCAGCGTGATGGAACTGGCTGAATCACGGCGGGTGCCGCGCATGGTGCCGCTGGCGCTGGCGGCGGCGCGGGAGGCGATGGCCGAGGCACGGCTTGCAATCGCGGTGGATGATGTCGAAATGCAGCGGCGAGTCGGCGTGCTGCTGGGAACGGGCGGCGGCGGGCTGGCGTTTGTCGAGGAGCAGTACCGGCAATTCTTCCTGGAGGGAAAAGGCTCGCTCTATTCGATCACGGCCGGGACACATGGGAATTTGTCCAGCGAGCTGTCGATCGCGCTGAGTCTTCGCGGGCCGTCGCATGTGGTCTCGACGGGATGCGCCAGCAGCACGGACGCGATCGGGTATGCAATGACGATGATCCGAACCGGCGTGGCCAGCGCCATGGTGTGCGGCGGGGCGGATGCGCCGATCTCGAAGGGTATCTTGACGGCCTTCGAGAAGATGCGGGTGATATCGACCCGGCGGTGGGATGAGCCGCGCCGGGCGTCGCGGCCGTTTGATGCGCAGCGGGATGGGTTTGTGCTGGGCGAGGGGGCGTGGATGTTCGTGCTGGAGGATGCGGAATTCGCCGAAAGGCGAGGTGCGGCGGCGATTGCGGAAGTGGCGGGGTATGGCTCGACCTGCGATGCGTATCATCGGGTGCAGATCGCCCCGGACGTGGCCGAACCGGTGCGGGCGATTGAGTTGGCCCTGGCGGATGCGGGGGTGGATAAGTGGAAAGTGAATTATGTCAGCGCGCACGGGACGGGGACGGAGTTGAACGA
>Ga0181517_10004406_pt1 | contig 12841 bp, 11 predicted proteins | sample PEATcosm2014_Bin_31_FD_119748 | JGI IMG/M metagenome (GOLD analysis project Ga0181517, IMG submission 119748) | Peatland microbial communities from MTU Mesocosm Facility, Houghton, MI, USA - PEATcosm2014_Bin01_30_metaG | ecosystem: Environmental > Terrestrial > Soil > Wetlands > Peat | place... | reverse complement strand
CGTGTAGAGGAAGAACTTCAGCGCCGCCTTGATCCGGTTGGCCCCCCCCCACACGCCGATCATCACGTACATCGGGATGAGCATCAGCTCCCAGAAGACGTAGAAGAGGAAGAGGTCCATCGACACGAGCGAGCCGATCATCGCCCCTTCGAGCAGGAGGAGCGCGAAGCACCAGTCCTTCAGCCTCGCCGAGAGCGAGCCGAACGAGGCGTAGGTCGCGATGGGGGTGATGACGCCCGTCAGCAGGAGCAGCCAGAGCGAGATCCCGTCCGCCGCGACGTGGTAGCGGATGCCGAGCTCCGGGATCCACGCGACGTCGTGGTTGAAGTGGAAGCCCCGCCCCATCGGCACGCCGAGGAGGAACGCGCTCGCCGCCAGGGTGGCGAGCATCACGGCCAGCGTGAAGACCCGCAGCAGCGCCGGCGTCTGCCGGGGGAGGAAGAGGACGGCGACGGCCCCGGCGATGGGCAGGCCGATGAGCCAGGACAGCAGGGTGACGGGCTCGTAGGGCGGGTGAGCGGCGTCGGTCAGCGCGCCGACCGCCGGCCACATCCGGGTGATGAAGACCGCGAAGAGCGCGGCCATCGCGGCGAGCGCGGCGCGTGCGGTCCAGTCGTGCTTCCTGGGGACCGCGGCGGCCACCCCGCCCGCGATCGCGAGCGGAACCAGGCCGGGCCGGAGCCAGGCGACCGCGGTCGTCCCGGCCGCGGCCAGCCCGAGCAGGACGAGCTCGCGCGCGCCGAAGCGCAGGGGAGCGGCGGGGAGGGCGTCGTTGTGCGCGGCGGCGGTCATCAGTTCTGCCCCAGTTGCAGCGGTTTGGCGGAGACCTCGCGGGTGATCGAAACGGCGGTCTGCCGGCGGAACCCGAAGACGCTCGTCGCCTCGATCAGGACGCTCTGCGTCCTGCCCTCGTCGACGTGGACCCTGGCCGACGCCGGGTCAGCCTTCTGCTCCTGCAGGCCCTTGCCGTCGGTGTCCCAGCGGTACCGGTAGCCCATGCCGGGGGCAGCGGTGACGACGTAGTCACCCGTGTCGGCGCCGACCGTCGCGACCGTGCCCGCCGGGTGCGGCACGACGAAGAACCAGCCGAAGCTGCCGAGGCCGATCACCATGAACGCCGCGTAGACGTGGACGACGCCGGTCTGGAAGGCTCGCAGGATGCTGCCGAAGAGCGAGACGAGCAGGGCGGGTAACCTGGCGATGACGCCGTCGACGACGCTGTGGTCGACGGCGGCGGCCGTCTCGGCGAGGGCGTCTGTGCCGGTCACCACCGTGGCGTCGTAGAGCTCGTCGACGCGCCACTTGTCGAGCACGAGCTGGTGCAGCCCCGGGAGCCGCGCGGCCAGATCCCTGGCGGGCTTGCCGGCCGCCGAGACGTACATCCAGTAGGCCAGCGCGGTCCCGACGACGAACGCGAGGACGCCCGGCCCGACCAGCGGCCACGCGAGGTCCTCGGCCCCGGCCTGGAGCTTGACGGCCTCCTTCACCGGCTCGAAGACGGGTTCGAGCCAGCGGTCCATCGAGTGGAGCAAGGGGACGTTGATCGGGCCCGCGTTGAAGATGAGGCCCGCGACGACCGAGCAGGTCGCGAGGACGATGAGCGGGACGGTCATCTGCCAGGGGGACTCGTGCGGGGCCGGACCGGGCACGGAGAGGTCTTCGTGGTGCTCGTCGTCGGCCGCGCTCGCGTCGTGCGCGTGGCGCGCCGGCGGGGTCGAGGGACGGCCGATGTTCCAGCCCCTGAAGTCGCCCCAGAAGGTGAGGAAGAGCAGGCGGAACATGTAGAACGCCGTCATCGTCGCCGCGAGGACCCCGGCCACGTAGAGCGAGGGGCCGAGCCAGTGCGGGGCGACGAAGACGGGGAGGTGCGCCCGGGTGAGCGCCTCGGCGAAGGGGTTCACCGACTGATCGACGAACGAGCGGTAGAGGATCTCGTCCTTGGAGAAGAACCCGCTCGTCAGCGGGCAGCCGGCGATGGCGAGCGTCGCCGCGACGAAGGTGGCGTAGGTGATGGGCAGGTGCCGTCGCAGGCCGCCCATGAAGCGGATGTCCTGGGCGCGCACGTCGTCGTGGATGCGCGCGTGCATGGCGTGGATGACGCTGCCGGCGCAGAGGAAGAGGCAGGCCTTGAAGAAGGCGTGCGTGAAGACGTGGAAGAAGCCCGCGGCGAACGCGCCGACGCCGACGCCCAGGAACATGAAGCCGAGCTGGCTCACGGTGCTGTAGGCGAGCACCTTCTTGATGTCGTTCTGGACGAGGGCGATGGTCGCGGCCAGGAGCGCGGTCGTGGCGCCGACGACGGCGACGAGCATCATCACGAAGGGGGACAGGACGAAGAGGAACGAGAGGCGGCAGATGAGGTAGACGCCCGCCGTGACCATCGTCGCCGCGTGGATGAGCGCGCTGACCGGCGTGGGGCCGGCCATGGCGTCGGGGAGCCAGACGTAGAGCGGGATCTGCGCGCTCTTGCCGGTGCAGCCGAGCAGGAGGGCGAGGCCGACGGCCGTCGCCGCGCTGATGGTGAACGGGGTGTGCGGCTGCAGGAACGCGAGGTGCCCGACGTACTGCCCGCCGCCGACCGGCCAGACGTGAATGAGCTGCGAGTCCACGGCCGAGTCCTTGAGGGACCCGGCGCCGCTGGCGATCCCGGCCCAGTCGAGGGCTCCGGTGTACGACGCGAGCAGGAACATCGCGCAGAGCAGCCCGAAGTCGCCGATGCGGTTCGCGATGAACGCCTTCTTGCCCGCGGCGGCGTTCGGCATCTTGTCGTACCAGAAGCCGATGAGCAGGTACGAGCAGAGGCCGACCCCCTCCCACCCGACGAACAGGACCGGGAGGTTGTCCGCGAGGATCAGCGTCAGCATCGCGAAGATGAAGAGGTTCATGTACGCGAAGAACCGGGCGAAGCCTGGGTCGTCGGCCATGTAGGCCGTCGCGTACAGGTGGATGAGGAACCCGACGCCCGTGACGACGAGCATCATCACGCCGGACAGGGCGTCGACGCTGAAGCGTACGTCGATGGAGATGCGGCCCCCGGTGCCCGCGGTCGTGTGCATCCAGTCCCAGGCCGTCCAGGCGAGCTTGACGTGCTCGTGGTGCTCCTGATCGACGTGCATCACGAGCGCGGCGAAGGTCACGACGGACGCCACGAAGCTGCCGCCCACGGCCAGGAGCGCCATGAGGCGGACGGCGGGCTTGCCGAGGCGAGCCCCCCAGACGCCGTTGATGAAGGCGCCGAGGAGCGGGAGCGCGAGGATGAGGGCGATCAGCGAAAAGTTCGCCGCGGGGAACAGGCTCAGCATCGGGGCCCCCAAGGGGTGGTCTCTCGCGAAGTCAACGGGTCAGTTCTTGAGGAGGTCGGCGTCATCGGTCCGGACGGAGCGCTTGATGCGGAAGAGCGACAGCACGATGGCGAGGCCGACCGCGACCTCGGCGGCCTCGGCGGCGATGATGAAGAACGCGAAGACCTGGCCCGCGTGGTCGACGGGGCGGGCGCGGTTGAACGCGACGAGCGCGAGGTTGACGGCGTTGAGCATCACCTCGAGGCTCATCAGCGCGACCAGGACGTTGCGCCGGACGAGGAAGCCCACGCCGCCGATGGCGAAGAGGACCGTGCTCAGGATGATGTAGTGGTCCGAGGTGATCACGCGCGAGACCCTCCCTGGCCGGTGGTGGAGGCGCCGGAGAGCGGCGCGGGCGTCGCGCTCGGGGCCGCGAGGCCAGGCTGGCCGCTCGGCAGGACGGGGGCGGCCTCGCCCTGCCTGCCACGGGCCACCGCGAGGGCGCCGAGGATGGCGACCAGGAGCAGCGCGCTCGACAGCTCGAAGGGGACGAGGGCGTCGGAGAACAGCGCGTGCCCGAAGGCGCTGACGCTGCCGAAGCCGGTGTCGAGGTCACGCGACGGCACGAAGCGGAGCCGCCCGGCCAGCAGCACCAGACCGGCGAGCACGGTGGACGCGAAGAGCAACCCGCCGATGGTCCGCCCCACCACGCCGCGGCGGTCGCGAGGAGGGACCGCGCTCGGCCCGAGCATCATGATGACGAAGAGGAAGAGGACGACGACGGCGCCCGCGTAGACGATGAGCTGGACCGCCGCGAGGAACTGCGCGTCCAGGCCGAGGAAGAGCCCCGCGACGGCGACGATCATCAGGAGCAGCCCCATCGCTCCGCGGATCGGGTTCCTCGACGCGACGGTAGCCAGCGCTGCCAGCACGGCGATCGCGGCGCACACGTAGAAGTAGACCTGTCCGACCCACACCATCTTCGCCGTCCTCGCTCCTGTCAGCCGACGCGCCTCATCCCACGACCAGCCGTGCGTCGGCTCGCTTCCGCTCGCCGCGCACGTACGCCTCGAAATCCCTCCGGAACTTCTTCAAGAAGCCCAGCGCGGGCATGGCCATCCCGTCGCCGAAGGCGCAGATGGTGTTGCCCATGACGTTGTTGGCGATCTCGTGGAGCGAGTCGAGCTCGTCCATGGTCGCCCGCCCGTCGAGGATCTTGCTGACGATCCGGTGGATCCAGGCGGACCCTTCGCGGCACGGCGTGCACTGCCCGCACGACTCGTGGTGGTAGAACGCCATCAGGTTCTCCATCGCCAGCACGGGGCAGGTGCCTACGGCCATCACGGTGGCGCAGCAAGTGCCTACCATCGATCCGGCCGCGCGCATCGTGTCGACGCCCATCGGCACGTCGAGCACGCTCTGGCCGTGCCACTGGTGCATCGGCGAGGCCTCGTCGGGTGCGTGGATGACCTCGTCACCCCTGAGGACGGGGGTCGAGGACCCGCCGGGGATCACGCCGAGCAGCCCGCGATCGTCGAGCACGCCACCGCCGAGGTCGTAGATGAGCTCTCGCAGGGTGACGCCCACGTGGAGCTCGTAGACGCCCGGCTTCTTCACGTGGCCGTTGACGCCGTAGAGCCTCACGCCTCCGTCGCCGAGCTTGTGCAGCGCGCTCAGCTCGGAGAACTGGGCGCAACCCAGGTTGAAGGCGGTCGGTACGAGGGCGATGGTTTCGAGGTTGTTGACGGTGGTCGGGCAGCCGAACGCGCCCGCCTGGGCGGGGAAGGGGGGCTTGAGGCGAGGCTCGCCGCGGCGCCCTTCGAGCGAGTTGAGCAGCGCGGTCTCCTCGCCGCAGATGTAGGCGCCGGCCCCGGTGTGGACGAAGACGTCGACCGGGTAGTCGCGCCCGAACGGCGCCTTGCCCAGGTGCCCCAGCGCCCTGGCCTCGGCGATGGCCCCTTCGAGCCGCGTCTTGGAGAGGTGAAGCTCGTCGCGGACGTAGATGTAGGCGACGTGCGCGCCGATGCCGTAGCAGGCGATGATGCAACCCTCGATGACCGCGTGGGGGTTGCGCTCCATGATGGTGCGGTCCTTGTGGGTCCCGGGCTCGCCCTCGTCGGCGTTGACGACGAGGTACGCGGGCTTGGCCGCGCTGGGCCTCATGAAGCCCCACTTGACGCCCATGGGGAACCCCGCGCCGCCGCGCCCCCGGATGTTGGCCTTCTTCGCCTCCGCGACGATGTCGGCCTGGCTCATCGCCGCCGCCTTGCGAGCAGCGCGGTAGCCCCCCGACGCGGCGCCGAACAGCGCGGTCTGTGCGCGCTCGTAAGCCGCGAACGTCCAGCCCTCCTCCACGGGGTAGACCTTCGTCAGAAACTCGGAGCGGGTGAGCATGGCGGGCCGGCGTGCTTGGGCAGAGGTGGGGCGTCAGCTGGTGGTGAGGCGGGTCAAGATCTCGTCGACCCGCTCGGGGGTCAGGTTCTCGAAGTACTCCCCGTCGACCTGGATCATCGGGGCCGTGCCGCAGCTCGCCAGGCACTCGGCCGTGCGAAGCGTCACCTTCCCGTCGGCGGTGGTCTCCCCGGGGTGGATGCCGAGCTTGTGCTCGCACTGCTTGAGAATGTCGCCCGCGCCGCGCAGGGCGCAGGGGAGGGTCTTGCACACCCACACCTGGTGCTTGCCGGAAGGCCGCTGGTTGAAGAGCCCGTAGAAGGTGACGGCGCCCTTGACCTCTGCCGGAGGCATCTCAAGCCGCGCGGCCACGAACTCGACGACCTCGTCGTCGATGTGGCCGTGCTGCGCCTGGCAGAGGTGGAGCAGCGGGATGCACGCGGCGGTCCTGGTCGGGTACTTCGCGAGAAGTGCCTCGAGCTCGCGCTCGCGTTCGGAGGTAAGGGCGAAGGTCATCGTGGGGTCTCGAGGGCGTGCTCCAGGTGGCGGGGGTCTCTTCGCGTCGAGCGCGACGAAAGCCACCAGCCCCCGTGGAAGTCGCGCGAACGGGAAGGCTGGGCTTTTCGCGCTCGGAACTTCCTCAAATCCAGCGGCCTTCGCGCGACGGGCAGGCTAACGAGAACGTGGAGCGAGTGTCAAGGACGGGGGCGCGCGGCGAGCCCACAATCTCCTTGAGGATTTCTCGGGGGATTGCGTATGCTCCGGTCACTTTTTCACGACATGCGGGGGGGGCGTCGCGCCCCTGCCGTCCACCTCGACGAGGTCGATCCGTGTTTTGTCCCAACTGCGGTACCCAGAACGCCGAGACGGCGCAGGCGTGCTCCAAGTGTGGCTTCCAGATGAAGGGGACCGCCGCGTCCAAGTTCAAAGGCACCATGCTGATGAACCAGGCGCCGATGGCGCCGATCCCCCAGCCGCCGAGACCGGCCGCCGCACCGCCGCCGCCCGCCGCGGGGGCGCCGGGGCAGGGGCCGGGCGCGAACATGGGGGGGGCCGGGCCAAGCGCCTTCAAGGGGACCGTCGTCGGAATGCCCGCGGGTCTGGGCGTGGGAGGGGGAGGCATCGCGCCGACGCCGCCACGGGCGCCGGCGGCATCGCGTGGGGCCCCCTACGCGGCCAACGTGGTGACGCCCGCCGGTGTGGAGGGCGCGAGCGCGAATCCGATGGGGAGCACCGTGGCTGACCCGTCTGCCTTCGGTGGAGGTGCGTCGCCGTACGCGCCGCAGCAGCAAGGTTTCGGCGGTCCGCCTCCGCAGCAGCAAGGTCTCGGCGGCCCGCCTCCGCAGCAGCAGGGTTTCGGCGGTCCGCCTCCGCAGCAGCAGGGTTTCGGCGGTCCGCCTCCGCAGCAGCAAGGCTTCGGAGGTCCGCCTCCGCAGCAGCAAGGCTTCGGCGGTCCGCCTCCGCAGCAGCAGGGTTTCGGCGGTCCGCCTCCGCAGCAGCAAGGCTTCGGAGGTCCGCAAGGGCAGCAGCCCGTCCAGGACCCCGCTGCGCAGCAGGCCTCTCAGGGTTACGCGGCGCAGCCGTTCGGCTACGCTCAACCCGGCCCGATGCCCGGGCAGGGGGCGATGGTCCCGGCCGGTGCCGATGGTGCCATGATGCCGGCCACAGGAGACGGGACCAACGGCCCGAAGGGTCAACTTCGCGACGGAAAGAAGCTGGTGATCTTCAGCCTCGTCACCTGCGGCTTCTTCGCGCTCCTGTGGTTCATCTGGACCTGCAGCGAGATCTCCGCGTTCCTGAAGCGCGACGAGCCGAACTGGATCAAGGTCTGGCTGCTGTCGACGGTCACCTGTGGCTTCTACGGGGCGTACTGGTTCGCCGTGAAGTTCGGTGCCCTCGTGGCCGAGGTCCAGCAGCGAGCAGGCGTCTCCAACCCGCAGAACCACGGGTGGATGTACATCATCCCCTACTACAACATCATCCTCGCCACCGCGGAGCTCAACAAGGCGTGGCAGACGCCTGGCTGAAGGCGGAGCTCTGAGCGGCTGGCGCGGTCAGGCGCGTCGCTTCGCCGTCGTCTGCCTGGCGACGCTGGGTGTGCTGACGCTCACCGTCGCGCCCTGGGCTCCGGCGGTCTGCCCGACGCGCCTGGTCCTTCGCCTGCCGTGTCCCTCCTGCGGCCTCACACGGGCTCTGCGCTGTCTGCTGCACGCGGACCTCGCCGGGGCGACGAGAATGCACCCGCTCTGGTGGCTGGTGCTCCCCTATCTCGCTGTCGTGGGCGCGTTCGAGGCGACGACCTACGTGAGGACGGGGGCTGTCGGTCGGTGGGCCGAGCGGCCTGTCGTCCGTCGGACGGGCGTGGTCCTGGTGGTCGCGCTCGTTGTCGTGTGGGGAGCGCGTGGGCTGGGTGCGTTCGGGGGGCCGGTGCCGATCGACTGACGCGCTTCGGCTCCCCCCCCCTCGGTCTCGCCCGCGACCGTCACGCGGGCAGGGCGACGGGCGGGACGCGCGGCGGTGCGCTCGCCTCGACGGCGGCCGCGAGCGTGAAGAGGCGGGGCTCATGGAGTGCGGGGACCATGATCTGCAGGCCGATGGGCAGTCCGTCTGGCGAAGGCTCGACCGGGACGCTGGCCGCGGGGATGCCGGCGAGGCTGGCGGGGAGCGTGTAGACGTCGCCGAGGTACATGGCGAGCGGGTCGTCGGTGCGGTCTCCGAGCGGGAAGGCGGTGGTCGGCGCGGTCGGCGAGACGATGGCGTCGACCTCGGCGAAGGCGCGGTCGAAGTCGCGGCGAATGAGCGCGCGCACGGCCGTCGCCTTCCGGTAGTAGGCGTCGTAGTAGCCGGCCGAGAGCACGAACGTGCCGAGCAGGATTCGCCGCTTCACCTCGGCGCCGAAGCCGGCGTCGCGCGTCGCGCCGTACATGGCCTTCAACGCCTCGGCGACGCCGCCGGTCCGTCCGGGCGCCGCCTTCTCGACGCGCAGCCCGTAGCGCACGCCGTCGAGGCGAGCGAGGTTGCTCGAGGCCTCCGCTGTGGCCACCACGTAGTAGGCGGCCACCGCGTGACGCGTGTGGGGGAGCGACACGCGCTTCACCTCGACCCCGTCCTGCTCGAGCCTGCGGATCGCCGCGCGGACGGCCTCCTCCACCTCGGGGGCGAGGCCGCGCGCGAAGTACTCGTCGGGCACACCGACGCGCAGACCTCGGACCGACGCACCGCACGCCCCCTCGTAGTCGCCGACGCGGGCGTCGAGCGAGGTCGCGTCCCGCGGGTCGTGCCCGGCGACGACCTCGAGCACGCGGGCCGCTCCACGGACCGACGTGGCGAACGGGCCGACCTGGTCGAGGCTCGAGGCGAACGCGATCAGGCCGTAGCGCGAGACCCGCCCGTACGTCGGCTTCACGCCGAAGACGCCGGTGAAGGCGGCGGGCTGCCGGATGGACCCCCCGGTGTCGCTGCCGAGCGAGGCCAGCGTCATCCGGGCGGCGACCGCGACGGCGCTGCCGCCCGAGGAGCCGCCGGGGCAGCGCGAGACGTCCCACGGGTTCCTGGTCACACCGAACGCGGAGTGCTCGGTGGAGGAGCCCATGGCGAGCTCGTCGAGGTTGGTCTTGCCCGCGAGCAGGGCGTCGGCGGCGCGCAGGCGCTCGATGACGGTGGCGTCGTACGGCGGGACGTAGTGCTCGAGGATGCGCGAGCCGCCGGTCGTGCGCACGCCGCGCGCGACCAGCGTGTCCTTGATGGCGACGGGGACGCCCGCGAGCTTCCCGAGCGGCCCGCCTCGAGCGCGCCTGTCGTCGAGCTCACGCGCCGCCGCGAGAAAGGCCTCCGCGTCCCGGGTGAGGAAGGCGTGGAGGCCGCCGTCGACCCGCTCGACCTGGGCGACCGTCGACTCCGCGATCTCGACGGCGGACGTTTCTCCGGATCGAAAGCGACCGGCGAGCGAGCCGACGGACTCCCGGGCGAGGGCGATCACCGGACGCCCCTCGCCGTGCCGGCCGACCCGGCTGACACGAACCCTGGCACGGCGAAGCCTGCCTCGGTCGTCCGGGCGGCGCCGCCGAGCGCCTCCTCCCGCGTGAGCCCCGGGTCGAGAACGTCCGGCCGCCAGGCGGGGGCGACGGATGTCACGTCGCGCGTGTCGTCCCCGGGCACCTCGGACGTGTCGACCGCGCCGAGCTCCTCGACGTAGGCGACGATCGCGCGAAGGTCGCGCGCCAGCGACTCGGCCTCGCGGTCGGAGAGGGACAGCGCCGCGAGCGCGGCGAGGTGGTCGACCGTGGCTCGGTCGAAGGCGGGAGGTTGCATCGCGCCGTCGATCGTAGCCTACCCGCCGGTGAGCAGCAGCAGGCCTCGCGGCCCCTCGTCGAGGAGCCGTCGCGCCTCGGGCACCCCCACGAGCGACTCCAGCCGGGCGATCGCCAGCCCCACCGTCTCGATGTCCGCGGGCCGGTGGGCGTCCGAGCAGGCCGCCTCGTAGGCGTCCTCCTCGAGGAGCTTCTCCGCGGCTCTCTGGGCGGTGCGGCCGTACTTGCCGACCAGCGCGCAGAGATCGAGGAGCAGGTGCGCCCCTGCGTCGAGCAGGGGGTCGAGGCACGCGTCGTCGTCCCACACGGGCTTGTAGCGCTCCGGGTGGGCGAGCACCGGCGTGACCGAGCCGCGCTTGAGGTCGAGGAACCGGTGCGCGATGCGCAGAGGGAACGCTCGCGGAGGCAGCTCGACCAGCGCCGCGCCGCCACCGGGGTAGGGGAGGCCCTCGCCCCGCAGCAGACGCTGGAAGACGACGTCATCGAGGAAGTGCTCGCTCCCGAGGTAGACCACGGGCAGCGCTGTTCCCTCCGCCCGAGCCGCGGCGACGGGCGCGGCCATGGCGTCGTAGGCGCGCGTCAGGGAGGCGCGGTCGTTGTCGAACATCCCCGGCCGCATGTGAGGAGTCGCGACCACGGTCGAGAACCCGACCTCGTAGAGCCCGCGCAGCAGCGTGAGCCCGTCGTGCTGCGTCCGGACTCCGTCGTCGATCGATGCGACCCAGTGGGAGTGGAGGTCGACGAACCCGCGCATGGAGGTCGACGTGTGTAGCATGAACGGGCGGGGCCTGGACGCCCGGCCGGAGGCGCTGGACGGCAGCGCACCCGAGGGCGCCGCGCCGCGCCGGACAAGAAGCTTGGCGCCCAGGCCAATCCATCGCAGACTAGGGCCCGATTGGCTCGTCGTCCGCACGAGCCGCGACCACGCATGGCCTCGCTGAACCCGCTCACCCGCGAAGTCGTCTTCAAGATCGTGTTCTACGGCCCCGGGCTCGGGGGGAAGACCACGACCCTGCAGCACATCCACACGGCGAGCAAGCCCGAGCACCGGGGCAAGATGGTGAGCCTCGCGACGCCAATGGACCGGACGCTCTACTTCGATTTCTTGCCCCTCCGGATGCCGCTCGTCAACGGCATGCACGTGCGGCTCCAGCTCTTCACCGTCCCGGGTCAGGTCTACTTCGGCGCGACGCGCAAGCTGGTCCTCACCGGCGCCGATGGCGTCGTCTTCGTGGCCGACTCTCAGGTCGGGCGTCAGGACGCCAACCAGGAGTCGCTCGAAGACCTCGTGATGAACCTGGCCGAGAACAACCTCTCGCTCCTCAGCCTTCCGCACACCTTCCACTGGAACAAGCGCGACCTGCCGGACATCGTCCCCATCGCGGACCTCGACCGCACCCTCAACAGGCAGGGCGCCCCGTCCATCGGCACCGTCGCCACCAGCGGCGACGGGGTGTTCTCGGGGCTGGAGCGGATCACCCGGCTGGTCTTCCAGGCGTACCAGGCCGAGCTCCCAAAGCCCGAGGCCAGCAAGAGCGATCGCGCGCCGGCGGAGCGCCCACCGATCGAGGAGACGACCATCGAGGACGCGCTCCGCGGGCTCGCGGAGGCTCCGTCGAGGTCACGCGTGGCGCCGGTCGAGAGCGGCCCGTCGTTCAAGGGCCCGCCGGCGTCGGTCCGGGGGTCAGCGCTCGCGTCGTCGCAGGTGTCGTCGCTCGAGTCGATCCCGAACCCCATCCCCAGGCGACCGAACACAACCCCCGATGGCTCACCGAACAGCTCCCCTGCGTCGACGAACGTCGCCGGGCCCCAGTCGTCCAGGATGCAGACGGCGGCCTCTCGAAGCGGCGGGCCGCACGCCACGCCTGCAGGCGGGACCGAGCCGATCCGGCAGCAGGCCCCGGTCCCCACTCCCCAGCCGCCGTGGGCGGCCTCGGCCGCGCTCGCCGGGCTGAGCCCGTCGCAGCTGCCGCTCTCGCGTGAGGTCGAGGAGATCACGGACGAGACCCTGGAGGGCTTCCGGACGAGCCCGCCGCCCAAGGCGTCGGCGACGCCGGCCTCGTTCTCCTTCGGTCTGCTCTGGGGAGAGGCGGATCGCGATGTGGCAGGTCAGGCGGAGTCCGCGCTCGCGTCCGGCGACTCGGTGGGCGCTGTCCTCGCGTGCGACATCCTGGTGAACCGGCTCATCGCGTCGGCGGCGGGTCTGGCGGGCAGCGTCGATGCCCCGCGCGACCCAGGCCTGCTCGTGGTCCTCCTCGGGATCGACGGCAAGCGCTACCTGGCCTTCAAGGTCGCCGTGCGCGGCGCCCGGGCGCAGGAGAAGATCCCGATGCCCGGCGCGCTCGAGGCCTACGCGTTCGCGCTCGACGTCCGCCGTGCGCTCGCCGCCGTAGGCATCTAGTCGCGTTCCATACGCGATTTTCCAGGCCGAGGCGGGTCCGCTCGGGTTGACGCTGGGCAGCGGCCACACCTACCATCGCCGCCAATGAGCCTTGCCCGGAGGTTGCTCGAGCGCAGAGCCGAAATCACGACCAAGGTGCTCGCGGCCACGCTCCGCTTCGTCGCCTTCTCGGGCCTCGCCGGCGTCCTGACCCTCAACTTCTTCATCGACCCGTGGTTCAACGAGTTGCCGCAGGCGAGGTTCAGCTCGGTCCTCGACGGGATCGCGGCTCGACCGTACGCCGGGCGGGTGCTCGTCCCGTGGCTGGCGCACCTCCTCGCGAGGGTGGTCTCGCCGACGAACGCGACGTGGTTTCAGTCGACGAGGTGCGGTAGCGATTTGCTCCACAACGCTGTCAGACAGGCCATCCCGCGCGATCACATGGACGAGCTCGTGCTCGTGGTCGTCGTCGGCTTCGT
>Ga0181517_10004404_pt1 | contig 12844 bp, 14 predicted proteins | sample PEATcosm2014_Bin_31_FD_119748 | JGI IMG/M metagenome (GOLD analysis project Ga0181517, IMG submission 119748) | Peatland microbial communities from MTU Mesocosm Facility, Houghton, MI, USA - PEATcosm2014_Bin01_30_metaG | ecosystem: Environmental > Terrestrial > Soil > Wetlands > Peat | place... | reverse complement strand
TCTTCGCGACGCATTACCACGAGCTGACCGATCTGGAACAGCGGTTCACCGGCGTGCGGAATTTCAACGTGGCCGTTCGCGAATGGGAGGATCAGGTCATCTTTCTGCACCGCATCGTCGAGGGGGGAACCGACCGCAGCTACGGCATCCACGTGGCGAGACTGGCGGGAATACCGGCGACTGTCTTATCGCGGGCGAGACAACTGCTCGGCGAACTGGCCGTGCAACACGTCACGCACGCCAAGACCGGCCGATCCCGCGCCTACGACACCAGCCAGTTGTCACTCTTCCAGGATCCGAACCGGCCAACCGACGGCATGGCGGAGTGAACCATGCGACGCCAGATGCGATTTGGAGCACATCAATGTCCGGATTCCTAGCCCATCGCCAGCGCAGCGCGGAATGGATGGATGATCCGGCCGTCGATCCGGCGCGGCTGGGAAACAGCCTTCGGTTTCTTCGGCGGCTCAATCGCTACATGGGCTACGTGCGCGCGACCCTGTGGTATTTCAAACGCTTCAGCCGAACCTGGCGGCCGGGCGAGCGGATTGTCATCGCCGATGTGGCAACGGGCTCGGCCGACATTCCGCTGGCGATCGTCCGCTGGGGCCGGGCGGCGGGATTCAACGTGCATGTGGTGGCGATCGATCTGCACGAGTCTACGGTGGACTTTGCCCGCCAGTGGACCGATGAACCGCGCCTCTTGCACTTCGCCCGCGGCGATGCCCGATGGCTTCCACTGGCCGATGGCGGCGTCGATTACGCCATGTGCAACATGTTCCTGCATCACCTGTCCGACGCCGACGCCGTCGCGTCCATCCGCGAACTGAACCGCGTCGCCAAACGCGGGATCCTCGTGGCCGATCTCATTCGCACCTGGCGCATGTACGCCTGGACGCGGCTGGCGACGGCGGCGAGTTGCCCCATCATCCGTCACGACGCCATCACCAGTATCATGCAGACCTTCTCCCGCAGCGAGGCGCAGCAGTTGATTCACGCCGCCGGCGTCGATTACGCGCAATTCCGCGAGCATTTCGGCTATCGCTTCGTTCTGGCCGGAGAAAAACCGGCCTTCGCCCCGGCAAATGGCCGATAATACCGGCGGGATTGTGCCCGGAGCGATCTGATCATGACAGCCCGCCGACCGACCGCCGTCAAACCCTGGGCCTGGCCCAAACCTCTGGCACTGCCCCTGTGGGTCGGTGGGGCGGTGGTTGAGTTCATCAGCGAAGCATGGCACGGCCGCCGCGCATGGCGGACCTGGCCGCGAGATCTTACTCCCTCGCCACAAGAGCGCCCGGCGCTGGCGGCATTGCGCCGGGCGATCATCGGCCGGGGCAAGCCAATAGTCGCCGCCGTCCTGGGCCCGCCGCCGACGGCGCTGCTGGCCACAAGCGCCGGCGGCTATCTCGACTGTGATACATGGTATTACCCCCTGTGCCGCGAGGTTCGCTGGTGCATGGCCGTCACGTTCGAATCCGACCGCGCCAAACGCGTCGAATTCTTCCGCGGCCTGGCGCAATAACCAGCGCCCGCCACAACCAAATCGGTCATCCGACGGACAATCCCCGTATTCGCAAATAGTCGGAGATCCCCCGGAATCCCCCTTTGCTGGCCGCTTCCGCAATCGCTCGCTTCTCGTCCGGCGACAATCGAATATTCACCTGCACGTTGCGCGTCTGGCGCCGGGCCGGCAAGGGCGGCCGTTTCCCCGACTCCAGCATGCAGGCCACTGCGGTAACCGCCAGCGCGCGAGCCTCGGCGATACATCGCTCGACGCTATTCCCGACTCCCAGCGTGTCCATTTCAACGCACTGCCCCACATACCGCCCATCCTCGCGCCAAAACGCGAATCGGTACTCGTCCACGACCCGCCGGGCCCTGGCGAGGATCTTTTTGTCAAATGGATCGTCATTCACAGCGTCTTTTTGCCTGTTTGACATAGACGTAATCCGCTTTTCCATGATGCACGGGAATGACGATCGGCCGGTACTCTCCCGGCTTGGTAAACGTATGATGCGATCCATTCACACGTGCCAGCCTCCAGCCATGCTCTTCCAGATACTGCCTGAGTTCGGCGAATCGAACTGGGCTCGGCATCGACTTAGTATAGCGTAGCAATATACAATAGGGCAAACGGCGTTGCGCGTGAAAGAAATGGGGACGCTCAGCGGTGCGATTTCGCAATCTCGATGAATTGCCCGGTCCGGCGGACATGGTCGCCTAGCCTCCGGACCTGAACAAACAGGGGCGCGACACAATTGAAATTGAATAATTCAATTGACAAATTGATTTATTCAATGTATGGATTGACAAAGTGAATGCGAGGTCGCGTTGAAGACGATTGCCACGCAATGTCCCATTTGTAACGGCGAGCTGATCATCAGCCGGTTGTCGTGCCTGGCCTGCAACACGCGCATCGAGACCGAGTTGCCGTTTTCGGCGCTGATGCGCCTGCCGGAAGACATGCGACAGTTCGTGCTGGTCTTCCTGCGTTGCCGGGGCAATATCCGCGAGGTGGAGAAGGAACTGGGGATTTCGTACCCCACGGTCTGCAAGCGGCTGGACCTGGTGAACGATCTGATCGAGGGCAAATCCAACGGCCAGTCTGTCAAGCGGCTCAATCGCGGCGAGATTCTGGCCAAGCTCGAACGCGGTGAAATCAACGCCAAAGAGGCGGCCGATCTGCTCAAGGGAAGGTGAACGATGTACGAAGGAATTCCTGTGGCTTTATTGACACTGGTGGCATTGGCGACGGGCTTTTTGCTTGGGCCCTGGATCAACTACTTTCTGCGAGTCCGCTCCTGGGTAGCGACCTTGCTGCCGCTTGGCATTGGGGTTATTGCGGCGATCAATGTTGCCAGGATGGATGGGGGTTCAAGGTCGTCTTTCGGTCAAGACGCCGATGACGTCTCGATCGCCATGAATGTCGCCTGCGGCGTGGTCGCCGCAAGTTTGGGCCTGGCATTGCTCGCCAAGTTGTATCAAGCCGCCGTGATGAACACGATAACGCCCCACGAGCGCACGGCGGGTGCGGCCGGACTGCGGGCGTGGCTTTCGATCCGAAATATCGTCACCGTCCTGCTTTTCGCCGCCGCAGCGGCGGTTCTCGATTACAACTTCTTCGCCGCCTTGATCTTCGGCGCTGGCGTTCTATTGGCGTATCCGCTGATCAACACACTGATGCAATCTCCGGCGACGGCGGCCACGCCGCCGCCCCAGGCCCCGGCCGAGGAACGCCAGCGGGTTCTGGCCCTGGTCGAGGCCGGCAAGATCAGCGCGGAAGACGGTGCGGAACTGGTCGCGGCACTGGCACAAAGCCAGGCGGCCGGCGTCGAGGCCCCGGCGGTTATCAATGGTCCCCGCCGCATGATGCTGCTGGGTGCGGCCGTCGTGTTTGTGGGATTCCTGCTGCCGTGGTTCAGCGTGAATATCCAGCAGGCGATGAACGAATCGATGTCCTCCGTGCAGCAGTCGATGCCACAGATTCCGGGGATGCCGCCGGGTTTGAGTATTCCCCAGGTTCAGCCGGCGGGCGCGATTCCTTCGGTCACGGTGCATGGCGGCGACCTGAGCTATGGGCTGGGCTGGATTCTGCTGGCCGCCGCTTTGGTTGCCGCCGGCCTGCCGTTCTTCTGGACGCCCCGGGCCGCAAATGCCCTGCAACAGCGGAACACCATCTTCGCCGCCTTGATAGTCGGCTCGATCGCGTTGCTCTATCTGCTGAGCAACGGCTTTGGCGCAGGCGTCAGCATTGATGTGGGATTCTTCATGGCGATGGCCGGTTACGCCGCCCTGTGGTTTGGCGCCATCCGCAACGAGACGGCCCGACATCCCACACCCCAGGCAGTAACGGCAATCGTATGATGTTCTTGGAAGTCGCTGATCGGCAGGGTTCTAATCACCACGGCTGCGAACGGTGGCCAAAATCTCCTTGCCGTACATTTTCACCTTGAACGGCCCCATCCCTTTGACGGATTCGAGCGCGGCGGCGGTTGTCGGGGAACACCGGGCGATTTCCCGTAACGTCGAATCGTGGCAAATCACGTAGGCCGGCAGGCCCTTCTCGCGGGCGATTCCGGCACGCCATTGGCGCAGACGCTCGAACAATGCGGCGGCCTCCGGCGTCGGCGGTTCCTCGTCGGCGGCTTCGATTGTTGCGGTTCGTTCCGACCTGGCGACAAGCCGCGGCATCAGATCGGCCAGTACCGGCGGGGGATTTCGCGAACCCTTCATCACCGCGATGCCGGGTTCGGTCAATTCGATCACCGGGCGGAACTTGGCGCCATCCGGGTCGCGCTGGCGGGCCAGGCCGGCTTCCAGGACGCGGTGGATCATCGCGACCAGCGACTTCTCCCTGTGATCCCTGAGCAGGCCGAACACCGATAACTCGGTCAATCGCCAGCGCGCCAGCCGTTCTTCATCGCTGCCGGCCAGGACTTTGGCCACCGTGGAGACGCCGAACTTGCCCTGGCATCGCGCGATGGCCGACAGGATCTTCTTCAGCAGCAAGACCGTGCTCTCATCCAACTCCCTTCCGGTGGTGTTGGCATCGAGATGCCGGCCGCCGGCGCAAATATCGCAGACGCAGTTTTCCACCGGGGCTTCATCGCCGAAATAGTCCAGGATCATCTGCCGCCGGCAGCGATGCGTGTTGGTATAGCGAATCAGCAACTCGAGCTTGTCGGTCGCGTGCCGCTTGAGTTCGGCGATCCGCTGCGGATCGGCCTGCGGATTGTCCTGGCCGATCTTGTCGATGAAAAATCGCTGTGTGTGGCAATCCCGATAGCTGAAGAGGAACACGCACCGCGCCGGCAGCCCGTCGCGACCGGCCCGGCCGGCTTCCTGGTAATACGCCTCGATCGTCTCCGGCATGTTGTAATGCACGACCAGCCGCACATCCGGCTTGTTGATCCCCATCCCGAATGCGTTGGTCGCGATGGCGATGCCATTGGGCGCGGCCATGAACTTCTCCTGCGAACTGGTCCGCGCGTCCATGTCCATGCCGGCGTGATATCCAACCACCGGCCGCCTGGGATGCCAGTCGCTCACCAGCGGCAAAAGTTCCTCAACCGTCTTGCGCGTCGCGCAATAGACGATGCACGTATCCGGATGCGCCGCCAGAAGCGATCGCAATTCCGCATCCTTCTGCCTGCCGCGAACGGTTCGGCACTCATAGGCGAGATTGGGGCGATCGAACCCCGTGACATAGACGCGAGGCTCCTTCAGGCCGAGTTTCTCGATGATCTCGATCCGCACATCCTCGGTGGCCGTCGCCGTCAGCGCGATCGTCGTCGGGTGGCCCAGCCGCTGGCGCACGTCGCCCAGGCGGGCGTATTCGGGTCGGAAATCATGACCCCATTGGCTGATGCAGTGCGCCTCATCAACGGCCAGCAATCGCGGCTTCAGTCCCGCGGCAAAGTCCAGAAACCCATTGGCGTAAAACCGCTCGGGAGCCACATAGAGCAGGCCGTCAAATCCCGCCCGCAACTGCTCATACACCTGCCGCTGTTCGGCCGCATCCTGCGAACTGTTCAGCATCAGCGCGGCGATTCCCTGCTCGCCCAGGCGCACCACCTGGTCTTCCATCAGCGATATCAGCGGCGAAACGACGATGCTCACCCCACCGGACACGGCCGCCGGCAGTTGATAGCACAGGCTCTTGCCCGCCCCGGTGGGCATGACGCACAGGACATCCTGCCCGGCCAGGACGTGATTGATGACCTCCTCCTGAGCGGCGCGGAATTCCTCCAGGCCGAAGCGCTCGCGAAGCTCAGTTTTCAGGTCCACCATTGGCCGGGATTATACGGGATGGACGCGGTATGCTCCCATGTCATGGACGCCGAAATCGCTTCCGAGAACGCCGCCGAACTGGCACGACTCGACCAATCGCTCTGCTGGCATCCCTTTACGCCGATGTCGCTCTGGCTGAACGAGCCGCCGCTGGTCATCACCGCCGCCGACGGAATGTATCTCATCGACGCTCATGGCCACCGCTATCTCGACGGAGTTTCGTCGCTGTGGTGCAACGTGCATGGCCATCGGGTGCCGCGCATCGATCAGGCCATCCGCGATCAGCTCGACAAGGTCAGCCACACCACGATGCTCGGCCTGGCCAGCGAACCGGCGATCCGACTGGCCCAGCGGCTCATGCCCCTCGTCCCGCCGGGGCTGGCGAAAATCTTCTACAGCGACAGCGGCGCGACATCGACCGAGATCGCGTTCAAGCTGGCCGCACAATACTGGTTCAACATCGGCAAGCCGCAAAAGCACGAATTCATCGGATTCACGCACGCCTATCACGGCGACACCTTCGGCGCGATGTCGGTGGGGCGGACCGAGACGTTTCACCGGCCGTACGAGCCGCTGCTGTTCAAGACGCACTTTGCCCCATCGCCGTACGTCTACCGCAGCGAAACGCCGCACGATCCGGCCGCCGTCGCGGAGAATTGCCTATCGCGACTCAAGGCGATTCTCGACGAGCATGGCGATCGCATCGCCGCCATCTGCATCGAGCCGATCGTACAGGGCGCTGCCGGGATGATTGTTCACCCGGCCGGTTTTCTGCGCGGCGTGCGTGAACTGGCCACGCGATACGATGTCCTGCTGATCGCTGACGAAGTGGCGGTCGGTTTCGGCCGCACCGGAAAGATGTTCGCCTGCGAACATGAATCGGTCGCTCCCGATCTGATGTGCGTCGCCAAGGGAATCACCGGCGGCTACCTTCCCCTGGCCGCCACGTTCGCCACACAGAAGATATTCGACGCCTTCCTCGGCGAGCCGTCGGAAAACCGCACGTTCTTCCACGGCCACACATACACCGGCAATCCGCTGGCCTGTGCCGCCGCCTTGGCATCGCTCGATCTCTTCGACCAAACGAATCTGCTGAATCACGTCGTTCGCATGGGTGACGAATTGGAAACGATGCTCGACGGCCTGAGGACTCTCAAACATGTCGGCGACATCCGCCAAAAGGGTATGATGGTCGGGATCGAACTCGTGGCCGATCGTTCGACCTGCCGGCCATTCGATCCGCGCTTACGCGTCGGGCACGCGGTCTGTGCGGCCATCAGAAATCACGGCGTGATCCTGCGGCCGCTTGGCGACGTGATCGTCATCATGCCGCCGCTGGCGATGGGGGTTGACGATTTGCGGACGATTGGCCGGGCGGTGGCGAGCGAGATTGCCGCGCTGGCTTAGATCGGAAGACCGCAAGCGGTGTGGTGCGTGGCTGAAACGGCGGGCTGTCTCTAGTCCCCTCTCCCTGTACGCGGGGAGAGGGATAGGGTGAGGGGGTATTTCGTGACCTTGACCGCGCCCAAGCCGAAGAACCCTCACACCAACCCTCTCCCAGAGTACCGGGCGAGGGGGAAAGAAAAGGCCGCCGATCGCGTTATGCAACCCAAGCGGTGTGGCCATAGCCGGGATTTAGTTGGCATTCGCCGGTAGAATCACAAGGGATGAAGCGCCTTTGCCGATGGATGTTCAACAGTCTCTTGGCGTTGTCGTTCTTGTTGTGCGTGGCGACAGTGGTGGTGTGGGTGCGGTGCTATCCGACCGCCGTGTTCAGATTCGGGCCGGGCCCGCTGGGAATGACTACCGTCATTATCGAGGGCGGCAATTTGATATGGCACGGACCGCACAATACGACTGCCCCGACATTTTTCGAATATGGCCTTTGGCGACCCTTCGCCGCGTTCGCAATTCTCCTGTTGAGCCGGATATTCTATCGCCGGCTGCTGAAAGCGGACGGCGCCGAGTTGGTCGTCCTCTTGCCGAACATAACGGCGTGCGCAATGGGGACATGGGACGCGTTGCCGGTCGTTTTCGCGGTTGATCTGCTCTACCTGATATGGACCGTGCGAGAGATGAGGCTCAGATGGCGGCGACAATATCGCCGGCGTCTGGGTCTGTGCGTGAACTGCGGCTATGATCTCCGCGCAACGCCAAGTCGCTGCCCCGAATGCGGGACGATTCTGCCCACATGGGAGACAATCTTAAACCCGCCCTGATGGCTGCGCCGCAACAATGCTGAAGCCGTCTCCAATTTCTGCGCTCTCAATCCCCGGCCTGTTCATCACCGGCACGGACACCGGCGTCGGCAAGACTCTCGTCACCGGGGCGATCGCGGCGCTGCTGGTTCGGCAGGGCCGTCGCGTTGCGGTGTGCAAGCCGATCGCCACCGGCTGTGTGCATCGGCGCGAGGGGCTGGTCAGCGAGGATGCCGAATGGCTGGCCCATTGCTCGCAGACCCGTCATCCGCTCGATCTGGTCTGCCCGCAGCGATATGCCGAGCCGCTGGCCCCGGCCGTTGCCGCTGGACGGGCCGGTGCGCCGCTGGATCACGCGGCCATCGATCGCGCGATCCGGATCATGTCCGAGGGCGCCGACCTCATGCTCATCGAAGGCATCGGCGGGATCATGGTCCCGATCGACGCCAGCCACACCGTCGTCGATCTGGTCCGCTGGCTGAGAGTTCCCGCCATCATCGTCGCCCGAGCCGCACTGGGCACGATCAATCACACGCTCCTGACCATCGCCGCCCTCCGCCAGGCCGGCATACAAGTCGCCGGAGTGGTCGTCAATCGCTATCCCACCGATACGCCTCCACTGGCCGAGGAAACCAATCCCCGCGCCATCGAGCGATGGGGAAAGACGAAAGTGCTGTGCCTGGTTCCGGATTGTCCGACCCTGTCCGCAACTCTCCCGGCCGTCCCGGCCAGCATCACGGCGGCGGTGGAGCAGGTGGACTGGGAGGGATTGACGGCGTAGTGTAAATGCACCGTCACAGTTGCTATAATTTTTCGCATGGCGATTACGGCCGAAAGCACACAAATTTTCCGTCGGGTTTTCGAGCCGCAGATCGGCTCGCTGCCGCCCGATCTGGCTCGCTACGTTAGAGGTCTGGATTTTCGACCGGAAGACCATGCCCGCTACGAGGAGCTTTCCGCCAAGGCGCGCACCGGGTCGCTAACGCCTCAGGAAGGCGACGAACTGGACGGCTATTTGCATGTGGACACTCTTCTGGGCATCCTCCGGCTCAAAGCCGAGCGGTCACTTGGTTCTTCGTCGCGCTGACCATGGGCGCGGATGGAAAAGGCAATTGACAAAACTGTTCGCACACGCGCGCATGATCGCTGCGAATACTGCCTCATGCCACAGTCCGCCAGCCGGTTGCGATTTCAGATTGATCACGTGATCGCCCTTCAACACGGCGGCGGTTCTTATCTGGACAATCTTGCGCTCTGTTGCGGGCGCTGCAATCGGTACAAAGGTCCGAACCTTGCCGGAATTGACCCGGATTCCGTAGCGATTGTTCGGCTATACCACCCGCGCACGGATTCGTGGACCGAACATTTCCGCTGGAACGGCGCGCGGCTGGAAGGTCGTACGCCGATCGGCCGTGCGACGATTGGCGTTCTGGAAATGAATCACCCCGACAGCATCGCCATACGCCTGGAGCTCATCGCCAGCGGGCTGTTCCCGCCGCTGCCTGAATAGTCAAGAGAACCCGACCAATTGGAATTGAATTGCTTGTCCGCTTCCGACTGGCACGCCAAGCGTCGCGGCATCGATGGCGCAGGCGGATTGGGTGGGGATGGGCTTGTCGATCATGACGCTCGTCTTCCCCATAATCACCCCGCACCGCTTGGAACGAAGCTGGCGGCATATTTCCTTGTCAAGGCTGAGAGATCGCTACGTATTTTCGCGAATTTGGGATCATCCGCGAGATTCTTCATCTCAAGGGGGTCGGCTTTGGGATCGAAAAGCATCGCTCCATTCTTCCCGTCGGGACCGAACTCGGCGTAGCGGTATTCTTCCGTGCGGACGGCCACGCCGTGCAGGGTCGTGCCGTCCTCGCTCCAGACGGAGTAGGCCGGCTGCTTCCACTGGGCCGCGGGCTTGCTCAGCAGCGGCACGAGGCTTGTGCCTTCATTGCCGGCCGGCAGCGTCAGGCCGCACAATTCGACGAGAGTGGCGTAGATGTCCAGGGATTGAACGATTCGCGTGCTGGCGGTTCCGTTGCCTTCGGCGCCGGGGGCGTGAATGATCAGCGGCACGCGCGTGCCCATCTCAAAAAGAGAACCGGCCTTGGACCATTTGCCCTTTTCGCCGAGCTGATAGCCATGATCGGCGAGGAAAACGATCACCGTATTCTGGCGAAGGCCGAGGCGATCGAGTTCGGCGATGACCCGGCCGACGTTCCAATCGCACCATGAAATCGAAGCGATGTAGCCGCGGATGACCTGGCGCGCTTCGTCCTCCGAGGCGCCGCGCCCGATGAAGAGATCGGCGTTGCGCTTGCGGATGGCGGCGTCGGGGAATCCGGGAGGCACGGTGGGCCAGGCGGCGAAGTCGCTCGTGAGCTTGATCTTCGCAGGGTCGTACATGTCAAGGAATTTCTGTGGCGCCGTGGGCGGGCTGTGCGGCTTGACAAACCCGCAGGCGATGAAAAACGGCTGGTCCTTGTATTTGCGAAGATTGGCAATGGTGCGGTCGGCGGTGAGATAGTCGGGATGCGCCTCGCCATTGCCGTCGAGAACAACAACGCGATCGGAATAGCCGGCACGACTGGTGTCGGCCGGCAGCGGGGGCAGCACACCGGCCGGCGTGGGAATCTGCGATCGCGTGATGGGCAGCGTCCGGCCGATGCCAACGCCGCTGCCATCATCGGTGGCCCCGCCACTATCGCTGGTGGCGCCCCACGACTTGGCGTCATCGATGCCGCCGTGGAAAATCTTGCCGGCGCGGACGGTCACATATCCGTTTTTCAGAAAAAGCTCGGGCAGAGTGGTCCAGTCCGGATGAGCGACACGGAAGTTGGTGCGGTTGCCCAGCACGCCGGTCTTGGTGGGGTTTCTGCCGGTGAGCAGCGAGACGCGAGAGGGATTGCACAGCGGGAACTGGCAGTAATTGCGATCGAACCGCACGCCGGCCTTAGCCAGGGCATCGAGGTTGGGAGTGATGGCGTTGAACATGGAAGCATAGCAGCCGATTTCCACGCGCATGTCGTCGGACATGATGAACAGGACATTGAGCCTGGGCTTGGCCGGCGTGGTGGCTGGCGTGGCGGCCAATGCCGCTGGGGTCTTGAACGCCCCTGGAACAGAGGCCGCGATCGTGGTGGCGGCGAGCTGGCCAAGGAACTGGCGGCGCGAATGCCTAATCACGGGTAGCTCCTTCACCGGCATCTTACCAGTGCCGCGAGGGGAAGGACAACTCTTCGTGGCCGCGGCGCGGGACGGTATAGTCGCCGGCATGACCCCGAGCACGCCGGCCATCGATCCGCAGCACGGCTTTCACCTATTGGCCAAGCCCATCGGGCCGATCTGCAACCTCGACTGCACATACTGCTTCTATCTCGAAAAGGAAGATCTCTACCCCGGCCAGCACAATTGGGAAATGTCGGGCGCGGTGCTCGATGCGTACGTGCGGCAATATATCGAGGCACAAAGCGGGCCCGAGGTGCATTTCGCATGGCAGGGCGGCGAGCCGACATTGCTGGGCGTGGGCTACTTTCAGAGGGTCGTGGAATTGCAGCAGAAATACGCCGGTGGAAAGCAGATTACCAACGCGATCCAAACCAACGGGACGCTGCTGGATGACGCGTGGTGCTCATTCTTCGCCGAGAAGGCGTTTCTGGTCGGGCTCTCCATTGATGGGCCGGCGGATGTTCATGATGCCTATCGCGTCGACAAACACGGCCGGCCAACATTCGATGCCGTGATGAAAGGCCTGTCCTATTTGCGCAAGCACGCGGTGGAATTCAATACGCTGACAGTGGTGAACCACCTGAACGCCGAAAAGCCGCTGGAGGTTTATCAGTTCCTCAAGCAGATCGGCAGCCGGTTCCTGCAATTCATACCGCTGGTCGAACGGGCGATTCCGGCCGTGGAGTTGAAGGTGAAAGGCGTGGCATTTGCCGCACCACCGGTTCCCGGAGCGGCATCGCAGCGGGAATCGCCGGTGACGCCGTGGAGCGTGGAAGCGACTCAATACGGCAGGTTTCTATGCGAGATATTTGACCAGTGGGTTCGCCGCGACGTGGGGCGGATATTCGTGCAGGTGTTTGATGTGGCGCTGGGCAACTGGATGGGGCTGGGTTCGTCGTTGTGTGTATTCGCCGCGAAATGCGGGGCGGCGATGGCGATCGAGCACAACGGCGATCTTTACAGTTGCGATCATTATGTGTACCCGCGTTACCTGCTTGGAAATTTGTTCAGCAGCAGCCTCGGCGACATGGCTCGATCGGCGGCGCAAGTGAAGTTCGGGAATGACAAATTGGACACGTTGCCCCAATACTGCCGCACCTGTGAAGTGCGATTTGCCTGCAATGGGCAATGTCCCAAGCACCGCTTCATTCGCACGCCCGACGGCGAGGACGGTTTGAATTACCTCTGCGCGGCATACAAGCAATTCTTCCGGCATATTGATCCCTACATGCGGACCATGGGCGAACTATTGCGCGAAGGCGGGGCGGCCGCGGACATCATGCGGATTCTGCGCGAGGAGGAAGAGGTGGGGTAGATGCGGATCGGGAATAGAAGGCGAGCGTGAGTGCGCCAGAAACGGCCGGATTGTTTCAGTCAAGACGCATTGTAGCTCCACGATTCGAGCCGCCACAGGCCCTCAGTGTACCGCCGCAAACAGAGTATGCCTGCCCCTTTTGTCCGCAGCCTGCCCTTTATTTGACCCATCGACCGGCTTCTGCATATATTGTAATCATGGTCCCCGGCCAAACGCCTATCCCGCAAGCATACAGGCCCGGTGGTGAGCAGGAACTGACCATCCTCACCGAGATAGGACAGATCCTCTCCTCCACCCTCGAACTCCGCGAAGCATT
>Ga0181517_10004402_pt1 | contig 12847 bp, 7 predicted proteins | sample PEATcosm2014_Bin_31_FD_119748 | JGI IMG/M metagenome (GOLD analysis project Ga0181517, IMG submission 119748) | Peatland microbial communities from MTU Mesocosm Facility, Houghton, MI, USA - PEATcosm2014_Bin01_30_metaG | ecosystem: Environmental > Terrestrial > Soil > Wetlands > Peat | place... | reverse complement strand
TGGTGGTGCCGCTGGTTGTCGATAAGGGCGAGGAGGTGTAACCGGCAACCTCCGGAGGCGCCGGCTTCTTGAAGTTCGGCCCCATGGCGCAGCCGGCCAGAACAACGGCTGCCCCGAGAATGAGATAAGGAACGGCTTTCATGGTTTGTGCTGCAACCCGGTTCCATTGAGGCCGCCGTTTTTCTTCGCCCCCGACATAGCCGGTCCACCCACAACCGCCGGGCCGGCCCCGTGACTGGATGCCGCATGGAGCGAAGAGCTGGTGGAAGGCCGAAGCACCGGCGAGAGGGCCGGCTGGCTGCGCAAGGGCTCCGTTTTCTTTGTCGGGCCGCCAAGGCGAGGCTGGAGGCTGTGCCCCGGCGCGGTCGCATGGTCGCCGGCAGCATCCAGGCGGTGCTCGGAGGGGGCAGCCTTAGCCGGGGCGGCTTCACCGGCAAAACCAGGAGCCACCATCAAGGCGCCCAAGCCAACGATTATAGCGATCAAACGCGTGGTCTTCATTTGTCAGAAGGAGGGGGTTCCGGTTTGGGTTGGTTGCCGCCGCGATCCAGGACGAGCATTTTGAGGGCGGGCACAACGATCAGGAGCATGATAGGGCCGACGAACATGCCCCCGACGATGACCGTGGCCAGCGGGCGCTGGACCTCGCTTCCAATTCCCGTTGAGACCGCTGCCGGGAGCAGCCCAATACAGGCGGAAAGACTGGTCATGAGGAGGGGCCGCATCCGGGTAGATCCGGCATGAAACATCGCTTCCATCGGCGTGCCGCCGCGAAGCAGGGCTTGATTGTAATAAGTCACGAGCAGGATTCCGTTCATGACCGACACGCCGAATAGCGATATAAAGCCAATCCCAGCCGAGATGCTGAAATTGAGCCCGGAGAGATACAACGCCAGTATGCCGCCGGCGACGGCAAACGGAATGCCGGAGAGGGTGAGCAGGCACTCCAGAAACCGGTTAAACAGGCTGTAGAGCAACCCAAGGATGAGGACGATGGTAATCGGGACAATGACCGCCAGGCGGTCCTTGGCTTCTTGAAGCTGGCCAAACTCACCCGCCCAAATGGTTCGATATCCGCTTGGGAGCTTCACGTTTTGCGCGATCCGGCTCTGGGCCTCGCCGACTGTGCTGCCGAGGTCGCGGCCGCGAACGCTGAATTTGATCGGGATGAATCGTTCCACACTTTCATGATAGACCCAGGCCGCCCCGGTATCGAGGCTGATGGCGGCCAACTCGCTCAAGGGGATGTAAGCGTTGGCGCCGCTGCCGGTCTGATAGGCCACTTTGAGGTTGCGAATCTTTTCGACGCTGTCCCGGTATTCCAGGGGGAAACGGACCGCGAGGTCGAATTGCCGGCCGTCTCCCTCCAGCACGGTGGTGGCCGACGCTCCGCCCACAGCGGCCTGGATGACGGAGTTGATGTCGCCAGTGTTCAAGCCATACCGGGCGGCTTTAGCCCGGTCGATCTTGATATTCAGGTTCGGCTGGCCCAGCACCGGGAAGATGCCCAGATCCGCGATGCCGCGCACCAGGCTCATCTGGTCCCGGACCTGCGCGGCAAGTTTTGTCAAGACCTCGAGGTTGGGTCCAACAATCTTGACCGAATTGGCCCCCTTAACGCCGGAGATGCCTTCCTCGATATTATCCTGGATGTATTGGGAGAAATTGAAACTGACGCCGGGCAACTCGCTGTTGAACTCAGCCTGAATCTGCTCGGTCAGCTTCTCCTTGGTCGAACCCTTGGGCCATTGCTCCTGCGGCTTGAGCGGCACAAACAGTTCCACGTTGGAAAACGGCGAGGCATCGCTGCCGTCATCCGGCCGGCCGTGCTGGGACGCCACGGTGATGACCTCGGGGTGCCGGAGAAGAATCAGCCGCATTTTCCTCGCGGCCGCCTCGCCATCTTCCAGGGAGAGCGTCATCGGCATGGAGGCGCGAATCCAAAAATTGCCCTCCTCGAGCGCCGGAAGAAACTCGCTGCCGAGGCGCGATGCCAAAAACCCGGTGACAAGCAGAAAGGCAATTCCCACGCCGACCATCATTGCCCGATGGGCCAACGCGAAACGCAGGGTGGGGTTGTAAAGGCGATGCAAACCGCGCACGACAATGGTTTCCGCCTCCTTCAGGTTCTCGGGAAGGAGCATGGAGGTGAGCACGGGCGTGATGGTAAAGGTCGCGAGCAAAGCCCCCGCCAGCGCATAAGCGTAGGTGCGCGCCATCGGGCCGAATATTGCTCCCTCCACCCCCTGCATCGTGAATAGGGGCACGAACCCAGCCACGGTGATGAGGGCTGAGAAGAACACAGCTTTGTCCACTTGCAACGTGCTGATGAGGATCAGCCGCAGGCGATCCGTCCACCCGTGGAGAGGCGCGGCGTTCGTCGGCATGGTCGTCGGGTCCGGGCCAAAAAAGCCCTCAGCCAGACGTTTCAGAAGGCCCTGCCTTTCCTGCGGGGTTCGCTGAAAGTTGCGGAAAATGTTCTCCACCAGAATCACCGCCGAATCGACGATAATGCCAAAATCGACCGCGCCGAGGGAGAGCAGGTTGGCGCTTTCCCCACGCAGCACGAGGAAGATGATAGCGAAGAGCAGCGCGAACGGGATGTTGAGGCCGACGATGATCGCGGTGCGGAGATTGCCAAGAAAGATCCACTGGATGAGGAACACCAGCAGGCATCCGAAAACCAGGTTGTGCAGCACCGTGTGCGTGGTGACGTCGAGCAGCGACTGGCGATCATAAAACGGAACGATCCTGACGCCGGGCGGCAAGCTTCCGTCGCTGTTCATTTTGGCAATTTCGGCTTTGACACGCGGGATCATGTCGTGTGCGCGCTCAGTCCGGCTCATCACCACGATGGCCGCCACCGCATCGTCCTCCTGATCGCGGCCCCAAATGCCCAACCTCGGCACATAACCGACGGACGCCCTGGCGACGTCCTTTACGAGCACCGGGACGCCGTTGGCCTGGCTCAGGACAACGTTTTCAATATCATCCACCTTATAGCCCTGGGTTAAATCATCCTCGCCGCCGTCTTCAATCAGCCCAACGCCACGGATGTTAATGGACTGCTGGCCCATGCGGATTTCGCGTCCGCCAATGTTCAGGTTCGCATTGCCCAGCGCGGTGATGATCTGGGGCACCGTAACGTTGTAAGCTTCGAGCTTGCGGGGATCGACTTCGACCTCGAACTGCTTGGTTGGGCCGCCCCAACTATTGACCTGCACGATGCCTGGGATGGTCAGCAACCGGCGGCGCACGACCCAATCCTCGACCGTGCGGAGATCGGTCAGGCCGAAATGCTTGGGCCCGACCACCTGGTAACGGTAGATCTCTCCGGTCGTGCTGTTTTGTTGGATCGTAGGGGTCAGGCCGCCAGGAAGGGTGACGTTTTGCTGGAGCGCGATGGCTGCCTGCGCGTAGGCAAAGTGGAAGTCGACCCCGTATTTGAAGACGACCCGCACGAAGGCCAGGCCATAAAAGGAAGTGGAACGGATGACGTCGATACCAGGCGTCGTGTAGAGTCCGATCTCGATAGGGCGCGTATAGTAGCGCTCGATCTCCTCGGCGGAGAGACCTGGAGCCTGCGCGGTGATTTCCAGGATGACTGGCGTTGGATTTGGATAGGCCTCGATGTTGAGGTTTTTGAAGGCAAGAAATCCAGCGCCGGCAAACAGCAGCAGGCCGACCAAAATGATGGCTCGGCGGCTCAGGCAGAAGGCAATCAAAGACTTAAACATGGTTCAACCGTTGTGGGATCGGTATGGCTTCGGCGAAGCTGTTGCGGAACCATTGACCAGGCGGTGCGCCGGAAGTCAAAGCGCCGGAATACGGCGCACTCCAAACGCTTCGCGACATGGCGCGCCCTCCCTGGAACAGGTTTGCCGAAGCTTTACTCGGATGGTGATAGGCAGCCATTTTAATCTGCCGGCGGAGCTTCAAGCAGGTTGCTGAGAAACACGGCCCCGTCGGCGACCACCTGCTCTGTCGGTTCCACACCGGCAAGGACCTGGTACCAACCGTCCCTTTGGACCCCCACCTTGACTATCCTTTGGGAAAAACGATGGCGATCGGTGGTGACCCAAGCGGTCATCCTCCCGTCGCTTTCGCGCACCACAGCATTCACCGGAACCGCTGTCGCACCCATCGCCTCCCGGACCCGAACGACAAAGCTGGCAAGCATTCCGGGGAGCAGTTCGTGTTTGGGATCCGGAATCTCGCAGCGCACCATGACCCGGTGGGTGTTCGGGTCCACGGCTGCCGCCATTCTTGAAATCCTGCCTTCGAAGACACGCCCGGGAAAAGCCATCACCGTGGCTTGGACCGGCTGCCCCACATGAAGGAGCGGGCTGTCGCTTTCGGTAACATTCGCCACCATCCACTTGGATGCGAGATTGGCCACGGCGTAAGGGGCGGGAGCGTTTCCCGGCTGCACCAAGAGGCCCGGCTGCGCATTGCGCGCCGTCACCCAGCCCGCAATGGGGCTGGGCACAACCAGCGCGGGATCGACTTGCCGGGTGGCGGCGATCCGGTCGATTTCGGCCTCGCTCTTGCCAAACAGGCGGACGGCATCGCGCGCCGCCTTCAGGGCGCCTTCCGCTGTCTGATAATCCGAAACCGCTTGTTCGATTTCCCGTTCGGAGACGCCGTTGGTTCCATAAAGGTCCCTGGCGCGCGCCATCTCCTTGGAGGTCAACGCGGCAGTCGCGACCGCTCCAATCAGGGTCGATTCGGCCTGGATGAGGTCCGGGCTGGCGATCGTATAGAGCGGCTGCCCTTTTTGGACTTCGTCGCCGAGTTTGGCGAAGGCGTCGATGATCTTGCCCGGATACGGTGAAAAGACCTGCACCGAGAGATCCTCGTCATAATCGATGCTGCCCACCGCTTCTTTCTCAACGGGGAACGGGCGGGTCTCGACGGGTTGGAGCCTGATCGCGCTGAGTTGGCTCGGCGCCAAATCCACGCACGGATCGGATGGAGGCCCGTTGGACGCTATCCCCGGCGATGAGGCTTCGCTGGCGTGGGCAGGCTGGCTGGAATGCGATTCCAGAACAAAAATCGCCCCGCCAACAATCGCAAGTGCCGTAATCGCTACGGTGGCTCTGCCGCTAAGACATCGTGAATCTTTCATCATTGATTGCCCACCCGGACCTTAGCGAAGAGCGAATACCTGTCTATTAGGCGGGGTATATTTCTCCTGTAGGATGCCGCCTAATTCTCTTGTGCGGTCGGCGCGGACACGTCTCACGCCCCGAGCGAGGGTCGGTTGGCAAATGCTGAAGAAGCGGCTGGATTAACGTGGGGCCTGTGGCCCACGCAGGCGGGCGGACCCTGGCTCGAAAGGACACTGGAAGCGGGCGGTCATGGTTCCGCCCCTTTCTCCACCCCCCGTGCGGTGAAGCTATCCAATTTCGAAGTAATCACCTCGAGCCGCACCTGCTGGCTGGAAGAGAGTCTGCGCGCGGCAAGTTGATTGAGCAAGAGACGATAATCGAGAAAGGACTGGTCCTCATTCACACCTGCTTCGGCTCCAGGCTGCGAGAGATTGGCGGGCACCACTCTGCTGGGAGCGTTGGAAACAGTCCGCATGACTTCGAGCGCGGCTTTCGCCAGCCGGTCCAGGAGCACATCGGTTTCAGCAGACTCGCGGTAGCTGGAAAAGATCATACTCCCCGCCACCAATCCCAGGCACACGAAGAGCATCACGATAAGCCAGACAGCAGGGGCGCGTTGCTTGCCCTCCGGGGCGGGGGGAACGGGGCTTCTCTCCTTGCGCCGCGCAATCGAGGCGTCCTGATTCGGCTTGCGGCCAGGAGTGGGTAGCAGACTGCAAGTCACGGCTTTGCCGGCACGCAGGTCGTTCACAAGCTGAGCAGCGCCAGCCGGCGGAATCCCTCGCCCAGCCAGAACGGCAATAATCTCGCTGTCGGGGCAGCCAGCCTTAATCAACTTCTCAGCCAGGACGATATCCAATGGCAACAGATGAGGGGTCATAATGCCGGCGTTCGTTTTCTATCCTGCAAGGCCTTGGCAAATGCCTTGGGATCGATGGTCCGCACCGCATCCCATACGGCATCATGCAAATCCTTATTGCTGGTCTCGAAAAAGGTGAGCAGTTTGGGAATGGCAGCTTTGGCTTCCGGCCCGAACGCTGAGAGGCCGTCCGCCGCTTCGGCCCGCAGGTCCGGGGTGTCCAGATAACCGATCAGCAAAGGGATGACCGTTTCCGGTTCGCTATGGATCTCCCCCAGAGCCTGGGCTGCCGGCCCGCGCACCGCCTCATCGGCGCCTTTGAGCGCCTCGATTAACTTTGGGACCGCGGCCTTGGCAGGCGGACCGAAGATCCCCAGCGAGGCCGCCGCCGCCGCTCGCCGGTTCGGCGCGGGCAGGTACGGAATTTGCACCCCCGGCAGGGCATTCAATGCTTTGATCAAGTCCAATCGCACAGACCAATCGTTCGTATCGTGCAGCATCACGTCGGTGAGTTGCGGGAGGATCTGCGACTGGAGCACGGCAACAGCCTGGTTGCTCGCATTCGGATCGGAGCTTCTGCACTGCAGTGCCCAGTCGATGACCTTCTTACCTTGATAAAGAGGCTCCCGTAAGCCCAGAAGTTGGCTTAACAGCACTACTGCGGCGACCATCACGGCCAAAGCAACGACCACCCCGAGGAACAGTCGTCTTAGTTCAAGCCGGTTTTTGGTGCCAGATGCTTGCATAGGCTCACCATAAATACAGCGAGGCCACCCCGATCAAGCACAATCATTTCAGCCCTTTTGAGGGAACGGAGCCAAAATCCTTCAGCCTCGCAGGCCCGCTTCTCTGGCCGGGTGATCCTGCACGCGCGCTGGGAGACAGCGCGCGTGATCAAGCCGGCATGAATGGGTGGATCGCCGCGGGCAACGCCGCGGGACGCCCTGAGGCTTCCGTCACGGAGCCGGGGCCTGAAGCCGATAGTAACGGACGCCGTAGTTCGTGGCGGCGGTGTCGATGTAGTTGGTCGGGCCTTGGCCGAAGATGTTAGTGAACATGGGCACCCAACTGGAGACGGGCACGGCGAGATCGGTGCTGCTGAGCACGCGGTAAGTTTCGTTGCTCGGCCCGCTGAAGACCAACTGGAAGGTTCTGTTGGGCAGCATCGTCCCGGAGGCAAGCACCGGGGGCTGCGGCGGGCCGACCACGGTCACGGTGCGGGTGCTGGTTGCGCTGTTGCCCGCCGCGTCAACGGCCACATAGGTGATAGTATAAACACCCGGCACATTGACATTCACCACGCCGTTAGTGGAAAAGCTCGCCAAAGTGCAGTTATCCGTGGCTGTGGCACCGGGCTCGGCATAGCGACTGTTGCATGCCAAGCTCATGCTGGCTGAGCCCTCGAGGGTGATGACCGGAGGCGTTTGGTCCAACACGACGACGGCGTTAGTGGAGTAACTGGTGTTACCCGACAAGTCGGCCACGGCGATGACCACCGTATTGGTGCCCAGAGGCAGAACGGTATTGTTAGTCGGGGTCTGGGTGATGGTCAGGCTGGAACCGCTGCAGGCATCGGAAGCAACAATATAGTTAGTTCCTGTCACGTCCGGCATGAGCGCCGAACAATTGATCCCCACGCTCAGGACCAGTTTGGCAAAGGAGTACGTGATCACGGGCGGAGTCGTGTCCACCACGTCGACCGTGCGCACGACCGAGTTGGTGTTGCCGTTGCCATCATCGGCCGTGTAGGTCAGGTAGTAAGTGCCGGTGGCGGCCGCATTCACCGTTCCGCTGACACGCACGGCGGCAGGGCCTGTGCAGGCGTCATTGGCCGTCGCTCCCGGGTCGCTGAAGGCGCCGTGGCATTCGACAATCATGGTCTCCAGGCCATTGAGCGTGATGACCGGGGGCGTTTGGTCCTGCACGACAACGGTGTTGGTGGAAAAGCTGGTATTGCCCGACGCGTCGGCCACAGCGATGACCACCGTATTGGTGCCCAGCGGCAGAATGGTATTGTTAGTCGGGGTCTGGGTAATGATCAGGTTGGAACCGCTGCAGATATCGGAAGCAACGATATAGTTGGTTCCCGTCACGTCCGGCATAAGCGCGGAACAATTGATCCCCGCGCCCAGGACCAGGTTGGTAAAGGCGTAGGTGATCACAGGCGGAGTCGTGTCCACCACGTTGACCGTGCGGACAGCCGAGTTGGTGTTGCCGTTGCCATCGTCGGCCGTATAGGTCAGGTAGTAAGTGCCGGTGGCGGTTGTATTCACCGTGCCGCTCACCCGCACCGGGACCACGCCTGAGCAGGCGTCATTGGCCGTGGCGCCCGGATCGGTGAAGCTGCCGTGGCATTCCACCGTTAGCGGATTGGCGCCATTCAACGTGATCACTGGGGGAGTCGTATCCTGCACGATGACGATAGAATTTGAAACGGCGGCTCCATAGGTGTTTGAAACCGTCACCGAAACGGTGATAGGGCTTGGGAAGTGGATGTTAGGCAGGGAGAAGGTGTTTGCGGTTTGGCCATTGACAGGCGTTCCATTAACGCTCCATTGGAAGTCGAGCGCCTGGCCGGTGGCAGTGACGGAGAAGGTCAAGCCGCCGGCGCACTCGACGATGGGATTGAGCGGGGTGAGGCTGGTAATGACCGGCAGGGCGACAACCGAGAGCGTTCCGTTGCTGAGCAAGCTCGACGTGTTCCACGCCCGGTCCGCCGGGAGAGCGGGGAGCGTCATGGAACTGAACGAACCGCTATAGCCGGCGGCACTGAAAAGCGTGAAGGTCTCACCAATCTGCGGGTCGGTCCCGAGGTTGCTCACCGTGAGCGGGCCGCCGAACTTAATCGTCTTGGCGCAAGCCAACAAGTCGCTGGTTGTCGCGTTGGTGGGGTTGATCTTGATGAAGGTGGCGCCGTTGTTGGTCAAGGCGCCAGAGATAGTAAGGGTGCCGATAGCAACAGGGCTGCCTGGCGCCACGGTGCAGCCGGCATTCCCGAGAACATTACTCCGGAGCGTGCCGGTGCCGCCCAGGGTGCCGCCGGAATAGACGGTTACGGGGCTGGCGATGGAACCGTCGACCAGCAAGGTTCCATTACTGACGGCAGTCGGACCGGTATAAGTGTTGGCTCCGCCCAAAGTCAACGTGGAGGAGGAGATCTTGTTGAGCGCCATGAGGGCGGTGCCGGCGTTGGCGATGACGCCGGTGAAGTTGCCGGCGCCCACGTTGAGAGCAGCGGTGGTGGCGGCCACGGAATTGCTGAGTGTTCCCGCGCCGCTCAACGAACCCAAGCCCACGGAGACGCCCGCGACTTGGATGACGTTACTGGCGCCGATGGTCCAGGCTGCATTGGCGCTGCCAGCGGTTGCCTTGCTTAACAGGACGGGGCGAATGCCGGCGGTGGCGTTGACGTTCACGGCGCCGTTAAAGCCGCTGTTGTCCCCGGCCAACTGCAGGAGACACGTCCCCGAGCCGGATTGCGAGGGGACCAGATTCAGGGTGGCGCTCGAGGCGCCGATGATGCTGGCGGCGATGACATTCGTAATACTGTTGTCGCCTCCGACAATCGGGTTTTGCGTCTGGCTGATGGTGGCGTTGCCACTGATGGTAATGCTGTTGCTGACGGCACCGGTGCCCTGAGTACCTGCCGCGGTCAGGTTAAGGAGGCTTCCATCGGCCAAGTTGATGGCCGCGCTGGAGACCAAGGCGCCGCTGGTGGTTTGGAGGCGCAACGTGGCACCACCGGCAACATTGATGGTGACGTTGCTGCTGATGGTGGTCTGGCGGTCCTTGCCTCCTTGAATAGCCAGCGTCCCCTGGCTCACGTTGATCGTACCGTTAGTGACGGTATAGCCCTGGTCGATGACCGTGCTTCCGATATTCGTTAGGGTGAGCGTGAACCCGCCGAGATCAAATGGCGTACCCGCCACCATCGCATTGAAATAGAGATCCTCGTCCTCGTTGGCGTCGAAGGCCGTATAGCGGTCGAAATGAGTCTGATTGGTTGGCAGGGGCAGGACCGGAGGCGGGTTCGTGATGCGTGAGCTGGCATCGCTGATGTTCCACGTTTGCGAGGCGCTCAAGGCGATCTGGCTTTGGATTTCGAGGGGAACCGCATTGGTGGCGCTCAAATCAATACCCGCGGCGCCGATAGTGACCTTGCCGCCGGAAAAGGCATTGGTGATAACAATACCGTTCTCGCTATCGGCCTGGCCGAGCGTCGGTCCCGCGACGAGGATTCCCTGGATGCTCAGGTTGCCGCCCACCGGGGCAGGACTGAGCGTGTTGGCATACGAACTTAGCGCGAGCTGGGTGCCGAACACGGCGACATCGGACGGGCCGGGCGCTGTCCCCGAGACCCAACTACTACCATTGGTCAAGGTGGTGCTGTTATTCGCCTTGGTAACGTCGGCCGCCTTGCTTTGCGCGACAAGAGCCACGCCTAGTAAGAGAGCAAGAGACAGTCTAACGCCGATTGGAAACGAAGTCTTCATGACATGTTATAAGTTGCATCTGTTTCTGCCATTGACCGCATCTCGAACAACGAAACGATGCTAAGTCTCTCACCTGACAGTCCGCGCCTATAAACCCGAGTCTGCCAAAAATATCATCGCCTTACAAGGTTAAACGGGCATTGACGGGTGAGTGTCACGGTTGCATGTCCGTATAGTCCGTCACCATAGTCCGTAGTTTCCTGTGAGACATTTTCATCCCAGCCGAGTGATGACACAGTTCGCTCTCACGGCCAGGATGGGCGGGTTCCGTCAAATCTCAGCGGAAGCCAATACGTACCGCAGCCTTTATTTACAGGGGTATTACGGGATCGACGACCCAGGCAGGTCTCGACGAGTCAATGCCCGCACTCTTTTATTCAGCGAGGCTCTGTGGGTAATCTTTCCGCATAGCCCACCCTTTCCGTGCCTTCAGCGCCTCGGTTTCGTTGTTCAGGCTTACCGTAAAACCCGGCATAACAACAGCAACATTACGGACACTTTTGTATGGCAATTCCGGCACGGGCAGCGCCCATCTGACTTTGACTTCATGGCGCCGGGGATGATACAGTCGCCTGCTAGAGTCATGAAGCAACGAGGATTTGAAACTAATGTACCCACCACCCGCAGCGAGAGTATTGCGCACGGCTTGTTGTGGGCAGCGCTATGCGGGTGGCTGATGGGGCCGCAGGCCATGGCGGCGTTTATGCCACCGCAGGCCCAGATCCTGAGCGACATGGAGCTGGCCAACAACCATTTCACCAACGAATGGCGGACGCCGGGCTGCACGAGCTGCCTTTCGGGCGGCCATCCAAGCACGATTTGGACGCGGGGAACCTATTTTGAGGGCTCGCTGGCGTTGTATCGCATCAACCACGATCCGAACATCTACAGCTACGCCGTGCAGTGGGGATCGTTTACGAACTGGGGCTTGCGGTACGGAGACACGGACACATCGCCCGATGACCAGTGCGCCGGGCAGGAGTACATCGAGCTTTACGAGTTTGACACGACCCAGACCAGCCGGCTGACGCACATTGCCAACAACGTGAACTATTGGCTGAAGAATGGCTTGGGATTCAGCGAGTGGACGTATGTGGATTCCATTCACATGTCCATGCCCGCGTTTGCCAAGCTGAGCGTGATCAACTCGAATGTGATCAGCGCGCTGGCAACTAATTACACCTACCCGGCGTTAATGTACTCCTACTTTCATAACATCCAGAGCGTGTATGGCCGATCGAACGGCCTCTATAATGCCACCGACCACCTGTGGTGGCGCGATACGAACTTCCTATCCAACTACAAGGCATCGGACGGCACGACGCAAAAATGTTACTGGTCTCGCGGAAATGGCTGGGCCTTCGTCGCTCTGGCCCGGACGATGGATGTGCTTCCGACGAATGATCCGCATTATGGGGCGTACCTGCAGACCTTCACGAACATGGCGGGGGCGATTAAGGCGGTTCAACGGTCGGATGGCTTTTGGAACGTGAATCTTGCCTACACCAACGATTATCCCGGCCCCGAGTCCAGCGGCACGGCCTGCTTCACTTATGGCATGGCCTGGGGGATCAACCATGGCTACCTGGCCACCAACACCTATCTGCCCGCCGTCATCAAGGGCTGGAACGCTCTGGCGGTCAGCGCACTCCACCATAGCACCGGCACAGACAATGGCTTCCTGGGTTACGAGCAAGGCAGCGGCGATGAGCCGGCTTCGGGCCAGCCCGTCACCTACACCAACACGCCCGACTTTGACGACTTCGGGCTGGGACTGTTCCTGCTGGCCGGCAGCCAGGTTTACCAGCTTAGCGGGCCGCCGGGCACGGTGCTGGCGCCGCCCGTTTTAACGGGGAGCCAGGTGCAGCTAAGCTTCAACACGATCAGCACTTTGACCAACGCGACGATCAGCCTCTTGCAGGCCGATGAATTGCCCAATGGCTGGACTACGAATACATCCGCCACACTGACGACCAACGTTGCCGGCATTTCGTACGATTTCACGGTGCCGAACGATGCGGCGGCTCGGTTCTATCGGGTCCAAATGACGGGGCACTAGCCGTTAGAAGGTTAAAACGTTAGAACGTGGAGCGTTAGAGCGTTGGACCTCGGGTCAAAGCCTGCAAACACGGGTGCAGGCCGTCGAGTGTTGTGGGAATGCCTTACTTCGTGGTGATCTCCGGCCGATGCCACCACCCACCGCCCAGGGCCTGGAAGAGAGCCACTGAGTCGGCGTAGCGATTGGCCTGGGCTTGCACCAGGTTAATGGCTGCCTGCTGATAGGCCTGCTCCGCGTTGAGCAACCCCAGGTAGTTGGCGTAGCCACTCTGCCACTGTTTCTGCGCCAGCCCCAGGGTGACGGCGGCGGCATCTTTGGCAGCCGC
>Ga0181517_10004398_pt1 | contig 12859 bp, 12 predicted proteins | sample PEATcosm2014_Bin_31_FD_119748 | JGI IMG/M metagenome (GOLD analysis project Ga0181517, IMG submission 119748) | Peatland microbial communities from MTU Mesocosm Facility, Houghton, MI, USA - PEATcosm2014_Bin01_30_metaG | ecosystem: Environmental > Terrestrial > Soil > Wetlands > Peat | place... | reverse complement strand
CTTGTCGATCTGCGCCTGCGCCGCGCTCACCTTGCGGTATTCGGCCTCGATTAGACGCGCCACCACCGAGACGAAGGCCTCGTGATCGCGAAACAGATCGAGCGACGCGAACGTCTCGGGATCTTCCACCGTGAGCAGACGGCGCGCCTCGCCCGAAAACGCCCTGGAGGCTTCGAGCAGTCGCGCCCACAGGCGGATCTCGGCGGTTCGCGATCCCTCGGCCGAGATACGCTCGATGTCGCGATCGGCCTCTTCGAGCTGGCTCATGATGCGGTCGTAATCGACCGAATCTGGATCGCGCGCCAGCACCGAGAATACTTCGCTGAGGCTGGTCTGCTGCCGCTTCAACTCGTCGATGAGGCGGTTGGTGACGGCTTGTTCGCGCACCAGGCTGGCGGCGCTCTGCTGGACCGCGCGTATATTCCGCAACCCTACAGTGGCGGCCGCGGCCAGCAGCAGAATCACCAGGCCAAACCCGGCGATCAGCACGCGGAAGATGTTCTGGTGCGTGATCGGACGGGGAAACATCCCTTACCAGTATCGCAGGCGCTCTATACGGTGCCGTTACGGCTAGGGCCGGCGCGGCGCCGGGGCGTTGGCGCGCTGCTCTTTGAGGTACTCCTCATAGCCTTCCTGGCCCAGCTTCTGCTTGAGATAGTCCTCGTATTCCTTGATCAGCGCGGGGTCGTGCGGGCGGCCGTAGATATCGGTCGATACGTACCTGCCCTCATCGAACTTCTTCTTCGTCCATTCGTCGTGGACGTGGGTTACCTGCGCCTCGGTAACGATCCCCTGCAAGAGGTGCGGCGGGATGAAATTGACGCCCTCTTTATCGCCGAATACCACGTCGCCGGGCAGCACCGTGGCGGTGCCGATGCGCACCGGGATGTTGATGCCCGTGACCATCACATTGTGGATGGCCGGCGGCACGGCGGCCCTATAATAGCCCGCCAGCTCGTGGAAAGGCGAGATGCCGTCCAGATCTCGAATGGCCCCGTCGATGACGAAACCGGCGCCGGTAGACTTGAGGATGAAATAGGCCAGGTTGTCGCCGATAATGCCGCCCGCGGCCGCGCTCCCGAAAACATCCACCACGAAAACGTCGCCGGCTTTCAGCAGATCGATGGCGGTTTGATGGTTGAACGCCAGTTGGTGCCCTTGCGCCTTCCACTCCGCGGCGTCCACTTCCGCGATATCCGGCCGCGTGGGCATGAGTTGCAGCGTCACCGCCCGGCCGATCAATTTCTTATCCGGATGGAGAACCTGCAAGCCATCCACGAACTGGTTGGGAAAACCGCTCCGCGCCAGGCCGATCTCTTCGGAAGACATGTCCATGAGTTTCTCGAGAAGCGCGTCCGGCACCTTCGGCCGGCCATCCGGGAAACGGTCGTAGGGATTCTTGGCCGTGTACTTGATTAACTGTTCGCGGGTCATGGTGAACACCTGTCCCCAAGCCTGCGCTGCGCAAAAGCAACCCGCCATTAAGACGATAACCAGCGTTTGGAAGCGCCGGGCGGGGATGTGAACCGAAGTGCTGTGCGACATATTCGCTCTATTCCTCGATACGAAATTGCCAATGGGACGAAGCGGCAACTGCGCCGCTTTCCAAACAAAAGGCGCGCCGGCAGCGGGTGCGCCGAAAACCCGCCGGGCTTATCCCAGCCGGGGAGGCAGTTCCTCCATGGGACCCATCCAACGCTTCTGCAGATCCACGTCGGGGTGCATGAGGTACTTACGCTTGACGTCGGCGAGCTTCTGGCCCCGGATATCGATCTTATTCAAGTCGTATTGTCCCAGCCCGATCTGGTAAGAGAAGAGGAGATAGCCGACCCACTGCGGATCGATGCCCATGGCTTCCAGACCGGTCCTGTCGGCCGCGATGTAATCGGTCGAGGCGATCGCGATGCGGTGCGGCACGGGAGTTCCGGCGTGTGGACCGTTGCCCTCCATGCCCTCGAAGCCGTCGATCACGGCGGCGCCCCAGAACGGCTTCAGCTTCTGCGCGGTCAGCATCATGTTGACCTGCATCATGCGCACGCCCACGTGGAACTTGCGCTTGTCGCTCCAGCGTGGCGTCTCGCCCGGGGGGCTGGAGAGCGGGCCGCCGAGAACCATGTTCTTCACCGCCATGGTGGCGATGGCGGCGTTGTGCGTCTTCAGAACCGAGCAGGAGATGATGTAGGCGTCCGGGTCGAACATGCGCGCGGCCAGGCGCACCGGAATGATGTGGGCGTGATAATCGAGCACGGCCACGATCTGGTATTTCGCTTCGCGGTTGAAATCCACCAGGGTCAAGCCGCGGCCGGGATACTCGGAGAGGACCTTCTGGTAACCCAGGGCGTCGAAATTGCCGAGCGTATTGCCGGAGGATTCGCCGATGACGATGGGGCCTTTGAAGCGCGGCGTCAGATAATCGATAACCCCCATGAGCGCATCCGGGTTGGTGGTTCCGAGGGGCACCGAGCTGACGCAATTCGGCTTGATGAGGACGTATTTCTTGGTCTTCAGGACGGGCTGGATCTGGTCGTCGATGGCCAGCAGCGCGTCGGCGACGAGTTTGCGGCGGTTATCGCCCTTGGCGATGGCTACCGTGGACCGGCCGTCGTAATACGGATACGGCTGGGGCTGGCTGGTCCAGGGTTCCATGTTGGGAGCCTGGCGGGGCGGGGGCGCCTGCGCCGGCTGCTGGGCGGAGAGCACACCTCGAGATCCGGCCGCGGCGGCCGCGGCCAGACTGAAGAAATTTCGACGTGAGAATGGCATCGTGGGCAAAACCTCCGGAGTTTCTCTTGCCCGCCGCGTCCGACCGAGCGGCCGTTTCACCGCACTGACAGGGAGGTGAAGGAACGTTTCGCAGTAGAACTCAATGTAGCGCCTTTGCCAGGTTGTGTAAAACGCCGTGTAAAAGGCAGCGTAAAGCGCCGTGGCGGAGGCGAACGCCGGACACCCGCCGGAGGTGTGGGCGGCGCGGCTACGATTTGGATTCGAGGATGAATGTGGGCACGATGCCCGCCGCCGAGGAGAACCCGCTCTTGCCCGTGGAAAGCCAGCTCGAGCAGCCCTGCACCTTGCCCAGATAGGCGTGCGGGTGCACATCCACCTGCATCTCGCGGAATTCCATGCTGCCGAAGCTCATCAGCGGGAATAACGAACGGACCGGTTCGACGCGCTCCTGCACCACATAAGGCGCCCGCAGGGCCTGCTTCAGGGCGCTCTCCCAGGCGGGTCCATCCATCTCCCAGCCCAGGTAGGTGTGCAGATCGGTATAATCGTCGTTGGGTTTCAGCGCCAGCCGCTCGCGGCTTTGGACGATGAACTCGGGCAGGTCCACGATCTGATCGCCATAAGCCGTCTTGGCGGCCGCCACCATGCGCGTCCAGGGCAGGTGATCGCGTATGGCTTTGCGCTCCGCGGCGGGGAATTTGGCGGTCAGCGACTCGTCGGTCAGCAGCGCGAACATGGCCTTCTTGTGGGCCAGTTCGGAGCGAAAACTGTTCACCACACAGACCGTGCGCTCGCGGTAGGCCTGCACCAGCGGGTGCGTTAGATCGAAGCGGGTCAGAAACTCCTGCACGCCCAGCCGCCGATAAACCAAGTCGATTTCGAAGTTCCCTTTGCGCAGCGTGCGGTTGCGGTATTCCAGTTGTTCCGGCGAGACGATCTCGACCGCATAACCCTCGGCGCGGAATGAATCGCGGAACAGCTCGTACTCGCTCCGGCCGGCGTGGTAGGCGGGCCGGAACTCCACGATGGCGATGTTGGGCTTCTTGTCGCCGCCGAACTGCTTGTAGGATTTCAGCAGCGCTTCCAACAGGTGCATGCGGCTGCCGGTGCGCGTCAGGTTGTACCGCTTGCGGAACTCCTTGACCGGCGGGGCCTCGTAGAACAGGTCGGCCAGCTCATCCGCGTAGCCCGCCCCGGTGGGCGAATCGGCATTATACTGCACGAAGTGCAGGCTGCCGTTGCACAGGTGCGAATCCAGGCGGGCGGCCACTTCCAGCGCCTGATAGCCCGGATCGATGGACGCCAGCATCTTCTCCGCCGGCAGCAGCTCCAGGCGGGCCAGCAGCGCCGGGCTGGCCAGCACCATCTGCTGCATGCGGTCGATGGCGGCGATCAGCGCCTCGCCGGTTTTCACCAGCGAATCGTACTGGCGCCGGGAGATGAAATTAGGCCGCAGAAACGGACAGATCAGGCGGCCGCCCGCCGAGAGGCTGGCCTCCTCCATGCGCTCGTGAAGAGCTTCGACCCATCCAAGTTCGCGGTAAGGTCCGCTCTCTAAAAGACGGTTATACCTGGCTACTGCCTCGTCCAACTGGGACATTCTGGCTTGAAAACCTGTTCTATAATCGAGTATCCCACAGAAGTACGCAAAACGATAGATAGACCTCTTTTTGCCATCGAATAACTCGCATATTTTCAGTTACTTGTGGGCGATTTACGCATTTGTTATACGCGCTTTGCGAGCGGCCCTGGTACCCTACACCGAGGCCAAATCCGGCGTAAATCGAGTGACCAGGCCAAGGCCGCATATGCCCGAATGTGAGTGGCGTTACACTCAACTATATAATCCGTGAATTCTCGAAACGTTATTATCATTGGCGGCGGCATTGTCGGCTTAGCCACGGCCTATCGTTTGGGCGAGCGGTTCCCCGGCGCCCGCATTGTGGTTCTCGAAAAAGAAACCCAGGTGGGGCAACACCAGACCGGCCATAACAGCGGCGTGCTGCATTCCGGCTTGTACTACAAGCCGGAATCGGTCAAAGCCCGGCTGGCGGTTACCGGCATCCGCCAGATGGTGGAATTCTGCCAGGAGAACGGCGTCCCGCACGAGATCTGCGGCAAGATCGTGGTGGCCACCGACGACACCGAGGTGGCGCGACTCCACGATCTGGAGACTCGCGGGCGCGCCAACGGCCTCGAGGGCCTGCGCTGGCTGGGCGCCGAAGAGATGCGCGAGATCGAGCCGCACGTGGGCGGCATGGCCGCATTACGCGTGCCGCAAGAGGGCATCGTGGATTACGCGGCCGTCTGCGCCGCGCTGGTGGCGCGCATCTCGCAGGCCGGCTCCCGCGTCGTCACCGGCGCGCGCGTCCAACGCCTGCGCCCGTCCGGTTCCGGATGGGTAGCCGAGACCTCCGCCGGCGAGTTCGCGGCCGATTTCATCGTCAACTGCGCGGGCCTGCACTGCGACCGTGTGGCGGAGCTGGCCGGCGAGCGTCGCGACATGCGCATCCTGCCCTTCCGCGGCGAATACTACACGATACGCCCGGAGCGCCAGTACCTGGTCCGCAACCTCATTTATCCAGTGCCCGATCCGGCCTTCCCCTTCCTGGGCGTGCACTACACGCGGATGATTCACGGCGGAGTGGAGGCCGGCCCGAACGCCGTGCTAGCTACCTCGCGCGAAGGCTATCGCAAGACCGATTTCAAGCCGGGCGACCTGTTCGACGCGCTCTCCTACGGCGGCTTCTGGCGCTTCATGCGGCGTTATCCCTCGATGTGCTGGTTCGAGCTGCGCCGCTCCTTCAGCCGCGAGCTATTCTGCCGCTCGCTCCAGCGCCTGGTTCCCGAGATTCAGCCCGGCGATCTTACCACCGGCGGCGCCGGCGTGCGCGCGCAAGCCATCAGCCCGGAAGGCGACCTGGTGCAGGATTTCCGGCTTATTGCCAGGCCCAACGCGTTGCACGTGTTGAACGCGCCCAGCCCGGCGGCCACCGCGTCGCTGGCCATCGGAGCCGAGATCGTCGAGATGGCCTATAAGGCCGCGACGGCCTGAGCGGGCTGTGATGTCCGGCGATCCCCCACTTCCCGAGTACAGCGAAGACGGCGTGGATCTGTCGCTCATCCGCTGGATGCTTTCGCTAACGCCTTTAGAGCGCCTGGAATTCCTGGAAGACCAGATCGACAACATCCTGGAGATTCGAGAACTGAATGCAAAGAGACCGGCTGATAACGATCCTTCGGGATCTTAGGCAAAGAGAAGTTCAGTTCATCGTCGTTGGCGGCATGGCCGCGGTTCTCAACGGCGCGCCGGTTCAAACCCTCGACATCGACTTGGTTTACTCGCGAGATCCCGCGAATCTCGACCGCCTGGGGAAATTCCTCGCTGAAGCGGATGCCATCTTCAGAATCCAGCCGGAGAGGCGATTGCGGCCGAACGAAAGCCATCTTGCGGCCGGCGGCCATCTTAATTTGCTGACGCGTTACGGGCCGGTCGATTTACTCGGGACCATTGGCAAAGGTTTAGGTTTTGCAGACTTGTTGCCGCATGCGATCGAGATGGACGTTGGCCAGGGGCTCGCGATTTCTGTTCTCGACCTGGAAACTATCATTGCGGTTAAGGAGCAGCTTGCCTCGGAGAAGGACCTTGCGGCACTGCCGCTGCTCCGCCGGACGCTCGCGGAAATGAAGAGGCGCTCTACTTAGCTGCCACGGCTTCGTCCGGCGTGCCGGCCGGGTGCCTTCTCCAGTAAACTGGGTTATCCATGTCCAACCTGCTGGAGGGCCGGCTGGCTCTCATTCTGGGAATCGCTAACAAGTGGAGCCTGGCATATTCCATCGCCCAGGCGTTCTCGCGCGAAGGCGCCGCCCTCGCGCTGACTTATCTCGGCGAGCGCCAGCGCGGCGCCATCGAGGATCTGGCGCAGGGGCTCAATGTCGCGGCCGTGCTGCCCTGCGATGTGACCAAGGACGAAGAGTTGGCCGCACTGGCCGAATCTCTGGGCGCGCTCGGGCGGCCGCTGGGCGCCGTGGTGCACAGCCTGGCGTTCGCCAATCGCGAGGATCTTACGCGGCCCTTTCTCGAAACCGGGCGCTCCGGGTTCCTGCTGGCGCAGGACGTCAGCGCCTATTCTCTGGTGGCCGTGGCGCGCGCCACCGCGCCGTTGATGACGGAGGGCGGATCGCTGACTACCCTGACTTATCTCGGCTCCACGCGCGTGATTCCCAATTACAACGTGATGGGCGTGGCCAAGGCGGCGCTGGAGGCCTGCACGCGATACCTGGCCGGAGAGTTGGGGCCGCGCAGGATCCGCGTCAACGCCATCTCGGCGGGGCCGGTCAAGACGGCCTCGGCGCGCGCCATCAAGGATTTCTCATCGATCCTCGATTGCGTGGAATCGCGCGCCCCGCTGCGCCGCAACACCGAACCGGCCGAGGTGGCCGATGCGGCCGTGTTCCTGGCGAGCGATCTGGGCCGCGGAGTCACGGCTAATATTCTGTTCGTGGACGCCGGCATGCATGTAATGGGGTTCTAACCGGTAAGTCCACCTGCCATAATAGGGGCTCCTTATGAAAGTCGACGTCGTTCTTCCGGAAGCGGATATGGCTCAGGAGTTCGCCGAGGCCCTGGAGGCCCGCGACCTGCCTGAGAAGTTTTTCTACTGGTTTCCGCGCTCGGCCCAGGCGTGGGCCGCGCTGACCAACGATGACGAGCTGTATGGCGGCCTGCGGGACACCTGGGAGAAGATCGCCACCGAGAGTCCCGCGCTGGTGCGGCACATCGGCGGACACGTGCCGGTGATCAGCTTCGGCGCGGGCGACGGCACGCGCGACCGGCTGCTGCTGGAGGCCCTCAAGGAGGCCAGGCGCGAATGCGCGTACTCGCCGGTGGATTCCAGCCAATCGATGCTTGAGATGGCTTGCGGCGCCGGCGACGACGTGGACGTGGAGACGCTGGGCATCAAGGCCGATATCTCGAGCCCTGTGCACCTGGTATACGCAGCCGACGCCGCCGAGGCGCCGCGCCTCTTCATCATGTCCGGCAACACCATCAGCGCCTTCGACCCGCTGGCCGAAATCCGCTACCTGGCGCAATGCCTCAAGGACGGCGACCGCCTGATCGTGGATGGCGAGCTATACGACGAGCGGCAGACCATGGCGCGGCGCGACAATCCGGTCATCCGCAAGTTCATTTTGGCGCTGCTGTCCCACGGGGGAATCGTCGCCGAGGATGGTGAGATCCGCTTCAATCACAAGCTGGACGCGCGCCACCCCGGACTGCATCTGGTGACCCGCCACTTCCGCGCGGAACGCGATATTTCGGCGGCCTTCGGTGGGGTCGAGATTCCGCTGCAGCGCGGCGAGCGCATCGGGCTGAATTTCCATTACATCTACACGCCGGAGGCCTTCCGCTGGCTGATCCACGACCAGGGCGGCCTGGAGATTCTGAAAGAATACCGCAGCCCCGATGGGCGGTTCTTGACGGCGATTTGTAAGCGCTAGGGCGGCTGCCCGCGGCTACTTCGCAAAAGCGCGCCCGTATTGCACCGGGGCATCACACGCCGCGCCCAGAGCCTGGGCCGCGTGCAGAGGGAAGTATGGATCGCGCAGGAACTCGCGGGCTAGCAGAACCATGTCGGCCTTCCCGGAGACCACGATTTCACTGGCCTGCTGAGGAGTGACGATCAAGCCCACGGCCGCGGTGCGAATCCCGGCCTCGCGGCGGATGCGCTCGGCGAAAGGCACCTGGTAGCCCGGCGCGAGCGGAATCTGCTGCAGGGGCGAAGCGCCGCCCGAAGAACAATCGATGAGATCGACGCCCCGGCTTCGTACGCGGCGCGCCAGCTCGACCGATTGCTCGATATCCCAGCCGCCCTCCACCCAATCGGTGGCGGAAATGCGCACGAGCAGCGGCAGCTCTTCGGGCCAGGCCGCGCGCACCGCGTCCACCGTTTCAAGCACGATGCGGATGCGGTTCTCAAATGTGCCGCCATAGCTATCCGTGCGCCGGTTGCTCAGCGGCGAGAGGAACTGGTGTAGCAGGTATCCGTGCGCGGCGTGAATCTCGAGGGCCTGAAAGCCCGCTTCGAGCGCGCGTGCGGCCGCCGCGTGGAACGACCCGGTAACGGCGTGAATCTCCGCAATGGTGAGCTCCGCCGGCGGAGGGTCTTCGGGAAGAAACGGTAGCGGGCTGGGGGCCACCGTCTGCCAGCCTCCCTCCGCGGCGGGGATGACGCCGCCTCCATCCCAAGGCGGGCGCGTGCTGCCCTTGCGTCCGGCGTGGGCAAGCTGGATGGCGGCCACCGCGCCCTGGCCGCGCAGGAAACGCGTCAATTGGACCAGCGGCTCGATCTGCTCGTCTTTCCACAGGCCGGTATCGCGCGGCGAGATCCGCCCGCGAGCCTCTACCGCGGTGGCTTCCATGATCACCATGCCGGCTCCGCCCACGGCTCGGCTGCCCAGATGCACCAGGTGCCAGTCGTTGATGAAGCCATCGTCGGCCGAGTACTGGCACATCGGCGAAACTCCGACGCGGTTGCGCAACACGATCTGGCGCATGGCGAAAGGTGTGAACAGGCTGGTAGCGCTCATCAATTTCAGTATCCCAGTTCTTCGATGTTGGCCCCGCCGCGAAGGTTCTATCGGCTGCCGCTACACGGCAAGCGGCGGAATGTAAAACGGGTCGCCCGACGAGATCCACTGTACGGGCACTTCCGGCACGGCCGGCTTAATCCAGGGCACGAAGTCCCTCATGCCCCATTCCTCCAGCCGTTCGTGGGCAATCATGATGACGGCTTTCTTCTGCCCGAGCGCCACCGCGTCGCGCATATACTCGAACGTATCGTGCTGCGGGGTCTCGCCGACCAGTACGGCGTCGAATCTGCGCAGCCCCGTTAAGACAACCGAGAGAATATGCGATTGGTCTCCGATGGTCCTCACGCGCAATTGCGGGTCCCCGACCACCACCACATTTTTCGTCTCGAGCCGGTCTTGCACGTAGCGGGCGACCCCGTCAAGAGACATCTCCGGAATCGTATAGTGGCGCGGCCGCTCATCGGAGAAATAGGAGAGCCATCCCAACTGCGCGGCGAGCCCGCTCGAGATCGGATCCGGCCGGCGCGCATGCCAGTGGTCGTGGATCCGCCACACCGCCATTCCCCGCTCCTCGACAAACCGAACTTTCGCCTCGTACACCGGATCGTCCTTCACCACCTCGACCGGATCGAAGCCATCCCAGAATGCCGATTCGTGTGAGATCACGAAGTTCATTCCCGCCGCCGAGGCCCGGCGCAGAATGCTGAAGGTCGGCTGGAAGCACGTGGCAATACCGGTGAGCGGCACCTGAGGATCGCCGATTTTGAAGCCATCGAAATAAGATGTCTTCCAGGTGACGCCCTCGGCGGCGAGCTTGGCCTTGATGCGGTCCACTGCCTGCGCGGCGGTAAGCGGGCCGGCGGCCCGTGCCGCGCCGGCCGCCAGTGCCCAGCCCACAGATAGGCCGAAGCCGCGGCGCGTGATTGCGCTCTCCATGTCTATCCTCCCGCGCGGGGTCGCGGAATCCAGCTCGGGTCCGGCGCCGGCCACCATTCGATCGGCAAGTCCGGCAACACGCTGCGCATCCATCGGGCCAGCTCCTCGCCGCCCGGCTCTTCCGAGGGGCCATACCCGACCGCCAGCATCGCGATGCCGCGCCCCGCGCCCACCACATCCTGAAAGTAGCTGAGCGCGCCATCCACTTCGTCGATGACGCCGCCCGCGCCCGCTATCACGCCGTCGATCTTCGGATCGGCGATCAGCGCGGCCAATCCGCTCTTGGGGTCCGTCTCTCCGGCCAGTACCGCCACGCGCGTCACGGCCGCATTCGGATCGCCCACAATGCGCGGCGATCGCGCCCGCAGCCTGTCGTACGCGGTCTGGGCCAGTGCCGCCAGTGTGGTCCGCCGCAGATCGCAGATCACGCCGCGCGACCGCGGGCTAGGTTGAGGCTCGATCGGCGAGAGGCCCAGAGCGCGCGCCAGAGCCGTCGATTGCGCCTGCGGCCGGAAGTTATCCCAGGCCGTGGAGAGGCGATAGATCAGAATCTTGTGGGCATCCACGATCTCCATCTTCGCCTGCACTACGGGGTCGTCCTTCAGCGCCGCTTCCAGACCTTCCGTCAGGTACGGATAATTCAGGCCGCCGTGCATGTAGAAGGGATGCTCGCGGCTTACGACCAATGTCTTTCCCTCCGCGGCCGCGCGGCGCAATATTTCCAGAGTCGGCGCGTAGCAGACCACTGCCGACCGCATCGGCCAATGCACGTTGCCGGCGCAAGCGCCTTCCCACATCGCGGTGGACATCTGGAAGCCCATCGCGGCGTTCAGAATCTGCTCGATCGCCCAGCCCGTAGTTTCAGTCGCCATGCCGGCCTCGCAAGTGGACTGCGAATCGCCATTGTACACCCGGCTGACCGGCACGCCGTCCCGCGAATCGCCAATCGCCTGAAACAGCGCGGTCCGCTCCCCATGCTACCCTCGGATTTGATGTTCCGACGGGTCATCTGGATCGTGCTGGACAGCGTGGGAATCGGCGCCATGCCGGATGCCGCGGCATACCTCGATCCGCCCGGCTGCGACACCCTGGGCAACCTGGCGCGCCTGCGCGGGCTGCGGCTGCCGAATCTGGCGCGCCTGGGCCTCGGCAATATTAGACCGCTCGAGGGCATTCCCGCGGCGGCCTCGCCCGACGGATCTTACGGGCGCTGCACGCTAGCCTCGCCGGGCAAGGATACGACCACCGGCCATTGGGAGATGGTGGGAATTCTCCTCGCGAAGCCTTTTCCACTTTATCCCCACGGCTTCCCGCGCGAGATCATGGACGAGTTCGAGCTCCGCATCGGGCGCCGCAGCCTGGGAAACATCGCCGCCTCCGGCACCGAGATCATCGAAGATCTCGGCCCCGAACACATGCGCACCGGCTCGCCCATCGTCTATACATCGGCCGATAGCGTCTTCCAGGTGGCTGCGCACGAAGAGGTCATCCCGCTCTGGGAACTGTACAAGATCTGCGAGACGGCGCGCGAGATCATGCGCGGGCCGCACGAGGTGGGGCGCATCATCGCGCGGCCGTTCATCGGCAAGCCCGGCCAGTTTACGCGCACCTCGAACCGCCACGATTACGCCGTACCGCCGCCCCCGGACATGCTGCTCGACCGCCTGGATGCGTGCGGCGTGCTAGTGCACGGGGTGGGCAAGATCTTCGACGTGTTCCTGGGCCGCGGCATTCGCGAAACTGAGAAGACCAAGAACAACAGCGAGGGCATGGCCAAGATACTCGAAGCGCTGGGTGCGGTGGAGCGCGGCCTGATCTTCGCCAACCTCGTGGATTTCGACATGCTCTACGGCCACCGCAACGATTGGGAAGGCTACGGCGCGGCGCTCGAGCAGTTCGATGCCTGGCTGCCCGAATTCGAGTGCGCCCTCGAGGCCGGCGACGTGGCTGTTTTGACGGCCGACCACGGCTGCGACCCGACCACACCGGGCACCGACCACACCCGCGAGTACGTCCCTTTGATGGCGTTCGGACCCACCGTGCGCCGCGGCGTGGACCTGGGGGTGCGCGGCTCGCTGGCGGATATCGGCCAGACCGTGGCCGCCAATTTCGCAACGTCGATCGCTACAGGCGAAAGCTTCTTAGGACAAATTCTATGAGAAAACCTGTCATGGCGGGCAATTGGAAGATGTACAAGACGCCCGCGGAAACCGTTCAGTTCTTCGAGAAATTCCGGCCACTGGTCGAGAAATCCGAGCATTGCGAGATCGTGATCTGTCCGTCTTTCACGAATCTCGCGGCGGCCGTCGATGCCGCCAAGGGCACGCGCATCCGTGTGGGTGCGCAGAACATCGCCTGGGCCAAAGAGGGCGCGTTCACGGGCGAGGTTTCGGGGCCCATGATCGTGGCCGTGGGCGCGAGCCACGCGATTGTGGGGCACAGCGAGCGCCGGCAGTATTTCGGCGAGACCGATGAAACCGTTCTCAAGCGGACGCAGGCGGCCCTCGAATTCGGCTTGAGCCCCATCGTATGCGTGGGCGAGCGCCTCGAAGACCGCGAGGGCGGCCGGACCGAAGCCGTGCTGGTACGCCAGTTCGCGAATGGG
>Ga0181517_10004396_pt1 | contig 12862 bp, 11 predicted proteins | sample PEATcosm2014_Bin_31_FD_119748 | JGI IMG/M metagenome (GOLD analysis project Ga0181517, IMG submission 119748) | Peatland microbial communities from MTU Mesocosm Facility, Houghton, MI, USA - PEATcosm2014_Bin01_30_metaG | ecosystem: Environmental > Terrestrial > Soil > Wetlands > Peat | place... | reverse complement strand
GGATTGGCGGCGGGGACACTGGCGGGGCGGAAGCAGGACGAGGCGCGGGCGACGCTGGCGCCGATCCTGACACGCGAGGATGGGGCTATCGATTTCACGCGGACGGCGCGGCAGATCTACGATCGCTGGCGGGGATTTCAGCCATGGCCGGGAGTGCATACCAGATTGCGCGGGAAAAATCTGATTGTGCATCGCATGCGTGTGGGTGCGGAGAGTGGAATTGAGGCTGGATTGTTGCGAGTAGCGGGTGATGAGATGTCGGCAGGTTGCGCAGGACGCAGCTCGGTGCTCTTCGACGAGGTGCAGATGGAAGGCAAGCGGAGGATGAGCGCTGCGGAGTTCCTGCGTGGGTTTCAGGTGAAGAGCGGCGAGAGGTTTGGGCTTTGAGCGGAGCGCGGCGCGACGGTGAGCGTAAGCGCGGGAAGCCTGGAATGCAGGCGCGACCTGTATCTGCGGGGCCGACGGTTACGCAGGCGGAGGCGATTGCGAAAATTTCCCCGGCGCGTGCCGCGGCATTCGAGATTCTCACACTGGTGGCAGCGGATAAGGGGCACAGCGATGAGCTGCTGCACTCGCCGCGGACGGACGTGCTGGGGCCGGAGGACCGCAATCTGACGACGGCGCTGGTGATGGGCGTGCTGCGTTGGCAGATTGCGCTGGACACGCACTTGCGTAGGCTGCTGGCGCGGCCCGATCAGAGGCTGGCTGAGCCGGTGGCGCTGGCGCTGCGCATGGGGGCTTTTCAATTGCTGCATATGGACCGGATTCCGGCCCACGCGGTGCTGAACGAGAGCGTGGAGATGTGCCGCTCGGCGGGGCAGCCTCATGCGGCAGGAATGGTGAACGCTGTTCTGCGCAAACTGGCGGTGGAACAATCCACATCGCAAAATCGAGATGCGGGGCACCCGCTACATGAATCGACGGAGGCGTTTGCGGAGCGGCTGGGGCATCCGCTGTGGCTGGTGCAGCGCTGGGTGGCGGCATATGGGGGCGAGGCCGCGCTGGCCATCTGTGAGTATGACCAGCACGAACCGGGGCGCGGGGCAATCTTTCCTGAGGCGGATGGTACGGCTGCGAACTCAGATGGCGAAGGTGTGCCGCAGATGGACGATGGATCGCGGCTAGTGGCAGAGCTTGCGGCGGCCGCGGCACCGGTTTCTACGCCATCTGCGCGTATATGGGACTGCTGCGCCGCTCCGGGGGGCAAGACGCTGATGCTGGCGCGGCGACTGACGACGGCGGAGATACTGGCGACCGACATAAGCGCGAAACGGATTGCTCGGATGGCAGCGCGGCTTCGGCGCTATGCGTCCGCCCAACGCGTACGTTGCGCGGTAGCGGATGCTTCGGATGCGGGTCCAGAGGTTTCGCAGGATGCGAAGTTCGATCTGATCCTGTGCGATGTGCCGTGCAGCGGGACGGGGACGCTGGCTCGCAATCCGGAGATACGATTGCGACTGCGACCGGATGAACTGGCGCGTCAGTCTGCACGGCAGAGGGCGATCCTCAGTGGAGCGTTGAGGCGTCTGGCGCCGGGTGGGCGGCTGCTGTACTCCACCTGCTCGCTGGAACCGGAGGAGAATGAACTCGTGGTGGAGGCGGTGGCAACGAAGGCAGGAGTGCGGCGACTATCGATGGAGCTGCTGATTGCCAGGTTGACGGAGATGGGTGTGTTTCGGCAGGATGTCGGTGCGAGGCTGATTGACACGGCGGTGAAGGATGGCGCGCTACGCACGTTGCCTGGGGTGCATGGATGCGACGGCTTTTTCGCGGTGCTGCTGGAGCGGGGACCACACGCCGCGGACGATACCGAAGCCAACCTACCCTTCGCAAAGCTCACGAAGGATAGGACGCCCGGTAGTTGAACTTATTTTTTCTTCTTCTCAGCCGGGACGAAGACTTCCATGACGGCCTGACGCAGGAGATCGGGTGGAAGCAGTCCCTGCGCCAGCAGGAAGTCGTGGAATCGCTTGGCGTTAAACTTAGGCCCCAGCGCCGCCTCCGAGTCCTTGCGCAGTTGGAGCATCGTTGTGTAACCGAAGAAGTAGCTATTGGCCTGGCCCGGCGAGCGTGAGGAGAGCTGCCTGACCTCTTGACTGGCGTACGCAGGGCTGAGGACGACGTCCTTCTCCAGCAACTTGGTTGCATCCTCCGGGGTGGTCTTGCCCGAGTGCAGTTCGGAGTCGAGAAAGGCACGCGCGGTGCGCAGCAAGCGCAGTTGCAATGTGATCAACTGACCATCGGCGGGCTCGTAGGGCTGCATCATCCACTCCGAGTAGAGTCCCCAGCTATCCAGGTTGGTGGAGTTGAAGGCGTACATCATGCGCGCCAGACTGACGCCGTGCTCCAATATCGCATTGAATTCGAGATCGTTTCCCGGACGCGCCTCATGCGCGGTCATCGGCCAAGCCGCGGCGTCGAAAGTGTAGTCGTCGAAGCTGTCTACCTTGTTACCGGTGACGATGGAGGTATTGGTAGGCAGGACGAACGCTCCCTTCTGTCCAGTGTTGTCAATTAACGGCGGAGGGACGAAGTGTGGGGCGGGCACCTGTGCGGACTCAGTCTCTGCCGCGGTCTGAAGACGAAGAATTGCCGGACGGGCCGGCAGAGTCAGCAGGTTATTGGTTGCAATGATCTGTTCGACGGCCTTTAGCCGCGCTTGATAGAGCGGCAGGATAGCGCCTCCAGCGACCTGCGTTTTCTTCAGTGAGCGGATCACATCGCGATAGTCGGTCGCGCTCCATCCATGCTGCTTTGCCACCTCGGCGGCGAGCGGCGCCATCTCTGCCTGAATCCCGGTAAAGGCTGCGTGGGCCTGGGCCGCAAGCTGCTCCGGCGGAAGATCGATGCTATAGCTTTGCAGGCTGAAAGCGTACTCCTCGGGAGTCATCTGGGAGTCGGCCCGGCACTTGGGCAGTACAGTCCCGCGAATCCAGGTATCGAAGTCCGCCAACTGCTGTTGTAACTTGAAGAATGTGTCCTGCCAGCCTTTCAGATTGTACTTATCGAACAACGTCCGCATGTTGTTGACGTAGGAGTTGTTTCGTTCGAGTTGGTACTCCACCTCGCCGGCCGAAGGATAGACCACGCCCGGCTTGGCCATCTGCTCCATCATGCGCTGCTTCAGGACGTCGGTGAATGGCGTGAACCCCGGTTCCACGCCTGCGTACTTGCGCAGCCGAATGAGCGCCGCAGACCTGCGTCCCTCCGGGACCTGGTCGTTCAGCAGCGTGCTCAGTCCGGCAAACACCGCCGCGGCGGGGTCGAGGTACGTCACCGTGTGGTCAAGCCGATAGTCGTCGGCGCGGAACTGTAGGCTGTAGGTCTTCTGGAGAATCTCCAGGTCCTCGCGCACATTCCTGTCCTTCTCCGTGGCTTCGATCTTTTTCAGTTGAGCGAGGATGTCAACCAGCTCCTTGCGTTGGGCGATCTCATCGGCGCGAGTTATGTCGGTAATCGAAGAGTCGTACTTTGTCACCCTTTGCGCCAAACCAACATCGGGCGAGTGCTTCATCTGCACATCCAGCAGCATCTGGGTGTACTGGTTGCTGCGCACAACCCAGGCCGGAACAGCCGCCGGAACAGGAGTGGAAGATGTTGTCGCAGCCGGTGCGGAAGGCTTTTGAGCAGCGGGAGTTTGCGCTTGAACTGAAGAGTTCGCAGCCGCCAGGCAAGCCGCGAGTAAGAAATACGAAACGGTGGAACGGTGCATCGACGATCTCCAGAGTGGGACTACATCCAGCATACGTCCTATCCCAGGCATGGAACAGAGAAAGCGCCATTACGTTGCATATCAATTTCTTATGGCCGGAGAAGAAGGTGGATGTCCCGCGCCTTGTATTCTAGAGGGAGGGCCTTAAGCACCTTTATCGCAACAGCAAACACCTATGAGCCAATCGCACACATTTCTCGATCTTCTGCGGCAACGCGTTATGGTCTACGACGGCGCCATGGGCACGTCGATCCAGAACTACGCACTCACCGTCGAAGGCGACTTCGAGGGTAAGGAGAACTGCTCGGAGATTCTGGTTGTCACGCGACCGGATGTGATCCGCGAGATCCACGCCAGCTATCTAGAAGCTGGGGCCGACGTGATCGAGACGGACTCGTTTGGAGGATCGTCGCTGGTGCTGGCGGAGTTCGGCATAGCCCACCGCGCGCGCGAGTTGAATATGGCTGCTGCACGTCTGGCCAAGGACGTGGCGCGCCAATATTCGACTGCGGAGAAGCCGCGCTTCGTTGCAGGATCGATGGGGCCGACCACAAAACTGCCCTCGCTGGGCCACGTCTCCTACGATGCGATGCTGGCCAGCTACGTCGAGCAGGCAGAGGCGCTGATCGAAGGCGGCGTGGACATTCTGCTGATCGAGACCAGCCAGGACCTGCTGCAACTTAAAATCGCGCTAGCCGCGTGCAGCGACGCAATCAAGAATACCGGCGTGACCCTGCCGATCCAGGCGCAGATCACGATGGAGGCGACGGGCACGATGCTGCTGGGCAGCGAGATTGGCGCGGCGCTGGCGGTGCTGGAGTGTTTTCGGCCCGATGTGATAGGCCTGAACTGCGCAACCGGGCCGGCTGAGATGAACGACGCAGTGCGCTTCCTGTGCCAGAACGCGACCATGCCCATCAGCGTGCTGCCCAATGCAGGGCTGCCGCAGAACGTGGGCGGACGGGCCGTCTACAAACTGACGCCGGAGGAGTTCGCCGAGCACCATCGGCGCTTTGTGTCGGAGTACGGTGTGCAGGTGGTTGGCGGATGCTGCGGTACCACGCCCGCGCACATCAAGGCCGCGGCGGAGGCTGTGGCCGGTCTGACTCCTATGAAGCGCAACAACAGGCCTCAGTCGGTGGCGGCCAGCGCCTTCTCCGTTGTGCCGCTGGAGGTGGATGGCCAGCCCGCGATCATCGCGGAGGAGATGAACGCCACCACGCGCGTCACGCACTTCAAGGACATGGTGCGCAAGGGCGACTACGACGGCATCTTTACCCTGGCCAAGCGGTTGGTCAACGAGGGATCGCAACTGCTGGACATCTGCTGCGCAGTCGTGGGCGAGGATGAGGTTGCGTACATGAACGGTGTGCTGGAGAAGATAGCCACGCGCGTGCCTGCACCCCTCCTGATCGATTCCACAGAGGCCAATGTGATCGAGGAGGCGCTGAAACGCATTCCGGGCAAGCCGATCATCAACTCCATCAATCTGGAGGACGGCGAGAAGAGGACGTCACTGGTGCTGCCGATGGCGAGGCGCTACGGGGCTGCGGTGATTGCGCTCACCATCGACGAGGACGGCATGGCGCTGACTGCCGACAAGAAGCTGGCTGTGGCCCACCGCATTCACAAGCTGGCGACGGAGAAGTATGGACTGCGCTCGCAGGACCTGATCTTCGACGCGCTTACCCTGCCTATTACCACCGGCCAGGAAGATTACCGGACGGCGGGGATGGAGACGCTGGAGGCTGTGCGGCGGATCAAGATTGAGCTGCCCGAATGCCGGACGACGCTGGGCGTGTCGAACATCAGCTTCGGGTTGAACGCGTATGCAAGGCGCGTGTTGAACAGCGTATTCCTGAAGGAGGCGGTAGATAGGGGTCTTGATTCTGCTATTGTCAACTACAGTAAAATCTATCCCTTATATAAGATTCCTGTAGTTGAAGTTGAGCTAGCTCGGAACTTGATCTTCCGCAATGTGGAGACCGAACAGGACCCGCTACAGCTCTACATGCAGTACTTCACCGGGCTGACGAAGGGTGCCGGATCGGAGGAAGAGACGGCAGCCTCGACCGACGATATGTCGGACGAGGAGAAGCTGAAGTACCTGATTATCAACGGCGAGCGCGGGCTGGGACAGGGCGAGAGGAAGCAGTCGCTGGAGGAGATTCTGGAATCCGCGCTGCTGCGCTACACTCCGCTGGACCTGATCAATACGGTGCTGCTGGATGGAATGAAGACGGTGGGCGAGTTGTTTGGGGCGCGCAAGATGCAGTTGCCGAGTGTGCTGGATTCGGCCGCGACGATGAAGGCAGCGGTTGCCTATCTGGAACCGAAGATGGAGAAGGCGGAGGGCAACCAGCGGGGGACGATCGTGCTGGCGACGGTGAAGGGCGACGTACACGACATTGGCAAGAACCTGGTGGACATCATCCTCTCCAACAACGGCTACAAGGTGGTGAACCTTGGGATCAAGCAGCCTGCCAACGTGATTATCGAGGCGGCGAAGGACCACAATGCCGACGCGATTGGGCTGTCGGGATTGCTGGTGAAATCGACGTTGGAGATGAAGTATGTGATCCAGGACCTGCAACTGATTCAGTCGCAGATTCCGGTGATCTGCGGCGGCGCGGCGTTGACGCGGAAGTATGTGGAGGACGATCTGCGCAAGGAGTACAGCGCGTCGGTGTTCTACGCCGAGGATGCGTTTGCCGGGCTGCATGTGATGAGCGACCTTACCGACGCCGACCAGAGTGTGCGCTCCAACCGGCTGAGCGAAGGGGCCACGCGGCGCGAGTTCAATCGGCCGGGTGCGGCGGAACATCTCGCGTCGCTGCCGCCTGCCACCACGGAGCGGTCTGCCATTGTGAAGGATGTGGAGGAGATTCCCGTGCCGCCGTTCTTCGGCGTGCGCACGCGACGCGACTTCGACCTGAACGAGCTGTACCGGTACATCAACGAGACCGCGCTGTTCAAGAACCAGTGGCAACTCAAGACAGCTTCGGCCACAGACTATCTAAGCCTGGTAGAGGATAAGTTCCGGCCGATCCTGAAGGAACTGGAACAGGAGGTGATCGCCAACGACTGGTTCGATCCGAAGGTGGTTTACGGCTGGTATCCCGCACAGAGCGAGGGTAACGAGGTCATTGTTTACGATCCTGATGTGCAGGGCACGGAACTGCTGCGGATAAATTTTCCTCGGCAGAGGGAGGGACGGCTGCTGTCGATTGCCGACTTCTTCTCACCCAAATCGTCAGGGCGTATGGATGTGATTGGCTTCTCGGTGGTGACCATCGGCAGCCGCGCCAGCCAGGTGACTCAAAAGCTCTTCGAGGCCGGGGATTTCACAAAATATCTCTACCTGCATGGGCTCTCGGTGGAGACCGCAGAGGCGCTGGCGGAGTACATGCACGTTGCGATGCGCGCGGAGCTTGGCATTGGCGGCGAAGACGCGCCGGATGTGCGCGACCTATTCCACCAGAAGTACCGCGGTTCACGCTACTCCTTTGGCTACCCGGCCTGCCCCAATCTGGAGGACCAGGCGAAGATATTCGCGCTGCTGAAGCCGGAGGAGAAGATCGATGTGCGGCTGACCGAGGGATACCATATCGAACCGGAGCAGAGTACGAACGCGCTGATCGTACATCATCCACAGGCTAAGTACTTCGTGGTCTGACAGCAGTTAGAGCTTGCTGAGGTAGTCGAGGATCTCGGGGTTGGTCCAGTCCTGCGCGGAGACGAACTTGCGGCGCAGGATTCCTTTGCGGTCGATGATGTAGGTCTCGGGAATCTTAATGGTGCCGTAGAGGTGGGGGATGCGCTGGGATGGATCGCGCAGGGTGAGGAAATCGACGTGATTGTCGAGCAGGAAGGCACGGTAGGCGGCGGGGTCATCGTCCTGACTGATGGCGAGGATGGTGATCTGGGGGAGCCGGTGTTGCATCGCCATCAGGCTAGGCAGCTCTTCGACGCATGGCACGCACCAGGTGGCCCAGAAGTTGAGGACGACGGTGTGGCCACGCAGGCTGGCGAGCGAGACGGTCTGGCCGCCATCGGTAAGGGTGAACTGGGGTGCGGGAGACCCGATGCGGGCTGGATGGTCGCCACGATCGCAGGCGGTGAGAGTGAGCGCACATAGTGTGAGGAGAAGAACTCCGGATCGAAGAGTCGGTCTGGCTATGCGCACACAAGGCTCCTGCTTCCTATAATACGAATCTGTGAGCGATACGGGCGAAGGGATGGGACAGAGCGGAGAGATTTCGCCGGATGCGGCTTCGGCCATGACTGCCTCGACAGCGACTGAGACGCATCTGCGACTATCGGTGATCGTGCCGGCGCGCAACGAGGCGGCGGTGCTGGGGGAGTGTCTGCGGTCGTTGGTGGGGCAGTCGGATGTGGGGTTTGAGCTGGGAGTGGAGTGGGAGCTGATCGTCGTGGATGACGATTCGACGGATGGGACACGGGCGATTGCTAAGGCGGTGGAACGGGAGGGCGTGGTTGTGATCGATGCTCCCAGACTAGACCAGAGCGATCGCGGAGGATTTACGGGAAAGACGAATGCATGTTGGGCGGGGGCGCAACGAGCGCGCGGGGCGTGGCTGCTGTTTACCGATGCGGACACGGTGCATGAACCGGGCGACCTATCGCGGGCGTTGCATGAGGCTAAGAGGTATGGCGTGGCGCTGCTGTCCTATTCGCCACGGCAGATTGTGACGGGCTTCTGGCAGCGAGCTGTAATGCCGCTAGTATTTTCCGAGTTGGCGAGCGTGTATCCACCGAAGAAGGTGAACGATCCGGCGAGCCATTTGGCGGCGGCGAATGGGCAGTTTCTATTAGTCGAGCGCGAGGCGTACTTTGCCGTGGGCGGGCATCGCGTGGTGGGGCAGGAGATTCTGGAGGACGTGGCCCTGGCGCGCAAGATCAAGCGGACGAGGCATGCAATTCGATTGCGCTATGCTCCGGATGCACTGGCGGCGCGGATGTACCGTTCGCTGCCGGAGATGGTGGAGGGCTGGACCAAGAACCTTGCGCTGCTGTTCCCCAGTGCCGTGCTGGTGGCCGGGATGCAGATGCTGCAGTTCCTGCTGTTCTTCGGGCTGCCCGCGTTGGCGATGGCAATGCCGCTGCTGGTGATATGGCAGCGCTGGGCGATCCTGCTGGTGTGGCTGCGGACCTCGTGGGGATTTTATGGGCGGGTGGCGCGATCGAAATTTCCGGCTGCGGATGTGGCGATCTCGATCTTCGGCGTGCCGTTATTCTGCTGGATGCTGCTGCGCAGCCATCTCCATCATCGAGTGACCAGGTCGGTGGATTGGAAGGGGCGGCGATACAAGGTTGGGCGATAAGATGCGGTGCGCGAAGCATCGATGCGATTGCTGTCACATCTAATGGAATGGATGAGTGAGGTTTTTCGATTGAGCTATGGGCTATGAGCCATGGACTGTGAGCAAGAGCGAGGCACGATGATTCTTCTTACACGGAAGGCTGAGTTTTCTTCAGCACACTACTACTGGAACGAGGCGTGGACGAAAGAGGAGAATGAGCGCGTCTTTGGCCGGTGCGCCAACAAGAACGGGCATGGGCACAACTACACTCTTGAGGTGACGGTTGAGGGCGAGGTTGACTCTGTGTCGGGGTTCGTGGTGGACCTGAAGGAGCTGAAGGAGATTTTGCAGCGTGAGGTGGTAAGAGTGTACGACCATCGGCATCTCAACCTGGAGGTGCCGGAGTTTGCATCGGGCACAGGCATGATTCCGACGACGGAGAACATTGCGATTGCGATCTGGCGACGGCTGGAGGGAAAGATTCCCGGGGCAAAGCTGCATCGGGTGCGCGTGTACGAGATGGCCGATCTGTTTGCGGACTACTACGGGGAGCATTGATGGCAGGCATGGTTTTCAAGACGGGGCCGAGGGCATATCTGACGCGGTGTTACCGGCTGAGCGCGTCGCACAGGCTGCACTCCGAGGCTTACACGGAGGAGGAGAACCGGGCGGTGTATGGAAAATGCAACAACCCGCATGGACATGGTCACAACTATGGGATCGAAGTGACCGTAGGCGGACCGGTACACACGCAGACCGGGATGGTCTGCGACCTAGGTGAGCTGGATGGGTTTGCGGAAACGAATTTACTGCAGCGGTTCGATCACAAAAACCTGAATACGTTGAATGAGTTTGGCGAGGCTGTGCCGACGACGGAGAACTTTACGCGAGCTGTCTACCGCATCTTTCAGGGGTTTGGCGGGGCGCGGGTGGTGCGGATACGGATCGAAGAGACGGGAAACAACTCCTTTGAGTACGGGGAAGAGTTGGGGAAGGGTTGAGACATTATGAGCGCACAGACAGTATTGGAAGCAGGTTCGGTAGCAGCATTGACCACACAGGAGATCTATCGTGAGCTTCTGCTCCGGATCGGCGAAGACCCCACGCGCGATGGACTGGCGGAGACTCCGGAGCGGGTGGAAAAGGCGATGGCGTTTCTGACCCAGGGCTACACCATGGACGTGGCGACGGCGCTGAACGGGGCGCTCTTCGAGGTGGACTACGACGAGATGGTGATGGTAAAGGATGTCGAGTTCTATTCGCTGTGCGAACACCACATGCTGCCATTCTTTGGCAAGGTGCATGTGGCGTATGTGCCCAATGGCAAGGTGATCGGCCTATCCAAGATTCCACGGCTGGTGGAGATGTTCTCGCGGCGGCTACAGGTGCAGGAGCGGATGACGACGCAGATTGCGGACGCGATTGCGCAGGTAATTGCGCCGCAGGGCGTGGGAGTAATTGTGGAGGCGCAGCACCTGTGCATGATGATGCGCGGCGTGGAGAAGCAGCACTCGGCGACGGTGACCTCGGCGATGCGTGGCGTCTTCAAAACGCAGATGCAGACGCGTAACGAGTTCCTGTCGCTGGTGCGCCACGGCGGCGAGAGTTAGGCATCGCGCAGCAAGACGCGTAGTCTGAATAGGCGATGAACGGATTGCTGGTAGTGGACAAGCCCGCGGGGATGACCTCGCACGATGTGGTGGATATTGTGCGCAGGGCCACGGGAGAGCGCTCGGTGGGGCACCTGGGGACGCTGGATCCGATGGCGACTGGCGTGCTTCCGCTGCTGCTGGGCAAGTACACGCGTCTGGCGCAGTTCTTCGGCACGGCGGACAAGGCGTACGAGGGAACCATCCGCTTCGGATTTGCCACGGATACTTTTGATGCTGAGGGAACGGCGGTGGGCGAAGCTCGGCCGCTAGAGAAGAATCTTGAGGAGCTGCGCGTGCTGGCGGAGCGCTTCCATGGAGAGATGGACCAGATGCCGCCGGCGTTTTCCGCGAAGAAGATCGGCGGAGTTCCGGCGCACAAGCTGGCGCGCGCAGGCAAGCCGGTGGAGATGAAGCTGGCGCGGATTGTGATCCACCGTTTTGAGCTGCTGTCGCTGGATGGAGAGCTGGCGCGGTTTACGATGCAGGTGTCGGCGGGGGGATATGTACGATCGGTCGCGCACGAGCTTGGAGAATTGGCGGAATGCGGGGCGCACCTGGCCACGCTTCGGCGGACGCAGGCGGGCGCGTTTACGCTGGCGCAGGCGATTGGGCTGGATGAACTGAAGGCGCTGGCGGGCGAACCGGAAGAGATCGAACGTCGAATGCCGCATCCGCGGACGCTGCTGCCGGAGATGCCAGCGGTGACGGTGGATGAGCAGGCGGCGGGACGGCTACGCAATGGGATGCAGGTGAACCTGCCGGAGTACTCCACCGCAGCGACGGTGAAGGTATTTACCGGCCCAACGGAGTTGCTGGGGATTGCCAAACGGATTGCGGGAACGCTGATGCAGCCGATTGTGGTGCTGGGGTAAAATCTGCGTACCAATCATCGAATCCAGCTCAGGAGGGGGTGGATGATCTCCGTTTTCCGCCAAGCGTTTGTATGCTTGCTCGTGGCATTGCCTGCCGTCGCTCGGTCGCAAGCATTTGCAACGATCACCATAAAACCTGCGCGCTCAAGCGACCCGCGCAACGCGCGCGTGCATATGCTGCCTAACGGCGACTTGATTGCGAGTGCCGTGCCTGTGATTCGACTTTTGAGTGACGCTTACGATGTGCCGGTCAACGCTTCGCCACGTCTTTCGCCTCTTCCAGACTGGACCCTTAGCGAGAAGTACGATATCGAAGCGAAAGCGCCCGCCAACGCCATTCCTCCCGGTCTACCAGACAGCGAAGTACGAAGCCGTAATCGGCAGATGTTGCGCGGATTGCTGGCCGATCGTTTCGGTCTCGTAATGCGGGTTGAAAACAAAACGATGTCAGTTTATGCCCTTATCGTAGCCAGCGGAGGCCCAAAGCTGCAGAAGTCGGCCATCGCCGCGAAGGACTGCACCTTCGATACCGTCCCGGAAGGCTGCCATAACTTTGTTGGCGGCCTGGGCCATCCCCTGATTGCAAAAGCGATCGATATGGACGACATTGCCCATTACACATCGAACTGGACGGACCTGCCAGTTGTGAACCGCACGGCGCTCAGCGGGCTGTTCGCCGTAAACACGGAAGGCTGGGTCCCCATGCGACTGCCCCCTCCGCCACCGGGCGCCAACACGGACGTGGACCCGTTCGCTGGCCTCCCCACCATCTACACGGTGCTGGGCAAACTCGGTCTCGAACTGAAGCGGCAAGAGGAGATGTTGCCGGTATATACCGTGGAGCGCATCGAGCGTCCGGTTGCCAACTGACAATTACGCTCTAAATAAGCGCGGCTCAAGCAACTCCACTCAGGACGAGATGAGGTGCTGGTTGATCGAGGATGGCGGTCGTGCTTCGCACGATACCCACCCATGCGCAAAGTGCGCGCATGAATGGGGCACCCAGATGACTACTGACCAGGGCTATTTATTGAGCAGGGGAAGGACGAGGTCGAGGACGTTGTGGGCGACGATCTGGTTGCCTCGGGCGGTGGCGTGGGTGCGATCGGACTGCATCATGCCAGGGACGCCGTAGACGTTCTTCAGCAGGAAGGGAAGCATGGGGACGCGGTACTTCTTCGCGAGCACGGTATAGGTCTGGTTGAACTGGCGGATGTAGTCGGGGCCGTAGTCGGGCGGGAGGGTGATGCCGGCGAGGGCAACTTTGGCCCCGGAACGCTGAAGGGTTGCGACGATCTGGTC
>Ga0181517_10004390_pt1 | contig 12876 bp, 8 predicted proteins | sample PEATcosm2014_Bin_31_FD_119748 | JGI IMG/M metagenome (GOLD analysis project Ga0181517, IMG submission 119748) | Peatland microbial communities from MTU Mesocosm Facility, Houghton, MI, USA - PEATcosm2014_Bin01_30_metaG | ecosystem: Environmental > Terrestrial > Soil > Wetlands > Peat | place... | reverse complement strand
GACGGAGGCGAATCCGGCGACGGCAGCGATGGGGAAGGGGCGGATGAAACTCCCCAGACTCGGCTCCGTGCCACCATCTGCGTTTCCAGCCAGGTAGGCTGCGCGGTCAACTGCCAGTTTTGCCTGACCGCAAAACTCGGCCTCCAGCGCAACCTGACGGCAGGCGAAATCGCCGGCCAGGTGCTGGCGGTTTTCGATCGCCACGGCGTCCAGGTGGGCCGCGACCGCATCAATTTGGTTTTTATGGGCATGGGCGAGCCCTTTCTGAACTACGACAGCTTCATGGCCGCGGTGCGCCTGCTGGTGACTGAAGCCGGTTTGAGTCCCCAGCGCATGACCGTTTCGACATCGGGCATCGTGCCCGGCATCGAGCGGTTTGCCCAGGAGCCGGCCGAGTTCCGTCCCAAACTGGCCATCAGTCTGAACGCGCCCAACGACAAAATTCGCTCAGAACTGATGCCCATCAACCGCAAGTGGCCTATTGAAGCGGTGGTTGACTCTGTGCGGCAGGTCAAGCTCCGCCCCCGAGAGCGCATCACCTTCGAATACGTCCTTCTCGGCGGCGTGACAGACCAGCCCGAACATGCCCGCGAGGTAGCCCGCCTGGTGCGGCGCACCGGGTTGCCCGCCAAGGTGAATCTCATTGCCTGGAATCCCGGCCCGGGCATCGCCTACTCCACGCCAAAGTTCGATGCCGTGGAGGCCTTTAGGGCAACGTTAGCTGCGGCGGGCATTCCTGCTTACCTGCGAAGGCCGCGCGGACTCGATATCTTTGCTGCCTGCGGGCAGTTGAAGCGGACGGTCGAGGGGTAACGCATTCTCCACCTGCATCGGCGGAAATTGGCCGCAATTGCCAACCAAATCTCGATGCTTGTCCAAACGTCTATAATTCCTCCGATCAAGAAACTATCCGCCGAACCCGCATCCCGGCAAAAGAGCACCTCTCGGAGGAGGAATCCAGTGCGCAAACTTGTTCTCATCGCTTTCATGGCAATCTGCTTTGCATATCAGTCGAGCGCGCAAACTGCTGCGCCCGCTTCGCCGAATCCCAAGGACTACACGGCTCACGTGGTGGGTTATGCCCACATGGACATGGCCTGGCTTTGGCGCTGGGAAGAGTCCATCCATGACGTCATGTACAACACTTTCAACAACCAGATCCGGCTGATGGACGCGAATCGGGAGTACACCTTCTCGCAGGACCAGGCCGTGGTGCTGGATTCGATGGAGCACTTCTATCCCGATGTCTTCAAGGGCCTGCAGCAGAAGGCCAGGACCGGGAATTTCGTGCCTGCCACTTCCGGCTGGGTGCAGATGGATGAGAACGTCAGCGACGGCGAATCGATGGTGCGGCAATTTCTCTACGGGCAGAAATACAGCAAGGAGAAGTTCGGCCACTATATCCGCTTTGCGTGGCAGCCAGACGTCTTCGGCCATCCCGAGACCATGCCGCAGATTGCCAAGAAAGCCGGCATCGAGCTTTACCTCTTCGACCGCCCGCACGATCCGGCTCGCCCGCGCATCATCTGGTGGCAGGGGCTCGACGGAAGCCGCGTGCTGGGCTATTCAACGCCCAGCGAATACGCCGGCACACTGGATCACGACCGCGTCACCGTTCCAGTGATCAAGAGTGCCGATCAATCCGGCGTGAAGAACATGCTGGTGCTCTACGGCGCGGGCGATCACGGCGGCGGTCCGAACCCGGATGATGTTGCGGCTATCGCCAAGATGAACGCCTCGCCAAATGAAGTGCGCGTGAAGCCGACCAACGTGGCGAATTTCATCGATCTGCTGTTGACCGAGAAGAAGGATTTCCCGGTCTACGACAAGGAGTTGCAAGGCGTCTTCCCGGGTTGCTACACGACCCAGTCCGAAATGAAGCGCCACAACCGCATGTCGGAGCAGCTTCTGCTGAACGCCGAAAAAATGTCAGAGATTGCGGTCTTCTTCAACTACCGCGATTACTATCCGGTCCGCGATTTCAGTGAAGCGTGGAAGCTGGTGCTGCTGAACCAGGCACACGATCTGGCGGCGGGCTCGGGCATCGGTCCCATCTATGCCGACGCCGCCGAGCAGTACAAAGAGGTTTTCAAACGCGGCCACCGCGCGCTGGACTTCTCGCTCGAGAATCTCGGACTGCAACTGGACACCACGGGCGAGGGCGTGCCGCTGGTGGTCTACAACCCGCAATCCTTCGATCGCACCGACCTGGTGACGGCGGAAATCTCGGCGTTTTCATTGCCCACGAAACTCGTCGCCGTGCATGACAACGAAAGAGTGCCGGTACAAATTCTGAAAGCGCCCGCGAAGGCCGGCGCACGCGAATCCGCAACCGTGGCTTTTGTTGCGCAGAACGTGCCGCAGATGGGGTTGAAGCTCTACCGCCTGGTTGCGGAAACCGGCGCCCCGTCGAAAGCAGCCACCGTGCAGGCAGGATCGAAGCCGCGGCCGTTCCTCGAAAACGAATTTCTCCGTGTCGAGATCGATCCGGAGACCGGCAACATTGCGCGCCTCTATGACAAGGTGAACAAGCGCGAGTCGCTCAAGGGCCCAGGGAATTCGCTGACCGCGTGGGAAGACACCGCGGAGCAGGCCGCGCGGACCTCAAAGGAATACGGAGGCCCGGCGTGGGACACCGGCATCACTGGCAAGCACTGGGATCTGGCCAAGCCGGCGCGCGTTGAAGTTACGGAGCAGGGGCCGGCACGCGCGACGATTCGCGTGGTGCATCGCTATCGCGACTCCGAATTTACACAGGACATCAGCTTGATGCCCGGCGTGCCGCGCGTGGATGTGGCCATGACGCTCAACTGGTACGAGCGCCAGACGATGCTCAAGGCCAACTTCCCGGTCAATGCTGAATCCACCAAGGTGTCGGCGGAGATCCCGTACGGAGTTGTCGAGCGTGACCAGACGGGCGATGAGTCCGTGATGGGCAAGTGGGTCGATATCTCCGGTGGCGGCTTTGGCGTGGCCGTGATCAACAACGGCCGCAATGGATACGACGCCAAGGGCAACGCCATTCACTTGTCGGTGATTCGCGGACCGTGGGCACCGGACCCGCGTGCCGACGAGGGCGATCACACTTTCGGCTACTCCATCTATCCGCACAAGGGAAGCTGGCAAGAGGGCAAGGTGCAGTTCCAGGCTATGGCGTTCAACTCGCCGCTGCTGTCGATGCAGGAGCCGCAGCACCCCAGTTCGCAGGAGCAGTGGGCCGGCAAGAAAGGCGGACTGCCGGAGACCTATTCCTTCATCAAGACCGACAGCGACCACGTGGTGCTTTACGCGCTGAAGCAGATGGAGGGCTTCTACGACATGGACGCCATTGCCCGCTTCGTTGAGGTAGAAGGCCGCGAGGGCGATGTGACCATTCAACTACCGCAAAAGGTGCACGCAACGGAAACAACTTTGCTTGAAGATGTGATCGTAGGACCGGCAGGAGAGGGGACCACGATCAAATTCCACATGAAGCCGTGGGAGATCAAGACGCTGCGCTTTGCGAAGACGCAGTAGAGGTATTCTTTCCTAACACAAAAAGAGAGGGCAGAGCGCCGGTTCTGTCCTCCTCTCCCTGATGGCGCTTTGTCCCGCATCCACCGCGCGGACTATACTCGGGGCTTCGTTGCGCTTTCTTCTTTTCGGAGGACCTATGTCAGAACTCACTCGCCGCGAAGTACTCGCTCTCTTGATGGCCGCGCCTGCAGCAGCCTATGCACTCAACGACGACTCCGGCGGCTGGATTTCGCTCTTCGACGGCAAGACGCTGGATGGATGGAAAGCCAGCGAGCACCAGGGCAGCTTTACCGTCGTGGACGGAATGATCCATGTCCACGGCGACCGCAGCCACTTGTTTTATGCCGGCCCGGTGCACAGCCACGACTTCAAGAACTTTGAGTTCAGCGCTGAAGTGATGACCCGTCCCAGCGCCAACTCCGGAATCTACATCCACACCGCGTATCAGCAGGTTGGGTGGCCCTCGGCGGGCTTTGAAGTGCAGGTAGCCAACACCCACGAAGGCGCGGGTGGCTATATCGAACACAAGAAGACCGCCTCACTCTACTCGGTGCGCAACGTGTACAAGCAATTTGTTCCCGACAACGAATGGTTCAAGATACACATCCTGGTGCGGGGCAAGGAGATTCAAATCCGGCTCAACGACATGCTGACGGTGGACTACGTGGAGCCCGACCAACCCTACCGGTCCGACTTGAACTTTGGGCGCGTGATCAATCACGGCACGTTTGCTATCCAGGGTCACGATCCGGAGAGCGAGAGCTTCTTCAGAAACATCCGGGTGCGGCCGTTGCCGGATAACCTGACACAGATTTCGACTGACCACCCGGTGGTGGACCAGTTGTACAAGGACGTGATCGACTACGGCACTGAAAATATTCCGGTGGTGGATTATCACGTGCATCTCAAGGGCGGCCTGACCATCGATCAGGCCCTGGAGAACTCGCGCCGGCTGGGCATTTTCTATGGTGTCGCGATCAATTGCGGACTAGGCTTCCCGGTGCACAGCGACGACAGCGTGAAGCAGTATCTCGACAGCATGAAGGGCCAGTGTTGCTTCATCGGTTTGCAGGGCGAGGGACGCGAATGGATGACCCTGACATCTCCTGAATCGGTGGCCCGCTTCGACTATTGCTTTACCGACGCCATGACCTTTACCGACGACAACGGCAAGCGCATGCGCACCTGGATTCCCGAAGAGATCGGGGTCATCGCCGACAAGCAGGCCTTCATGGATATGCTTGTCAGGCGCATCCAGGGCGTGATGCATGAGCCCATCGACATTTACGCGAACCCGACCTATATCCCTGACCAGATTGCGGCGGAGTACGACGCACTGTGGACGCCGGAGCGGATGAAGAAGGTGATTGACGCGGCGGTCGAGAACGATGTGGCGATTGAAATCAACAACCGCTACAAGATTCCCAGCCCGAAGTTCATCAAGGCAGCCAAAGCGGCCGGCGCCAAGTTCAGCTTCGGCACCAACAATGCCGGCGCGGAACTGGGCCGCATGGAGTACGCGTTTGCCATGGTCAAGGAGTGTGGGCTGAAATGGCAGGATATCTTCGTGCCCAAGCCGGACGGCCAGAAGCCGATCCAGGTAAAGAAGTGGCGCACAACGGCGTCTTGACATTCTTGGGGCAGGTCAACGGCCTGTCCATACCTTTCAACTCCGCAGGGCAAGCGCCATCTGCCCCAGCGCCAACAGAGCGCCGGTGACGCGATTCGCCTCGTGGCGAACCAGATTCCCTTCGCTGGCAAAGTCGCCGGCGATGCAGCGCACGCCCAGCGCCTCAATGCGTTCGACGTCCGCCTCGATGGGCGACGCCCCTTCGGCCGCGTAGCGGGCCACCGTCTCGGGTGAAAAGGGGGCGGTGTTTACCAGTGCATAGTCAAAAATGGGTGCGCGCGTGTGCGCATAGATTCTCTGTATGTGTTCTGAGGCGGAAAGTCCGAGGCTCTCGTTGGCCTGGGTCATCAGGTTGCAGACATAAACCCGGACACCGCGGGCGTGGACCAGCGCAGAAGGCATGCCCTGCACCAGCAGATTGGTAATCAGCGATGTGTAGAGGGATCCCGGGCCGACGGTAATCAGGTCGGCGCGCTCAATGGCCTCGAGGGTCTCGGGCATCGGCGCGGCGTTGGGCGGGTCTAGCATCAACTCTGCGATGCGCAGGTGGCTGGCGGTGATGTTGGTTTCGCCGCGCACCATGGAGCCGTCGTCCATGCGCGCCACCAGGGTGGTGTTGGCGGTGGTGACCGGATAGATGCGGCCGCGGGTGGCAAGAATCTTTGAGGCCAATTGGATGGCCTGGCCAAAGTCCCCGGTGATCTCAGTGAGCGCGGCCACAAACAGGTTGCCGAAGCTGTGGCCCTCCAACCCGTCGCCAGCCCTGAAGCGATGCGCAAAAAGCTGGACCAGCAGGTCCTCGTCCGCGCTGAGCGCCACCATGCAGTTGCGCAGGTCGCCGGGTGGCAGCATGTTAAAGTCACGGCGCAGCCGGCCTGAGGAGCCTCCGTCGTCAGTGACCGTAACCACGGCGGCCAAATCTGCGATGAGGCCAGATGCATCAGAGGCAGAGCCGGATACGACTACATGCCTGCGCAGTCCTCGGAGCAGCGTAGAGAGGCCGGTGCCGCCGCCGATGGCTACTACGCGAAGGGGTGAGCCGGCGGCCCGGATTTCGGGGCCGCCAGACGGGGTGAGTTTGGGTTCGCTTGTGGCGGGAAGCTCAGAGTTCACTTAAGGCCTTAAGGCACTTCAGGGTACAGCAACTCGGTGAAGCGGGGATCGTCCGCCATGCTTTGGAAGTCGTTGTCGGCGCGTGCTTGGAGGCGGTTCTTGGGGTTCAACTCGATGGCCCTGGCCAGATTTTCAAGACAATCCTGGGTGTGCCCGGTGATCGCGTCGAGCAGAGCCAGCCCATAAAGGGCATAGTCGGCCTGGGGATATGAGGCAAGGATGTTGTTGAACTGGTCGCGTGCATCCTCGTAGTCGCCGGTGTTCAACTGGGAGACTGCGTAGTCGTAATGCTCCTCCGGCGTCAGGAAAGTGAGACGGGCGTGCTCCATCTGTCGCTGGCAAGTGTTGATGTACATATGGCAGCGTTCCTTGATTTCAGGCGGCGCGGCGGGCAGTAGCTTCTCAAAGGCCCCTAACGCCTTTTCAAATTTGCCCTGTTGCAGCAGTTGCACGGCGGCTTGGTATTGCTGGAAAGCCGGTCCCGTGGCGGTTGTGGCATGACCGCCGGTTTTAGCGGGGGTGGGCGAAGTTTTCTTGCGGCCGGTCGCCGCGGTTCTGGCCTCTTGCGTCATGGTTTTGCCGGGAGCGTGCATCCCAAAAACCGGAGCTTTCCCGGCTATCTGCCGGTAGAGCCCCGGTTTTGAGATTTTCGTAGCTCAGGCCCCTTTTATACGCAGAACCCGTCAATTCGTCAAATGGGGGGGCACAAAGTGGGGATCATCGACCTGGTCGGCGAAGTTGTTTGCCGTATATTGCCGGATTGAGAGAAGGGTCGTTGTACATCTTTAGTTGGCGGTAGAGTTTGAAGCGCCGCGCTCCGGCGAGGGTCTGTTGCCACAGGGCATCCAGGCAGTTGGCGAGGTCCGCACGCTGTTCCTCGAGAATTTCAAGCCGTTGGCGATTACGCTCCAGATGCCCTTGAGGAGCGTCTCCCCGCGTGGCCTCTTCGCGAGTGTGGTAAATTTTCAGCGCCAGGATGGAGAGCCGGTCAACCATCAGCCCCGGCGACTCGGAGTGGAGAGGCGCGGCTGGATTGGGCAGGTTGCGGGCCTCAAGCCAGGCGAGCAGGGCGCGGTCCAGCTCTTCGGTCAAATCGTTGCGGCGCTGGTTGGTCTGGTCCACGCGGCGCTTTACTTCGGCCAGTTCGGCATCGCTGGCGCCGGGAGCACGGGCCTCGTCCTCAATGTGCCACAGGTCGAAGTTGGCGCGATGTTGCAGGGTGACCAGTCCGAGCCAGTCCCGATCCTCTTCCGGGCTGGCGTCTGCCAGGTGCCAGGCGCTGGTTTCGCGGTCGTGCAGGCTTACAATTGTCTCCGCAGAGAGCATTCTTTTTGTGCATCCTCGGTGGGTGGGTTTCTGGCCTACCTGCCGCAACTATAGTGGAACTACCCCCTTACCGGGGAGCGCCAGTTATATGAGGGGCCGATGCCGGAGCCAAGTGAGCGGTTTCTTTGCATATCCAGCTACGAGAAGGGGCAGGATTTTTTGCGTCAGTGCGCTGAGTTGGGGGTGAAGGCGACGCTGCTCACCCTGGACAAACTCCGTGACGCAGACTGGCCGCGGGAGGCGCTGGAGGAGGTCGTCACCATGCCTCCCGGGCTGAATCGCGAACAGATACTCAACACCGTCTCCTGGATGGCGCGGGGACGGCGCTTTGACCGCGTCATTGCCCTGGACGAGTTCGATCTGGAGACAGCAGCCCAGATTCGCGAGCATATGCGCATCCCCGGCATGGGAATCACCACCTCGGCCTATTACCGCGACAAGTTGGCCATGCGGATGAGCGCGAAAGAATCGGGATTTCTGGTGCCTGAGTTCTGCCGGGTTCTCAACTATGACGAGTTGCGCGAATTCATGGCGCGCGTGCCGGCGCCGTGGCTGCTGAAGCCGCGGTCAGAGGCATCGGCGCTGGGAATTCGCAGAATCGAGGCGTCGGACCAACTCTGGCGCGCCCTGGATGACCTGGGAGACCGGCAAAGCCATTTCCTGCTCGAGCAGTTTGTTCCCGGCGACATCTTCCATGTGGACTCGATCGTCAGCAAGTCCCAGGTGCTGTTTTCAGTTGTGCACCAGTACGGCCGCCCGCCGCTACAGGTAATGCACGAGGGCGGGGTGTTTACCACGCGCACCGTGGACCGCGGCGGCCCTGACTGGATGGAACTCACCGCCCTCAACGCCGGCCTGGCGCCCTCGCTGGGCATGGTGCGCGGCGTAACCCACGCCGAGTTCATCCACGCCCACGCAGACGGCCGCTACTACTTTCTTGAGATTGCGGCGCGCGTTGGCGGCGCCTTCATTTCAGACCTGGTTGAATTGGCCACCGGCGTCAACCTTTGGCGGGAGTGGGCGCGCATTGAGGTTGCATGGCTTCGCGGGGAGGACTATCTTCCTCCCGGTACGCGCACCGATTATGCGGGCAGCGTGCTGTGCCTGGCCCAGACCGTCGACCCAGACACCTCCTCCTTCGATGATCCAGAGATCGTGGTTCGCCTCAAAAAGCACCACCATGCAGGGTTGATCGTCTGCTCAAGCAAGCCGGAGCGCGTGCAGCATCTGCTGGAAGAGTACAGTGCCCAGTTTGCAAAGCAGTTTCTGGCTTCGATGCCGCCGCCGGAAAAGCCTACCAATTGAGTTGTGGCCGTTGTGTTCCCGATGGGCGGGCCGGTTGAGGTTCGAGGTTTCCCACCCTGGCGACAAAAACAAAGCTGTCGCCAGGGTGGGGCACCCGGCCTACTTGGCAGCTTCTACAAGCCGCAGGGTGACGATCTGGTGCGGATGTACGGTGAACTGGAACTGATCGGTTCCGGTCGTGGTTACCGCTTCGCCGCCTCTTTCAATTGAGTCGGTCATTGCCACGTGATCCAAATGCAGAAGCGGCACGCGAACCGTCACCGTCCGTTCCACTCCGCCAAGGTCGAGAAAGCGCAGGATCGTTCCTTCGCCATCTTCGGCGGGCTTCCAGGTTTGCAATAGAAGGTTGGGGTCGTTCACTTCGAGGAAGCTCTGCTGGCTGGCGTTCAGGTTGTGCGCGGAAGAGGGGCTCCCGGTCGAAGCTGGCTCTGCCGCGCCCAGTGCCTTGTCTTGCGAGGTAATGGTGTCCGACTCCAGCGGAGTGATCTCTTCCCATCCCAGGCGGCTCAGTTCGGTTGGATTGGTGGCGCTGGCGCTGGTTACAACGTAGTGGAAGGCGAAGTGGCCGCCCTGGCCAGCCCGGTAGTTAGTGTCCCAATAATTGTTCATCACGTAAGAGAACACCGTGCCCGGCCGCTTGCCGAACTCCGACGGCCAGTTGCCGCGATTGATGTCGCCCAGGGTGACCAGCGGCGCATCCATGGGCATCACCGTGGCAGCAACGCCGTCCTGCTGCACTGAGATCCAGTGCTGCATGGTGAACCACTCGTGACCTGCGCCGGGATACATGTCGTGGGCCGGATCGACCACGCCGTTTTGGACCTCGTACTGGAATTGCGGCTGATTCATGTCGAAGGGGAAGGCAAAGTAGACGGCCTCCTTGGTCAGTACTTCGGTCTTGTTGACGTCTTGAGTGATTTCGATCTTCTTTTCGCTGTCGAAAAGGCGGATCTCGGTTTTGATGGATGGCGTATTGAGAGCCTGGCTCTCAAGATGCGCCACCTGGCCAAAGGGAGTCCGCGTCACCGAAACGATCTTGCCGCCGTTGGCCGCGTGGATGTCGAGCGCCGGCTTGGGATACATGGGGCCGTAGCGCAGGATGGTGTTGGGTGAGTTGTCGCCGCCGGTCACGTAAAGATACTGGCCGAAGCGGTAAGGGCTTTGCTGATTTACCAGTTCGCGCTGCAACTGCTTGTCGTAGATGCTGCGAATGGCGCCGGTTTCGGCGTCGAGCTGCACTTTGTAGTAGGTGCTTTCAAGCTCCTTGGCTGGCGCGGCGGCGGGAGTTTCAACCGGCTTTGCTGCCTTGCGGGTGGCATAGACCTTGTAGCCGAGTGCCGGAACATCGATAGCCGGGAAACGAACATGCTGGAAGTTCGCGCCTTCGATAAGAAGCTCAACCGGAACCGGCTTCCCGGTGGCTGCATCCACCAGTTCCTCGCCCTTGTCCACATCCAGGGCGACGGTGCCGCTGCGCTTCCAGTTAAGGCTGTTGAAGACGATTACGCTGCCTGTGCCTGCCGGGACTGCGTCGGCCAAGTTGGCCATGCCGCGGCGGGTGATCAAATCGGCCTGCGCATGGGCGTTTACGGCCAATTGCTCCTTGACGGCCATCTGGTCAATGGCCTCGCGGCTGCCGGGGTCGGATTCGGCGTTGTACGAGGTCCAGGTGTGCTCATCCATCAGCACCATCGAGGTCCATAGCTTTTCCAGCTCGGAGGTGTTGGTGTGCAGCATCGGGTTGAGGAAGGGCGCCAGCGTGGCCAGCTTTTCGGCCGTCAGTGCGCGCGGCTCATTCCAGCGCTCCATGGCCAGGTAAAGGGCGTCGGCAGCCGCGCCGTCTTCCCAGTAAGGGCCGCCATCGCCGTGAATGGTGGGGATGTTGTCGCCAAATTGCTGCTCGATGGAGGTAAGGGCCTCGTGGACGCCGGAGTACTGCAGGCGCGGATAGGCGTAGACGCTGCTCCACTTCTTTACCAGCTCGGCCTGCTGCGGGAACAGGTCGGTGTTCTCCACCTGGGTGCCGTAGATGATGGCCGCGTTGGCGCGATAAGTGGGGCGCTCGTACATCTGCAGGAAGATGGGCAAAAGCTCCCGGCCCGCCGGCACCAGGGGAGGCAGCCCGAAGAGAAATTGCATCTGCATATAGTGGCGCGAGTACCACAGCAGCACCCGCTGCTTGTCAGGCCCCACCCACCACATGGGCGAAGTCTCATTGAGGCGGCCCTGCATCAGAACCGGTGCGCGGTAGTTGTTGCCGCCCGCCACCAGGTAGTGGATCCCGGCTGAGGCGAGAATCGAAGCATAGGACCAGGAGTAGGTGGGAACGTCGGTGATGTTCGCGTAGTCCAGCGATAGGCCGTATTTGCGGCTCAGGGCAGCGCTCGGGTAGAGCGACCGGATGAGCGTCTCAGTTGAGGGAATTCCGGTGAGCAGGTTGGCATACTGGACGGGCAGGAACAGGCGCTTTTGTTGGAGCGCTTCAATCGCCTTCTGCTGGCGCGCCGGGGTGCGGGACTCAAGGTACTGTTGCAGGTCCCACTCGCCGTCGAGCGAGAAGCGGAACTCGGGGTGGTCCTCCATCATTTTCAACGCTTCGTCCACGGTGCGGCTCTGAATGGCGGCAATCTTGGCCTGGTAGTCGGAGTAGCCCACATCGACGTGGATGTGGGGAACCAGGAACAGCGTCCACTTTTTGCCGGGGTCGATGGACTGCTTGTAGTTCTCGGCGTGGCCGTTGATCTTCAAGCTGAGAGCGGCGTCGCTGTGCGCGGCAAACTCCGGCACCTGGAACTCGATTTTTTCTTCGCCAAAGTCGCGCCCGCCGCGCAGGGCCTGGCGATAGTGCTTGCCGGCCACGGCAAGGTCGGCGCTGCCGCCGGGCTGGGTGCGCTGGCCGTAGCGGATGTAAGCCTCAACGCACTCCGCAAGCTCGGCGCCATGCTGCACATAGAAGACAGTGGGCACAAGCTGCGCCTGTTGCAGGCGCGCTGCGGGCGCTTGAGCTGCAGTGGTCAGTTCCAGTGCGTCATAGTTGATGGCTGCGTCGGGAACCGCTTCGTCCGCCTCCTCCACCGGCTGCAGGGCGATGGTGTTGGCGCCGGCGTGAAGGTAGTTGCCGGGGAAGGTGAAGTCGACGTCCGCGGCGGCGTAGCCGGGGTCAAAGGAGTCAGTTTGGTCGCCACTGTCGTAGTTGTGTTCGGGATGAAGGTAGAACCAGCCGATTTTGCCGTTGATCTCCACCTTCAACGCGGGCACGATTGAGCTTTCAATGAGCAGGGCAATGTGCAGCCGGTAGGACGCTGCCGGCGCATGAGGCAAAGTAAAGCTGATGACGCGGGGCGCGGCGGCCGGGCCGGTCTGCGGCGGTTTCGCTGCCAAAACGGCCGGTTGTGCAGCGAACCAGTCTTTGGCCGCGGTGCTCTGCGAAACGACAAAGTTGACGTTGGCTACCGGGCTGTCTTGCGAAAACTCGGCCGAGGAGCGGTCAAAGGCTCCGATCCTGAAAACGGTTGTGCCGTCCTGGGCAGAAACCGGCAAGGCCGCGAGGGCAGATGCAAAAAGGGCCAACTTGATGATTCCGCCGTAATTCAACCTCATTGAAACGCTCCTTTTCTTTCGTAAATTCCGGGCAGCAGGGCACGAACCGCTGGGGGGCAGGTCACTTGGTGCAAACTCCTCATCCGGAAATAGATTCGTGCGAATTGTAATGTACGGGGGCATCATCTGGGCGCGGCAGGAAAGCACAGGAGCGATTGCGGCCGGGGAGGACGGGAAAGCCTGCCTGGACACGGACCATTTCTGGTCCGGACGGTGCGTTCACTTTGGGATGCGGGTGGAATCTGATCCGGGGCGGCCGGTGAGAGTGGTGAGCTCGCTGGGGCTCGAACCCAGGACCCACGCCTTAAAAGGGCGTTGCTCTACCAACTGAGCTACGAGCTCTCACCTACTGCAATCCATTCGAAATCAATAGATTGCAGAATACT
>Ga0181517_10004387_pt1 | contig 12883 bp, 10 predicted proteins | sample PEATcosm2014_Bin_31_FD_119748 | JGI IMG/M metagenome (GOLD analysis project Ga0181517, IMG submission 119748) | Peatland microbial communities from MTU Mesocosm Facility, Houghton, MI, USA - PEATcosm2014_Bin01_30_metaG | ecosystem: Environmental > Terrestrial > Soil > Wetlands > Peat | place... | reverse complement strand
CGAACAGTGGATTCCTCGCCCGCGAATCTTGCATCCTTATCCCGACGTGCGATTTGACGCTACACATCCAAGGTAGGAGCCGTATGCGGTAATTCCGCTCGTACGGATCTGTGCGGGGGGCGGTCAGCGATGGCCGTCCCTACCGCGACCACCCATCTCGCAATGTTTTAACCTGATGGCTACGTCCAGCCCACCCTGCGCTGTCGCCACACAGGCGACACGGACCGTGAGGGAGGGTTACACGAGTCCTGGGTGGGCGGGCTTGAGGTGTCTTCGAGCGGGAATCCGCGGCAGCAGCTTGTCCGCTGCCGGAGGCAGCGAGAGCCGCGAAACCACTTGCCGCAAATGGGGTGAGTCGAATATGTTCGTTATGAATCACCCGCCAAACGGCTATTTCTGCAAGCAGACTGCAACCGTGTTGGCGTCGATTTTGGATATGGATTCGATGGCAGGCCATTTTGGCGCGGTAGCGCAAAAGGCGTCTGCCTTTTTCCGGGCGTCAGGAGTAGGTGGTTCGAACGCGCTGCCCGAGGCCTCGTTGATGAGCGGTACCTTGGCCCAAGCCGCAATGAACGCCGAGACATTCATGTCGCCCTCCGCAGTCAAAATGGGCGACGGGTATCGCCAGGAACCCCCATTCACCGCCAGGTACCGAACCTGGGCGAAGTCCGGAAGGCTCTCGATGCGCCCGACGATGCGGCCAGCGGTCGCCAGATCTCTCATGTTTACGCGCAGTTGATCGCTAAAAACCTGATTGCTTATACCGATGAAGGAAATAAGAATCAGAACCATGCTGCCAAGTATCAACCGTTTGCCAATTGGCTGCACAATGCTGTAGACCAACGCAAGGCTCCCTCCCCAGAACATACCGGTTTGAGCGAGCACGCGCGGCACCGGCCACCATTCCCCGAGGACAAGGACTATTCCGGCGCACAATGGAAGTCCGCCCGCAACTACGAGCGCAATTGCGAGCGCTTGCCTGCGAAACGCCGGACAGGTCCAACTGCGCCAACAAGTAGCCAGGTGGACCATAATCGCGACTCCGAGCGTAAGGAGCAGAAGCGCTTTGGTGGCACTCGGCATGATCGGCTCAGTCCGATACAGGATCACTTTGTACAGAGTCAAGATCTGATCGATGCGAGTCGTGATTGCGCTAGTGCCTAGAAAGGTGGTCCTGGCAGTCAACGCGGATCCTGCGATCCGGCTAACCGCATATGTTGCGGCGTAGTAGACGACCACCGCAGTCAGAATCACTGTTACTTGGGACCGGAGAGCCCGCCAAAATATCCGATTCGAGTCAGCGGGTCGAGTCAAGTGGAAGGCTATACTGAATACCAAGGCCATACCGAGGTAGTTGAGGACAACCTGATAAATTGAGAGCGAGCATGCCAGCGCAACCGCCGAGACGATCCAGTACCTTGTGGATCGTGTACATACGAGGATCGCGCCGAACGAAAGACCGAGTGGGATGGCAAGATTCAACGCTGCAGGCCTGAATGTAAAGATCTCGGACTGGTACGGGTGCAGGACCACCATGGCGACAACAACAAAGGACCCCGCGAAGGTGCGCATATCCCAAAGGCGACACACGATGAGTCCGACAGCCACGAGAACAAAGGTCAGCAAGATCTGGGACAACGGCTGGGCGTGGGGCGCCGACGCGCCCAAGGCGGCGAGAGCTCGCTGTAGATAATATGTCAGTACTCGGCCTTGTGCGGCCATTTGACCTAGTGAATAGGAGTTTGGACCTGTAATAAGAGCATAATCGTCGATCGAGTAGCCCGGCGACAACATCTGCCAGCGCGCGACGAATGACAGGAAAAGGACGAGAATAGCCACACGCGTCTCGGTCTGGCTGAGACGACAGGGCTTGATCTCAGACGTATCTGGCGAAGAAACGGTAGCAGCACCCATTTGCTTGTAAGCCGACTCCCATCATCTCACGGAGGCTCGAATGTCCTTTGCCACTGCGGTGTGAAGAGTGAATATACCACACGGACTAAGGTCGTGGAGCACTAGTCATAACACTCGCGCGGCTTGGTTGCTGGTCTCAAAGCAATTGTGTAAAATAAGGCGCGCAAATAAATCCAGGGAGCCCGCGGGCAGTTCCGGTCTTCGGCTCGAACAGATAGCATTTTAGGACCACAAGGCCGGAAACGAGACACATTGATGGGGACAGATAGTTCGGCAGCCGACCCGGGTGGGAGTGGGGCGAGCCTCCTTGCGGCGATTGAAATTCTGAAGCCATGCGCGGGGCCGTCAACACAGCGGATGGTCTCGGCAATCTCGGGCGGTCCGCTCTCGCTTGGCTGCTATAGTTACAGCTATGGAAGGGGGACCGTTCTGACAGATGAATACATCGAATCTGCGGGAGATCGCGCCAAACCTCGAACGTGGCCAAGAGGGCTGGTGGAGTTCGCGAACGCTGTCCGATGTCTCATACCCTGAGGCAGGGAACGACTTATGCTTCTCAGTCGAAGACTCGTCGTTCTGGTTTAGTCACCGTAATCGCTGCATTCTCGAGGCGATTAAGCTCTTTCCACCGCCGGGGGCACTTTTTGATGTTGGCGGCGGCAATGGTTATGTCGCGCGGGCGATTCAGGAGTCCGGGCTCGAAGTAGTGCTGGTGGAACCTGGGCTTGCCGGGGTTCGTCACGCCGTGAACCGCGGCATACGTCAGGTCGTGCGGGCCACTCTGGAGGATGCCGGGGTGTTGGCGGGAGCTCTCCCGGCGGTTGGCTTGTTCGATGTTGTAGAACACATTCGGGACGACTCCACCTTCCTGACCACCATCAACCGGCTCCTGATCCCGGAAGGGCGGGTCTATGTCACCGTGCCGGCTTACCAGTGGCTCTGGTCGGGCGAAGACATACTGGCGGGCCACTCGCGGCGGCACACCGTTGGAACACTGCGCCGCCTCCTGGAAGGCACCGGTTACACAGTCGAGTTTGCAACCTATTTCTTCGGTTTTCTGCCGCTTCCGATCCTCTTGCGCCGCGCGCTCCCGTACCGGCTTGGTTTTGCGCCGATGAAAGCGACCGAGGATGCGATTCGATCGGACCACGAACTCGGCCATCCTCTCGTAAGCCGGATACTGGGGATCTTAAGCCAACGGGAGTTGTCGAGGATTGCTGAACGGCGGCCTCTGCGAATGGGAGCAAGCTGTCTGGCAGTGGCGCGGAAGCGTTAGGCGCGATTCCGGCAGCGGGGAACACAGCGCGACGATCTGGTCCTGTGAGTGTCCGGTCGGTGGGGTAGAAGGGGCGCCTTACGGCGGCCAGTCGTCGAAGCGCTGGATGGCTTCGATGACTTCGGACTGTTCGTTCTCGCTGAGGCTGTTAAAGAAGGGTAGCCGGACGAGGCGCTCGCTGACCGTTTCGGTCACAGGGCACTGACCGGGACGCCCGCCGAAGCGAACACCCATGTTGGAAAGGTGCAGGGGCACGTAATGAAACGCCGCAAGCATGCCCTGGCTCTTTAGGTATGCGATCAGCCGCTGGCGCACCTCCAGCGACGGCAGGATCAGGTAGTACATGTGATAGGCCTGCTCGGAGCTGGCCGGCACGAACGGCTGCTGCACACCATGCTGGCCGGCCCAATCGGCTAACGAGTCGTGGTAACGGTGCCAGATGCGGCAGCGCTTCGACTGAATCTGGTCGGAAGCCTCGAGCTGCGCCAGCAGGAAGCCCGCCAGAATGTCGGATGGCAGGTAGCTCGATCCCAGATCCACCCAGGTGTACTTGTCGACCTGGCCGCGGAAATAGCGGCTGCGGTTGGTGCCCTTTTCGCGGATGATTTCCGCCCGGTCGATCAGCGCCGGATCGTTGATGACGAGCGCGCCGCCCTCCCCGCAGGTGACGTTCTTGGTTTCATGAAAACTCTGAGTCGCCAGGCAGCCGAAAGTGCCGAGGAAACGGTCCCTATGCTTGGCGAACAGGCCGTGCGCGTTGTCTTCGACGACGGCGATGCGATGGGCCGAGGCGAGATCGAGTATGGACTGCATTTCGCAACCGACGCCGGCGTAGTGCACCGGCACGATGGCGCGAGTATGTTGGGTGATCATGGAAGCCAGGAGCCTTTCGTCCAAATTGAGGGTGTCACTGCGGACGTCGGCGAACACAGGCCGGGCGCCACGTTGTGCAAATGCGTTGGCCGTGGAGACAAAGGTGAAGGAGGGGACGATGACTTCGTCTCCCGGTCCGATATTCAGCAGGAAGGCGGCCATCTCGAGGGCGTGGGTGCAGGAGGTAGTCAGCAGCACACGCGGCACACCCAGCGCCTTTTCGAGGAACTCGTGACAGCGCCTGGTGTAGAGCCCGTCACCGGCGCTGTGGCCGCTGATCACGGCATCGGCGACGTAGTTCAGTTCCTTGCCGGTCAGGCTCGGCTTGTTGAACGGTATCCGGTAGGTCATGTCAGATAACTCCTTTTTGGCCCTCGGAATTCCATCGGTGATACCACAACTGAATCGACTGCGTAACGAATCCGCATCTCTGGTACAGGCGCTGCGAGGCGAGGTTCCGGCCTTGTGTGACCACCGTAGCCGTGCGCATGCTCTCGGCCCTAAAATGGTCGAGAGCGCTCTCGACTAGCGCAGTGCCAAGGCGGGCGCGGCGCCAGCGCGGATCGACGGCAATCAACCCGATATTTCCAACACCGTCCCGGGAAACGGAGCAGGTGCAATAGCCGGCCGGCTGCTCCTCTGGCACAGCTACCAACACAACGCTGGAGCCGCTCTGACAACTCTTGCGAATCCACTCTTCATATAAGGCCTCGCAACGCTCCTCCGCGAAACTGCCGTCGCTGAAAAACCGCGAATCGCGATGGCTCTTCCTGGCGAGCGCCACAAGAGCCGGCAGATCTTCCGGAACATAGCGGCGCACGCAGGATAGGGGTGGGTTTTCTCCCGCTCGCGCGCTCAATGCGTGCTCGAAAGTCACGCGAATATCCACCAGTCGAAAACCGCAGGTTGTGGCCGGCGACGACGCGAGTGAGTCGGCACAGTCCGCCAGCCAGTACAGGCACACGATGCCGCCCCGGTTAGCCTGGAGAACCGCTTCCGCCAGTTCTTCCGCCGCAGGGTTCTTGAGAAGAACACGTCCGACTTTGAAGCCAAAGAACTGCGAATCCCAAGGCAAAATCTCAACGGGCTGCATATGTTTACTCTTCGGTGGTGGTTTCCATGGCATAGCTCGGCCGGTCCATGGTACGCAAATGAATCCGCGCGACGTATTCGCCGATGATGCCGAGCGCAAACAACTGCGTCCCGGAAAAGACCGCGATCATGCAACCCAGAAAAGCAAATCCAGGCACGACCGATCCGTAAATCAGGTACCGTCCCAGCACCCAGGCGAGGGCACATGCGCCGCCAGCGGTCATGACGAACCCCAGCATGCTGGCGGCCTGGAGCGGCAGGATGCTAAAACCGGTCATCATGTTCAGTGCATGACGGACGAGCTTGCGAACCGTGTAGTTACTGACACCATAAGGCCTCGGATCGTTCCGGACGGTGACGGCTGCGAACCGCTGCGATCCCCAGGTGAGCAGGACATCGATCGAGACATAAGGCGAACGGTATTCGTCGAACGCCCGCGCAACGCGCCTACGGAAAGCGCGGAAGCCGCTCACTTTGCGCGCGGTCTCCGCGCCCATCGCGCCCTGAAGGACGATCTTGGTAATCTGCGATGCGAGATCGCGCCACAGTCCGTGGCTTTCCGCCTGCGGTGTGCCATACACCACATCGGTTTCCGCATCCAGCCTAGCAAGGAGCTTGGGTATCTCCTCCGGCGGATTCTGCAGATCATCGTCGATGGTCAGTATGATCGGATGTTTGGCTGCGCGTATGCCGCAGAGCAGGGCGTTATGCTGGCCGAAGTTGCGCAGCATACGGATTCCCCTCACGTGGCTGGAGCGCCGGGCAAGGTCGGTGACGACAATCCAGCTGCCGTCGCGGCTGCGGTCGTCGACCAGGATCAGCTCAAATTCGCGATGTTCGGCCGCGAAGACGTCCGTGATCCGCTGGAAGAGAACGGGCAGCGAGTCCTGGCTGTTAAAAACCGGCACTACGACGGAAATTGGATCGGGATCGCCCACGCTCTGCATTTTAGCTCAGGGTCGAGACCCTTACCCGGTGTTGCCGGTCTTTCTGACGCAAACGCTGAAAGCAAGCGGCAGCATCGTTGGCCTGGTGGACGGCTTTGCCCACCATGCAGAATATCGCGCAGGGCTTTTCCCGCGCACTGTCGGACAAACTGCAAAAGCGAAAAAGCATCGCGCTGGCCGACTATCTCATGAACGGCGGTCGCCAAGCCGCATATGGGGCGTTCCACGGTCTGGCAAAGCGTGTTCGGAGCATGGTTCCTGGACCGGGCTGGCGCCGGCATCCGCTCCGCACCGCGTGATGCGCTCATTGCGTCGTCAGTAGACGAGAAAGACAGAGGCGAAGCCTGCGGGCTTGAGGGCGTTGGCGACAATGCGGGCGCGTTCCTCGGGCCGCTGCTGGCCGCAAGTCCGCTCGCTCTCTGAAGCGGAGGAGGAGGAGCTCCTGCAGTGCTCTTCTCCGTATCTGCAAGGCATGGTGACTTTCGCGATCAGTACGGTGCTGCGGCTCGGTGAATTCTGAACCCGAGATGGGAGGAGGTGGATCTGGAGCGTACGCAAATGTGACGTTTTCTACAACCCCGAGACGGGCGGACAATGGAGAGACCTTTGGCTCGGCCTGAAGAAGGCCTGCCGCAAGGCTGGTCTCAAGGACGTGACGTGGCACACTTTCCGGCACACCTTTGCCTCGCGACTGACCAGAAATGGTGCTGACCTGGTGACAATGAAGGAGTTGCTTGGCCATTCGTCGGTGTCTGTGACGATGCGCTACGCCCACACGAACTGCGAAGCAAAAAGGCGGGCGGTTGGGTTGATTGCGAGGAATGGTAGGCGCCAGAATGGTGACACTGCCGGTTTTGAAGCAGAAAGCCGGCTGGGGGCACTTCCCAAAAGTGATTGGGAAATCAGGTAGAATGAAGGCACGGTGAGGTGCGAGAGCGGTTGAATCGGGCGGTCTCGAAAACCGACTCAGCACTTCTTGCAAGCTGAACAAAATCAATCAAATCCGCTTGCCGATCAGCAGTTTGCACCGAATCTGATTTCACTGGTTTCCCTTCCTTTTTGTCCGGTTTTACCCAAGTTTGGTGCCAAAATGGTGACACCCGGCATAAAAGTACTTTGCCACGTAAACTGTCACCGTTTGCGAATGAGGTGGTTGCTGTTTTTCAACAATCTGGAGAGTCTGCTTTCGCCCAGCCGACAACCCCAGTAAGCTCAGATTTCGGGGGTTTTGATACGGTTCTGATAAGGTCTGTTGCGTGATAAGCTCTCGGCGTCAGTCTGTGACCGGATCGTTCGGGCAGCAGCATCATCCGGTTTTCGGAGTTCCACCACATCGCAGAACTACCGACCAAAGAAATATCCCGCCTCCGGACCTATCGAACCATCTGGAAACCGGCGCCGAGGTAAAGGCGGTACTGACATCCCAAACCGTTCATGCCATTTCTTCCAAACATCCCGCGTAAACACTCCAGCCGGAGCATGCTCAAGTACTCTTCGGAATTCTTCTTGTGGCACGTAGCGCTCGGCCACTGATACATCCGCCGAGGATCCGTAAACCATCAAGTTCGTCAGAAACGTGATCAGATCGGCCAGGGTTTCCTCCGGCTTCTCATACCAAACCACCTTCCGCGCCACCTGCAGCAAGTCGGCCGGATAGGGAGTTGTGAGGATCATCGCTCCAGCCCTCCTGGACTCAAACCGCGCTGCGGATGCAATGCAGGCAACTCGCCCAGGTCAACTGCCTGTGCCCACCGGGTCAGATCCCGCTGCATAGCGACCGGGACCCGATTCAGTGTTCCATCGCCATAAAACTGCAAAGCGCGAATACTCGTGATCGGATCGAAGCTCGGGTCGATCGCCTGGGCCGCCGCCAATCCGGTGGGCACGTCCACCCCCTGAGTCGCCAGCGTGTGAATGTCCACGTAGTCCTTCCAACTTCCCCGAACCTGAATCACCCGCATCTTCATGCCGGCCAGGTCTATCAACGATGCCACCCGAACGCGAGATCCAGCCGCCCGCCTCGGATCCTCAATCCGCCGTAGAGTATCGAGTCCACCAAAGAAGGCAACCTTAACCACTCCGTCGCGGTTTACGAAGGCCTCCAGGTTGTCGCGCTTGTAGTGCACCCAGGCGTCCTGGTCGGCCGGGTCCAAATCCTTGAAGAACGGGAGCCGCAATCGCAATCTGGCCGGCTCAAAACCAGAGGACGAGAAGAAATCAAAGTCTTCCGAAACCCGGTGGCCGAGTTGGAGCGCCAAGCCAGTGCCACCATAGAGCACGAAGGCTGACGGCACGGCATCCAACTCCGGCCACAGCCGCCGTTGGCATGCGGGCAGGATATCGAGACGAGGTTCAAAGGTTGCCGACACTGTCATGACTTCCAAAACGGGTCTTCCGGATTCACCGTGCCCGCGGGCGGCGGGGCTTCGCTCAGCGGGCCAAACGCCCCTCTTGTCGCATCTCGCATGGTGATGCCCACCTAGTTCATTCTCCCATGCAGCCTTTCTGTGCGGATAGTTGCGACCTAGCCGCCGTCCCGAGACCAGCCTTTTCAGGGCCGCCTACCGATCCGGCGAACTGGTTTGCAATCAGCGGATGTAACTGACGATGCGCGACTTACGTGGTACGTAATTTAGGACGGTGTAGGACGATTTGGGCTGGTTTGGTCCCCTCGATGTTCGGGTATTGTTCGAGCGATTTGCAGAAACTACCACCCCTCGGAATTTGCAACTTGCATGTTCGATGTTGCGAGCGTTGGCACTAGTGCACGTCTCAGGGCTGCACCACGGCGGGGCGATGGTCTCCGAGTCTGCCCAGCAGGGACTTCCGGAGCGGGGCCCTGAGGGCTATTTACCGACCTTCGAGTTTAATGCTTGGTTGCCGCGATGAGCCCCTGTCCGTGCATGTAACAACTGCACTTTTGAGGAGGTTTTTCGGATGCCCGTCAGGCGGCGGGCCGCAGCTGATCCCTCTACGTCGAACCCCAGCTAAATCAACAATTTCAAGAGCCTACAGAGTCATCGCGTCCGCGCGAACTAATCGAGCAAGTATTGGCGAGCGTCTGCAAGATCCTGGCCTCTGCGATGAGTGGAGTGACGCACAAGTCAAAGCGTTCAGGTTGCTGGTGAATCGATCGGCGACGTGGGCCGCTTGGGACGACGAGCTCCTTACCCTCGAGTTGCAGGAACTGAGCGAGGCCGATTACGACCTCAGCCTGACCGGCTTCGATCCGAAAGAACTCGATGACCTGCTGATCGCGCCCGCAGAGGACGAGCGAGCCAACGCGACTCCACCTTTGCCGGACGATCCCCCCGACTCGGCGACCTGTGGATTTGTGGCTCGGGGATGGTGGATTTCACCCTGGCATTCGCCATGGTGCATGAGTTGCCTGCCGCCGCTCATTTCTTCCGCGAGGTGGCCGCGGCTTCTAAGCCGGGAGCGCGTGTGCTGTTCGTCGAACCGGCCGGCCATGTCACGGCTATCCAGTATGACGCCGAATTGCAGCGGCCCGCGGATGCCGGATTCGCGCCCGTGGAGTCGCCTGTCATCCGCGGCAGCTACGCCGCGCTGCTCGAAAGGATGGCGTCCTGATCCGGCCCGCCGTCGCGCCTCCACTACTGTCCGTTTGCGGGCATTCGGGTGCCACAATCGCGAATGCCTGCACAGTGCATTATTCGATAACAGGGTTCTCAGTTCTTAAACTCAGCAGCTTCGACTGGCGGCTGATTGGCAGGGCAATTGCTCCACTATCCCGCCGGGATTAACCCTCCATGCTGATATCGCTCCACTACGCCGTCCGGGTGCTGCGTAAAGACCCAGGCTTCACGGCCGTCGCGATTTGCTCGCTGGCCCTTGGCATCGGCGCAACCTCGGCCATGTTCACCTTCGCCGACGCGGTCCTGCTGCGGCCGCTGCCTATCCAGGAGCCGGACCACGTGGTGGCGATCAGTGCCAAGACCGCCTCGTCGGCGCCGGTCGGCCTCAGCACAACCATTTCATACCCGGACTACACCGATTTCCGCGACCGCAATCGCAGCTTCGAAGGGCTGGTGGCGGCCTCTCCCGCAACGTTCGGTTTCAGCCCCGGTCCCGGCACGCTGCCGCGCATCAAGGCCGGCCAGTATGTTTCCGCCAACTACTTCCGGGCGTTAGGCGTGGAACCGGCGCTTGGCCGGGACTTCCGCTCGGATGAGGATCGGGTGCAAGGCCGCGACGCGGTCGTGATACTCAGCCACAATTTCTGGGCCGGCCAGTTCGGCCGAAGCCGGTCGGTTCTGGGCTCCCGAATCCGCCTGAATGGGATCGACTTCTCGGTCATCGGCGTGGCACCCGAATCCTTCACAGGCATTGACACGGGACCGGCGGTGTACATTCCCTTGGCCATGTCGCCGCGCCTGGGGCACGGGGATCTTCATAGCCGCGATGCCGGCTGGCTGTCCGTCAGGGGCCGGCTGAGGCCGGGCGTCAGCGCGGAGCAGGCGCGAGCCGACATCGGCGGCATCGCGGCCGGACTCGATAAGCTGTATCCGCTGACCGATCGCGTGCGGCGGATCGAGGTGCAGACCGAGCTCCACCTTCGCGTCGAGCAATCGCCGGCGACTGCGGCGATGATGATCATGCTGGCACTGCTGGCGCTCTCGGTTCTGCTGGTTGCTTGCGCCAACGTGGCAGGCTTGCTGCTGAGCCGGGCCCGCGCGCGATCGCGCGAGATTGCGTTGCGCCTGGCCATTGGCGCCAGCCGCGGCGCTCTGATCCGGCAGCTTCTGCTGGAGAGTCTACTGGTTGCCATCGCCGGCGGACTGGGAGGCGTGGTGGTCGCCGATCAGGGGGCCCGGTTCTTCGCCAGCATGCCGTTCCCGTCCGACCTGGGATTCTCGATTGGCGCCACAGTCGACCATCGGGCCTTGCTATTCACGCTGCTGGTTTCGATGATGAGCACAGTGTTTTTCGGGCTTGGGCCCGCGCTGCGGATCACGCGTCCTGACCTGGCTTCGGCGCTCAAAGCGGCCGATGCGGATAGCGGCAAGCGCCGCCTCTGGGGCCGCAACGCCATCGTGGCGAGCCAGGTGGCTCTGTCGCTGGTTCTGCTGGTGATCTCCGGCGTTCTGGTGGAGGGCTTTCGCCATGAACTGGCGCAAGGAGCTGGCTTCCGCCCCGACCGCCTCTTCCTCACCAGCTTCGACACCCAACTGGCGCGTTACTCGGACAGCCAGACGCAGCAATTCTATCAGCGCCTGCTGGAACGGACGCGCTCGGCGCCGGGCGTGCGGATGGCCGCCCTCACTTCCAGCCTGCCGCTCTGGTGTTGGGACACGATCGGCGTCATCCCGGAGGGCTATCGGCTGCCGCCCGGCGAGCAGGCACCCACGGCATTCAATCACTATGTGAGCGACGGCTATTTCAGCACCATGGGTGTCCGCGTTTTGCAGGGGCGCGGATTGCTCGAATCGGATCGGGAGCGCTCGCCGCGGGTAGCAGTAGTGAACGATCATCTGGCAAATCGCTACTGGCCTGCGGGAAACGCTTTGGGCAAGCGGTTCCATTTGGTCGGCGCAACCGGGCCGCTGGTGGAAATTGTCGGCATTGCGAAAGCGGCGAAGGTATTCTTTATCTCCGAGCCACCTGCGGATGTCATCTACCTGCCCTTCCGGCAGCACGCCCGTTCCGCGCTGACGCTGGTGACCGAATCCGATGCTACGGATGCCGCAACCATCGCTCCCGTGTTGCGGGAGGTTGTGCAACAGCTGGATCCGGACATGCCGGTCTTCGACATCCGCACCATGCACGAGTTCTATACCCAGCGCGCCGTCAAGCTGCCCAACATGACCGTGGAGATCGTAGCCGCCATGGGCCTGGTCGGGCTGCTGTTGGCGGTGACCGGCCTCTACGGACTGGTAGCCTACTCGGTGAGCCGCCGGACTCGCGAAATCGGTATTCGGATGGCCATCGGCGCGGACCGGAGCAAGGTGGTCCTGATGGTGTTGGGTCAAGGGCTGAAGCTGGGTGCAATCGGGGTGGCAGCCGGCCTGGTGGTGAGCGTGGCCGCCTGCCGTGCGATGACCTCGGCCACCTGGTTTCTTACGTTCGATCAGGTCAGTCCTTTGATCTTTACCGTCATCGCGGTGCTACTTCTCGCGATCACGACGCTGGCGGCGTGGGTGCCAGCGCGCCATGCGGCGCGGATCGATCCGATGCGAGCGCTGCGGGACGAGTGACGTGCGGCTTCCTGCTTCGGTGGGAGGATTCAGATTTAACGCCCTCGAGTATGACGCGCCATGCGGCGCGCGGGCTGGTAGCGGCCTTGCCGATTCGGAGCCTCCGCCATCCCTCAGCAAGAACCCAAGAACCCGAACTGAACCGGCTCGTTCCACAATGCTTCGGTCGTGCTGCCGAATCACCGTGTGCATTCTGGCCCTACCTGTGGGAAGCAGGCGTCGGCAGACACGCGCATTAGTAGCCTGGTGGACGCTGGAAGCCGCGTGTGACCGATGCAATCTGGCGCACAGTATTCAAAAAAGCCATTTCCTGCCAACGGCTTCCAATGACCTGCACACCGATTGGCAGACGCTCGGGTGACAAGCCGATCGGCATCGTGACGACCGGATGGCCAGTAGTGTTGAAAATGATGCTATGGAGATTCGCTTCAAGCTGTGACAGTGACTGACGGTCAACCTCGATCGATGCTTTGGCGGGCCGGTGGGTGAAAGCTGGCGTTGGAAAAGCCGGACAAATCCAGCAATCCCACGCCCCGAGGAACTCTTCCAACTGCTGGATGAGCCGT
>Ga0181517_10004384_pt1 | contig 12891 bp, 9 predicted proteins | sample PEATcosm2014_Bin_31_FD_119748 | JGI IMG/M metagenome (GOLD analysis project Ga0181517, IMG submission 119748) | Peatland microbial communities from MTU Mesocosm Facility, Houghton, MI, USA - PEATcosm2014_Bin01_30_metaG | ecosystem: Environmental > Terrestrial > Soil > Wetlands > Peat | place... | reverse complement strand
GGCGGCTATGCCGTCTCCCCCTCCTGGGCCCCCAACGGCGCGCTGCTCACCTTCAGTTGGAATCGCAAATACGGCCCCGGCGATCCCGGCGGCCAGGACATCTACGTCATGGACATCGCTTCCATGCGCTGGCTCCAGGTCACCCACGAGGCCGGCACCAACGACTACCCCTCCTGGGCTCCGGATGGCCGCCACATCGTCTTCGAGCGCAACATCGGCGGCCACACCCAAATATGGACCATGCTCGCCGATGGAACCCAGCAACGCCAGCTCACCGCCGCCGGCAACAACACCATGCCCAACTGGAGTTGGAAGTAGTTCCCATCCGACTCCACGGTTTTGAACTATGATTCTCCTGTCTTTGAACTATGCTCTTAAGGTGGTTAGAATCCCTATTTCCGCATGAGGCTGGCGCTGTTCGGGAATCAAGTTCTTATCCCCTGCTCCGCTCTTGAACATCGACTTGGCTTCAACTGGCATCAAAAGATATGTCTCGAATCGTCAATCGCCGCGGCGTCGGGACGACACAAAGTGAAGACTCGGCGTGCTTTTTTGAACCCCGACTTTTGAATTTACCGAAGGAGTAATCCCTTGAATCGACAGTCTCGTGCTTTGAGTTTCGTTCTTCTCGTCGTTGTTCTGGTCGCGATCGCAGGTTGCTCGAAGAAGCCGGCGCCGCCGCCGTCCTCCGCGTCCACTGCGCCTTCCACAGGTTCGGCTTCGGCCCCGGCGCCCTCGCCCGTCGCGCAGATCACGGCCACGCCCAACGTCATCTCCGCAGGCGACCAGGTCGTTCTCACCTGGCGCACCGCCGACGCATCCAGCGTCTCCATTGACGGCATCGGCGACGTGCCCACCTCCGGCGTCAAGACCGTTACACCCACAGCCTCCACCAGCTATCACCTCGTTGCTCGCGGCGATGGCGGCACTGCCGACGCCACGGCTCGCGTCACGGTCAACGAAGCGCCGGCAGTCGTGGTGCCCACCACCACAGTGAGCGTTGAAGACGAGTTCAAGGCCGGTGTGCAGGACGCGTTCTTCGACTACGACACCTACGACATTCGCGCCGACGCCCAGGCCGTCCTGGTCCGCGATGCCTCCTTCCTCGTCGCCCATCCCGACGTGAAGGTCGTTATCGGTGGGTACTGCGACGAACGCGGTTCAAGCGAATACAACCTGGCCCTCGGACAGAACCGCGCCGACGCCGCCAAGAATGCGCTTGTCGCCGCCGGTGTAGCGCCCGCACGGGTTCGCGTGGTCAGCTACGGCAAGGAGAAGCCCTTCTGCTCTGAGTCCACTGAGGAGTGCTGGCAACAGAATCGCCGCGCAGGTTTCGCCATCGACCGCTAAAATCAAATTGGAACCCCTGCCTGACCGCCTCAATCTAAGCCGGTCAGGCCGGGAGGAACCGTCATCCTCATTGAATAAGCAGTGCCCGCCTCTCTGCCGCGGTCGCCGCTCATAACCTCTTTACTGAACAGGTGAACGATGCGCACACTAGTCAAGCTGCCCCGCCGTCTCCTCGCCGCCGTCTCCCTCGCTCTGCTCGCACTGCCCCTTCCTGCGCATGCCGCCTCCAAGGAGATCATCGAGCTGCAAACTCAGGTCCAGCAGTTGCTCGACATGATGCAGCGCCTGCAGTCCACTTTCGACACGCGCTTCGGAGTCCTCCAGCATCTGGTCGAACAGACTGCAGACAACGCCAACCAGATCTCTGTCACCGTCAGCACACTCGAAAAGAAGATCAACGCCCAGGGTGATGCCGCCAACGCCAAGATGGACACGGTCTCCGGCCAGGTGCAGTCGCTCAATGACTCGGTCGACGAGCTCAAGTCGCGCATTGCCAAGCTGGACAAATCCGTCCAGGACCTGCAAACCCAGCTCCAGAACATCCAGACCGCTGCGCCCGCTACCGCGCAGCCCGGCACCGCCCAACCCGGCCAATCTCAACCCGGCGCAGGCCAGCCTGGCGGCCCACAGGCCCCCGCCGCCGCCCAGACCCCGCCGCTCGCTGACACCTTTCAGGCCGGAGTCCGCGACTACAACTCCGCCCATTATGACGTCGCCGCTGGGGAGTTTCAGGACGTGATTCACTACTACCCGACCGACGACATGGCCGGCACTGCGCAGTTTTACCTCGGCGAAATCGCCTACCGCCAGGAGAACTACCCCGACGCCGTCAAGGCCTACAACGCCGTCCTCGAAGGCTTCCCAGGTAGCCCCAAAGCCCCGGCAGCGCAACTGCGCAAGGGGCTCGCCCTGCTCGACCTCAACAAGAAAGATGCCGGGATCCACGAACTGCGCCTGCTTATCCAGCGCCACCCGCAGACCCCTGAAGCCGCGCAGGCCCGCTCCAAGCTCAATGGGTTGGGCGTCCGCATCACTCCCGCGCCCGCGCCGGCTTCCGCCCACTAATACAAACTCCTGTGCCCCTGTGCCCCCTGTGCCCCATTCATCGCGGCTTTATCGCGATGAGTGGGTGGGAACCGTGTCCCATCCATTTCGCCCGCCGCTGCGGACGCAATGGGCGGGATGCGATTGCGGTGCGGGTGCCCCATCCTTTCCGCGGTTTTTCGAAGAGAAAAATGCGGAAAGGGTTGGATGCGATTGCCGCTCTTCTAGCCACAACGCCTCCCGGCGGCGCCGTCGCCATTACTCTTGCCCGTCCAAAATCTCGCTTCCCTGCGATATTCTTTCAATACGTTCCAACTAAATCTCTCAAAAAGGCTCCGGGACGAGCAGCTTTTTGGCTGCCGGATCTCCGGGAAACCTGAAAGACCTGAGCATGCCTGAGCAGCCCCCAGTCGCACGCTATTACAACTGGACGCGCACCTGCTTCCTCTTCGTCGCGGCCCTCATGGTGATCATCCTCGCCAAGTTCCTTACCTTTGGTCCGCGCGACTATTGGCCGCTCATCCCGCTTCTCCCGCTGCCCTTCCTCTTTCTCCTCAACCTCTGGCTCGCCTTTCGCCGCACTTACAAAGCACTCCCTGACAATCGCGACTTCTCCGAGCAGTCAGGCCAATCCGTGTTCGAGGCGCTCTTCGGCCTCGCCCTTACCGGAGCATGCGGCCTCCTCATCGCCCTCATCGTGGGCTTCATGATCGGCAAACTGCTTGCGCACTGACCTCAACCCCTCCGCTTGCTTCAATAGAAAACCCCGCACTCGGCGGGGTTCTCTGTTTGATGTTTTCCTGTCTTAATGCTGCAGGCTCGCCATCAGCCCTTCCAGCGCTGACTTCGGTGGCCGCGTCAGGCTTTCCGGTAACTGCCCCAGCGGTTCGTCCACCAGGTTCAGCAGGTCGGTGAACGTAGGCTTCTGCGTATCGATGTAGAAGACGCCCGTCAGCACCTCATTGTTCGAGTGGGCCTCCATCAGCGTCCTTACTGCGTTCGCCTTGTCCGTCGGATCGTAGTCCTCCTGCAGCTTCTTCAAACGCAGGCTCGAGCCGTCGTGCATCTCCACTTCGTAGACTTCGCCCGATTCGTAGTCCACCTCGATCTCGTCGAAGCTGGCCACAAAGTCCACTTCGTTGATGGGCTCGTCATTGTCCTGCATGAACTTGTAGCTCTTCGTCGATCCCTCGTGGTCATTGAACGTCACACACGGACTGATCACGTCGAGCATCACTGTTCCATTGTGCGCAATCGCCGCCTTCAGCATGGAGAGCAACTGTTTCTTGTCTCCGCTGAACGAACGCCCCACAAACGTCGCGCCCAATTGAATCGCCAGCGCGCAGGTGTCGATGGCCGGCAAATCGTTGATCACGCCGGTCTTCAGCTTCGAGCCCAGGTCGGCCGTAGCTGAGAACTGGCCCTTGGTTAATCCGTAAACGCCGTTGTCTTCGATGATGTAGATCATCGGCAGATTGCGGCGCAACAGATGAACGAACTGCCCCATGCCGATCGATGCCGTATCGCCGTCGCCGGAGACACCGAGCATCGTCATTGTATGGTTGGCCATGATGGCGCCTGTCGAAACCGACGGCATGCGTCCGTGCACGCTATTGAAGCTGTGCGAGCGGCTCATGAAGTATGCCGGACTCTTCGATGAGCACCCGATGCCGCTCATCTTCATCACCCGCTCCGGCTCTATGCCCATCTGGTACATCGCGTCGATAATGCGTTCCGAGATCGCGTTGTGTCCGCACCCTGCGCAGAGCGTTGTCTTACCGCCGCGGTACTCAAGAACCGGAAGGCCAATATGATTCACCTTGGGTGCCGGTGTTGGTGTTGGTGCTGCTGTAGCCATTTAGCTTGTCCCCTTCTGCTCTCTGTCCATGCCAACTGATCCGAGTTGCGATTTCATGATGCAACCGCCCCCTCGTGCGCTTCCACGTCCTCGACATGCGTCGGAGAAATGGCAGTAAACCCTTCCTTCGTAGCGAACTCCTCAACTACGGTCTGGGCGTCAAGCGGCAGTCCGTTGTAGTGCAGAATACTGCGCAACCTGACCACATGTTCCGCTGGCAGATCGAGCTTCAGAAGGCTTGCGAGCTGCCCATCGCGGTTCTGCTCCACCACGTACACTCGCTCGTGTTGGGCGACAAAATCGTGAATCTCGTGCGCAAATGGATAGGCACGGATGCGCATGTAATCCACATCCTGCCCATATTGCTTCTTGATCAGGTCCGTACCCTCGCGAATGGCGAAATCCGAACTGCCATAAGCAAGAATCCCTATCTTGGAGCTTCCGTTTTTCACCGTCACCGGAGCTGGGACCATCGTGCGCGCGTTCTCAAATTTCCGCGAAAGCCGCTCCATCACTTCAACGTATTCATCCGGCTTTTCCGTGTAGCCCGCCGCATCGTTGTGCCCCGAGCCGCGCGTGAAGTACGCCGCCTTGGGATGCCGCGTGCCAGGAAGTGTCCGCCAGCCGATCGCATCGCCATCCACATCCCGATAACGCGCAAATCCACCCAGCCGGTCCAGATCTTCGGCGGTCAGCACCTTCCCGCGATCCAGCGGCTTGGTCGGATAATCGAAGGGTTCAGACATCCAGTTGTTCATTCCCAGGTCCAGGTCGCTCAACACGAACACCGGCGTCTGGATCCGCTCGGCCAGGGCGAAGGCCGCGCCTCCAAACTCGAAGCACTCCCTCACCGAACCCGGCAGCAGGACAATGTGTTTCGTATCGCCGTGAGAAAGGAACGCGACGCTCAGCAGATCGGCTTGTGAGGTCCTCGTCGGCATCCCCGTCGAAGGCCCGGTCCGTTGCACATCGAAGATCACGCCCGGAATCTCGGCGTAGTAACCCAGACCCGCGAACTCCGCCATAAGCGAAATGCCAGGCCCCGATGTCGCCGTCATCGACCGCGCGCCGGCCCAGCCCGCGCCCAGCACCATGCCGATCGCCGCCAGCTCATCCTCGGCCTGCACCACCGCAAACGTCGCCTTGCCTTCCGGCGTCACGCGGAACTTCTTCAGGAGGTCCGTCGTCGCTTCCACCACCGAAGTCGAAGGCGTAATCGGATACCAGGCCACCACCGTCACTCCCGCAAATACCGCACCCATGCCGCACGCCGCGTTGCCGTCGACGATGATTTTGTCCTTGGTCTGGTCCATTCGCTCGATGAAGTAGGGGTCCTTCTTGGTGAACTTCTCCGCCACATAGTCGTACCCGGCTTTCACCGCGCCGAAGTTCAGTTCAAAGACTTTTGGCTTCTTCGCGAATTGCTTGCGCAGTCCGCTCTCCACCACGCTCAGGTCAATCGAGAGCAGTTGCGCCACCGCGCCGACATACACCATGTTCTTGACCAGCTTGCGCAGCTTGGCCTCAGGGCAGATGCCCGCGGTTATCTTGTCAAACGGAACCGGGTAAAACACCACGTCGTCGCGATACTGGCTCAGGTTGAGGCTCTCCTCATAGATCGCCACGCCCCCTGTGGGCAATGCCAGAGCATCTTGCTTCGCCGTCTCCGGATTGATCGACACCAGCACTTCGGCGTCCCGCTTCCGCGCTACGTATCCGTCCTTGCTGGCCCTGATCGTGTACCAGGTTGGAAGTCCGGCGATGTTCGACGGAAACAGGTTCTTGCCGCTAACCGGAACCCCCATCCCGAAGATGCTTTTCAGCAACACGCTATTGGCAGATTGCGAGCCGGACCCGTTCACCGTTGCTACATTAATGCTGAAGTCGTTTACCACGCGTTCGCGCGTGCTCGTTGCCCTTTGCACTTCCCCAAGGGCCAAATTGCCTGTCGCCATTTGGCGGGATCCCTTCCGAGTGGTCTCTCTTGAACCGTCGTCTCACCCTGTGAGACCAACGGCCTTTTCCGTCCCATGTGATTATAGTCACTTTCCAACTGCAGCGTCCCAATTCTCCGCCCGCCTGTAACCCTTTTGAGTCATGCAAATTCCCGGCTCGGATTGGATAAAAGAAAAAGGAATCCGGCGCCCCTTCCCGTTCAATTGGCGCATGTCGCCCGCACCTCAATTTCCTCGTTCCCCCCCGCAATCCGAATGAGATACGATTGCCCGGATGGCATTAGCCGAGAATGCGCCCCGCATCACCTACTCAGACGCCGGAGGCGAGCGCACTGTCTCGCTCGATCGCGACGTCCTCACCATCGGCCGCTCTCCAGATCAGGACCTGATCTTTCCTGACGGCTTTGTCTCCCGTCGCCACGCCGTCATCGAGTCCAGCAACGGCAGCTACGTCCTGGTCGACCGCAACAGCTCCCACGGCACCTATCTCAACGGCACGCGCATCACCCGCGCCCTGCTCAAGCCGGGCGACTCGATGCAGTTCGGCTCCCTCGCCGCCGTCAGAGTCCGCTTCCTTCTCAACAACGACGAAGACTCCCCGCAGTCGTCGCTCGCCGGCGATTTACTCAACGCTCTCTCGGTCTTCGTCAGCCCTTCATTGGCCTCCCGCCCCGCCGCCCGCGAGATGGAGCAGCTCAGCTTTCTCCTCAACGCCGCTCGTCAGCTCAACGCTGGCGGCGCCATTACCGACATCTTCCACGTCCTGCTTCAACTCTCCATCCAGCTCACCGGCGTCGAGCGCGGCTTCGTCTTCCTGCGCGAAGGCAACGACATGCGCCTCGCCCTCGGCTTGCGCGCCGATGGCACCACCGTCGCCGAAGACTCCACCATCTCGCGCAGCGCCATGCGCAAAGCCATCGAGAGCGATTCCAAATTCTCCGTCTCTGACACCCTTGGCGGTAATTCCGGTGGCGCTGGCGCCTGGGCCAGCGTCATGGCCAACTCCATCCGCTCTATCTACTGCATCCCGCTGCGCAAGCGCATCTCCGCCGACGAGCCCAGCCGTCTCCTCGGACTGCTCTATCTCGATAGCCAGCTGGGCGCAGGCCATCTCACCGCAGTCGATCACGAAGTCCTCGATACCATCGCCACCGAGGCCGCGACGCTCCTTCACAATGCCCTCCTCGCCGAGGCCGAGATGAAGTCCCGCCTCGCCGCCGAAGAACTCGCTATCGCCGCCCGCATCCACGCTGGCCTCATGGCCATCGACTTGCCTCGCCTCTCTTACGCCCACCTGCAGGCTAAAACCATACCCTGCCTCGCCATCGGCGGCGACTTCTACTCCGCCCTCGCTCTCGACGATTGCCTCGGCCTCGCCATCGCCGACGTCAGCGGCAAGGGCGTTCCCGCCGCCATCGTCGCCGCCACACTCCAGGGAATCATCCACGCCCTCATGCTCACCGGCCAACCTCTCGCCGAGATCGCCGACCTCGTCAATCGCTTCCTCTGCGATCGACAGGTCGACAAGTACGCCACCATGATCCTGCTCAAGCTCTTCCCCGACGGCCTCGTCGAGTTTGTCAACTGTGGCCACGTCGCCCCCGTCCACGTCACCGCCTCAGGCCCCCGCCACCTTGAAGATGGCAATCTCATCGTCGGCCTCATTCCCGGCGCCACCTATGAATCTGTCCAGTACCGCCTCGCTCCCGGCGAGCGCATCGTGCTCACTACCGACGGCATCACTGAGGCGCACAACACCCAGGGCGTCATGTTTGGCGAAGCCGGGTTCGACGCCATCGTCCACATTGAAGATCTCGACCAGATCCTCGACCACGTCGCTCGCTTCCAGGCCTCCAACGAGGCCGAGGATGACTGGACTGTCGTCGATATCCGCTACACCGGTCCCGCCTCCGCCTAGCTCACAGTCACCCTGCGCACTCAAACTCGTACTCACACTGTGCCCTTCTCCGAACTGCCTTTTGCTATACTGCGCACGTTCCTTCAGGAGGCACCATGGGCAAGATCAACATCGGCCGTCTGATTCTCGCTGGCCTCGTCGCTGGACTCATCTCTGACGCCTTGGCCTACCTGGTCGACGGCGTCATCCTCGCCGAAAGATGGTCCGACGGGATGGCCTTCCTCAACCATAGCCAATTCTCCGCCATGCAGTGGGTCTGGTTCAACGTGGTCGGCCTCCTGGGCGGCATGGTTGCCGTCTGGATCTACGTAGGCATTCGCCCTCGCTTCGGTGCCGGCCCGGTCACCGCTATCTACGCCGGAATTGCTGTTTGGCTCCTTTTCAGCGCTTTGCCAAACTTCCAATTCATGTGGGTCCTCGCTCTCTTTGAGCACCACCTCACCGTCTTCACCACGCTCGGAGCCTTGGTCGAAATCGTTGTCGGAACCGTGCTGGGAGCCGCACTTTACCAGGAAGACGAGGACTGACCCCCGCAAATCCCCAACGATCTCCTTTTTCAATCACTTACGCTGATCCAAATGGGCCGCTCCAATCGAGCGGCCTTTTCCCTTGGGGCCGATTCCGGGGATCTGCGCTCTCGCCCACCCCCCATTTTCACCCTTCAGATCACTAAAGTCACCTAAAGTAATAGCACTACAGTGTCATAATAATCACACATAAGTAACACTTTTCTGTTTACTTTTGGCGCGTCTGCGGCGACACTGTTCCATATAGGCGCCGATCGAGTCCCCCAGCTCTAGCCGGCTCCTGTTCGCACGAAAGGGGAACTCCCCAAAATGCTCGATGCGCTCCGCCGCCTAGGAAAGCCCGTCCCCCTTGCCGTACTCTCCGCGGCAACCCTTGCGGCAGGAGCGCAGAGCGTTAACATCACCCCCGGCTCCACCAACCTCGGCATCATCCACACCCTCCAATACACCGCCACTGGCCCGGCCCTCACCAATAAGACGGTTACCTGGCTGGTCAATGGCGTCAAGAGCGGCAACGCTACTATCAGCAGTGCACTGCAGAACTACAGCCTCTTCGCCCAAAATCGCAGGGGCTGGCCCTTTCCCAGAACTCGCTGCTTCCCATCCACAACGGCAATGACGTCTATGGGCTGCGTCCAGGCAAGCCCGAATTGCAAAGCCTCTGCAATCAGGGCGTCATTGCCATCCACCAATGCAGGCAACCTCGTTCAACCCATCAACGATGACGGCTACAATGCCACCAACCTGGCGATCATCCCTGCAAAGCTGTTCGCCACTCCGGCCAGACCGGGCAGTAGCAGGGTGCCATCCCCATTGGCTTGAAGACCACCAAGAGTTGCAACCCCACACTCGCCGGGCCCTGATGGACTCCTTCCAATCAGGGCCCACTTTTTCGACAAAGACCAGAGTCGGTGCGGTTCTTTCTCTCTTTTGCGGGGATTCTGGAACCGGGATTCGTCGCTGCGGTGGGACCAACAGAGAGCAGCGGCGTAGACCTGCCCTCCCCTTGAACGACCCCCGGAATCCGACACGGACTTGAGGTCCAGCCCTACCACATCCCCCAGTCCCCACGCCCCAGCACCCATGCAGCCAGTAAAAGGTTGCTCGTCGCATGCGCTGCCACCGCTTCGCCGAACCGTCCGGTCCGCTTCACCACCAGTGCATAGGCTACGCCCGCCGCAATCCCGACCGCCCATTGCGCCCCGTGCATGAAGCCAAACGCCACCGATGACACCGCAATCGGTACCACCCCCAGCGTCCGAAACGACCTCCGATCGAATTCGCGGTCCATCAGCCTGCGCGCCAGATAGCCGCGAAATGCCAACTCCTCGGCCATCGGCACAGTGACCACCGCCGCAGTCACCCGAACCGCCAGCCATCCCAGCCGCTCCCAGGCCGGCAGCGCTGCCAGAGCCGCACCCAGCCCACTCGCGCCCGGGCCATGCCCCCACATCTCCGGAATCACCCAAACGGCAAACACCACCGCCCCTACCGCCGGCCCCCTCCAACCAAACCGCCAGTCCAGCTTTCTCAACTCCCCGCGGAACAGCCACAGCGCCGCACCCGCTGCCACAAATCGCAATCCATAAAGCGCCTCAAAGCCCGTTCCCGCGCTTCCCCCCGCTAGCCTCGAAACATAACTCGCCGCAATGATCGCCAAGAATGGCACCAGATACGCAGGCGTTGCCGCTGCTTCTCCAACCATCTCCGCCCCGGTCGCGTGCCCGGCCGCCGCGCCCGCAATCTTGCCCTCAGTGCCAACAACCTCAACTCTTGCCACGTCTCGCCGCATCCACGGGACTCGCAGCATCGCCAGCGAAAACCCCAGTGCCACCGCTGTAAACGCAATCCACCCCGCCTCCGAGTGAAACGCGTAAAGTGCCGCATCGCTTCCCCACCGAGCCCCCAAAAACACCAGCGCCGCAATTCGCACAACATTCAGCGCCCACATCGTCCCCAGCGCCACAGGCACCAGCACCAGAGCGCGCGGAAATCGGATCTCCCTCCGGAAGAACCAGAGCCACATCCCCGTAAACACCAGGACCAGCCCCAGCCCTTCCACGCCCGAACAAACTTCGTTCACCTGCACCACAAACTGCCCCGACCCGATCGTGAAGTTTGCCACATTCCCGGTGACATCCGGCAGCCACCACGCAAGCACCGCCCGCACCGAACTGAAAGTCACCCCCTGCAACCACCGAGCTGGCCAGCTTGCCGTCCAGTCCCAGAGCTTTAGCATTGGAGCTCGCGCCAGCCACGCCGCCAGCCCGCCTGCGCACGCCCACAACCCCAGCAAGCCAGTTCGCCGCACCATCTCCGCCCACACCTGCGGAGGAACGCACGCCAATCCCAGAAGTACGACTGCCCCCAGATGCACGCACCCCAATCCAAACAGAAAAAGTTGCGTCGGCTGCGCGACGCCACGCAGCACCGCCACTGCACCCGCTGCGTATGCCGCGTAGCACATGGCATGCGCCCAGAAGAGCGCCCAGCCAAACCGCAAATTGTCATTGATCTCTTTGATCCGCGCCTGTCCCAGCCCTAGGAACAGCGCATACGCCACAATCGCCGGAATCGTTGCCGCCTGTGCCAGATCAGGATGGGCAGCCAACGGCCACCGCACCATCAGTTCAAGTGACAGGATTCCTGCGATCAAATACAAGCGCCCCACCAGGTGGTGGGGCAGCAGGCGATCCAATCTTGATGAACGTGTGAAGTCGGTGATCACTTCGCCTGGTTGAGCAGGAATCCGCCCTTCCCGTCTCCGTCCACTCTTACTTGCCGCGCCGTGCGCGAAGGACCGCTACCGTCCCGGCGACCAGCGTCAACGCGCCGATGGCGAGAGTGGGATCAACCTCAGGCCCCGGGAAGAACAAAACCGCCGCGTGAGCTACCCCGGTTACACCAAACGCAAAGCCGGAAAGAACTACCGCAATCCTCAACCAATTCTTCTTCATCGTGTCTCCTCCCAGGCAGTGACCGGACTGTTTCGCTCCCCGGCGAACCATATCGAACCGATCTAGGAGCGAGTATAGCATCGAAGTCTCACGGATTCTTAACGATTCCCAAGAAAAAGCACTCCCTCGCATTTCCGCCAACACTCCACGGTAACTCCTGTATATTCCTTCAAGTAACCTCTGTTCTCCAAGGCGCTGCCCGGGAGCCCTCGTTTGCTTTTGGCTCCATCGCCACAATGCAAAGGTGGGCGCAAATCGCTGGCGCCCAACGCAGCCATTCGCTCGCCTGCGTGCTAGTGAGGCCGCCCAACGCAGTTGCCGGGGCGCCAAGCGCAGTTGTTTGGCCGCGCCGTAACCAATTCTTAGGCCGGGCGGCTGGGCGCCACAAAGGTACGCCCTGCAGCCTTCCTGGTTGCGATCACCAACTTCGCTGGCGTCAACTCCGGACCGTCCCAGCCGTCCTTCACTGCCTCGATATGGATTTCGCCCTCGCGCCGGGTCGACAGCACAATCACCTGCGCCAGCCCGTTGAACAGGCTCCGCTTCGGCTCCTTGTCGCTCTCCTGGCAGTTCGGATCCCCGTTGCCCACACCCAGCAAGCGCCCCTCGCCCGAGATATTGAATGCAATTTTGTTCATCGCCGTCGGAACCGGGCGGCCCTCCTTGTCCAACGCCTCCACGGTCACCAGCACGACATCCTCGCCATCCGCGTCAATTGTCGTTCTGTCCGCCGTCAGCCGGATCTGCGTCGTCGCGCCGGTTGTTTCGCGCTTTTCAACCAACACGACCTTCCCGTCCTTCGATGCGCGCACCTCGATCGCACCCGGCTCGTACTGCACCTTCCACTCCACGTGTCCCAGACTGGGAACTTTCTGGCTTCCCATGCTCTTCCCGTTCACAAAAAGCTCGACCTCATCAAGGTTCGTGTACACCCACACAGGAATCGTTCTGCCCTCTTCGCCTTCGAAATTCCAGTGCGGAAACAGGTGCAACGACGGCTCCTTACGCCACCACGCCCTGTAGTAGTAGTAGGTGTCCTTGGGAAATCCGCACATATCCACGATGCCGAACTCCGAGTTGATCGACGGCCACCCATAGGGCGTGGGCTCGCCACGGTAGTCGAAGCCCGTCCACGCAAACCCGCCCGCTTCCCATTCGCGCGTCCCGTAGAACTTCCACCACTCCTCGGCCGTCTCGCCCCACCGCACAACACCGTTGTAGTCGTTCACCAGGTTGCGCAACGGGTCCGTCGTGTACATCCCACGCGTCGAGATCGCGCTCG
>Ga0181517_10004383_pt1 | contig 12893 bp, 13 predicted proteins | sample PEATcosm2014_Bin_31_FD_119748 | JGI IMG/M metagenome (GOLD analysis project Ga0181517, IMG submission 119748) | Peatland microbial communities from MTU Mesocosm Facility, Houghton, MI, USA - PEATcosm2014_Bin01_30_metaG | ecosystem: Environmental > Terrestrial > Soil > Wetlands > Peat | place... | reverse complement strand
TTGCCCGCTGGCTTCGTTGCTCACTCGTTACAGATCCATGCGGATATGCGCCTCGTTCGCGCCTCGCCAGCGGGCAAAAGTCCTGCGCCATACCCGGTACATTTATTTCTTCCAAACGCCTAAGGGGCACGCCGGCCTGGTGCCGCCGCCGCAAAAAACATTTTTCTGCGCTGGTTTTTCTGCCAAGTTGTCTTCGGGCGATCCGCTCGCCCGGGTTTGATGCTAACTTTGGAATGAAAGGTTTCATGCGCACTCTGATTAAACACGTTTTGGCAGCGACAGAACCGCAAGCGGCGGTGACGGTGAAGGGCTGGGTCCGGACCCGGCGGGATTCGAAAGGCTTTTCTTTTTTGGAGCTGAATGACGGCTCGTGCCTGGCCAGTCTCCAGGTGGTGGTGGATGCGGGCGCGCCGGGGGCGGAGCATCTGCCCCGTCTGAACACCGGGGCCTCGGCGGTGATCGAGGGCAAGCTCGTGGCTTCGCCGGCGGCGGGGCAGAAATGGGAAATGCGCGCGAGCCGGGTCGAGCTCATTGGGACGGCCGAAGGGGCCTACCCGTTGCAGAAGAAGGGCCACACGGCGGAGTTCCTGCGCACCATTGCGCACCTGCGCCCCCGTTCCAACCTGTACGGGGGGGTGTTCCGCGTGCGAAGCCGCCTGGCCTTCGCCGTGCATCAGTTTTTCCAGCAGCGGGACTTTGTTTACGTCCACACTCCCATCATTACCGCCAGCGACTGCGAGGGAGCGGGGGAAATGTTCCGCGTCACCACCCTCAAAGGCAATATCGATGAAAAACCGGAAGCCGATTTCTTCGGCAAACGGGCTTACCTGACCGTCAGCGGCCAGTTGGAAGGCGAGACCTTTGCGTGCGCGCTCTCGAACATCTACACCTTCGGACCCACGTTCCGGGCCGAAAACTCGAACACCGCCCGGCATGCGGCCGAGTTCTGGATGATCGAGCCTGAGATGGCGTTTTGCGATCTGCAAGGCGATATGGACCTGGGAGAGGAATTCATCAAGGCCATGGCGCGCTACGCGCTTGAGAACTGCGCCGAGGACCTGGCGCTCTTCGGCAAATTCGTCGACAAGGGACTGCTCGAGCGGCTCCAGTTTGTGGTCAATCGGCCTTTTGTGCGAGCCTCTTATGCCGAGGCGGTCGAAATCCTCAAGAAATCCGGCCGAAAATTCGAGTTCCCGGTCGATTACGGACAAAATCTCCAGTCTGAACACGAGCGGTTCCTAACCGAGGAGCATTTCAAGTCGCCGGTGACCGTGTTCAACTATCCGCGCGAGATTAAGCCGTTTTACATGCGGCTGAACGACGACGGCAAGACCGTAACCGCGATGGATGTGCTGGTGCCGGGGATAGGAGAGGTCATCGGCGGCGCTCAGCGCGAGGAGCGCCTGGATCAACTGCTCGAGAACATGAAGTTCCACAAGCTCGATCCGGAGGATTATTCGTGGTATCTGGACCTCCGGCGCTACGGCACGGTGCCGCACGCTGGATTTGGCCTCGGCTTCGAGCGGCTGCTGATGTTCCTGACGGGAGTGTCCAACATCCGGGATGTGATCCCCTTCGCCCGCACGCCCGGAAACGCGGAGTTTTAGCCCCTGGGCGCCGGGCAAAAGAACCAGCCAGACTTGCGACAGTTAGTATTTTCCAGCGCCTTACTCAACGATCTTGGGGACCATGAAAAGGCCGTTGGCCTGGGCGGGAGCGTTGCGCAAGGCGTCTTCGTGGGACATGGAGGGGCGGACGACGTCAGGGCGGACCACATTGACCAGCGGGAAGGCGTGGGCGGTCGGTTCGACGCCGCTGACATCGACTTCCTTGAGTTTCTCGATGTAGCCCAGGATGTTGCCCAGTTGGGCGCCGATGCGCGCCTCCTCCTCGGGCGACAGGGAGAGCCGCGCCAGGTGGGCAACGTATTTCACATCAAGATTGGTTCCGGTCATAGGTGGCTAAGAGTAAAACGTAACGCGTAACACGTAAATCCCGGTCATTGCTTTCGTATTACGTGTCACGTTTCACGTTTTACGCATCACGCCTCATTCCTCATCAAACTTCCGTTTGATCAAGGTTTCAATTTCGGCGAGGGCCACGGAGGCGTCATGGCCGTGGGCGCTGACGGTGAGTTTGCTGCCCGGACCCGCGGCGAGCATCATCAGGCCCATAATGCTCTTGCCGTTGACCTTTTCGCCGTCCTTTTCCACGAAGATGTCGCAAGTGAAGCGGGCGGCAGTTTTAACGAACATAGCGGCAGGCCGGGCATGAATGCCCAGCTTGTTCGACACCAAAAAGTCTTTGGTCATTGTCGCTCCAGCATCGTTAATCTTCTTCACGCTCATTCGGCCAGCCGATACATAGGTAACCGAAGCCCAGGATTTTTGCCACTGAATTTTGGCTAAAGCTTCGCCGCCGCCGCCATGCGGGAGATGAGGCGGTCGTTGAGTTCTTTGGCCGGGTTATAGCCCGAGGACTTCAGCTTGGTCTGGAAAGCCGCCACCTCGATCAGGCGGGCCAGGTCGCGGCCGGGCCGGACCGGGATGGTGATATGGGGGACGTCGACCCCCAGGACTTTGACATATTCCTGCTCGATGCCGAGCCGGTCCACGTCGGTCACCTCGTTCCAGGATTTCAGGGTGATGACCAGGTCCACCCGTTTTTCGTGGCGGATGCTTTTGACGCCGAACATGGCGGCGACGTTGACGATCCCGATGCCGCGCACTTCCATGTGGTTGCGCGTCACCTCGGCGCTGGTGCCTACGACATCGCGTCCGTCCACCAGCGTGACCTTGGTGATGTCGTCGGCCACCAGGCTGTAGCCCCGCTCGATCAGGGCGAGCACGCTCTCGCTCTTGCCGATGCCGCTCTCCCCGCGCAGGATGACGCCCACCCCGAGGATGTCGACCATGCTGCCCATCTCGGTGCCGCGCGGGGCGAACATCATCTCCAGGGCCAGGGTCGCCAGGTTGATGAACTTCATGGTCACCAGCGGACAGCGGAAGATGGGCACCTGCGCCCGCTCGGCGGCTTGGAGGAACAAGCGGTCGGGCGGAAGGCTGCGCGAGAAAACCACGCAGGGAATTTTGTAGGCGAAGAGGTTTTCGCAGCGGCGGACCCGCTCTTCGTCCGGGAGAGACTTGAGGTAGTAGGCCTCGGCGTTGCCGATGACCTGGACGCGCTTAAAAGCGAAGTAGCGGGTGAAGCCGGTGAGCACGAGGCCGGGGCGGTTGACGGTCGGCTCCCGGATGATGCGTTTGAGCCCGCCAGCCCCGGCCAGCAGGTTCAACTCCAGCGAGCTGGCCTGGTCAGAGTAGAAACGTTCGACGGTGATGGGATCGCGTTGCATAGGGGGAAACAGGGTCCGTAAAACGTAAAACGCAAACCGTAAAGCGTAAGACGGAAGGGGAAGCCCGCAGGATGAATGGCTCTGAATTCATTCTTACGCTTTACGTTTCACGCTTCACGGTTACAAGTTGAAGTCAGGTCCGAGATAAATCTCCCGCGCCTTGGGGTCGTTGGCCACCTGCTCGGCGGCGCCTTCATAGACGACCTCGCCCTTGTGGATGATGTAGGCGCGATCCACCAGCTTGAGGGTCTCGCGGACGTTGTGATCGGTGATGAGGATGCCCAGGCCGCGATCTTTGAGCCGGCGGACAATTCTCTGGACTTCATAGACGGCGATGGGATCGATGCCGCTGAAGGGTTCGTCGAGCAGCAGCAGCTTGGGGCTGGTGACCAGGGCGCGCGTGATTTCGAGCCGGCGCTTTTCGCCGCCGCTCAGGGTGTAGGCCCGGCTTTTGGCCAGGCGGCTCATGTCCAGTTCCTCGAGCATGTACTTCAAGCGCACGGCCCGCTCCGGGCTCTTCATCCGGCAGGTTTCCAGGATCGCCAGGATATTTTGCTCGACCGTCAATTTGCGGAAAATAGAAGGTTCCTGCGTCAGGTAGCCGATGCCCAGGCGCGCCCGCTCATGCATCGGCAGGCCGGTGATCTCCCGCTGCATGAACCGCACCGCCCCCTGGTCGGGCCGGACGACGCCGACGACCATGTTGAAGGTGGTGGTTTTGCCCGCCCCGTTCGGGCCGAGCAAACCGACGATTTCGCCGGCGGCGACGGTGATGGAAACCTCGTTGACGACGCGCCGCCTGCGGTATTGCTTGACCAGCTTCACGGTGGCCAGGAGGGGTTCCTGGACTTCGATGGCGGCGGGAGGACTGGAAACGACTTTCTGCATCACCGGTTGGGTTGGGGATTCCATCATTTCAGGAGCTTGTTTTTTGGCATCTGGAATTTGTTGGTGGCCATCGCCCGCGCTGAGCCCTGGATGGAGTAATCTCCGGACGCGATAAGCATATTCCTGCCGAGATCGACGACGATGAGGTTGTTCTCGATGATGCCGTTGGTGGTTTCAAGCGAGGCCGGCTTGCCGGAGAGACGGACGAATTTATTGGTGACCAAGGCGGTGGGGACGGAGGTGTAGAGCGCCCGGTCGCCGAGGCCATGAACTTTCTCGCCCTTCTCATTGAGCATGGTGAAATCGACCCCTTGCTCGGCAAGAACGCTGTCGCTGCCGATGTGTTCGCCGGCGGGGGGAAGTCGAACGGTCAGGCTTTCGCACGCCCAGGTGGTTTGTGGATGGGTGAGATAGACCCCTCCGCGAAAAGTCGCATTGGTATTCCGCAGCCGGTATTCCTGGCAAAAGATGTTGGCAAGTCCGTTGGTGCCGGTCTGGGGCGCGACGGGCTTATGGGGTGCGTCGGCCCCCGCCATCGACTGGCTGAACTCGCTAGCCGGCAGGCGCATCAGGGCCTCGCCACTCACAATCATTTCGTTTCGCTCCGTATCGACAACGATTCGCTCTCCCCTTCCTTCGCGCAAGTCGTACTGCCACCGGGGGTTTTCGGTCAATTCCATCTGCGCGGTTGCGCCGGTATAGACCGCGTGTTCGCTCGCCATCCAGCGGCCGGGCTGGCCGCCGGGCGTGATAAGAACGTTCTGTTCGGCCACCATGCGTTCCAACTGGTTGGTGCCTTGAAAGGTAAACATGGCCTGGCCGCAGGTCATTTGGCCCTTGGATTCGGCCCCGGCCGATTCTTCGATTCGCACGTCCTTCCGGAAGAAAGCCACGTTGGTCCGCAGTTCGTAGTTGTCCGACCGAATCTCAACGACGGAATTCGTAGGCGTGGGCGCCTGGGCGGCGGCGGGGGCCGCGCCGGGCATGAAAGAGGCCATGCCGAAGCCCTGGCCGGGGAATTTGAGATAGCCGTGGCCAAAGGCGCGGAAGATTTTGTTGGTGCGGTCGATAACCAGTTCGTCGCCGCTGCCTTCCCGCACGCCGGCTTGCCAGGTGGGCTGGCCGGTAAGCTGCACCAGGCCGGTGCCCACAGTATAGAGCGCATGTTGGCCGGTGGCATGGACATGGCCCTGGGGCGGAGGCAGATCATAATCGGCCTCGACATCCTGCTCGGCGGTAATGGTCTTCAACTCACGTTGCAGCACGGGCATTTGCAGGGTCAGCACCTCGCTTTTGAGGGCCATGTTCGTGCCGGTCACTTTAACGCTGCCGCGGTAGGTGGCCAGTCCGGTGTTGGTCTGATAGTCGAACTGGTCAGAAAAGATCTGGACTCCTTGTCCGGGCGCCGGGGGAGGCGCGTTGGTGAGCGCGCCGGCGACCGGCGCGGCCAGCAAATCGGAAAGGATCACGCTATGGACGTGGTTGGATATGAAAAGGCTGGAGTTGGTCGCTTGCCAGAGAAAGCCCTCGCCTTCGATGGAATACTTGCCGTCGGCGGTCTGGGTATAGAGCGGGCCGGAAGAGCTGACCGTTTTGCGCGAGGAATCATAGGTGCATCGGGGCGTCTCGATGATCAGCTCGCGGGCGCCGCTTTCGCTGAACGTCTGGAGTTTCGTCCCTGTGACCAGAAAGGTCCGGCCGTCGGACTGAAGCTGTGCCCGGGCGCCTTCAAGCCGCGATTTCATCTGGGTTTCATGGGGCGGCGGGTAGTACTCGTCGTACTTGTAGCCTTTGACCTCGCCGGCGGTCTGGCCAGGCGCGTGGAAAGCCAAACACGAGAATAGAAGACAGAGGCTGGAAAACAGAGAGAGGCTCCAAGCCGTCCTCCATGCTCGATCCTTTGTTCTCGAGATTAGGTTCATTGCGCGGCGGAGCGGATTTTCAGGAGACTTTTCAGCAGCGCGGGCATTTCCGCCAGGGGAATCATATTCGGCCCGTCGCTCAGCGCGCGGGCCGGGTCGGGGTGGGTTTCGAGGAAAATCCCGTCGGCGCCAGCCGCCAGCGCGCACCGGGCCAGCACCGGGGCGAATTCGCGCTGGCCGCTGGATTTGTCGCCCCCGCCGCCGGGCAGTTGGACCGAGTGTGTGGCGTCGAAGATGACGGGAAACCCAAACCGGCCCATGATGGGAATAGAACGCATGTCCGCCACCAGGTTGTTGTAGCCAAAGGTCGTGCCCCGCTCGGTCAGCAGCAACTTTTTTCCGCCTGCGCTTTTGGCCTTATCGACCACCTGGCCCATTTCGGCAGGGGAAAGAAACTGGCCCTTCTTGAGGTTTACAATCCTGCCGGTGGCGACCGCCGCGGCGATGATGTCGGTCTGGCGGCAGAGAAAGGCGGGGATTTGCAGGATATCGGCGACGGCGCCGGCCGCTTGCGCCTGGGCCTCGGTATGCACGTCCGTAAGGACGGGGACCTGGAGCCGGGAGCGGACGCGTTGGAGGATGCGCAGGCCTTCTTCCAGGCCGGGGCCGCGGAAGGACTTGGCCGATGTGCGGTTGGCCTTATCGTAGCTGGCCTTAAAGACGTAGAACACGCCCAGCCGGGAGCAGGTCTTCTTAAGGAAGGTTCCGACTCGCAAGCAGAGGTCCTCGTTTTCGATGACACACGGCCCGGCAATCAACGCCAGGCGGTTTCGGTCTTTGAAGGCTTTCCAGATGGCCGCGTCGTTCAGCACGCCAGATTGTTAGCAGCCGCCGGGGGGAATGTAAATCGCGCGCGTGAGGTGATTTTCGAGGGATAGGCCCTTGGAAGGGTGTGCCTCCAAACGCACAGTTGCCCCGCGAAGTGGCTGGGCTAGAGTCCGCTCAGAGCATGGCCACTAAAGAGCAGAGACGCTTTGCCAGGGTGCTGCTTGAGGAACTCGAAACCCGGGTCCATGCCGGGCCGCCCATTGGCGATAGGGAAATCCTTTCCGCGCAGGCTTTTCTGCGCGAGAACGATTTTCCGCCCTCCAGCGACTATTTCAACCGTCTCCAGCAGGTCCAGCAACGGCTCGATGGCTGGTCGCGCGAGCGGACCGCGCCGCCGCCGGCCAAGCGCAATTACGGAGGCGCGGCCGCCGATACCTGGGTCCAGGTGCAGTCGGCTTTCGACCACGTGATCCTCTCCACCTGCCACGAAGGGGACTGCCACTTTCAGCACGGCCGGATCAAGATCTCGCATCGCTTCAATGAGGGAGGCCGAATCGATTTTGTCGAGCTGAAATTCCTGCGCTCGCTCCACTCGTGCCTCAACGGGGAGATTCGGGCGTTGCTCACGGTCAAGGACTACCGGCGCCTCGCCAAGGGCTGGCATGCCGCCGAGGCTTTTGTCCTGCCGCTGCTCCCCAAAGAATTGGTTTTTCTGGCCCCGGAGTTCTTTCACTGCCCCAGGGGCGAGGGCCTGGCCTGGCTCGTGAACATCGGCCACCGGATCGCGTCCGATCTCGAAATGGACCTCAAATCGCGTCCCCTCCCCGAAGGGACATTCACGCCACCAGCCCCCGGCAGCCAGTGGCCGATCGAGGCGCTGCCGGCGGACGAAGTTGCGTGGCCGATTCTTCATGCCGCCGCCGCGCTCGAATGCGCCGTGGAACTCAATGACCCCAAGACGGCGCAGGTCCGCTATCTCAGCCGGTAGGGCGCCTGGCGGCGCCTGAGAGGCGAAGCCCCATCCGTTTTCACCCGCGCAGCCTTGGGAGGAACCGGCCGGTGCGTTTCATGTGTTCCCGCAAGATTCATTGCATCGCCTCGGTATCGCACACCGTCACTTTGTCCTGGGCATTCAGGACGAAATGCATGAGCAAGGTGGCCTTTTGGAACTCTACGCGGTACCGGTAACTGCGGTCGGTGTCTTTTGTTCCGCGATCCACGAGAGTTAATGAGGCGAGGGGACCGAAGGAGATGAGCTGCCTTTGGATGGAGGGTGAGGCGGGTTGGATTCCTTGCCACGTTGCCGGCGCAAAGTCTTCCTCGCGCATTTTGCCATCCAGAGCGTCCTGCAACATGCGGCGCACGCGTTTGGCCATCTCCGGTTCTTTGTCGGGAACCGGTTTGTAGATCTCGAGGGGCATCGCCTTCATGTTGTCCTGCAAGGGCCTGACTGGCTGGGCCTCTTGCTCCCGGATTTGGTGCATGTCAAAGTAGTGGGCGCCCTTTTTGAGTTCCGCCGAGAGGTTAATCTTCACAAACTGATTCTGGACAGGATCCGGGAAGAGGTAGACGTCGCCCGATTTCAGATCGTAGATATTGGAATATTTCGTGGCGAACTGTCCGCTCTGCACGCAGGCGCGCATGATCCGCCCCCCGTTGTCCACGGAGGGAGCGGGCGACTCGGACAGGAGCTTGGCGAGCGTCTCGCGGCCGAAGCCGAACCCCCGAGTCTGGTTCAGTTTCTCGAACTGCAGATGCCCGTCTTTGGCTCCGATGATAACGGACGCCCCGGTCCGATCGGCGATGAGTGTTTTCGCGTAGGAGAAGCTGCGCTCGCGGTGGGATCGGTAAAACTCTATGGCTTGATCCACGTTGGAGCAGGATTCGAGCATGCTCCGGCTGGGGTTGCCCAGGACGGTTTGCATTGCCGGATCCGGCTCCCATTTCTCGTCGTAACCGGCCACCCAGTCGAAGGCCAGGCCCTCGGAGTTCATTCCTCCCTGGGCCCAGCCGTTGTCGAACCCGACATACACGCAGCCGTAGCGCCCGCCGCCCCCGGGTATGAACCAAATTCGCGTATTGGGATTGGAGTAATCCTCATTGTTGCAGAACAAGGCCTGGTGATCGTCGGTGAGCACAAAAATCGTGCAGGCCCGGGTGGTCGAGATCATGCCGGCGGTCAGCATGGAAATGCCCAGGCCGGCCGCCAAAAAACGCGCGCGAAGTTTCATAGTTTTCATTCTGTTCAGCGTGTAGAACGCAGCCGGAGAGAAAAAAGTTTCAAGTAATTTGCCGCGGCCCCGGGCTCACGCGGCTTCCTCGAGCTCGGCAAAGGTGATGCGATCTTTGCCGGCGCTCTTGCTTTGGAAGAGACAGCGGTCGGCCTCGGCCAGGAGCTGGTGTTTGTCCTGGGCATCCTCCGGGAAGGCGGCCAGGCCGAAGGAGGCCGTCAGCCGGGCGTTGATCTGTTCCTTGTGCAGGAAGGGGGTCGAGGTGATGGCCTGCTTCATCCGGGCCACCTTGACCAGCGCCGCCTCCTTGGTTTGACGCGGCAGAATCACGATGAACTCATCGCCGCCATAGCGCACCAGGCGGTCGTCCTCGTCCAGGACGCGATGGACCGCCTGGGCGATCTCTTTGAGGGCTTTGGAGCCGAGCAGGTGGCCGTGGGCATCCACCAGGCGCTTGAAATTATCCATGTCGAAGAACACCAGGCAGACTTCCACGGGCTTGGCGCTGGGAGTCTCGAGGAGACGGTCCAGGTAGCGGTGCAAATAGCGGGTGTTGTTGAACCCGGACACGTCGTCGGTGACCGCGAGTTTCATGGCGCGGTCGTGCTCCTTTTTCAACTCCAGCGACCAGCGGCGCATCCGCAAGAGGTTGGCCACCCGGGCCAGCAGCTCCTTCTCGCTCACCGGCCGCAGGATCAGATCGTCGACCAGGCGCCCCAGGTGGTGCGAGGGCATGCTCCCGTGGCGGCGGACCGTCAGCAGCAGAAACGGCAGGAAAAACGGCTCTTCGGCCTTTCGCCTGGCCCGCACCTCGGCCCGCAGCTCCCGGAGCGAAGCCCCGTCAATGAGCGCCAGGTCGAATTCCTCTTGCTTCAGCGGCTGCTTCGGGTCGGGCAGGACGAGGTGATAGGTTTTGGCGAGCCAATCCTCCAGCTTGCGGCGTTCTTTTTTTCGTTTGACCTGCAACAGCACCCGGTCCATAGGCTGGCGCTCGGTCTCGTCGGCGCCTTAACCCAATCTTGCACACCCCCCACCGGCCCCGCAACCGGAGTTCCGCATGGCGCCTATCTTCGGGCGCAATCGGACACTGCCCCCCGCTGGACGCGAGGAAGTCGGGGAGCGCAGCAGGCTTCGATCATTCGGGGGCGCGGGAATATCGCGGTGTCAGCCGGTGTCCGGCGCCCGCTGCGCCCGGGGACGGGCGCACTCCGGGCAGTGTCCGGTTGCGCCCCCTATGTTCCATCTTCCCCGCCGGGACTTTCCGTCTTGCCGCCGTTCAATTCCTTTTTCTGCCGCTGCTCGGCGAAGAAGCGCTGCAAGAGGGCGCGGCATTCGGGCTCGCGCACGCCGCTGGTGATCTCGCACTGGTGATTCAAGGAGGGAAACTGCAACAGGTTGAGCGCGCTGCCGGCCGCGCCGGCTTTGGGATCCACCGCTCCAAAGACCACCCGGGCCAGGCGCACGTGGACGATCGCTCCGGCGCACATCGGGCACGGCTCCTTGGTGACATACAGCGTGCAATCCGTCAGCCGCCAATCTCCCGCCACCTCTTCCGCCTGCGTCAACGCCAGCATCTCAGCGTGCGCGGTGGCGTCTTTGAGGAGCTCCACCTGGTTGAACGCTCTCGCGATGACCCGTCCCTGGCGAGCCACTACGGCTCCGATGGGCACCTCGTCCGCGGCGTAGGCCCGGGCGGCCTGGCGCAGGGCTTCGCCCATGAAATAATGGTCGCTCTCCAAATCGATGATCGGCTCGCCCATTAAAAGCGCCTCCTGGCTTCCTGGATATCAAGCGCGATCTGCCCGCGCAGCTCGGCGAGGGAGGGGAATTTCTGTTCGTCGCGCAGCTTATCCACAAAAGTCAGCTCCAGCTCATGGCCGTAGAGACCGCCGGAGAAATCGAGCAGGTGGGCTTCGACCCGCAATTCCGGTTTGGAGCTTTGAAGCGTCGGGCGATAGCCGATGTTCAGGACCGCGTGGCAGGAGTGGCCGCCGCCCTTGGCGCGTACGGCATAGACGCCCCCGGGCGGCAGGGCCAGGCCGGCGACGGCGATGTTGGCGGTGGGAAAACCCAGGTCGCGTCCCAGGCCGTCGCCGCGAACCACCGTGCCGGCCAGGGCGTAGGCGCGGCCGAGCATCTGGCTGGCGGCGTCGAGGTTGCCGTCGTGAATGGCTTTGCGGATGCGCGTGCTGCTGATGGGCTCACCGTCGAGCGAAACCGCGGCCAGGGCGTGGACGGCAAACTTCAATTCCTCGCCGATGCGCCGGAGCAGCTCGACGTTCCCGCTGCGCTTGTAGCCGAAGGCGAAATCGGCGCCGACGCAGAGGCTTTGCAGCCGGCCCAGGTCGCGGGCCAGCCCGCGGATAAACTGGTCGCCTGTCTGGCGGCTGAAGGCTCCGTCGAAATGAATCAGCAACAGCACGTCGGCGCCCAGCGCTTCGACGGCGCGCAGGTTTTGGGGCAGGGAATAAATCTGCGGCGGGACGCGGTCCGGGGCCACCACGGCGTTGGGATGGCGATCGAACGTGAGCACCAGCGAGATCGCCTCGTGGCGCCGGGCGTCGATGACGGTTTGGCGGATGATCTGCTGATGGCCCAGGTGCACGCCGTCGAAGACGCCGATGGCCGCGCAGACTTTTCGGTCCGGGGAATTCAGCTCGCTGGCGGCGTGAATGATTTTCATTCCTCAGCCGCGGGCCAGTTTGAGAAACGGGATCACGTGCTTCTCGAGCTCGCGCGCGGTCAGCTTGAGGATGGCATCGAGGGGGATGGCCTGGGCGGCGTCGAACTTGCCCGACGTGACTCGGCGCAGGGCGGACAAATGGGCGCCGCAGCCGAGCTTCTGGCCCAGCTCGTGAGCGATGCTGCGCACGTAGGTGCCTTTGGTGCAGGCCAGGATGAATTGGGCGAGGGGTTCCTGGTAAGCGGTGAAACGGAAGTTGTAAATATGGACCAGGCGCGCCTCGCGTTCGACCTCGATGCCTTTGCGCGCGAGCTTGTAGAGCGGCACGCCGGCTTTCTTGATCGCCGACACCATCGGCGGCGTCTGCATCAGGTCCCCGATGAAGGGCGCCGCCGCCAGGTTCAACTCTTCGAGGGTCATCGGCGGGACCGGCAGCGAGGCGACCAGCTCCCCGTCTGAATCGTAGCTATCGGTCGATTCGCCGAATTTCATGGTTCCCTCATAGACCTTGTCATCGGACATGAGTTTTTCGGAGAGCTTGGTGCCGCGGCCCAGCACGATGATGAGCAGCCCGGTGGCATTGGGGTCGAGCGTGCCGCAGTGGCCGACTTTCTTGATGTTGAAATGGCGGCGTATGGCATCGACCACGTCGTGCGAGGTTGGCCCGGCCGGCTTGTCCACCAGCAAAGCCCCGTCCAGCGGGGAAAATTCTTGCATCATGCTCCGGATTACTTAATCGGTTTTCCCCCGCCGCGCAAACCAATCCGGCGGAGTGCGCCCGTCTCCGGGCGCAGCGGGCAACGAGTAGCGGCTGATTCCGGATGTTCGAATGGCCTGGCCCAATCAGAACCCGCGGTCCGCGCTCTCGGGTGGGGCAGCAAACGCGAATGAGCGGTCGCCGGGTACAAGCCTCAAGTCAGCCGGTATCCGGCGCCCGCTGCGTCCGGGGACGCTGCTCTTTACACTTATATTTTTGCTCTAGACACGCTCTTCAAGTTCGGGCAGAAGATCCGCATGCAAGAACCCATCGTGGCGTGCGGGCGCGAGTT
>Ga0181517_10004377_pt1 | contig 12902 bp, 9 predicted proteins | sample PEATcosm2014_Bin_31_FD_119748 | JGI IMG/M metagenome (GOLD analysis project Ga0181517, IMG submission 119748) | Peatland microbial communities from MTU Mesocosm Facility, Houghton, MI, USA - PEATcosm2014_Bin01_30_metaG | ecosystem: Environmental > Terrestrial > Soil > Wetlands > Peat | place... | reverse complement strand
CTCTCCAGCCTTCCCCCCGCCGAAAACCCATTTTCGACTCCCGCCCAGTTCCCTGAATCGCGGAGCTTGTCCCCCATCGGCCCACTGCCCCCAGCCGAGGCATACCTTACGGAATCGCTGACCCACCCATCCTATTTCTTGACGGCCCCGCATTGCGGTGAGACACTAGCCGCGCCGGTCGGAGGCGGTACACTCTCATCCCGCCGGCATCTCGCAGATCTATCCTGCAATTGTTTACGTTCATGTTGGAGGTCGCAATGGACAGGCCTTCGTATTCAAGGGTACAGAATCAACGCCATTATCGCCAACCGCTCGTTATGGGGCGGTTCGTCGCCCTCATCTTTCTTTTCCTGCTGGCGCTGCCGGCTTTTGCCGTTCGCGTGCCGGTGCGCGACGGCCAGTCGGTTGATCTGAAGCTCCGCAACGTTCTCACCACGGACAATGTTCGCAAGGGTGATGCGATTGAGTTTGAGGTGGCACAGGATGTTCTTATCAACGGACACGTGGTGATTGCCAGGGGAGCGACCGCCCGCGGGAAGGTTGTTGAGGTGAAGGGTGCCTTCAAACCCCGGGCCAAAGACGCGGAGGTGATCTTCCAGTTCCTGGCGGTTCGCGCTGTTGACCGGCAGGATCTTCCCCTGCGTCTCCAGTCGCGAAAAACCTCAAAGGGCAAGGACACCGAAGTCCACGAACGGTCTTCGATTCCAGGGCAGATTTCACGCGTGGTGGGAGCGGATAAAGGCAAGGAGTACTCGGCCTATATCGACGGATCATTCACCGTCAATACGTCGGATGCGATAGCGGTGGCGCCTGCCGCAGCCCCAACCCCTCCTGCCGCACCCGAGGCAAGTGCGCCCGTCGCAGCCCCTCCGGCGCCATCCTCACCCCTGGCAGCAACGGACGTAGGATTGCAGCCTTCTTCGGTGGACTTCGATAGCACGCCCGATGGCGCCGAAATCGTGATTGATGGAGCCATGGTGGGGAATACGCCCTCCACCTTGCGAATGACTCCCGGGCATCACACCGTTGAAATTCGCATGGCCGGGTACCGCACATGGTCGCGAATCATGGTGGTGGATCCGGAATCGCGCCCCTCGGTGCGGGCGACGCTCGTCAAGCAATAGAGGGTGGCGTTACAAGTTCCACGGCAGCGGCCGTTTTTCAGTACGCCAGTACGGAGGTTTGGGCATGAGACTCAGGCAAGCATGGGTGGTATGGGGATTGGTTATAGCCTGCGCCGGCAGTATCGTGCAGGCGCAAGCGGCGCGCCTTACCGACGGCACTGCCGTTCATGTGCGATTGACGGCAGACCTGTTGAGCTCCCAGGCAGCGGTCGGAGCCCGGGTGGATTTGGAGGTCTCGCAGCCCGTCATGCTGCATGGAGCGGTGGCGATTCCCGCTGGGACGACGGCCTGGGGTGGAGTCCAGGAAGTGAAGAAGGGCAAGGTCCTGCGCTTTGATATCGAGGGATTGCGGCTCCCCAATCTGGAGGTCGTAAAGCTCCGCTGCAGTACGCTGAAGACCGCCAAGGTGGTGAAGGACGAGCTTAAAGTTGAAACCCAGGTGAACGGTGATTTGGGCGCTCCGAAGGGAAGTGAGTTTACCGCCTACCTGGATCAGGATGTAAACGTTGAATTGACAGAAGCGCCCGCAACGCCGGCCCCGGTGGCCACCCCTGCGCCGGCACCCGCTCCTACTCCCGCTCCCAAACCGGTGGCCGTTCCCGCGACGCCAGCGCCCGCCCCGCAGACAGTTCCGGCTCCCGCAGCCGCACCGGTAACGCCCGCTGCCCCCGCTGCCCAGCCTGGGGAGTACATCACGGTGGAGTTCTTCTCTGATCCCCTCGGCGCCGACATTCTGATTGATGACGAGTTCCACGGAAGCACCCCGTCAATCCTGAAGATTGTTCCTGGAAGCCATCGGGTCGAGTTCCGGCTAATGGGTTACAAGGCGCGCTCCCAGCCCTTGAATTTGCCGCCTGGATCCCCGCTCCGCACCGTGCGGATGCCTTTGGAGAAGCAGCCGTAGTGCTTGTCACGCCGCCGGCTTACAGGGCTTGGGTATGTTCACCACGCTGATTGCCGTTGCCTTCACCCTCGTCCTGGTGGCGGGGGTGCCAGCCCTCTCGTACTCCAACGCCCACAACACCGAAATCCGCAACTTGCCCCGCTTGAGGCTCTACCTTTCCGCAGTGATTTCCCAGTGGTTTCTAACCGTGGCGGGAATTGGAATCGTGTTCGCGATTGCGCGCGAGGTCTTTGTGAGAGGCTTTGCCGCGATGCCAATCAGCGCCGTTGTCGAGTGGGCCTCCGGCATCGCCGCCGCCGCAATTCTGGCGCTGGGATTGGTCGTCCTCTGCGAACGGCGTGGATGGCTGCCGCCCGAAACCGATCTGGTTTACCTGCTGATTCCGGAAACACCCCGCGAGAAAGCCTGGGCGGCGCTGATCATCTCGCCCACAGCGGCGTTCTGCGAGGAGTTCCTATTCCGCGGCTACCTGCTGACGCAATTGCACGGCTGGCTTCATTCCCTCTTATGGGCCTGGGTTGTGTCTTCCGTGGCGTTTGGATTGGCGCATTGTTACCAGGGATGGAGCGGCATGGTTCGCGCCGCGCTGTTGGGAGCGCTGCTCGCCTATCCGGTGGTGCACTGGGGAAGCCTTTATCCTGCCATGCTCGCGCACTGGATGATCGACACCGTATCGTTGTTGTGGCTGGGGCACTGGATGGTTCAGAGCGGCCCCGCTGACGCCGGCGAGACGCTGGAATGAAAGGCCAGCACGCCATCATCGCCGCGCATCCTGGTGCCGCGCATCCTGGTTGCGACCTGCTCTCAACGGTTTTATGAAGGAGACGGTTGTATGAGCCATCAATCCGTTCGGCTTTTTCGCGCGTGCTTGTTTCTCCTGGCACTTCTGGCGGGGCATGCCTTGTGGGCGCAGGGGCCGGAGATTGTCGGCGCGCGTGTGCTCACCCAAGAGAACCGCCAGTACCAGAAAATTGAAATTGGCTGGCGGCCGGAAAGCATACCCGCCAATCCCTTCGACCCGAACGTGGTAACCCTTGATGCGACGGTGGTGTTTCCATCCGGCAGGCAGATGGTGGTGCCGGGTTTCTGGTTTCAGGACTACGATCGGTCTTTGCAGAACCCGGAAATTCGTGGACCGGGGGCTGTTGAGCTGCTGCGGGCCGTGGGTACGCCTGAATGGCGCGTGCGGTTCGCCAGTGGAGAGGTGGGTTTGCATCAGGTGACGTTGGTCTTGCAAACCGGCTCCGAGACGCGCCGCAGTACGCCCATCAGCGTGCGTGTGGCGGCGGGGCCTGGCGGTGGATTCGTGCGGGCCAGCAGGCGCAACCCGCAGTTCCTCGCGGATGAATCCGATCACCCCTTTTTCCCTATTGGCGAGAACCTGTGCCTGTATGAGCAGCGCGAGGGAACTTACTATTTCGACCGCTTGTTGACGCGCCTTGCCGCCGCCGGGGGGAATTACGTGCGCCTGTGGCAAGAATACTACGTGCCGAAAGACCCCAAAATCATTGCCGGGCCGGGTGATGGTTCGTACGCCGGATTTCCATTGGAGACCCAGGTTACGGGACTGGGCCACTACGATTTGCAGTCGGCCTGGCGGTTCGATTACGTCGCGGGACTTGCTGAGAGGCTCGGCATCCGTTACCAGCTCACGTTTGAAATGGTGGTCTGGTGGGAGCAGAAGATGCCCTACCGCTGGCTGCGCAATCCTTACAACGCGGCAAACGGCGGCCCCTGCCTGAAGCCGTCGGATTACTTTACCTCGCCCCGCGCCCGGGAGTTGGTGAAACGCCGTCTGCGTTACAGCGTGGCGCGCTGGGGATGGTCAAGCAACCTCGTGGCATGGGAGCTGTGGAACGAAGTGGACAACCTGGATGCATTCACCAGCGAGGCGAATGTGGCCTGGCACCGCGACATCGGAGGCTACCTGAAACAGATTGACCCCTTCCATCATCTTGTCACCACAAGTTGGCGCGATCCCGGAATGTTCGCGCTTCCGGAAGTCAGCCTGGTGCAGGCGCATTCCTACTGGGCTCAACCCTACGATGCTGCTCTGTACTCGCTGCAAGACCCCGACCACCTGATGCGCCCTTTCGGCAAGCCGTTCTTCTTTGGCGAGCAGGGCATGGAGGGTGATCTCAGCGTCGACCCAGAGGGTAAGAACTTTCATGATTGCATGTGGACCACCGCCGTGTCTGGTGCCGCCGGAGTGGGTATGTACTGGTGGTGGGGCTATGTGGATAAGAATAATCTCTACCGTCACTATCAGCCGCTGGCGAAGTTTGTGGCGGGGGTTGATTGGCCTTCACGACGCTGGACACCGATTCACTTGACGCTTCCCAACCTGCCCGTGAGTATGAATGTTTACGGTGTGAGTGGTGGGGACCGCGCCTTGCTGTGGTTGCATGACCCGCTGGCTTTCCGGATCATTGACGGGAAGGCGGTGCGCGGCGGGCCTCAACCGAAGGCCAAGGCGAATATTGCGCCACTCGAAGACGGCGAGTACACCGTGGAGTGGTGGGACACCACCACGGGCGCCATCGTTCGCACCGATCCCGGCGTGGTGAACCACCTCACCGATTTCGGATATGGGCTGGAGTTGGATCCGCCGGAGTTCTGGGGCGATACCGCCGTGCGCGTCATCAAGAAAGGCGCGCATTGGGAGTGATCGGCCCGAGCTTGAGCGCTCAATGCGGGGTGCTCTCCTCCGCCATGCGGCCTTATTCCGTGGCAACCGCTCCTCGGCTTGCGCAGGGCAAGCGCAGCCCTGCGATCTTCGCCGATTGGATAATCTGAACCGCAGAGTCGCGCTCTGCGCCAACCTGCCTGTCCATGCCAGAATTCGCGGGATCTCGCGATTGATCCCGGCTTGAGCCATGCCATCACAACTTCTCCCCCTGTGTCACGTGTGACCTTTGCGGCCCGGTATCCCCCCTTTCATTCTCATCGAATGACAATCCGTCTGTGCACTATTTACGGAATAGACATTTCGTCTATGTGATAAGTATCGAATTGATATTTGCACTTTCAGGATATAGCATTCCGGGCTGACATCCGATCCCAGTGCCCCTGGAGAGTGTGATGGTTCAGCATGTCAGCACTGCCAAACGTCGCAAGAATATGTCAAATCGTGTTGTGGTTTACTCTGGAGTTCTATTCTTTTCAGTGCTCGCTATCATAGAGTTTGGTCTTCCCCCAGGGATACAAGGGGCAGAGAACAATATTACTAACCGTCCGGTCTATCACCTCTCTCCGCAAGCAGCGCCACATTTTACTGCGCGTTATGCGTCTTCTCTCACCGGGTGGGCAACGTCTGGCACGAATGGGTTGAGGTCCGGCCCCGGAGGTCCCATTAGGACCCTGGGCCCCGTTGATCCGCGAGCCGGAGGGTGGTTGGCAGCAGCGCTTGCGAGCCCGGGAGGCGCCGACCCGCAAGCAACAACGCTCCCTCCGCCGGACGCTCAATCGAGCGCGCTGGTTACCCTTCGAGGCAACACCCGCCCGGAAGCAGTGGCGAAGAACGATCGCGGGCGAGTCTCCGATGGCCTGACCTTAAGCCATATGATGCTCCAGTTGCAGCGTACTTCGGAGCGGGATCAAGCACTCCAGCAATTCATCAAGGACATCCACGATCCCACGTCGCCGGTCTTTCACCATTGGATCACGGCGGCAGAGTTCGGGCAGCGGTACGGCGCCGCACCGGCTGACGTCGCCAGGGTGACGGCCTGGCTTCAGTCGCAGGGCTTCACGGTCAACACGGTCTATCCCAACCAAATGGTGATTGACTTCACAGGCTCGGCAGGTCAGATCTGCCGGGCATTCCGAACGGAGATTCACAAGTTGCATGTGAACGGCCAGGATCACATTGCCAACATGAGCGACCCGCAGATTCCGGTAGAGTTGGCGGCAACGGTGTCGGGAGTACTCGCCCTGCATGACTTCCAGCCTCAACCCATCGCCAAGGCCCGAAACAGTTATACGCTCGGCCCCTACGACTACCCGATTGTCCCGGCGGATTTGTGGACGATCTACAACTTCAAGCCGGCGTTCGCGGCAGGCAATTCAGGGAAGGGGCAGACGATAGTTGTACTCGAACAAACCGACGTCTACAGTACGGCAGACTGGGAGACGTTCCGCTCCGCGCTAGGGCTCGCCTCGGCATATCCTCAAGGTTCCCTGACCCAGATCCACCCGCCCGGGCCGCCCGGCAGTCCGATGGACAACTGCACTGATCCAGGTGTCAACGCAGGCGAGGTGGAGGCGGCTATTGACGTGGAGTGGGCGACCGCCGCGGCGCCCAGCGCTGCCATAGAACTGGCGTCGTGTGCCGAGGGTGCCTTGCTTGCGTTGCAAAACCTCCTTAACGCCAGCGGCACGCCACCCGCTATCGTCAGCATCAGTCTTGCTGGTTCCGAACCCGCGTCTGGCGCGGCGAACAACGCCTATTACAACTCTTTGTACCAACAGGGCGTGACGGAGGGAGTTTCCATCTTCGTTTCCGCGGGTGATTGGGGGCCGGACACTTCGGAAATGGGCCCGTACGCCAAAAGTGGAATCAACGTCAACGCACTTGCTTCCACGCCTTACAACGTGGCGGTAGGTGGCACCGATTTTGCAGATATGTATGAAGGCAATGCAAGCACCTACTGGGGTTCTGTCAACGCTGCCGACTACGGGTCGGCGGTGTCCTATATTCCCGAGATCCCCTGGAATAACTCCTGCGGCAGCGTGCTGCTCGCTGACTATCTGGGGCTCTTATCCACCTATGGTTCCAACGGGCTTTGCAATGATGCCAGCCAGAGCATGGCCCGGCTTAACATCCAGGCTGGTGGAGGCGGCCCGAGCGGCTGCGCCACCGGTGCGCCCGATATTATCGGCGTGGTGGGTGGCACCTGCGCCGGATATGCCAAGCCATCGTGGCAGTCGGGGCTGGTCGGTAATCCGAACGACGGGATGCGGGATATTCCCGATGTGTCACTGTTCTCTTCAAGTGCACTGGGGGGGCATAGCTACGTGTTATGCTTTGCCGACCCAAACAACTATGGCACGAGTTGCAACGGGACCCCTGACACGTGGGAGGGCGCGGGCGGAACGTCGGTTACGGCGCCGATAATGGCGGGGATTCAGGCGCTCGTTAATCAAGCCTCCGGCAGCCGCTGGGGCAATCCTAACCCTGCCTATTACGCGCTGGCCGCAAAGGAATACGGATCCAGCGGTAACACGGCTTGTAATTCCGCTCTAGGGAATAAAGTTGCCTCTGACTGTATCTTCTATGATGTTAACCATATCTCGCTTCTTTACGGAGGAAATGGCACGGGGGGTGATATCGACTTGCCGTGCAGCGGGGAAAACTGCTACAAGCCTTCCGGCACCTATGGCGTGCTTTCGACCGCCCGCCAATCCCTAACCTCGGTTTCTGTCACAAATCCCGGAAGCGGGTACACCAGCCTTCCTTTCTGCACTTTGAGCGGGGGGGGCGGGTCGGGGGCCACGTGCAGTACCAGCACGACTGGCGTGGTCTCATCAGTGGCCCTGACGAACGGCGGGTCAGGTTACACTTCAATTCCAAATTGCAACCTGACCGGCGGAGGAGGAGTGGGCGCGACGTGTGGCATGATGAGCATTTCGCCGTCAGGGGGTGCCCTTATCGCTATAGCGGTCGTCGTCCCAGGAAGTGGTTATACCTCCTCTCCCTCTTGCACCATTAGCGGAGGGGGTGGAACTGGCGCGACCTGCACAGCCACCCTGGGGGCGGGGTTTATGGTTAGTATTACCGCGCCCGGTAGTGGCTACGCCACCATGCCCCGATGCGTCTTAAGTGGAGGTGGAGGGACAGGGGCAACATGCGCTGCGTTGGCCGAGAACACCAGTGGCGACTATCAACCGGCATTTAGCGCCGGACCCGGCTGGGACTTCGCTACGGGAATCGGCACGGTAAATGTCTCAAACTTGGTGGCCAGCTTTCTTTCCGGCGGCGTCGCGACCTTGTCCGCTTCCAGCCTCACATTTCCACCCCAACTTCTCTCCACCAGCAGCGCCGCTCAGACGGTGACTATGACCAACCCGGGTCCGGGAATCCTTATCATCTCGACTACGACGATTGTCGGCACGAACGCCAGCGATTTCGCCAAGAGCGCCGACACTTGCTCCGGAGCCACGGTGGTCCCCAATGGCACCTGCACGGTGAGTGTGACGTTTACTCCTTCGGCGACGGGAAGCCGCAGCGCCTCGCTCTCGATTGCTGACAACGCTGCGAACAGCCCGCAAACGGTTACCCTCTCCGGAACGGGAACGGGACCCGTAGTTAGCTTGTCCTCCCAGTTGACCTTTTCAGCTCAGTTGGTTGGGACCACCAGCAGTTCGCAAACGGTCACTGTGACGAATACGGGTAGCGCCAACCTGACGCTCACGGCGATTGGAATTACCGGTCCTTTTGCGGTTGCGAGTGCAGGATCCACGTGTTCAATCACAACTCCGGTGGCCGCCGGCGCGACCTGCACTGTGGAGGTTACATTCACGCCGACCAGCGCAGGCTCGGCAGCCGGGAGCATTTCGTTTACCGATAATGCGCCCGGGAGTCCTCAGACCCTGGCGCTCAGCGGCACGGGGCAGGACTTCACATTGGCCCCGCCCTCCGGTTCTTCCACCTCAGCCATGGTCACGCGCGGGCAAGCGGCGACCTACACTTTAAGCGTCGGCGGCCAAGGCGGATTGTCAGGGACAGTGAACTTCACCTGCAGTGGTGCTCCCTCCGAAGCAACGTGTACAGTATCGCCGAACCCGCTAACGGCGGGGAGTTCCGCCACCAATGTCACCGTCACTGTCACCACCACAGCAGCTACGCTCAACGCGCCACGCTCGCGATCCCTACCTCCGGTTCCGCCAAGATCGCCGGGCTTGAGAGGTCTTTCGATGTTCGCGTTGATTCTCGCAATGACGGCATGGGTCATTGATCGCCGTAGCCAAACCGGCAGCCGTTGGCGGTCGATCATGCTTCCATTGGCGGTGGGATTATGGCTGGTCCTGGGGCTGGTAGGATGCGGTGGTGGTGGAGGTGGGGGTGGGGGTGGGGGTACACCGCATGATCCCGGAACACCCTCAGGAACCTACACGCTGACGGTGACGGGTACCACGAGTTCGGGATCCAACGCCGTGAGCCATAGTACGACGCTGACGCTAAACGTGAGTTAGGCAAAGTGGGGCGACCCTCTCACCCGTCCCGCCCCGGCTGATGAGAACGCCGGTTGCGGGCCACCCTCTCCCCCAAAAGCGGCGAGGGAAGTGAATCCAAGTTACCTCTCCCATCGCACACGGGGAAGGTGAATCGCCGCAACCAGTGGCGATTGGGGCGAATGCCTGCGTCTTGTCAGTCGAGGCATGGGCTCACGAAGGGTTTTTGGCTTATTCTCGGCGAAGATGCCGCCAAGGTCCCACTTGCCGCGAGACCTTTGGGCAAACGCGGAAGTTCCTACGCGCCGCCATCGGAAACTGGTTCGAGCTTGTGAACGATGTCTGCTTCTTCCATGAGCTCTTCCGCTGTCAGTGTGCAAGCAATCTTCAGGCAGCGGACATCCTGACATTTGGGGCAGTTCACGATGATGCGGTCGAAGAGAAAATCGGAAAGTTGTGATGTAGTAAAAATGCGTGCCATGGGGTCGTCCTCTACTCCCTGCGAGGGGGGCGCTCCTAAAGGCTATTATACTCCTCCCTTAGGGAAGGGAAGCCCAATCCCAGCGCGGGGGAAAATGATTTTTTCCTAGCAGTGGCAATAAGTCCAGTGGGAACCCTGGCGATCATGGAAGATTGCAACATTCACGCATTTCGAATTGCCGGTTCCTGACTTTCGCGCCCGGTTTCTCCCCGCAGGAAAGAGAGTTGTGCTAATCTAGGGAGCGTTTCTCACGGAACAATGTTTGACCGTGACCGTCTTTCTTTATGGCCCTAATTGCGCCTTCTCTGTTGGCCGGTGATTTTGCTCGACTAGGGGAGGCATTGCATTTAATTAAAGAGGTTGGCGCATCCATGGTTCACGTGGATGTCATGGACGGGCACTTTGTTCCCGACATCAGCGTGGGCCAACCAGTGGTCAAGAGTTTGCGCAAGGCCACGGATTTGCTTTTGGATGTGCACCTTCTGGTGGAGCGGCCGGAACGCTACGTCCCGGAGTTTCTCAAATTCGGCGCGGACCGGATTGCGGTCCATGCCGAGTCAACACCGAACCTGCATAAGGTTCTTCGAGTCATCCGGAGCGGCGGCGCCAAGGCGGGTTTGGCTCTGAATCCTTCCACGGCAGTCGAAACCGTTTCCGACGCCATGGAAGAAATCGATTACCTGCTGATTCTCTCCGCCGACCTGGGATTCGCGGATTCTCCGTTTCTCCCCAGGACGCTCAGTAAGGTTCAATCCGCGTCAGCCATGCGCTCCGAACGGCGGCTGGATTTCGCAATTCAGGTTGAGGGAAGCATCGGCCTGGAGCAAGTTACGGCCTTGTGCCATGCTGGGGCAGACATCCTCGTGGCCGGTTCTGACATCTTTCAAGAGGACCCCAAGAGCCGATTGGCAGAGATGATGCGTCAGGCGGCGATGGCCAGGCAAGTTTCCAGAGTTTGATTCTGATGAGGAGTTAGAATCCTGTTCAACGGACCCGCAACAACCACAGTTCGCAAAGCGTTTGTTACTGCTACTCTGCTTGGGCTTGCCGGCTTTCTTACCGGTTGCGCGGCCGTGAATCGGCTGCACCACCCCGACCCGGCCTTGCAATTTGCTCCGGGCGAGCAGCCTGACAAGGTTCTTTTCCAGAAAGCTACCAACGAAATCGTCCATGGGCGGTACGACGTCGGGCGGTTGACTCTGCAAACCCTGATCAACACCTATCCTGACAGCGAGTATCTTTCCAAAGCCAAGCTCGCGATCGCTAATTCCTATTACAGTGAGGGTGGCGTTTCCGGATTGACTCAGGCGGAAGCGGAGTACAAGGATTTCATCACCTTTTTCCCCACCGCGCCGGAAGCTCCGGAAGCGCAATTTCGCGTGGGCATGGCGCATTTCCGCATGATGGCAAAAGCCGATCGCGACCAGACGGAAGCCAAGATTGCCGATGCGGAATTCAAAGAGTTCCTGCTGAAATATCCTGACAGCCCCATGATCACGCGCGTCAAGCGGCGTTTGCGCCAAACGCAGGAAGTGCTGGCGCAAGGCGAATACCTTACGGCGAACTATTACTTTACGCACGGCGCCTATGTGGCGGCACGGTCACGCTTCAAGGCGATAGTTGACACCTACCCGGATTTCAGTGCGGGTGACAACGCGCTCTTTTACATGGGCCAAAGCCTGGAGCATTTGAAGCGAGGGCGCGAAGCGGTTCCTTATTAATCCCATGTGATCACGGACTATCCGCTGAGCCCTCTGGCTCCGCAAGCCAAAGAGCGCTTGATTGCCATGAAAGAGCCTGTCCCGCGGCCCACCCGCGCCATGCTGGCACGTGCCCGGGCAGACGCAAGTCATCATATAGACCGCGACTGGTTGACCAGGATGCATGGCATGGTTTCAGGCTCTCCCGATACCAGCGCCACACTTTACGGCCCCGTGCATCTTGGCCCCAATTCCGGTTTTGGGATCGAGACCGCGAAGACGCCGACCGCCGCCCCCTCCGGCAATTCCACCATCGTGGCTACGCCCGTGAATGAAAAGAGCTTGGCCGCTGGGAAGCCTGCGGAGGCGGCCGCGAATCCCAGTAACGACAGCGAAAAGGCCAAGGAGAGTACCTCTGACAAGAGTCAGCCTGCCGCTGCGACTCCCACGGAGCCCGCCAAGAAGAAGGGCCGCTTTCACGCCCTGAAGAAGGTTGTTAAGCCCTTCTAATTCAGATCTTGCCTCGCAGGGGAATTACCATGACGAGGACAGGTGGTCATAACTCATCCATGCAGGCGTTGCACATACCTATTTGGATGCGCAAACTAAAGATTCCTAATAAGTTGCGCCTTGACTTCCCGGTTGTGTCGTGGTATTCCTCTGACCAATCTGGTTTGGACCAAAGTAGGAAGTAGGAGAATCCCGTGGCTCGGATTGTTCTGTTTGCCGACGATAGCCCCACCATTCAGAAGAAAGCGCTGGGGATACTGAAGGGACAAGGGTTTGAGGTTGAAACCGTTTCCAACGGGGTGGCTGCAATCAAGCGGCTGGCAGTGATCCACCCCTCAGTCGTATTGGCGGATGTTTCCATGCCTGGCCGGGATGGCTACGAAGTTTGCGAGTTTGTGAAGAAGTCGCCGGAGCATTATCTTGTGCCCGTCCTGCTTGTTGCCAGTGACATGGAGCCTTACGATGACGCGCGAGGCGCACAGGTTGGGGCCAACGGAATTATCAAGAAGCCCTTCGAGGCGCAAGACTTAATCAACATTGTGGTGAAGTTTGCCGAGGAATTTGAAGCGGCAACAGCCGCCGCTGCGGCACCCGTCATTGAGCTGCCGGCTCCTCCTGAGCCCCCCAAGGAATATGCCTTTTCTGGTGAAGAACCGGATCAAATGCCAACCGTGGTGCAGCCCGTGACCCCCGATTTTACTGCAGCTTCGGAGGGCGTCGCATTCGCTGAACCCACCGAAGAGCCGCTGGGATATTCTTACTCACCCTCGCCGGCGGAAATTGAAGGGTCGTTTCCACCGCCGCAAGTGGAAGGTGCAGCCATCCCGGAGCCCACTGCTCCGTCCGATTATTACATTGACACTTTTCCTGCCCCCGAGCCGCAAAGTGCCTCGATCGAGGAACCTCCGTTGGTCGTTGAGGAGCCTCCCGCTCCCAGCCCCTTTGCTCCACCACCGCCGCCTCCCGAGGCGCAGGAGCCAGCCACTTTTGAAGGATCGGAAGCAGCACCTCCG
>Ga0181517_10004376_pt1 | contig 12905 bp, 14 predicted proteins | sample PEATcosm2014_Bin_31_FD_119748 | JGI IMG/M metagenome (GOLD analysis project Ga0181517, IMG submission 119748) | Peatland microbial communities from MTU Mesocosm Facility, Houghton, MI, USA - PEATcosm2014_Bin01_30_metaG | ecosystem: Environmental > Terrestrial > Soil > Wetlands > Peat | place... | reverse complement strand
TGAACGCTTCAGCCATCGGCGCGGCGAAGCAGATGATTTCGGAATCTATCGACATCCTGAAGACCACGTAAGAGGAGCGAGCCAATGAATACCTTGAACCTAGGCGTCATTCCGGGCGGCTCTTTGCAGGGCGCAGGTGGAAGCGCCGGAATCGGCTCCAAATCGCTGGGCCCGGAGACACAAAACGGCGGTGCAGGTTTCTCCGACATCCTCAGGGACGCCGTGCAGACTGTAGATTCGTTGCACAACAACGCGACGTCGCAGGTGGAGCAACTGATGCAGGGCAAGGGCGGCGACATCAATGGAGTGATGGTCGCCGTAGAGAAGGCAGACATCTCATTCCAATTGATGATGCAGGTGCGCAACAAGATTGTCAGCGCATATCAGGACATCGAGAAAATGCAGTTCTAGGACTGACAGAGAATGGCTGACACTTCAAATGCAATCGCTCAACTCGGGCAGTTTTGGGCGACCCGGAACAGCCGCCAGAAGGCATTCCTTGCCGGCGGGGCGATAGCCTCCGGCTTGCTGGTGGCAGTGTTCGTGTGGCTCATCGGAACTCCGGATTACAAGCCGCTGTCATCCGGACTGGATGATAGCGACGCGCAGGCGCTAATAGCAAAGCTGGATCAGCAGGGCATTGCGCACCAGACCAGCGCTGACGGGAAGACCATCAGTGTGCCGGCAGACAAACTGGCCGCGGCGCGCATGCAGATGGCGTCTGACCAGGACCTGCACAGCGGGCGCATAGGATTCGAACTCTTCGACAAGAGCTCATGGGGCCAGACCGAATTCGATGAGAAGGTGACTTATCAACGGGCTCTCGAAGGTGAGCTCGGCCGTTCCATCCAGACCCTCAGCAACGTTGAAAACGCCAGGGTTCACCTGGTCATGCCGGCTGATTCGGTCTTTGTCGATCAGCAGCAGCAAGGAAAAGCTTCGGTGATTCTGACGCTGCGGAGCGGTTCGCTGACAAAGGAACAGGCTATCGCGATCACGCGGCTGGTCGCGGGCGCCGTCGGACAGTTGAAGCCGGAGGATGTCGCAATCATCGACGCCGATTCAGGGCGCTCCTTGAGCGGCGGCCAGGATGCAATGGACTCCGGAGGCGGAGACTCCGATTTGACAGCCCGGTTGATCAGCACGCTCGAGCCGGTAGCCGGACCAGGCAAGATTCGAGCCAGCGTGAGCGTGGCATACGATCAGGGCACCATCGATGAGAACGAGGAGAAATACGATCCCGATGTGAGCGCCGTGCTCAGCGATCAAAAGACTGAAGATCAGGTGGGGGGAGCGAATGTCCCGTCGGGCGTGCCCGGTACTACCAGCAACGTACCGTCAGTCGCAAATACCAAGCCGCCCGTTACACCGGCCACGCAACACTCGATTACTGAAAATAAGCAATTCGCGGTAAACCGCACCGTTGTGCACACCGTGACCCCGGCGGGACGGGTGCAGCGCATTTCGGCGGCCATTCTCGTGGACGACGATCTCGAGCGGAATGTCGCGAATGGAGCTGTACATTTCACCCGGCACAAGCGATCGCCGCAGGAGATGGAGCAGATCAAAAACCTGGCGGAGACGGTGATCGGCTACGACGCCAAGCGCGGCGACACCATCAGTGTTGAGAATATTTCCTTCAATTCGGACGCGGCGGATTTGGACGTGCCGGCGCCGACATTGCTGCAACAGACCCAGAGGACGGTGACCGACTATGGCCCCGCCCTCCGCCCGTTCCTTCTGTTGGGGGTCTTTCTTCTCGCGTATTTTCTGATAATCCGGCCGGTGCAGAAGCGTGTGCTCAGCACTACGCCCGCACCGGCCGCCCTGCCGGGGCGCCTGATGGCGGACGAATATGAGGCGCTGCCCGAGGCGACTGCGGAGATGCATACGCAGCGAGCGGCCCAGTTGAAGAAGCAGGCGCTGGAGACATTGAGGCAAAATCCATTACAGACCACCCGCGCGGTACAAGCGTGGCTGCGTGAGGAGAATTCGTGATCGGCGCCGAAGAGGGGAAGCTCACGGGAACGCGCAAGGCCGCCATACTTTTGTCGGTTCTGGGAGAGGATGCAGTGGCGCCGGTACTGCGCGGCCTGGCCGCTGCCGATCTGGAACGGATCGCGGAAGAGATTACGCGCATGCGGCAGGTTCCCTTGACGACTACAGTTGAGGTTCTGGAGGAGCACCAGAAGCGTATATCCGAACAGGAGGGCGTTACTATTGGCGGCGAGGACGCAGCAGTCCGGCTCCTCGAAAGAGCGGTGGGTGCAAACGGCGCCAAAGACATCGTAGAGCGCCTTGCGCAGGCCAGTGAGAGCCGGACGTTCCGAGTCGAGGAACTGAGGAAGGCCGATCCTCAGCAATTGGCGAGATTCCTGACCGGCGAACGTCCGCAGACCAAGGCACTGGTGCTTCGCCATCTGGATGCCAGGAAGGCCTCCGCCTTGCTGATGCAACTGGAACCCGAGGTTCGCTCGGACTGCATGCGACGCATGGCACGGCTGGGCAATTTCTCGCCGGAGGTCGCGGCCAAGGTGTCGAAGGTCCTCGATCGCCGCCTGCGTTCAACGGGGGATCAGCCCCGGTCGTCCGGCAATGGGCTGCGCAATATTGCCGATGTGTTGAACCGCATGGAGCCGACAGCGGCCAAAGAAGTCCTGGAGAGCATTGAGCGGGAAGAGCCTCAACTGGCCGTCGGCATTCGCGATCTGATGTTCACGTTTGAGAATTTTCTCGAAGTTCCCGAAGAGCAAATGCGGGAACTGATGAATTCAATCGACAAGAAGACTTTGATGGTCGCACTAAAGGGCGCAAGCGAAGACCTGCGCAGCCATTTCTATCGCACCATGTCTTCGCGGGCCGTGGAGATGATGCGGGAAGATTCCGAGGCCATGGGCCCGGTACGCGGGAAAGAGGCTTCCAAGGCCCAGGCCGAAATTGTTGCCATCGCGCGCAAGCTCGAAGAAGAAGGAAAGATCGCATTGAAGAGCGAAGAGGAAGACGATTATGTCCTTTAGCGGCGCGAACTGCGGCGATGCTCCCGCCCAGCCGGTGTCGGCTTTGCAGTATCGCGACATTGCTCTTTCTCCCGCAACTGGGGCGGCGGATGCCGGCGCTCAAGGGCTTTCTGCGCCGGCCGGCAAATGGCGCAGCGGGGTCCCTGCCTCGGAAAGCGAACTCGATGCACGCATCCGCCAGGAGCGTGCCGAAGCAGTTGCACGAGTCGAGCAGCAGCTTCGCCAGGAATATGAGCAGAAACTGAAAGCCGCCCAGGCAGCAATCGCAACTGCCATCCAGGAGTTTCAGGCGCAGCGCGCGGACTACTTTGCGCGCGTTGAAGCCGAGGTTGTTCAACTTTCGCTATCGATCGCCGCCAAGATATTGTGGCGCGAGGCGCAGGTTGACCCGATGCTGGTTGCAACGCTGGTGAGAATGACGGTGGAAAAAATGCGCGAGGGCTCCAGCGTGATCGCCCGCGTGAGCATCGGTTGCGGTGAAGAGTGGAAGCGCTATCTGGCTGGCTTCCCCGGGCTCGTCGCCGTCACGGTGATGGAAGATCCGCAGGTGACCGCGCAGGATTGCGTTCTTGAGACGGAGCTTGGAAGCGCACACTTCGGAATCGATGCGCAATTGAAAGAGGTTGAGCGGGGCTTCTTCGATCTGCTTGCCCTGCGGCCGGGGGCGCGATGAGCTCGGAACTCCTGGGCCCGTTTACCCGGCATCTTCAGTCGAGTTCCACTCTTCGCTGGAAGGGACGGATCAACCAGGTGGTGGGCAACCTGGTTGAATCGGACGGGCCATTCTGCTTTGTTGGCGAATCATGTGAAATCATCGATTCGCGCGGCCGCAGCTACGCCGGGGAAATCATAGGCTTCCGCGGATCGACCATGCTTTCCATGACCGCAGATCCGCCGCGCGGCATTAGCTTCGGCGATCAGATTGTGACATGGGGTGCTCGTCCCTCAGTGCGCGTGGGTCCCGATCTGCTGGGACGCGTGCTCGGTACCGCCGGAAACCCGCTCGACGGCAAGGGAGAGTATCGCGCCACCGCTACGTTACCCATCAACGGCTCGGCGCCGCTTCCGCTGGAAAGGGTGCCGATTCGCGCTCCTTTGAGCTGCGGCATTCGCGCCATCGACGCATTTCTCACCTGTGGCCGCGGACAGCGCATCGGCATCTTCGGCGGCAGCGGCGTGGGCAAGAGCACGCTACTGGGAATGATGGCGCGCGGTACAACCGCAGACATGACGGTGATGGCGCTGGTGGGCGAGCGGGGGCGCGAGGTGGGGGAGTTCCTTGAAATTCTGGGCGAAGAAGGCTTGCGCCGCGCAGTGGTAATGGTCTCAACGTCCGATCAGTCGCCACTGCTGCGGCTCCGCGCTGCGCTTACCGCCACCGCCATGGCAGAATACTTCGCCAGCCTCGGCCGCAACGTACTCCTCGTGGTGGACTCGCTCACGCGATTCGCCATGGCGCAGCGCGAAATTGGCCTCGCAGCCGGCGAGCCGCCTACCGCAAAAGGGTATACACCCTCGGTTCTGAACTCGCTGGCCCATCTGGTGGAACGCGCGGGAAATTTCTCGCAAGGCAGCATTACGGCCTTCTACACAGTTTTAATGGAGGGCGACGATCTGCAGGATCCCGTGGTCGACACGGTCAGAGCGCTGCTCGACGGCCATGTGGTTCTCAGCAGAAGCCTGGCCATGCGCAATCATTATCCCCCCATCTCGATTCTTGATAGCATCAGCCGCCTGATGCCGAACGTAGCCAGCGAATCTCATCTGTCCAAAGCCAAGGAACTCCGCTTGTTGATGGCCAGCTATGCCCATTCTGAAGACCTTATACGCATTGGCGCGTATCAAAGCGGCGCCGATCCCACGCTCGACATGGCAATCCAGGTGCAGCCCGCGCTCAAGGCTCTTCTGCAGCAGCATCCCGCGGCTATCTCCGGCTTTGATGACACTGTCCGGCAGTTGATGGCGATTCCTGCATGAAAACCACCCCAGGCGCGACCATAAGCGCAGAGAAAAGAAGGCAGAGCCGCGATGGCGTTTAAGTTCTCATTGGCGACTTTGCTGCGCGTGCGGCAGAGCATCGAGAGGCAGGAAGAACTTGCGCTCCAGGAAATCCTTGTGAAGATTGCGGCAGTTCAGCGCCAGATCGACACTCTGGCAAACGACCTGGCACGCACGCGCCAAAAGTTGGAAGAGGAGATGCGGCAGACGCTCTCAGCGGGCGAGATCGACGCCATTACGAGGCAGATCGAAGCCACGCTGGGCCGCAGGCAGGAATTGGCGGAATCGCTTGAAGAACTTCAACGGCAGCGCGAGGCTCAGACCAGGAAATTTCAAGCTGCCCATCAGCGCCGCAGGACGCTGAGCGATATGCACGATAGTCAGCTCGAGACATATCTGCAGGAGCGCGCTCGCGCTGAGCAGAAGTTCGTTGACGACGTCTTCGGGGCTCGCGCGCAGCGGAATTGATCTTCCGGGTCCCCCAGGAAAATTGCATAGCCGCTGCCGGCATCAACCCGGCAAACCTTGCCGGGCAAGGCGGCAAGAGTTGCCGGGTTGATTATTGCCGGACCGCTTTCAGCGCAGGATCATATTCCGCAACGCATTTATTTTCAACAAACTTCAAGCGTCGCCGCGGGTTTCCCGCAGCTGAAAATGTGGCGCGGCACGTGCAGGATTGTTGGCGTGCGCATTGCAGCCGCCAGATCGATGACGATCAGCTCCGGGGAAGCTCCTGGAGTAAATAGTGTGCGGCAGTCGATGAGTTTCCTGGCGCTGCTCAACCTCGCCGCTGCGCAGAGTGCGGCAACAGAAGATGCAGCCGCTGGTCTTGCGTTGCCGGCAAAATCGAATCCGGAAGCTGACACGAGCACAGCGGAGACACAGGACACGGCTCCATCCGGTGCGACCTCCGCGCCGGAGCAAATTGCACGTCTGCCTCGATCGCAACCGGATTCTCCCGCTTCTCAGGCGCAGCCGATTCCTTCGGTTGTGCCTACGCGACCCAGCAGCGGCAAAGTCCCGGACGCGATTGACCGGGAGCCCAAAGTGCAATCGAGTCTTGGTACGACTAAGCCATCGAATGCAGCCGCTCCTGCCGCGGAGGCTTCAAGTACCCCGGCGGTTGCGGCGGCAACGAATGGTGTCCACGCGGCTGCGCCGGCCGCGATGTGCCTTGATGGTGTCAAGCCGGCAGGCACGCAGGCGAAAAGCGAAACGGCTGCTGGAGATGCAGCGTCTGTGGCGCCCGATCACGTGCAAGGAATCAACGTGGTGAAGCCGCCGGCGTCCGCCCAGGGCGACCGTGCGGTAATCGCCGGTGAGGAAGCCGGTGGGTCGCAGGCATCGGACCAATTGGAGACACCATCGCAGGGCACAGTCGGCGATTGCCACCTCGCGGAAACGGCGGCGGATGCCATGACGGCGATTGAAACGGCTGCATTGCCGTTGGCTCCCATGCCGATTTCAGGGCCCGATTCAGGACTGATTTCAGCACGAGCCAATCCGCAGCCGGGCCGGCCATCGCTCGCTCAGGGCGCGGACGGAGCAAATCAGCCAAACGGGTCCAGTGGCGCGAGCGCCGTCGGCAACGGAAAGGATAAGGCGAACGAGGCAAATACATCCGGTTCCGGCACGGCGGCTCACGGTTCCACAAGCAACACGGCTGTAGTTCAGCGCGCGGATGCCGGTCTTTCTCAGTCCGATTTCAGCAGTTCCAGGCCAGCCAATTCGGCATTGCCGCAAGCGCCGGCAATCGCAACGCAGGCCGTGCCTCATGCGCCGGAAGCGGCCGCCGGCCAAACCGGTTCCGGATCTAAGGCTGCCGAAGCGGCTGAGGCGCCGGCCCAGGCGCCCGAACTGCCGGCCACATCCACGGTGAACACCGCCGGCGTAATGCAAAGGATGAGCGAGACCGAAATGCGCGTCGCCGTGCATTCGGCCGATTTCGGCGCGGTTTCGATTCGCGCCTCGCTCTCGCCTCAACAGATGATGGCGCAGATTTCAGTGGATCACAGCGATCTGGGCAGGGAGCTCTCGAATCAAGCGCCGGCGATGGAGGCCAGGCTGGGAAGCGAACTTGGGCTCCGTGCGACGGTGCACGTGAGTCAGTCGACCACGGCGTTTTCCGGCGGCGGAGGGAATTCGGGCGAGAGCGATCAAAGCAGCTTCAAGACCTTGGCGGTTGAGAGCAGGAATTTGCCCGCGCAGCAGACGCAGAGCGACGAGGCGAATCTCAGCGGAAATTCGGGCCTGAATCCGGCGCTCGCGGGCAATCGTAGTGATCGGCTGGATATTCACGCGTAAGTGAGGGAATGAAAGATGAACATACAAGGAATCAGTTCGTTGATCGCCGCTCCGATGCTGGGGCTGACGGCTACAAACCCGCGTTCCGCATCTTCAACGGGCAGCACCAGTAGCACCGGCAGCAGCTCAAGCACAACGGGCACTTCAGCCAGCGACCTGCAGACAATGTTCTTGAATCTCCTGGTGACTGAGCTGCAAAACCAGGATCCGACCCAGCCGGTTGATCCCACCGAAATGGTTGGCCAGATGATCTCTCTGAATCAGCTCGACCAGTTGATCTCAATCAACCAGGCCCTCTCGTCGGTCACCGGCTCAGGCACTTCGACATCGACGGGTTCGACTGCGGCTCAGGCGGCGAATGCGTCGTTAGCGGCGAGCCAGGTAAGCGGCGCCAGTTCCACATCCACCCAGCCGCTCGCGTTCCAGGCTCTTCCTGAAGCGAGCGGCGTAGCATCCACTGGCTCGATTACCAACCTGTACAACCTCTACGGGAATCCCGGCGCGGCGGCCAATGCCGTCAACCACTTCACATCAATTGGAGGCAAATAAATGTCTGCATTCACAGTCCCTCTTTCCGGTTTGGCAGCCGAATCAAGTGCCCTGAATGTGATCGGCAACAACCTGGCGAACCTGAACACTGACGGCTATAAGGATCAGGACACCACGTTCTCCGACATTTTCAACCAGATGGCAAGCACCTCCGGCAACGGCGATCCCATTCAGATGGGGTCGGGCGTTCAGGTCGGAGAGGTCGTCTCTAACTACAGCAACGGAACTGTGAACGCGACCGGCATCGACTCCAACATGGCGTTGCAGGGCAATGGATTCTTTGTTGTGCAGGATGCAGCCAGCGGCCAGAACAGCTACACGCGTGACGGAGATTTCACGGTCAATGCGCAGGGCGATTTGACCACCTCCGACGGCCAATTGGTTCTTGGGTACCCGGCCGTCGACGGCGTAGTCTCCAGTGCCGCGACTCCGGTAGCCATCAACGTGAATCAGCAGGCGACGCTTCCCGGGTCGGCCACCACCAGCTTCCAGATGACGACCAACCTCGATGCCACCGGAGGCGTCGGGTCTACGTTCAGCACGCCCATTACGGTCTACGATTCGCTGGGCAACTCGCAAACCGTGACCGTCAATTTCACCAATACGGGCACCAACGCCTGGAGCTACACCGTCACCGTTCCCTCTTCCGCCTTGACGGGCGGCACTGGCACAACCACGCAGGTGAGCACGGGTACGCTGACCTTCGATTCTTCGGGCAACCTGCTTACGCCGACGTCTCCGGTTACAGGCATTGACATCAACAAGCTTGCCGACGGCGCTGCCAACTTGAGCCTGAGCTGGGATCTGACCGGCACCGGAGGCAGTTCGCTGCTGACCCAGCAAGCAACCACCAGCGCGACCGCTGCCACCAGCCAGAACGGCTATGGCGTGGGGACGCTGACCTCTTACTCGGTGCTCCCCGATGGCACCATCCAGGGACAGTTCACAAACAACCAAAGCCTGTCATTGGGGCAAGTGGCGGTCGCCAGCTTCGCCAACGTTCAGGGTCTCGAGCAATTGGGGAACGGGAATCTGACCGCCACGGCGGCCTCGGGTGCGGCGATCATCGGAAAAGCGGAGGCCGGTGGTAACGGCAATATTGTGGGCGGGTCAGTGGAGGAATCGAACGTGAATCTCTCCACGGAATTCTCCAACATGATTGTTGCGCAACAGGGGTATGAGGCAAACGCGAAGGTGCTGACCACGATGGATCAGCTCTCGCAAGCCACGATTCAGCTGATCACGTAGCGGAGGGGTGTACAGCATCAGTTCTTAACGAACGATTAGAGACTTCCGCCGGAGGGCGCGGCTCCCGGCGGAGGCCGAAGTGAAACCATGCCTTTCTCATCGCTGTCTCACCGGGCCGCGGGGCATTGGTGTGTCTCTACATCCGCTCGCAAATCAAAGATCTCACGCGACATAGCGCGCGGCCAAAAGATTTTCACAGCCCCCGCCGCGGCGCCTCCGTCGCGGTCACTCAATTGCAATTGCGCAATTGAGTGATTTCCGCCTTCCAGCCCAATGCACATGATCGGACCGCCTGCCGCGGGACGAACGAACTCGTTGGAACGGAAATCCGGATGAGGAGCGCCAAGAGATGAGCACTGCGCCACAGAGATTCGATTCCCAGTCCCTAGAGCCTCATTCGTCCAGTACCGCTCCGCAGGAAAGCGGTCTTCTGGAGAGCGTCCCATGGCTGCCATTCACCGTGACGATCGACGTTCCGGTGCCGCATTTCACCATCGGCGATCTTCTGGCGTTGGCTAACGGTTCCATTGTTGAGACAGCTTGCCACCAGGCCAGCGATCTGCCGCTGCGCGTCAACAATCTGCTGATCGGCTGGACGGAATTCAACGTGGTTGGCGACCGCCTGGCAGTAAGAATCACGGAGCAGGCATGACGTCACCGAGCCCGATTCAATCGCCATCTTCGCACGCCGGCTGGCAAGAGGAACCCGAAGCCGCTGCATTGTTTGTCAAGACACTGCGAGCGCTGGCCGAAGCGCAGCGGCAGGAAGAGGCGCGCCAGAAGCCCTCAGTAGCTGCGCCGGCCACGCAAAAGCAGCCGCTGACCAGCCTGGGGCCTCTGCGGCGCGGCCCGCAGGGAACGGCGAAAGGGAAACCTTTACAACCGGCCGCTGCCCCGGCAAGAGCTGAGAGGCCCGCGCTGGTGCAAAAAAAGGTAGCCGAGCCGGAAAGAGCGCCAGCCGGAACGAATTCATCTTTGGTTGACAAGCCGTTGCTGGTCCGCAAGCCACTGGCCGCGGAAAGGCCGGCCGCGCTTCAGAGAGTCCCTTCAGCGCGAGAGGCGCTGGCCACGCGCAAGCAGCGCCGGCCGCAGAAGCCGCCTCTGTTGTTGCAGGCGTGGAATTGGCTGAAAGAGAAGAATGCTCTCTCCTCAAAGAAGCAGTTGCGAGTCTCCGAGACCGTTTCGCTGGGAGAAAAGCGCTTTGTCGCCGTGGTGCACGTCCAGGGACAGAAATTCCTGATTGGCGGCGGGACCGCCGGCGTGTCGATCCTTGCTGAACTGGATAACCAGGAGACAGTGGAGGGCAAGGCGCCGGAGCAGAACCCGGCTCCCGAAACTGAAATGGCTCCGGCTTTGGTTCAGCCGTTGGTGGCATGCGCCGGGGGTCGGTCGAGATGAGCCTCTGCCGGCGCGTTCGTTGCCTCTCGATCGCCGCATCTTTGTTCATCGCGCTCGGAACCAATGCGCTGGCGCAGTTCGGCCCGCCGCAACCGGAACCGCAACCGGCTGCGCCCCCCGTCGCGACCGTGCCCTACTTGCCCGCGCCCGTCAGCACCCATCAGAGCAATAACGGGATTCAGATTCAAGGAGTGCCCGGCTCCAACGTTCCCTGGTCCATCGTGACCTTGCTGACGGCGCTCACCCTGCTTCCCTCGGTCTTGATTTGCATTACGCCGTTTGCCCGGCTGCTCATTGTATTTCATTTTCTGCGCCAGGCGCTGGGCCTGCAAACCACGCCGTCGAACCAGACTCTGATCGGCCTGTCGCTCATCCTGACCTGCTTCCTGATGCAACCGGTGGCGCAACGCATTTACGACGACGCCGTCGTGCCGCTGCAGGCGGGGCAAATGACAGCGACAGAGGCGCTGGAAAAGGGCCAGGTTCCGTTGCGCAAATTCATGGTTCATTATGTGCGCGACAAAGATGTTGCGCTCTTCCTGGATCTGGCCGGAGAACCCCGCCCCGCAAGCATAGACGACATCTCGATGCGCGTGTTGGTCCCGGCATACATAGTGTCTGAGCTCAAGGCCGGCTTTCAGATCGGCACCGTACTTTTTCTCCCTTTTCTGATTGTGGACATGGTGGTGGCCTCAATCACCACGTCGGTAGGCATGTTCCAACTGCCCCCGGTGGTGATCTCCACGCCTATCAAGTTGCTGCTGTTTCTGATGGTGGACGGATGGCATTTGTTGATTGACTCTCTCATGCGGAGTTTCAGGTGAGCCCATGGATACCGATCAGGTTGTAGTCATTGGATGCGCGGTGCTTCGTGAAGTTCTGATTCTCGTCGGCCCCATTCTTGCGGTCGCCGTCATCGTCAGCCTTCTGGTCAACGTGGTTCAGGTCCTGGTTTCGCTGCAGGACAACACCATCTCTACCGTTTGCCGGCTGCTCGCTACCGGCGCTGCGTTGTTTATCGCAATGCCCTGGATGTGGCGGCACCTGTCGCAGTTTACGATCGCTGTCTTTTCCGATTTTCGCGTGTATATGAAATGATCACGATTCCTCTCGCCGCGATGATCACCGCGTTCCTCACCGCGGGCGTGCGCCTCTCCGGGCTCATGCTCTTCGCGCCATTTTTTGGCAGCGAAGTGATTCCCGCCCGTATCAAAGCCCTGCTTGTGATCGCCTTGAGCGCCCTGATGTTTCCCGCAGTCAACCATCAGTTGCAGCTTCAGCCCATTTCCAGTTGGCCGAAGATGATCGTTCTGGAGTTTCTCATCGGCGCGGGCATGGGAATTGCGGCCAACCTCGTCTTTGAGGCGGTGCAGCTTTCAGGCCAGGTTCTCGGCATTCAGATGGGCTATTCGCTGGTAACCATTCTCGATCCGCAGACGCAGGCCAACAGCACCGTCATCTCGTTGCTTTATCAGAGCATCGTGATGCTGATCTTTCTGCGCATGGACGTGCAGTACTGGCTTCTGCGCGCCGTGGGCAATAGCTTTCTCTATCTGCCTCCGGGATCGGCGCACATTGGCGGCACCTTCGCTGCGGCAGTGGTCTGGATCGTGGGCAGGATTTTCGGCCTCGGCGTGCAGATTGCCGCGCCCGTGCTTGCCGCGACCCTGGCCGCCGATATTGTGCTCGGACTCCTTGGCAAGGCTTCACCGCAGTTGCCGGTCATGCTGCTCGGCCCTGCGATCAAGAGCGTTCTGGGCCTGTTCACTCTTGCGGCAACCCTGATGTATTGGCCCGATCTTTTCCGGCGCTTGTTCCTGGGCTCCATTTCGACAGTCGATCAACTATTCCACCTGGCGTATTGAAAGCATGGCTGATTCGAGCAAAACCGAACAAGCAACACCGCGCCACCGAAGGCGCGCCCGCGAACGCGGGCAGGTGACGCGCTCGCGCGAGTTCAGCGGCGCGCTTTGCATGGTCACCACTGCGATCGTCATCTGGTTCATGGGCCGCGAGGCGCTGCCGCGCTGGTCCGTTTTCTTCCGCAATACGCTGGACTCGGCCCAGTCCAGTTCACTCGATCCCGGAGGTCCGCTTCTGTTCCGGACGTCCATGGAGACGATGCACTGGGTCTTCCCGGTTCTCATCGGCACGCTGTTCGTGGCCGTGATCGCCGGGCTTGTCCAGGGCGGGTTTGTGTTTGCGCCGGAAGCGCTCGCCCCAAAGGTCGAACACCTGAGCCCGGCCAACAAGCTGCGCCAGTTGGTTTCTCTGACTGCATTGAGCAACATTCTTAAATCGCTCATCCCTTTCAGCGCCATCCTGTGGTTCGGCTACGCCTGCGTGCGCAACCACTGGGTAGAGATCGTCGGCAGCGGCTACGTCGATTCC
>Ga0181517_10004375_pt1 | contig 12909 bp, 8 predicted proteins | sample PEATcosm2014_Bin_31_FD_119748 | JGI IMG/M metagenome (GOLD analysis project Ga0181517, IMG submission 119748) | Peatland microbial communities from MTU Mesocosm Facility, Houghton, MI, USA - PEATcosm2014_Bin01_30_metaG | ecosystem: Environmental > Terrestrial > Soil > Wetlands > Peat | place... | reverse complement strand
TCATGCCGATGTGCCACGCCAACTCGCTCTACTTCTATGGCGCGTTCAGCTATTGCGGCGCGGCTGTGAGCATTTATTCGCGTGCGCACTTCGATCCAGAGCACTGCTTGAAGACCCTCGGAGAAAGCGGAGCAACTTTTACATCGCTCGTTCCGACGCATTATATCATGATGCTAGGCTTGCCGCGTGCGAAACGCGAAGGCCGCAGCTTCGAGCGCATCTCGAAACTCATGATTTCGTCGGCGCCAGCGCGGGCGGACACGAAGCGCGAAGTCATGGAGATGTTTCCGCGCTCCGGTCTCTTCGAACTGTATGGATCGACGGAAGCGGGCTGGGTCACGATGCTCCACCCGCATGAGCAATTCACCCATCTTGGCACAGTCGGACGGGAATGCATCGGCTCGAAGCCGGTGAAACTGTTGAACGAGGAAGGCGCGGAAGTGCCGGACGGCGAACCGGGCGAACTGTTCTCGTGCAATCCCTATACTTTCGACGGCTATTGGAAGCAGCCCGGAAAAACGGAAGAGGCGTTCCGGGGCGACTATTGCACGGTCGGCGACATGGCTTTGCGCGATAGCGACGGATTCATCCGGCTCATCGACCGCAAGAAGAACATGATCATTACGGGCGGCGAGAATGTCTATCCTTCCGAAGTGGAGGCGGTGCTCGGTTCGCATCCGCAGGTGAAAGATGCCGCGGTCATCGGCTTGGCGGACGGGACGTGGGGCGAGCGCGTGCATGGCGTCGTTGTGCTTCACGATGGCGCCGCGGCTACCGAAGACGGGCTGGTCGAATGGTGCCGCGAGCGTATCGCCGGATATAAGCGTCCGCGCTCGGTGTCCTTCATCCCGGAGGAGGAGATGCCGCGCACGGCCACAGGCAAGATCCTGCACCGCGATCTCAAAATCCGGTTCTCCGGCTCCTCGAAAAGCAGCCAGTAATTTAAACATAGCAAAGGGAAACGGGGCCATGCAGTTGCCGGTAAACGATTTGAACCAGAACGAAAACGCTTGTGCGGCCTGGATTGCCCGTTTTCTTCAGGCGCGGGGCGTCAGCCGCGTGTTCGGCCTGCAGGGCGGCCATATTCAGCCAATCTGGGACTATGTTGCGCGGCTTGGTATCCGCATTATCGATGTCCGCGACGAAGGGGCTGCGGTTCATATGGCCCACGCGCACGCGGAACTCACCGGCGAGCTTGGCGTCGCGATGGCAACCGCGGGGCCTGGGGTAACGAACACCGTCACGGCCATGGCCAATGCCTCGCTCGCGCGCGCGCCCGTTTTGCTGATCGGCGGCTGCACCTCGCGTCCGCAGGCGAATATGGGGCCGCTGCAGGACATCCCTCATACCGATATTCTGCGTCCCGTCACGCGCTACTCGCGCACGGCGCGCGTTCCAGAGCAAGCGATCCGCGAATTGGACGAAGCGGTGGCGCGTGCCATGGGCGATCTCGGCGAGCCGGGGCCGGTCTATATCGAGATCCCAACCGATGTGCTTCGCGCGGATGTCCCGCCGCAGCTTGTGCTTGACGATTGGATGCGGCCGAAACAGGCGCGGACTTTATTGCCGGATCCCGATGCAATCGAGGTGGCCGCAGATGGGTTTTGGAATGCAAAGCGGCCGCTTGTCATAACCGGCCGCGGCGCGCGGGGGGCGGGCCGCGAACTCATCCGCTTCCTGGATGCAAGCGGCGCTCTTTATCTTGACACGCAGGAAAGCCGCGGGCTGGTGCCGGCCGCTCATCCCTCGGTGGTTGGGGCGATGCGCGGTGCGGCAATGACCGAAGCCGATACGGTCCTCGTCATCGGCCGCAAACTCGATTACCAGCTTGGCTACGGTTCGCCGGCGGTGTTCCCGAACGCGCGCTTCATCCGCATCGCCGATACATCGGGCGAACTCGTCGATAACCGGCGCGGCGATCCGGAGCTGCTCGCAACCCCGGCTCTTGCGCTGGCTGCGATGGTGGAAAGAGCTGGCGGCCGTCAGCCCGCGCTCAACCGGGACTGGGCGGCGGACCTGCGCCGCCGTCACGAGAAGCGGACTTCGCCGGAAGCCAGGGCAGCGCTGCCGAAGCTCGGCGGCGACGGCAAGATTCATCCTGCCGCAATCTTCGAAGCGATCCGGAACGTTGCCGCTCCCGATTACATAGCCATCGCGGATGGCGGCGATCTGTTGAGCTTCGCACGCGTCGGTATCGAGGCTTCCACCTATATGGATGCCGGCGCTTTCGGCTGCCTCGGCGTCGGCGTGCCTTTCGCGATTGCGGCCGCGCTCGCTTATCCGGGCCGCCAAGTGATCTCCGTCAATGGCGACGGCGCATACGGCATCAACGCGATGGAGATCGACACCGCTGTCCGGCACGGGGCGAAGGCCGTTTTCATCGTCTCGAACAACGCCGCCTGGAACATCGAGCGCTACGATCAGGAGGTCAATTACGGCGGCCGTGTCGTAGGGACCACGCTTCGCCATTCGGACTATGCCGGGATGGCCCGCGCGCTCGGTGCTCATGGAGAACAGGTGCAGAAACCGGAGGACCTTGCGGGCGCCATCGAGCGGGCACTCGCCCACGCACCATCCGTCGTCGATGTGATTACATCGCAGGCGGCAGTCTCCTCCGATGCCCAGAAGGGACTAGGCTTCGTTCCGGATTATCAACCGCTTACCGCTTGGGATGAAGCGGAGCGCAGACGCCGGAACCTCGAATAAAATCCGCCGCGGCGCACGCCGCTTTGCAAGGTACTTGCGTACCTATCGAAATCAAAGTACTTAACCTAATCGAAGTACCTATCATAATCAAAATCACGAGTAGGGGAGAAGTATGCATAAAGCCGTAGCCGCCGTTTTTCTACTATTCGCCTTTTGTCAAAACCTCAGCGCGGAGCCGTTGAAAGTCAAAGCCGCGGCGCCAATCGAGCTTCGTCTCGGTCATGTGGGGGCACCCGGCTCTCTTTACGATTTGACCGCGAACGAGTTTGCCCGGCGTGTCAACGAGAAGCTGCGAGGCAGGGTCACAGTAACGGTCGTCCCCGACAGCAAACTTGGGAACGATCCGCAATTGCTGGACAAAGTCAGGCACGGCGAGGTGGATTTTTGCATGCCAGCGCCGGCAACGTCCTCGATCAGCCCGATGTTCTCGGTCTTCGACGTCCCATATTTGGTGTTGACGCGCCAGCACATCCGGAACTCCCGCGACGAAATCCTAAAAAAATATTTCCGGCCCGCCGCTCACGCGCAGGGACTGGTTGTCCTGGGGATGTGGGAGAACGGTTTCCGGCAGATTACCAATAATGTCAGGCCGATCCGCACGCCCAAAGATCTCGCCGGCCTTAGGATCCGTGTGCCCCAAGGAAGCCGGTTTCTGGTAGCGCTTAAATCCTATGGCGCCCAGCCCGGTGAATATCCCTTTGGTCCGCCCTTGGTCGAGGCGCTTAGGGATGGAAAATTCGATGGCCATGAGAATCCGTTTACTTTGATCCGTTCTCTGAAGATGGATACGGTGCAAAAGTATTTGTCTCTGACCTATCACCTTTACATGCCTGTCTATCTTGTCGGCAACGAGAAGAAAATGGCAGCGCTCCCGCACGATGTCCAAGCCGTGCTCAAAAAGACTGCGGCCGATATGCAGGATTGGTCGATGTCCCAGGGAGAAAGGCTCGATATAGAGTTGCGGACGACGCTTTCGCATACAATGGTCGTCAACGACATCGACACTCTTTCGTTCTTGGCCGCGAGCCTGCCCGCCTATAGGCAATTTGCTGCCGACGTTCCGGAAGGAAAAGACCTCATCCGGCTTCTTTACGATAGAACGAGCTTTGCAGCCGCAACGGGTCATACTTGGCAGTGAGAGCAGCACCTGACGCAGGTTCGCAGGTGAAAGCGCGCAAAGTACCGCAGCGTCGCCCCCGCGGAGGCGGGGGCCCATCTAAGAGCTTGTTCTAATTGCAGAAATTGATTCCCGCCTTCGCGGGACGGTCTGGAATCTGCGCATTTCGTCTCTTCTCAAAGCAAGAAGGCCCAGCTCTGCAGAGCTGGGCCAAGTATTCTGATTTACCGGTTTCCAACGCTACCGGTTGACCACCCGGGCGGGATTTGCAAACACGAGCAAGGCGCCAATAACGAGGGTACCGGCAAGGATCAGCACGCCGATATTCGTGCTGCCGGTGAGGTCTTTCACCCAGCCAAGCAAATATGGGCTAACGAAGCCTGCGATATTGCCGACCGAATTCACAATAGCTAAGCCCATGGCCGCGGCACCGCCATGCAAATACGCCGGAGGTATCGTGAAATACATAGGGATGCAGGTCACGATACCCGCGGCAGCGACGGTCAAGGCGGCGAGAGCAAGTACTGTATTCTGCGCGTAAAGAACGCTTAAGGCGAGACCGGTTGCGCCAACGAGCGCCGGCAGGGCGAGATGCCAGCGCCTTTCCTTGAGCGCGTCAGAACTGCGGCCGACGAGATACATGGTGATAAAGGCTGCGGTATAGGGGATGGCTGTGAGCAGCCCAACATCGAGCGGATCCTTCACACCGCTGTCCCGGATAATACTCGGCAGCCAAAAGCTCAGACCGTACAAGCCTGCCGCGAAGAAGAAATAAGTGCAGGCCATAAGCCAAACCCGGCCGCTCAGCAATCCATGACGCCTGGTATTGAGCGCTTTGGGAGCTGCCTCAGCTTCCAAGTCCGCCGCGATCTTTTCCTTTTCCGAGGCAGTGAGCCACTTTGCCGAAGCGACATCGTCATCGAGGTAGAAGAAGCAAACGATGCCAAGCAAAACGGCTGGCAGGGCCTCCAAGAGGAATAGCCATTGCCAGCCTGCGAAACCGTAGGCGCCGTTCAGGCTCTTCATGATCCAGCCGGAGAGCGGCCCGCCGACGACACCCGAAAGCGGAATACCCGCCAGGAACACGGCGGTTGCCTTACCGCGCTGGGCGGAGGTAAACCAAATCGTCAAGTAATAAAGAATGGCTGGGATAAAACCGGCTTCCGCTACGCCGAGTAGAAACCGGAGCCCATAAAATTCGTAAGGCGTTGTGACATACATCATGAGGGCTGAAATAATTGCCCAGGTTACCATGATGCGGCTGATCCAGATGCGAGGTCCGACCCGGAGCAAAATGAAATTGCTCGGAACTTCGAAAAATACATAGCCAGCGAAGAAAATTCCTGCGCCTAAACCATATACCGTTTCGCTAAACTTCAGCTCGTTCAACATCTGCAATTTAGCAAACCCGACATTCACGCGGTCGAGATAAGCTACGATATAGCAAAGAAGAAGTAAAGGTATAAGCCGCCATGTAACTTTTGCGTAAACCGGCCTGTATTCTAGTGCTTCAGCGAGATTTGAAGTCGAATTTACAGTTGCAGTCATGATTTCCTCAATTGCTAGGGTACGCGAACGGGATCCTCCTGAAGCAATTTCAGGTTGAAGAGCGAAAAACCGTATATTATGCAAGGCTGCACGTTACGCAGCGCTCATTTGTCCGCCTGGCAGCCCAAGGACAAGGCCGCAACCTTCTTCAGCCGCGACCCTGCCATGACAGGGGCCGGCCGCGAGGCCAGAATTTAGCGGAAGCCTAAAATTTAACTATATTTTGCACTCAAGTTGCCACATCACAGCAATTGCTGTCAATCGGCTTGCATGTTTGCAGTCCCTCTTGACGGGGGTCCGATCGTTTTCCAGTATCTTTGCTCGATATCGTATTTAAAGACCCCCTCACCCCAAGGGGAGAGGGAGTCAGGACGGTCGCGGCAGCGTCCCCTCTCCGCATCCGCTTGCGGATGCGGACATTATAAAGAGGCAAGCTTGCCAGGGCGAGCTTGCGCGGGAGAGGGACAGGGTGAGGGGCGCTTCCTGAATTACTCAACGGGATTTGGTATAACGGGCTGGACCGCCAATGACGAAAACCACCCTTCGCCAAAACGGCTCGCCCATCGAGGTTTTTAGGGTCTTTCTCAGGCTGGGCCTCACGTCTTTTGGCGGGCCGGCCGCGCATATGGGCTATTTCCGCGAGGAGTTCGTTGTCCGCCGCCGCTGGCTCGATGAGGACTCCTTCACCGGACTTATCGGCCTGTGCCAATTCCTTCCCGGTCCCGCCAGCAGCCAGGTTGGTTTTTCCATTGGCCTGATGCGGGCCGGTTTCTGGGGCGCACTGGCAGCTTGGACCGGCTTCACCCTGCCCTCAGCCATTGCGCTTGTGCTCTTCGCCTACGGCGCAGCCGCACTGAGCGGCCCCATCGGCACCGGGCTGATCCACGGCCTGAAGCTTGTCGCCGTTGCCATCGTTGCCCAGGCCGTTTGGGGGATGGCCCGCAGTTTATGCCCCGACCGCGAGCGCGCTTCCATCGCTCTGATCGCCACGCTCATTGTTCTGTTCAGCACCTCGTCCGCCGCTCAAACCGGCGCAATTGCGTTTGGCGCCTTGGCGGGATTATGGCTGTGCCGGGCTGCACCGGTTAACGCAGCGGGACACATGGGAATCCCAGTTTCGCGCCGGGCGGGAATCGCGGCGCTGACAGCGTTTTTTCTCATCCTAATCGGCGTGCCGCTGCTTGGCCGCGTTGTGCAGCCGCAAGGTTTGGCCCTTTTCGATGCCTTTTACCGCTCCGGTGCACTCGTCTTCGGCGGCGGCCATGTCGTGCTCCCGCTGCTGCGCGAAGCCTTTGTAACACCCGGCTGGATCGATGACGGCGCGTTTCTCGCAGGCTATGGCGCGGCCCAGGCGGTGCCAGGACCGCTGTTCACCTTCGCGGCTTATCTTGGTGCTGTAGTGAGCCCCGAGCCGCATCGGCTTGCAGGCGCCGCCATGGGTCTTATTGGCATCTTTCTTCCCGGCATGCTGATCCTCACCGGGGTCCTGCCTTTCTGGGAAACGCTGCGAAAGCGCGCTGCAGCGCAAGCGGCAATGCGCGGCGTCAATGCCGCGGTGGTGGGCCTGCTCGGCGCGGCTCTCTATAATCCAGTTTGGACAACGTCCGTGAAGACCGGCGGCGATTTCGGCATTGCGCTCACGGGCTTCGTCCTGCTCACGGTTTGGCGCGTGCCGCCGCTCGTCGCCGTCATCGCCGGCGCACTTGGAGGCATCGCGCTTTCGCATATCCGGTTCTAAAGATCGCGCGGTTACGCACGCCGCAAGCTTTGGCAATTAGAAATGCATCGGCGGAAAGAGGGAGCTTAGCATGATCGAGCGTCAACTCACGGCATTCATTCTCTTATTCTTGTTTGTGCCATGCGCAAACGCGGCGCAATGCGGCGGCGACTTCGGTGCGTTCATGGCTGCGATGTCGCGCGATGCAAGGGCTGCTGGCGTCTCGCCCGCCGTCATAAACAGCGCCTTCGCGGGCGTCACACCCGATCCGGGTGTGCTTGCCTTCGACCGCAGGCAGCGCGGCACATTCCGAATGAGCTTCGAACGTTGCGCCGCAACCCGCGTCACCGCTGGCCGCATCCAGCGCGCCAGGCAGCTCTTGCAGCGCCATGCCGCGCTTTTGTCGCGCATCGAGCGGCAGTTTGGCGTGCCCGCGCAGGTGCTCGTTGCAATCTGGGGCCTCGAAACCGATTACGGCAGCGGGGACATGGGCAAGCTGCCGGTCATCCGCACGCTTGCGACGCTGGCCCACGATTGCCGGCGCAGCGAGCTGTTCCAGAACGAGCTTCTCGCGGCGCTGCGGATCGTCCAGCGCGGCGATCTGCCAACGTCCAGCCTGATCGGCGCCTATGCGGGAGAGATCGGCCAAACGCAGTTCTTGCCGTCCTCCTATATCAAATATGGCGTCGATTACGATGGCGATGGGCGCGTCGATCTCAGGCGCAGCGTGCCGGATGTTCTCGCCTCCACGGCCAATCTCTTGAAGACCAACGGCTGGCACTCGGGCGCGCCCTTTGGCGAAGGCACGGCAAACTTCGAGGTCATGCGCGAATGGAACCGGGCCGTGGTCTACCGCAAGACCATTGTCCTCTTCGCGGAACGCCTGAGGGGATCGTAAGAGGAGCTGTAATCACCGGATCCGCTCGATGACTTCACGCGGCCGCTGCAGAAGACCCCCTCACTCTGTCTCTCTTCCCAGGGGAGAGAGGAAGCCGTTGCAGCGGGCACGCCCAGGCCCCCCTCTCCCCTTGGGGAGAGGGTTGGGGTGGGGGGCTTTGAGAAGCACTAAGCCGGCTTTCGTGTAACACCCAAGACAGCCGGCAAACTCTGCTGGCAAGGATTGGAAAAGCGGCGAAGCCTAAAAGGGCTTACAATCCTCGGTGAAGAAAGCCGGACAAGCGGGATTTACGGCCGCAAAGCTTGTATCCTTCCTCACAGGCGCTCTCGAATGGCAGGCGATCCGATGGCTGACTATGGCCCCCTGAGGCTTCATGTGCCGGAACCCGAAGTCCGGCCCGGCGATACACCCGATTTTTCCAACGTCAAGATACCGCATGCGGGATCGGTGGAGCGGCCTCCGGTGGACGCCGATCCTGTGTCCATTCGCGGCCTCGCTTTCTCGATCATCCGCGTTCTCAACCGCGACGGCGAGGCGGTAGGACCTTGGGCCGGCCTGCTCACCAGCGAAGAGCTGCTGGAAGGCCTGCGCAACATGATGACCCTGCGCGCCTTCGACGCGCGCATGTACATGGCGCAGCGCCAGGGCAAGACCTCCTTCTATATGCAGCACATGGGGGAGGAGGCCGTGAGCTGCGCTTTCTCCAAGGCGCTCTTGCCCGGCGACATGAACTTCCCGACCTACCGGCAGGCGGGCCTCTTGATCGCGGCGGGCTATCCGCTCACGGACATGATGTGCCAGATCTACTCCAACGAGCGCGACCCGCTCAAAGGACGGCAGATGCCCGTGCTCTATTCATCGGCGAAGACGGGCTTCTTTTCGCTTTCGGGGAACCTCGCCACGCAATATATCCAGGCGGTCGGCTGGGCGATGGCATCGGCGATCAAGAACGACACCCGGATCGCGGCGGGCTGGATCGGCGACGGCGCCACGGCGGAATCGGACTTCCATGCCGCGCTGGTGTTCGCCTCCACCTACAAGGCGCCCGTGGTGCTCAATATCGTGAACAATCAATGGGCGATTTCGACCTTCCAGGGCATCGCCCGCGGCGGCTCCGGCACCTTTGCGGCGCGCGGCCTCGGCTTCGGCATCCCCGCGCTGAGGGTGGACGGCAACGACTACCTCGCGGTTTATGCGGTCGCGAAATGGGCGGTCGAGCGCGCGCACCGCAATCTCGGCCCCACCCTGATCGAATATGTGACCTACCGCGTCGGCGCCCATTCCACTGCGGACGATCCAACCGCTTACAGGCCGAAGACTGAGTCCGACGCCTGGCCGCTGGGCGATCCCGTGATCCGGCTCAAGAACCACCTAATCAGAATGGGCGCTTGGTCGGAGGAACGCCACAAACAGGCTGAGGCCGAGATCCTCGATACGGTGGTGGCCGCCCAGAAGGAGGCCGAGAGCCACGGCACCCTGCATACTGGCGGCCAGCCGTCAGTTCGCGACATGTTCGAGGGCGTCTATGAAGTCATGCCGCCGCACCTGCGCCGGCAGCGCCAGCAAGCGGGGTACTGAGCCATGGGCGCAAGAACGGTCGCAAGTACTGGAAACTCTAAGGGTACCGCCCCTCACCCTGTCCCTCTCCCACGCAAGCTCGCCTTGGCGAGCTTGCCACTAAAAGATGTCCGCAAGCGGATGCGGACGGGAGAGGGGACGCCAGAATTACCGCTGCGCGCATTTCGGGGGTCCCTTCTCCCATGGGGAGAAGGACAGGATGAGGGGAGATTCCCTCTGTATAACCAACCGCCAATCGCCACTTTATTGCTTACGGGGTACTAGGCCATGCCGCGCAAGACGATGGTCGAGGCGATCCGCGACGCGATGGACGTGATGATGGCGCGGGACGACAACGTGGTCGTGTTCGGCGAGGATGTGGGCTATTTCGGCGGCGTGTTCCGCTGCACGCAAGGACTGCAAGCCAAATACGGCAAGACGCGCTGCTTCGATGCGCCGATCAACGAGTCCGGCATCGTCGGCGCGGCGATTGGGATGGCGGCCTATGGCTTGCGCCCCTGCGTCGAGATCCAGTTCGCCGATTATGTGTATCCGGGCTACGACCAGATCGTTTCGGAGGCCGCGCGGCTGCGCTACCGCTCAAACGCCGATTTCACCTGCCCGCTGGTGATCCGCATGCCAACGGGCGGAGGGATCTCGGGAGGGCAGACCCACAGCCAAAGCCCGGAGGTGCTGTTCACCCACGTTTGCGGCCTCAAAACGGTGGTGCCCTCGAACCCGGTGGATGCCAAGGGCTTGCTCATCGCCGCGATCGAGGACCCCGATCCGGTGATCTTCATGGAGCCGAAGCGCCTCTATAACGGTCCCTTCGACGGCCATCACGACAGGCCCGTGACACCCTGGTCGAAACACGAGCTTGGCGAGGTTCCGGACGGCTATTATTCGGTCCCGCTCGGCAAGGCCGCCATCCGCCGCGAGGGCTCCGCGCTAACGGTGCTGGCCTACGGCACGATGGTCTATGTTGCACTCGCCGCCGCCGCTGAAACCGGCGTGGATGCCGAGATCATCGACCTGCGGACTCTCTTGCCGCTCGACATCGAGACCATCGCGGCCTCGGTTCGCAAGACCGGGCGCTGCGTCATTATCCACGAGGCGACGCTGACCTCGGGTTTCGGCGCGGAGCTGTGCGCGGCCGTGCAAGAGGCCTGCTTCTATCATCTGGAAGCTCCCATCAAGCGGGTGGCGGGCTGGGACACGCCCTATCCGCATGCGCAGGAATGGGATTATTTCCCCGGCCCCGCGCGCGCCGGACGTGCCTTCCTCGAAGTGCTGGAGGCGTGAGATGGGCGAACTGGTGCTGAAGCTGCCCGATGTTGGCGAAGGTGTCGCCGAAGCGGAACTCGTGGAATGGCACGTCAAGGTTGGCGACCTCGTGAAGGAGGATGTGCCGCTTGCCGCCGTAATGACCGATAAGGCAACCGTGGAAATCCCTTCGCCCGCGGCGGGCGAGATCCTCTGGCTGGGCGCGGGCGTGGGCGATCTCGTTGCGGTCGGCTCCGACCTCGTCCGCCTGAAAGTCGCGGGAAACGCCGAAGAGCCTGCCTCGCAGCGCGCGTCAATGCCTTCCAAAGCGAAGGCGCAGGCCGCCGCCACCGCGAAATTGGCTAATTCGGGCGTTCCCTCGCCCCTCCCGCATTCGCTTGCGAATGCGGGCATCCAAAGTGGCAAGCTCGCCAGGGCGAGCTTGCGGCGAGAGGGACAGGATGAGAGGGGACTTGCGGCGGATGCGCACCTTGCAAAGACCCCCTCACCCCAACCCTCTCCCCATCCGCATCCGCTAGCGGATGCGGATACTTTGAAGAAGCAAGCTCGCCAGGGCGAGCTTGCGGGGGAGAGGGAGTCCGCTCCTGCCTATGAAAGCGCCGCTCCCCGTGAGCCTATCCGGAACGCCCCGCTACGCGATGCTGCCGCATCTTTTCCGCGCGAAGGCAGCAAGCCCACCGCCTCGCCTGCTGTCCGGCTCAGGGCGCGCGAGGCGGGCGTTGACCTGCGCCAAGTTACCGGTAGCGGGCCGGCAGGCCGCATTACGCACGAGGATTTGGACGCGTTCATCGCACGCGGCCCCGATGCCGCAAAAGCGCCGGCGCTCCGCATCCAGACGGCTGTCGAAGAGATCAAGCTGACGGGCCTCAGGCGCAAGATCGCCGAGAAGATGTCGGCCGCCCATGCGCACATCCCGCATATTACCTATGTCGAGGAGATCGACGTCACCGCGCTGGAGGACCTGCGGGCCACGCTCAACCGCCAGAAGCCGCAGGACCAGCCGAAGCTCACGCTCCTGCCCTTCCTGATGCGCGCGATGGTGCGGGCGGTGGCAGAGCAGCCGCACCTCAACGCGCAGTTCGACGATCAGGCCGGCGTCCTTCGCCAATCCGCTGGCGTCCACATTGGCATCGCCGTGCAAACGCCGGCCGGCCTTATGGTGCCGGTGGTCAGGCATGCCGAGGCGCTCGATCTCTGGGCCTGCGCCGCGGAGGTAAGCCGGCTTTCCAGCGCCGCAAGGGCCGGGACCGCCGCGCGCGACGAGCTGAGCGGCTCGACGATCACGATCACCTCGCTGGGCGCGCTCGGCGGCGTCGTCAGCACGCCGATCATCAACTATCCCGAGGTCGCCATCGTGGGCGTGAACAAGATCGTCACGCGCCCGGTCTGGGACGGCCGCGCCTTCATTCCGCGCCAGATGATGAACCTGTCTTCGAGCTTCGATCACCGCGTGGTGGACGGCTGGGAAGCCGCTGTCTTCGTGCAGCGCATCAAAACGCTTCTGGAAACGCCGGCGATGATTTTTATAAACGGATAACGCCATGAAGGACATGTCTTGCAAGCTTTTGGTGATCGGCGCGGGCCCTGGCGGCTATGTGTGCGCCATCCGGGCGGGTCAGCTTGGCATCGACACCGTCATCGCCGAGGCGAAAAAGCCCGGCGGAACCTGCCTCAACGAGGGCTGCATTCCGTCCAAGGCTTTGATCCACGCAGCGGGCGAATTCGAGAAGGCCGTGCGGCTGGCTTCCGGCAAAAGCGCGCTTGGCATCGCCGCCGGCGCGCCGCAGCTCGACCTCGCCAAGACCATGCGTTGGAAGGATGGCATCGTCGGCCGCCTCAACACGGGCGTTTCCGGGCTTCTGAAAAAGGCGGGCGTCAAAGTGGTCCAGGGCTGGGCGCGGTTCACGGACGGCAAGACGGTCGAAGTGGAGACGGAAACCGGGCTGCAGATTATCCGCGCCGAGCAGGTAGTCATTGCCACTGGGGCCATCGCCTTCTGGTTGTCCGGCGTGCCCTTCGAGGTAACGGTGATCCCGCCCACTTTGCCTCCGAGGCTGTATTCCGTGCCGGTAAGGCCCGTGG
>Ga0181517_10004374_pt1 | contig 12911 bp, 15 predicted proteins | sample PEATcosm2014_Bin_31_FD_119748 | JGI IMG/M metagenome (GOLD analysis project Ga0181517, IMG submission 119748) | Peatland microbial communities from MTU Mesocosm Facility, Houghton, MI, USA - PEATcosm2014_Bin01_30_metaG | ecosystem: Environmental > Terrestrial > Soil > Wetlands > Peat | place... | reverse complement strand
CTGTCTGACTGCCGAACAGCAATGAGCCAGTGTAATGGTGAAACTCCGGTTGAGGGCTGCGAAGTGGCGTTACCGGAAACCCCTCCCCCGGATGCCACCCGGCCGAATCACGCCCTAACCGCCGGAGCCCAGAATACGAACCTCTTTCCCGAAACTGGGAGTCGCCCAGGGCCTAAGTTAACGCCCCCCGGCCTTCCCCCCAATCCTCACTCGACCGCTTCGAAGATGCCGCGCTCCCTGTCTTTGCGCACCGAGTGCCAGTCGAAGCAGCGGCCGTTCATCGCCACATACACGCCGGGAGGCAGAGTTTGCACGAAGGCCAGGGCCGTGCCCAGATTGAAAAGGCCGTCGGAGCTGCCGAACTTGTAAGGCACCATGGCGCCGGTTAGCACGATGGTCTTGTCCGCGATCTCTCTTCCCAGCACCGCGGCGGTCTGCTCCATGGTGTCGGTCCCATGCGTGATCACGATGCGCGCTTCGGAGGCCTCCCGGCAGCGCCGCAGAATCAGTTGCCGTTGGTCGCCGGTCATCTGGAGGCTGTCGATCATCATGAGGGTCTCCACCTGCACATCCAGGTGGCAACGCCCCAGTTGGAGCATGTCGGGGAGGTGGGTGCGGTCGAAGAACAGCTCGCCGGCGATCTCGTTGTACTCCTTGTCGAAGGTGCCGCCGGTTACGAAGATGCGGATGCGCTCGGGAGGCATTCCGAGGTTCACCAGTACCCTTCCCGCAGCACCGCCTTGCGGCAGGCCGCGCAGAATTCCGCGCCCTTCACGTCCAGGCGCTCCACGCCGTGGCTGGAGGACATCACGCAGCGCCAGTCCGGACAGTGGCGCAGGCCGAAGGTGTGGCCGATTTCGTGGGCGGCCTCCTTGACCAGGCGCTCGCGTGTGAGTTCGTCGCGCGGCGGCAGGCCGTAAAACTCCTCCTTCAGCCGCGCCGTGGAGACCACCGCGCAGGCGCCATCGAGCTGCGCTTCGCCGAAGACGAAGGTCAGCACCGGCACGAACAGATCGTGGCCCGTCACGCCCAGCACGCGCGCGCCCGCATCGGCGTGCCGCTCGAGCCTCTGAATGATGGCCGTGGAATGATACTGGCCGCGCCCGGCTTCGAGCGAAAAGCCGATATCCAGCGTCTCAGGCCGGATGCGGCAGGGCGTGCGGAAGGTGCGGGCCAGCGCCGCGGCCAGTTGCTCCAGCATGTCCAGGCCGGGCTCGGCGCCGTTGCCGTTCCCGGTGGAAAGGCCGAGCGGAATGAGATGGATGGGCTTCACCTCGAGCCGTTCTACCTTAGGCCGTAGCGGCGCAGCTTGTTATAGAGCGTGGTCCGGTCGATATCGAGAATGCGCGCCGCCCGCGAGAGGTTGTGCTGGGTCTCGCGCAGAATGCGCTCGATGTGCACGCGCTCCACATCCTCCAGGCTCTTGCCGCCCTTCGGTTCGTCCGGCTGGAACTGGAACGAGAAGTCGGCGGGCCGGATTTCGCTTCCGCGCCCCACCACCAGCGCGCGCTCCACGGCGTTCTCCAGCTCGCGCACGTTGCCCGGCCAATCGTGCCGCATGAGCACCTCCAGCGCCTCGGCCGAGATCTGCGGCACGGGACGGCTGGTGGCCATGCAGAACTTGTTGAGGAAATGGTTGACCAGCAGCGGGATGTCGTCGCGCCGCTCGCGCAGCGGCGGCAGGTCGATGCAGAACACGTGCAGCCGGTAATACAGGTCCGGCCGGAACGTCCCGGCCTTCACCAGGTTCTCCAGGTTCTTGTTGGTGGCGGCGATGCAGCGGAAATCCACCTTGATCTGCTGGTTGCCGCCCACCCGCACGATCTCCTTTTCCTGCAGCACGCGCAACAGGTCGGTCTGCGTCTTGAGGCTGATGTCGCTGATCTCGTCCAGGAATACCGAGCCGCCGTCGGCTACTTCGAACTTGCCCTTCTTGCGGTATTGCGCGCCCGTGAAGGCGCCCTTCTCGTGGCCGAACAGTTCGCTTTCGAGCAGCGTTTCGGTGAGCGCGCCGCAATGGATGGTCACCATGGGCATGTAGCGCCGCGGTCCGGCCGCATGGATGGCGCGCGCCACCACTTCCTTTCCCGTGCCGCTCTCGCCGGTGATAAGCACGGTGGCTTCGGTGGGCGCCACCATCTCGATCAGCTCCACCACCTTCTTCATGGCGGGGCTCTTGCCGATCAGCTCCGTGCTGGGAAAGACCTCCTGGAGGTTCTCCCGCAGCCGCACCACCTCGCGCCGCGCGCGCTTATGCTCCAGCGCGTTGTAGACCAGGTGCGAGAGCTCGTCCGGGTCCACCGGCTTGGTGATGTAGTCGTAGGCACCGTGTTTGAGCGCCTGCACGGCCGTCTCCACCGAAGCGTAGCCGGTCATGACGACCACGGTTAGATCCGCGTCGGCGTCGTGCAGACGCGATTGCAGCTCCATGCCGTCCATGCCGGGCATTTTGATGTCGATGAGCGCGATATCGAACTCGCCCTGCTGAATGGCCTCGAGCGCCTCGCGCCCGCCGGCCACCGGCCGGGCCGTGTAGCCCTCGCTGAGGAACCATTTGCTCAGCGAATCGCGGACCACCAGCTCGTCGTCCACGATCAGAATCCTGCCCTTGGTCTTCACCGCCGATGTCGGTTCTACAGCCGTTGCCATTGAGTCCTCCAAATTCCCCGCACGGCGGAAATCCGCCGCTTCCCCCTCACTGCCTTACCTCCGCCGCGATCGCCACCGTCGCCGGCAGCGCCACGATGAACTCCGTTCCTTCACCCGGCGTGGAGCGGACCGAGATCTCGCCCGCGTGCTGCTCCACGATGCTCGACGCCACGGCCAATCCCAGGCCGGTGCGATTCGGGTCCTCCTTGGTGGTGAAGAACGGATCGAAAATTCGCGGCAGCACTTCCGCCGGGATGCCGCTTCCCGTGTCCTTGACCCGCACCGAGATCTGCCCGGTCTCGGGATCGAAAGCCGTCGCCACCCGAAGGTTGCCTCCCTTGGGCATGGCCTCCGAAGCGTTCACCATCAGCACCAGCAGCACCTGCTGGATCTGGTTGGCGTCGCAATCGACCGGCGGCAGATCGGCCGCCAGCGATTCTTCGAGCGCGATGCTCTGCATCTCGAGCTTGTGCTTGACCAGCAGAATGGCGCGCCGCGCGATGCCGTTGAGGTCGTTCGGTTCCCGTTTGCTGGGCTGCTGGCGCGAGAAGGCCAGCAGGTTCTTTACCAGGTCGCCGCAACGCTTGCTCTCCCGCTCGATGGTTTGAAGCTGCTCGCTCAGCTCGTCGCGGCCCGCGAATTCCTGTTTGGCCAGCTCGCGACCCGTCAGCCGCGCATAGGTCAGAATGCCGAAGAGCGGGTTGTTGATTTCATGCGCCACGGTGGCCGCCAGCTTGCCGATGGAGGCCATCTTTTCGGAGCTGAGCAGGGTCTTGTGGACGCGCTCGAGCTCGGCGGTCTTGCGCCGCACCTGCTCTTCGATCTTGGCCTGCACGCCGGCCACCTCGGCGGTCATCTTGTTGAAAGAAGCGGCCAGGTCGCCCAACTCGTCGTCCGTGCGCACCGGCAGGCGGTATTCAAGGTCCCCGCCGGCCACGCGGTGGGTGCCGTCGATCAGCTCCTTCACCGGCCGGTACACCACCACCCACATGAACAGCAGGGCCGCGGCGCATCCGAACGAAATCGCGCCCACCAGAAACCAGGTCAGGCTGGCCTGCTGCTGGGCGATCTGCTCGTCCACCGTGGCCAGCGAGAGATTGGCGTCGATCACCCCCAGCACGCGCTGCCCGGCGTTGTGCACGTGGCAGGCGGCGTTCGAGCATTCCGGCGCGTTGTCGATGGGACGGATAACGGCTACCACGTGGTGGCCCGTGCGGTCCGTGAAAAGGCGCGCACGGTCCGTGCGCCTGAGCTTGGCCAGCGGCGCGGATTGCGCGTGGCACTGATAGCACGCTTCGGCGCTCTTATCCACCACCCGGCCGGTCTCCGCGCGGTCGGTGGAATAGGTGATGCGGCCTTCGGGATTGAAAATGCGGATGCGCTGAATGCCCGCCTCGCTGCCCAGCTCCTGGATGACGTTGTAGAGCGCGTCGCGATCGTTGTGCAGCATCTCGTAATGCGTGCTGCGCAGGATCACGTCGGCCACCCGCTCGGCCGCTTGCTGCACCAGGCTGAGCGAATTAGCGCGCTCTACGCGCAGGTTGATGTAGCCGAACAGGGTGAAGAAAACCGCTGTGCTGGCGATAACGCACACCGCGAGCTTGGCGGCCAGACCGATGCGGATTTTCTTCCCCGGCTTCATTCGACCACGACTAAGGCTTCCTCCGAATCTTCCATCTCCGAGCGTGCCGCCTCATGCGCCTGCGCTTCGAAAATGGGGAAGTACTGCGCGATTCCCCGGAAGGTCGCGAACCCCACCGCCACAATCGAGAGCGTGACCGCTATCTCGCTCCACTTGGGGATGTAGTGCGTGCCGGAGCCGGCCTCCAGGCCGGTGATGCCCACGTTCAGGCGATTGGCGATGAAGCCGAACACCACCATCACCGAGCAGGCGTACAGCGCTCCCGGACGCATGCGGATTTTGGACTGGTAGAGCAGGATGGTCGGCACAATCATGAGCGCCATTTCCAGTCCGAACAGCCAGGTCTCGGTGCGGTTCCTAGCCAACAGCCCCAGGGCGTTGCGATGCAGCAGATCGAGGAAGCGGATCCACAGGTACACCGACATCACCACTGCCAGCACGCGCGCGATGCCCGCCAGCAACGGCAGTTCCAGGGCGCGGCCGAACGCCCGGCTGCTGTGCCAGGATTCGAAGATCGTCATGGCCAGCCCCACCCCGATCGCCGAGATGTAGAACAGCAGCGGCAGCAGCGGCGTGTACCACAGCGGATAGAGCTTTTCCGGCACAATGAGGAACAGGGTGCCGAGCGAGCTCTGGTGCAGGGTCGAGAGCAGCACCCCCAGGATCATTAGCGGCACCGAGATGCGGTGGATCCATTCAAGCGGTTCGTGCCAGCCGAATTTCTCGAATACCACGGGCAGAAATTCCAGGAACAGGACCGTGGAATAGAGCGTGACGCACCAGGCTACTTCGAACATCACCGAGTGGGGGTTCCACATCACCAGCGGGTGCCACAGGCGGTCCGGGCGGCCCAAGTCGTAAATAAGGCCTACCACTACCAGGGTGTAGCCGAGGAATGCGGTGAGGACGGCCGGCCGCAGCACCGGCTTATACTTCTCGATATTGAAGATGTGGACGATGGCCACCAGGGTGAAGCCGCCCGCAGCCAGGCCGACGCCGCACATGACGTCGAAGCCGATCCAGATTCCCCACGGGAATTTATCGCTCAGGTTGGTCGAGCCGCCCAGGCCATAAAACACCCGCAGATAGGTGGCGTACAGACCGCTCAGCAGGATGGCCGCAAAAATGGCGCGCCAGACGGTGATTTTGGGGAGCCGCAGCTTCATGCCCGCTTCCCCTCCTTCCGGGCCACTTCCGTGCGCCGATTGGTGATCCACCAGATGCCGCCTAGCAGGACCGTCCCCGTGGAGACTACGTCCGGCAGCAGTTCGAGCACCCGCCAGGTGGTTTCCGGCAGCGGTTCCTGAGGCACCCCGGTGCGCAAGCCGATCTGCGCGAAGGGCACCGCCGAAAGGTAGAAGACCGAAGTTCCACCCACCTCGGTCAAGCCATAAATCTTCTGGTAGTACTGATCCGGCTTGGCGGCCAGGCGCTGCTTCGCCTCGGCAATGAGGGCCTCGCGCTCGCCGTTCAGCGTGGCGCCCACCGGGCATGCCTCGGCGCAGGCCGTCAGCTTTCCGTGGCTCTGCCGCTCGAAGCACATGTCGCACTTGCGCATCCGCGGCAGGCGGCTTTGCCACTCGTAGGAGGGCACCTGGAACGGGCAGGCCTGCATGCAATAGCGGCAGCCCATGCACTTCGAGGCGTCGTACACTACCGGGCCCAGCGCCGTCTTTTCGAGCGCTCCCACCGGGCAGACCGACGCGCAGGCGGGCTCCACGCAGTTCATGCAGAGGCGCCGGCAGTAGCGGTCCCCATGCGTTTCGATGGTGGTGAGCTTGTGCGCGGAGATCTTTTCCTCGGCGGCAATCTTGTCGTCGTAGGGAAGGCCCCATCGCGCGGCGCATGCGCCTTCGCAGGCGCGGCAGCCGATGCAGAGGGTGCTGTCGTACAGTATTGCCCTGGACATATGGACCTTCAACTCTTTTTTAGCAGATATTCAGGCCGAATGTGTAGCAAAATGTTACATCCGGCTCAAATAGTGAGGAAGAACTCGCCGGTGATCTCTTTCCACTGGGCGTCGGGAAGGCCCGCCGTGAGGTCGTCCACCGGGCGTCCGCCATCCGCCGCAACCGCCCCGGCCAGCATGGGCTGGCGTGCATACATGCGCTCGATAGCGTCGCGCATCCACTCCCGCAGCAGGGCTTTGGGGACCTGATTCCGGCTGGTATTCTCCTCATCGGGAACATGCACCGCCACGAGCCAACCCTTGCCGTAGGGGTCGCTGCGCAGAAGCGACGGATTATTGAGCACTTCGCTATTGATTTCCTTGACTTCGCCTTCCGTGGGGGAGACCATCTCGGTCTTCTGGCCGTCGCGGACGAAGGAGAGGATCTTCTGTCCCTGGCGGATCCACTGGCCGGGTTTGGGAACCTCGATGCGCTCGATCTTGCCCAGCAGGGCGGCGGCAAATTCATCCGCGCCCACCCGCACCAGGTTCTTGCGCTCCCGCATCAGCCAGCAGTGGCCAAAGTGGTAAGAAACGGTTTCGGGGGTCAGGAAACCATCCACGTAATCTCCGCCGAGAACGGCCGGAGCAGCCGGCGCTGGCATGGGAACGGTGGCCATAGCCTTGCGCCTGTTCAGGAAATAATCCAGCACGATGAATCCCAGGAATGTCGCGAGAACCAGAATGACTGTCATAACTGTCGATCCTTTCAGCCTCTGTAAGGGCACGGGGAATGCCAAAAGCCGACCGAAAAGGCCTTTTTATCTGTTGCGATTTCAAGCAGTTGGAGACTGTGTGATTTCCCTACGCCACCCCTATGTCGAGAAACACAACAGGCGACCGTCGAGAATCTCCATGAGCCATCAGAGAATGAAGGGGTTAAGATGCGTGTTGGGAATCGCGACGGGCATGTGGGGATTCCCAACCAATCTCGCGTATCCGGTTCTGTAGGTTGGTTGCGAAGATCCCAGAGTACACTGTATGGGAAAAGGAGTCGCCGCATATGACCACGCAGAACTACGCCAACCACCGGCAAACGGTCCCCATGTTCCACTTCGTATTGTTGGGCCTGCTCGCTCTCACCCTGATCGGCTCTTTGGTCAACCTATTTAAATCGTTTGGCGATCACGAACGCCTGTACAACGCCGCGCTCATCGTGGCGCTGACCATTGCCGTGCTGATCCTTTCTTTCCTGTGCCGGATCTTCGCCCTCAAGGCTCAGGACCGCGCCATCCGCGCGGAAGAGAACCTGCGCCATTTCGTCCTCACCGGCAAGCGGCTGGACGAACGGCTGACAATCCGCCAGATCATCGGCCTGCGCTTCGCCCCTGACGACGAGTTCGTCGCCCTGGCCCGCCGCGCGGCCGAGGAGGAGCTGGCTCCCGACGCCATCAAGCAAGCGGTCAAGAACTGGCGGCCAGATCTCTATCGCGTCTAAGCGGCGGCCGGCTCGCAGCGGGCACTCGCCGGTTGCGGCGGGGCGTTCGCCGAAAAGCGCGAGCCTGTTTCCGCCTCCACCCTTACGCTGGAGCCATGACACCCTTTCGCATTCGGCACGAAGAGGAAGGTTCCTCTACGACGCGGCTTCTGCCCGGCCTCATTCTGGTCGGCCTGGGAGCTTTGTTTCTGCTGGACAATCTCCACATCGTGATCTTCCAGGAGTGGTTCAACTACTGGCCAGTGGTCCTGGTTGTGATCGGCCTGGTCAAACTGGTGGATTCCACTCGCGCCGAGGGTCGCGCGGCTGGCGGAATCCTGGCCGCCATTGGAGGGCTGCTGCTGGCGCAGAGTCTTGGTTACTTGTATATAGGGTGGGGCGCGATCTGGCCGCTGATCCTGATCGGAGTGGGGTTGTACCTTTTGTTGCAACGGCTTCCGTGGCGGCCGGCGGATCCGGCGGGAATCGCCGACTGGGCCGGAAACACCCTCGATGAGGTGGCCATCTTCGGTGGCGGCAAGCGCAATATCAACGCCCAGGATTTCCAGGGCGGGCACATTACCGCCATCTTCGGTGGCGTCGAGCTGGACCTGCGCGATGCTGGCATGAAGGGCGACTCCGCCGTCATCGAGGTCAACTCGGTGTTCGGGGGCGCCAGCATCCGTATCCCCAGCCACTGGAGCGCGGTGATGCAGGGCATCGGCATTTTCGGCGGCTTCGGCGACAATTCAGTGCAGCCCGATCCGCGCGCGCCGGGTGTCAAGCGTCTGATTCTAAAGGGCGCGGCGCTGTTCGGCGGTGTGGGCGTGAAGAACTGACGGGCCAATGCACCCGATTCTCACCTCCTGGCGCAGCCTGGCGGGCTACCTGCTGGTCTGGGCGGCGGCCGCGGCCCTCATCGTCTCCGTGACCTGGGCTGCCGGGGGGATTTTATGGGCGGAGGCTCTGGCCGTCCTGGCGCCGGCCTGCGTGGTCTACGCTTTCGTGTGCCTCTCGCCCTGGTACATCGGCCGCGGGCTGCCGGTGGCCTCGACGGGCGTTGCCCAACTGGCCACCACCTACATGGCTGCGGCGGTCGGCGCGGGGGCCGTCTTCCTGGGATGCGCGCGCTTCTCGGCCCGAGCCCTGGGTGGTCTGGCGGCTTTTCACGGCGTGGAGGGCCGCCTGCACAGCCACCTGCCGCTCCTGTTCGGCATGGGCCTGCTGCTCTATCTGCTCTCGGCCGGCTTGCACTACGCGGCGCAGGGTCTGGAAGCCTCGCGAGAAGCCGAGCGCCGCGCCGCCGAGGCCCGCACTCTGGCGCGCGAGGCGGAGTTGCAGGCCCTCCGCATCCAACTCAATCCGCATTTTCTTTTCAATAGCTTGCATTCCATAGCCGCGCTGACGACCGTGGATGGCGCGCGGGCCCGCGACATGTGCATCCGACTGGGCGGCTTTCTGCGTAGCAGCCTGGGGCTGGGCGCGCGCGAGAGCATCCCGCTGGGCGAGGAGCTGGCCCTGGCTCGCGCGTATCTCGATGTGGAGCAGGTGCGCTTCGGCAACCGCCTGAAGGTGCAGCTCGATATCGACCCGGCGTGCGAGCCCTGCCTGGCACCGGCGCTCTTGTTGCAGCCGCTGGTGGAAAATGCCGTCAAGCACGGAATCGCCGGGCTGATCGAGGGTGGCTCCATACGTATCGCCGCGCGCCGTACGGGCGCCTGGGTGGACGTCGCCATCGAAAACGAGTTCGATCCCGAGGCACCCGCCGCGCACAGGAACGGCCTGGGACTCCGCCACGTCCGCCGCCGCCTCGAAGTGAGCTATGCCGGGCAGGCGGCGTTTGAAGCCGCGCCCCACGGTACCGTCTACCGGGTTTCGCTGCGCTTTCCGGCCGAATCGCCCATGGCCGCCAGCAGCCGGGCGTAGCCCGACCGGCTCACGGGCAGGCGCGTGCCGTCTTCCAGGATCGCGATCCGGCTTTCCTTGCCGTACGGCTCCACGCGCGCCACACGCTCCAGGTTCACGATCGCCGAACGATGGATGCGTACGAAATGTTCCCGGTCAAGCGCCTCTTCGAGATCCCCAATGGGCTGCTGCTTCAGGTAGCTTTTGCCGCCGCTGTGCAGCGCCACGTAATCGTCCTGGGCCTCGGCATAATCCAGTTTCTCGAGTGGAATCAGGTGGATGCGCGTGCCATCCCGCACCACGATGCGGCGCGGACGATCCTCGGGTCCACGCGCCTCGCGAGCCAGCCCGGCCGGCAGGGGAGCTTCGCCCAGGCGAGCCTTGGCCCGCTCGAGCGCGCGCTCGAAGCGATCCGCGCCGAAGGGTTTCAGCAGGTAATCCACGGCGTGAGCGTCGAAGGCGCGCGTGGCGTGCTGGTCATAGCCGGTCACGAAGACCACCGCCGGCCCGGCGCTCTCCCGCCGCTCGATCAGTTCGAGCACCTCGAAGCCATCCAGCTTGGGCATCTGGATATCCAGAAACACGATTTCAGGCTGCATCTCGGAGATCGCCTTCACCGCCTCGAAGCCATTGGCGCACTCGGCCGCGATCTCAATCTCTGGGTGGCCCCGCAGCAACTCCCGCAAATAGGCGCGCGCCAGTTCTTCATCGTCCACAATCGCGGCGCGCAGCGCTCGATGATGTACTCCGCCAGCCAAAGTTGCGGCTCCCCTTCCATTCTCACCCGGAAGTGGCCCCATGTATGCCCAACTTCTGTGGGAGAATTGGATCTCTGGGGATTAGCAGGCCACCCCGGTCCTGGGCGGTCGGAAAGGCATTGATATGAGCGATCAAGCCGAAACACCGTTCGACAGCATCGAGGGTTCGCATGAATATGTAGCCCTGCTTGCCGAAGCGCTGGATGAAGCGCGCCGCGACGTAGAAGCGGATATAGCGCGAGCCGAGGCCGAGGGAGCCGAGCGCCGCAAAGAGGCCCTCCTGCTGGTTTCCTTCAACCTCGCCAAACTCAACCTGCATATCACTTCCAGCCGCCGGATTCTCAACGACTTGCGGACCTTGCGTCGTCTGCTGCTCTCTGAACGGGAGACCTCGACCACGCCGCCCCAGGACGAGTTACACGCCAGCGAGGCGCCCGACTCGGTTTAGTTACCTGCTGCAAATCCCAACAGTTCTGTGCTGTATTTCCCACTACGCACCTTGACAGGCCGTAAGGGAACTCGTACTATGCTACAGTCGCTTAAAACACTGTCTCGCTTGTCTCGACATTAGCGGTTCGTGGGGGACCGCGTATGAACTTTCAAATTGGTGACAAAGTCGTCTATCCCAACCAGGGAGTTGGGACTGTTGAGAATATCAGCACTCGATCTTTTGGAGCCGCTCTCGAGAAGTTCTATCTGTTGCGCTTTGGGGGTAACCGCATGACGGTTATGGTGCCTCTCGCGAACGCGGCCAATATCGGGTTACGGGGTGTAACCAAGGACCGCCAAATCTCGCGCGTCCTTTCCTTCCTTTCCAATGGGTCCTGCAACGTCAGTCCGGATTGGAAAGTGCGTTATCGCGAAAACGTGGAAAAGATGCGCAGCGGGGACCTGCTGCAGGCGGCGGAGGTCCTTAAGGGTCTCTTGCAGCTCCACCTGGAGAAGGCCCTCTCGTTTCGGGAGAAGGCCATGCTGGAGCGTGCGCGGCACATGCTGGTTTCGGAAATCGCCAGCTCCCGCGACGTTCCGGAATTGCACGCCACGGCCATGCTGCAAAGAGCGCTGGCCAAGGCGGGCCTTGTGCTGACGGCGCTCGAATAACCGGCTTCAGCCTGCGTCTTCAAAGAAGAACTCGCCGTCCGCGACGATCTCGGCGGGACCGGTAAGGTACGCGTCGTCATCGATCCGCAGATCGATGGGGCCGGCGGGCGTCACCACACGCACGGGAGATCGCGTCAGGCCTCGCGCGATGGCGGCCGCGGCGGCGCCGGTTGAGCCTGTGCCGGAGCTCAGGGTTTCGCCCGCGCCACGCTCGTAGAAGCGCACGTCGATGGAGTGCTCATCGACGGCCTTGATGAACGAGACGTTGGTGCTCTGGGGGAAGTGCGCGTGGGATTCGATCTCGGCGCCCATGGCACGCCAGTCGAAATCGAAATCCTCGACCGGAACGACGCACTGGGGATTGCCTACCCAGATCAAGGTGACGTCACGTAGGCCGCTCGAGAGCGGCAGTGGAAAGCGCGCATCGCGGATTTCGGGGCGGCCCATGTTCATCTCGAACTCGAATTTCAGCCCGTGGCGCGAGAGACGGCGCAGGCTCTTGACGCCCGCGCCGGTGCGGATGCGAACCACATCGCTGGCGTAGCCTTCGCATATGAGCAGGGCTGCCGCACAGCGCGTGCCGTTGCCAGAGATCTCGGCTTCACTGCCATCGGAGTTGTAAAGCTGGATGGCGCCCTCAGCGTCCGAATCCGGTTTGCCCGGCTCGACCAATATCCAGCCATCCGCGCCCGCGCCGGTGTGGCGGTCGCAGATGGCGCGCGCGATGGCAGGCAGGCCTTTCTTGGGCGCATCCGGCCGCCAGGTGAGCAGGAAATCGTTTTTGGCGCCGTGCGCTTTTGTGAAGCGGATCGTCATCGCAGCGGTTCCACCTCTACCGCCGTGCCATAAGCCAGCACTTCGGTGACGCCATTCATGATCTCGGTGGCGTCGTAGCGCGCGCCCAGAACAGCGTTGGCCCCCAGATCGGAGGCGTGCTGGACCATCAGGTCGAAGGCGTCCTGGCGGGTACGCTCGCACAGCTTGCTGAAGAGCGAGATATTTCCGCCCACAATGGTCTGGAGGCCCGCGCCGATAGTGCCCACGATGGAGCGCGAGCGCACCACGATGCCGCGGACCACGCCCAGGTTGCGCTTCACGCGGAAGCCGGGAAGCTCGAATGTCGTCGTCACGTATTCATGAGGTACCATGCATTCCTCCCGCGCGCCGGTAAATATGGATAGCCGGCGCGCCTTTCACTTCTATGATCTCTTCGAGACGATAGATCCCGCCGCAATGTTCCGGAGCCACGGCGGCATCCACGGCGTCGCCCGCCACGGCCACGGCCCAATCCTGCCACGTAAACATATCGGGACGCCGCACGGCCGCCAGCCAGGGCAGGCCATTATCGCCGGTGAAGGTCTCGCGCAAGGGGATGCCCGCGGCGCGGTAGACGCCCGTCAGGTCGCCGAACGATGTGAAAATGCCCGACCCGGCCCGGTAGCGCTGAGCCAGATAGGCGGCGGCCTGCTCGGTCCACGCGCGACGCGCCTT
>Ga0181517_10004372_pt1 | contig 12912 bp, 9 predicted proteins | sample PEATcosm2014_Bin_31_FD_119748 | JGI IMG/M metagenome (GOLD analysis project Ga0181517, IMG submission 119748) | Peatland microbial communities from MTU Mesocosm Facility, Houghton, MI, USA - PEATcosm2014_Bin01_30_metaG | ecosystem: Environmental > Terrestrial > Soil > Wetlands > Peat | place... | reverse complement strand
TGGATATCTCTATCAGGTGCGCGCGGGGCTCTTGTGGGCTTTGCGTCGTTTGAAAATGAATGATGATTTTCTGATCTCTCTTGAGACGCTGGACGATGTCACGTTCGAAACAAAGGGCGGTACGCCAGACGAGCTTCTTCAGGCAAAACATCATCGAGACCGAGAGGCCAGCCTTACAGATGCAAGTGCAGACCTCTGGAAAACGCTGCGAGTCTGGTTTGAGGGCTATGCTGCGAGGACGATTCCTCTTGGGACGGCGCTACACCTTTTGACTACATCACAGGCTGCAACGGGATCTATTGCGTCTTATCTCCGAGACGACGGCAATCGCGATATCGATGCCGCACTACGAGGTCTTCTGTCTACGGCTCAATCGTCAGTGAGCGAGGCAAACGCTCCCGCATACAAAGCCTTCTTGAATATTCCAGCGAAAGAGCGGAAGGCGCTGATGGACAGTGTTGTCGTTCTAGACGGCGCTCCTACAATTTCAGATCTGGACGCTGCATTGAAAGCGGAGGTGTTCTATGCAGTTGATCGCAAATATCACGACGCCTTTCTGGAAAGACTTGAAGGCTGGTGGTTCCGCCGTGCACTAAAACAGCTTGCCTCGCCGCCCACGCAACGCGCGACAAGAAGCAGATTCAGTCGCCCGCCGAAGTGCTCGCGGCGCACCGCAAGCTGGCCGCCGAGTTCGGCAATCAGCCGAATCAGGTTGTGGCCGCGGCGCACGAGCGGACCCAGACAAAATCGGCCGAGCGCGCTCCCGATAAAGCGCAGAAGGCCGCCCAGGAAGCAGTGACCTTTGCGCGCGAACGCAGCTTCGAGCGCGAAGCCGTCACCGATGAGCGCGCCCTCTTCCGCGATGCCTTGCGGCGCGGCATGGGCGAAACGAACTACGCGCAGGTTCGCACGAGCGTGGAGGGGAGATTGGCCTCCGGCGAGTTCCAGCTTGTCACAGCGGGAAAACACAGTTCCGCGCGGCAGTTTACCACGGCGGAAACCATCCAGGCTGAGAAGGAAATCTTGCGTCAAATGCGCCAGGGGCAAGGCCGAGCCGACCAGAGTCAGGCCCAGCAGGAGATGCGAATCTTCCCCGAGTTGCGTTAACACAGTTTGACACCCGCTGGCTGATCTTTGTTCAGATTGGCACTCAGTGTTTGCTCTCTTCACTTGCAACTTCGATTCCCTTGACCGTACTACTGATTCGTAGCGACTTGTCGTTGTGCCGCACACCCAGCAACTGACCCTCAAATCCTCTCGGTCCAGGATTGGAGATCACGTCCCCGGTTAGGAAATCCGGTTGATATCCGAAGAAGTTATGGATGATGGTGTCGGCAAAGGACGCACCACTGCTGACGTTATATGTTTGAAATCCACGGAGGGCAATTCTGACGGGTGCATCGGGAGTCCGCCCAAGCAACTCCCGCGACTGTGAAAACGGCCCTTCTTCCGACACACCTGCGATTCGATGCATCAGACCCAGCGCTTTGTCGAACTGGCCAAACTCGCACATCGTGGCCATCGTCTCCGCAGGCCATGCTGAGAAGGCTCCCATTGGGCCATGATCCGGGCGGTCGGACGCGCTGGCAGCTGGATCAGTGAGAGACTGTGCGCGCATCCAATGGTCTGTCAGCAATTCCCGCTCAACGAACTCCGTCATCTCTCGGCGCATTCGAGGAGTCAAGTCCTGAGAGATTGTCAATCCAATGGTGCTGTAGTCGAATACGTGACGCATTTCGACCCGCGAGCCGTCACGATGAAGGGAGTCCCATACACCCTGTCCCGGCTCGTAAAGAGCCAACACGGCGTCGAGTAACCCAGCTGCCTCCATGCGCAACTCCTCGGCTCGCGAGTGGTTTCCCTCTGCCTCGTGAATGGCAGCCATGCGGTGCATCATCCACACGTTGGCGGCGTTGAAGGACGGCACCTCGTGGATGTAGGTGGGGACGCACTCAAGCAGGTTATCTGCCTCGCCGTAGTCCGCTAAGGTTCTGCCCGGCCTGACCAAGCTCTTCCAATGGGTCGCGATCGCGTCCATATGGTCTAGCACCGTTTTGCCGTTAATCTCTTCCGCCAGAAATGCTCGGTCCCCGGTGACGTTCAAATATGCATTGAGTTGATAGAAGACGGAAAGGTCGTTTGCACTGTAGACGGGTCCTTGCATGGTACCTGTGAGATATTCCTCAGCATATCCGTTGTCGATCCCGAGCCGAAGCCAATCGCGCAGGTACTGCTTCAGCATCACCGGATCTAGCATAGCCAGAGCCGTTGCCCATTCCCGCGTGTCCCAAAAATACATCATCGTTACGTCGTACTCTGGTGCATTGCTGACGTAAACGCGAGGAGCCACAGGGAAATTAGTCCGATACACGCTCAGAACCGACAGGGCGCTCAGATAGTACACTCGACGAAGTTCAGCATCGTCCGTAACAAGGATTGGCAAGTTGCCCGAAAAATGTGCGTTGTTTGGCGTGAACATCGCGACAAATCGTGCTCGCCATTCCGTCTTTACCTTTTCGAATGCCCGATCAAATTGCCGCACCCAATTCACGGCCAGATCGTGTGCGCGTTGATTATTCCCACCAATAGCCAGTGCGTAATTGATCTCGGCAGAGGAATTAGGATCCAGGGTAAACCTCCATGTCGCCGTGGGGGTTGCACCCTTAAGGGAAAGACTGTCCGGCTTCCGGCTGAATGCGAAGCAGTTGATCAGTTCATCTTTAGAACTTCGGAGAACTATTGACTGAGCATTGTCGGCAGTTACCGCAGCGTACCGGCCTGTCGAACCATCAATCGGGATGTCCCATCCCCAATTCCTGAATCGCGCAGTGTTGGCCGAGAGGACGATCTTAACCTCGAAGCTCTGACGGGCGGCAGACGTATTGGTGAGGAGGATATGGAACAGGAATCCATTCTCCTCATAAGGCATCCGCACCGCTGTTTCCACTGCGATGTCGTTCACGTGCCCTCTTCGCAACACCTGGTATGGGAACCAGCGCGTTCGCTCCAGAGTTGGCGCCTGGCCGTTGACGAGTAGAGCACCGGTGTCCCCGGCCATAGTTATTGGAGGGAAACTGACATTCTCGACCGAAAGAACTCCGTGTGCGGCCTTTGCTGAGCCGTGAGCGTTGTTCAGGGCTGGGAGGGATCGCAGACTGGGGGCATCCTGCCATTCGCCTGCAAGCTCATCCAGCGATGGAATCAACTTGCTCTGCGACAGACTGAGAAGAGGGCGCGATAGGAGGAGAATCCCGAACGCCAAACCTAGGATGAGCTTTCTGCTAAGAGAGGATGCTGCCATTTCTGGGGCCTTCTTTCGTCGAATTTGTAATGCTAACAGTGGTTTGCGGATCGATGTGACGGATTTTCACACTCCTGATCTCGCTCCCGAGCTGTGATCGTGCTGGCTCGACCGCAGATTCATTCAGAGTGAGTGAATCTGCATAAATTACAGGAGAGCTGCCTTGAGCGATGAGTATCTCGCTCAGCGGCCAACCGATGACCGTACTACGGCGTCGTTGACATCCATATCAGAGGGGAGCCCTTCGCGTGCGCAGTGAAGGTGCGGGCACTTATGATTTAACCTATGCCACCGTACCCTCCGCGCTTTTTGTAAACTCCCCTCCTGCTTCCACAATGGGCGTTCATACTGCTGCCATTCTTCGAGCGATTCCATAGACTCACTATCTTTCATCTTGTCAATGTCAATAAGCTGGTGGTGTCCAGGAAGACACCCTTGGTGTCGGCGATTACGTTTTGATGAGCGAGGCGTTCAAATTTGCGGAAAGTTGCAATCTTCCCAGTGCTCTGGATCGCAACTCACAACGTTGCTTTCGCTTCACTCCAGATTCTCAGCTTCAGACCTTCTCCAAAACTCAAGGTTGAAACCAACTCGCTAGAACAGCGTTGTCTGCCGTGACTCGCACAAATATCCATCCGGCTCCAAGAACGCGTGGTATCAGAGCGGAGTCTCGAATCCTGTTAATGCATTGCACATTCCGGCGCGGACATGAATACTATGGCGTCTTCGCCGATGAGCGGCTATGCAACTGCTGGAAAAGGGGGAATTCCCGCTGAAAATGTGCGTTGTCTCCTAGCCGTTTGTAAACCATTGCCAGCCTGTACCTGTAATGCTCATCTTGCGGAGACATCTTTACAGCCCTGAGCAGAGCCTGAATTTCCTCGGCATACGCCTTTTCTTCTTCATAGACGAGGCTCAACTGGAAGTATGCTTCCGGGAGATGTGGATTGAGTCGGATTGCCTGCTTCAAAATGGGCACAAAGTCATGAGGCGGAGGAGTAGAAGGGTCCATGTAGCGTTTGGACACGACCATCTCGTAGTCGAAGAGGATGAGTCCGTCATGAAGGTGAAGGTGGTGAAGCCGGAGGAGCCCGTCAGTCACTTTCTGTGTCAACTCAGCGGGTATGTACTGTGCTGCAACGAGAAACTCGAGAGGGTGTGGATCCTCGGGCGCGATTTCCGCTGCCTTGCATAGTTCTGCTGCAGCCTCGTCAAGAAGGGACTGCGCACCCAGCGCGCTTGCGAGCCCGGTATGGAGCCGCACGGAGTCAGGATACTTGTAGGCCGCAAAGCGGTAGATTACCTCGGCGGAATGGTAATCCAGCTTCATTAGACTCGATGCGTACTCAAACAGGTTTGCTTCCGAGGGATCTACTTCCGCCTTACGTTGGGCTTCCAGTGCTATCTTCTTGGAATGTTCCAGTTCTTGCGTTGTTTGACCTGCTCCTGCCGGGGCGATGGCTTTCTGCTGCATCGATACGATTGCAGGAGCCGTTTTCAGCGAAACGACAAAGACAAGAATGGAAAGCACCCGATAGCGGAATGACACGAACAGGCTCCTTGAATCGTACGGTCAACAATTAGCAGCGCCAGAGAGGATTTCAAAAAGATGGCTGGCGCCGCCGAAGGGACGCCAGCCAGGTTGGAGAATGCGGTTAGTAAGACAGCTTCAACGCCAACTGAACCTCTCGCGGAGTGCCGCGTTCGCTAGTGATCGCGCTGAAGTTGCTGGCGTTGGTATAATTCAGGTTGCCGGGATTGCCAAACTGAATGGAATTGGTGAAGTTGAAGGCTTCCGCTCGGAACTGGAGCTTGGTCTTCTCGGTGATGTTGAAGTTCTTGAACAGAGATGCGTCGAGGTTGGTATAGGCCGGTCCGCGCGCCTGCATAGGTTTGCCGCCAAGCGAGGCGAAGGTTGCAGAGGTGGCCGTGGCGACGGGCGGTGTCGCAAATGCCGCCGGATTCAACCATTGTTTGCTGTTGTGTGGGCCGGCATAGATGTTCTGGCCTGCAACTACATTGGCGTTGCAGCCAAAGAAGGCTGTGGTTGAAACAGGGCAGCCGATAGTGAAGGGTTGGCCACTCTGCTCGGTGAAGATGAAGTTGGCGGACCATCCGCCCAGCATCAGGTCAGTAACCCTGTTTGCGTTCGCAAGCAAATCCCCGCCGCGTCCGATTGGCAGTTTATAGGTGCCAGCCAAGTGGAAGACGCTCTTCGCATCCGAGGAGCACAACCCATAATCGCCCTTGATGCCGAAGCCGGGAAGCCACGGGGCGCGGTAGCCAGCGCCGCTTCCCTGGGTGCTCTGATCGGTGAAGCACTTGCTGAATGTGTAGTTGGAAACCACCGACAAGCCATGGCTCATTTGACGATTGAAGTTTAATTGCATTCCGTTGTAGGAGGATGTGCCGTTGGTGTTGTTGAAGCCAGCACCGATCTGGAAGTCGGGGTCGGGGACGTACGCAATTTCATTGGCTCCGGGTGCCACGATCTGGCTGGGCTGGTTGGTTGACGAGGTGTTGTCGAGATGGCGCCCCAGCGCTCCCACGTATCCGACGGAAATGGCGTCGTTGCGATCAAGCTGGAACTGAAACGCCAAGTTCATGGTCTGTGTATAGGGCGTCTGGTAATTCCACTGCCTGCCGAATAGCCCAATGCCGTTGGCCGGGGTGACTGAAGCGGGGTTGGTCAGGTCGATGGCGCCGAAGGTGTTCTCCATAGTGGCCGTCGCTCCGTTGGGAAGGATGACCGGCTGCGTGGAGTTCGAAGAGGGTGAGTTGATGGTAAACGAGAAGGGATAGTTCTGACCCAGCGTGCCGCCGAAGCCGATGTTGCCGAGCGCGCCGTAGGCGATTCCGTATCCGCCGCGAACCACAACCTTGGGCAGGAAGTGATAGGCAAAGCCGATCCTGGGCGCGTAGTTGGTAAACTGCGACATACCAGTATACAGACTCGGAATACAATCCACGGTAATGGCGTCCTTGGCCAACAGCGCGTTGAAGGAGGCCGAGCGTGTGGTGTTGCAGGTTTTGTTGGGAATGTAATAGGTGCCCCCAACACCGTTTCCGGAACCGGAAGGAATGAAGTTTGCCTGTTTTCCGTCCACCTCCTTGTACGGAGTATTGAAGTCCCAACGGACGCCGAGATTCAAGGTCAGCTTCGGAGTGACCTTCCAATCATCCTGCAAGTAGAGGCCCATGTAGTAGCGCTCATCCTTCACGTTGGAGAAGGCCGAGCCTGAATAGGAGCTAACGCCGCCTAGATTTGGAATGCCGCCCGCAGCAGTCGGTGCTCCAGGTGTGACAAGAATGTCGGCGATGGCGGCAACGCCGTTTCCACTGTACGGAATATCCGAGTACTGGCCGCTGAAGTTGAAATCGCCTCTTCCGTAGGTGGGCTGAGTGATGTTACCGTTGATCTTATCGACTTGGGCACCGGCCTTGAGGGCATGACCGCCATAGACTTTGGTTACGCTATCGGCCAATTCTGTGTAATAAATGGTGCGGATGGTGGGCATCCAGCCTGCAATGCCAAGTCCTTGCAATCCGCCGATGCTGATGGTGGGCAATCCACCGTTTAACGGGACCTGAGGAAGCCCTTGGATGCCGTACTGGGCGGGAATTCCCATGGTGCTGCTCTCGTTGGGCAGGATGTTGTCGATATCGTGACCGAAGCCGAAATGGAATTCATTCACCACGTCCGGCGAAACGAGGTGTGTGTATCCAGCGGCCACCGCGTAGTGTGGGCTGGGATTGTCGCCCGTGGCCCAGCCACCCCCATCGGCGATTCCCGGTAAAGAGCCGGGGTTCTTAATATCGTAGTGCCAGAAATTGAAGACTCCGAAGACGATGTCTTTGGTCCCGAAGTTTTGGTCGCCGCGAATATCGAATTGATTGATCGTGTTGGTTTGCGCGCCGTTCTGGTGGTAGTTGTTCGTGATTCCTGCAGCTGTTGGCTTGGGATACACTCCCATCAGCTTGACTGCATTCGAATCCAGTCGGTTGGAGGAAATCTGGTTCAATTCGCTCGCCAAGGTCGTAAAGTTCGTAATTCCATTCATGCTACTTCCAGTGAAGAACGGATCGCGAACAGCGATGGCCGATCCTGATGTGTTCAATAATCCAGAGACCTGATCGACGGCGCCGGCAGGAACCATGCGCGTGGTAGCCGGATCGAACACGGTGCCCTGTAGGAAGCTGCGGCCAAGAGAGTCCTTTTGCGCCGGAGTCGACGCGCTATTGCTATAAGTAAGCAGATCGGTTAGGTTAGTGAACCCGCTGCTTTGCTCTAGAGCCGTCGGCACACTCACGGTCGAAGGCTCTGGCGAGATGATCCGTGTGCCCTGGTAATCGAAGAAGAAGAAGCTCTTGTTCCGGCCGTCATATATCTTGCCAAGATAGACTGGCCCGCCTACCGTGCCGCCAAACTGATTCTGGTGGTACGGAGACCGTGGTGCGATTGTTGTTTGATTCTTGTTGAAGTAGTCGTTAGCGTCCAGAATGGTGTTCCGTACATACTCCCACAAATCTCCGTGAACTTGATTGCCGCCGGACTTGATCACCGCGTTGATGACACCGCCGGTCGAGTGACCGAACTCCGCATTGAAGTCACCGGTCTGCAACTTGAACTCCTGGACCGCGTCCGGCGGAGGCGTGACCGTGGCGTTCGATCCCGTCTGACCACCGTACATTTCCACGTTGTTGTCGATGCCGTCCAAGCGATAGTCGTTCTGCCAGTAATTGACGCCGTTCACAACGAAGTTGCCGCCGCCCGCTGCACCGCCTGCCGTAGTGGTAACGCCAGCCGAGATCTGGCCGAGCGATGCCCAGTCTCTTCCGTTGAGCGGCATGTCATTCATGGTTTGGCCGTCGATGGTTTGGCCCACCGTTGCATCCTCTGTTTGGATGAGGGCTGCCGATGTGCTGACGGTGACCTGCTCGGTGGCATCGCCAACCTGGAGTTGGATATCGAGGCTGTTGGTTTGCTGCACGTGAACCTGAATCCCGTTGGCGCGATAGGCCTTGAACCCTTTAGAGGTTGCGTTCAGCGAATAGGAGCCGGCTTTCACACTCCCGAAGACGTAGGTTCCGGTCGAGGTAGTGTACGTTTTTATAGCAACGGTGGTATCGGTGTTGGTCAGGGTGACCTGAGCTCCGACGATTTTTGCTCCGGTGCTATCGGTCACCGTACCGGTGAGACCTCCCGTGTCAATCTGCGCATGGAGTACCGTTGGCAGTCCGAAAAAGAGAAGAATTGCGATCAGGACTAAGGCGCCGCTTGAGGCAAGGCGTCTTTTCGGATGAGCTTCGTGTTCAGTCATAGTTCCTCCTTGAAAAGTTGTTGGTAATGGCAAGCTTGTGAAGTCCCCCCTATTGATCCCAGTCGAAGAAATTGTGGCCTGTTCCTCAAGCGCACTCCGGACGGGTGAGGATGCGAACATGATCGGAGAGAATGCAGCCATTTTTTGGAAGAGCGCGTCTATCCACCGCTTGCGGCTCCTGTTGGTCAAATGGAGACATCCTTCGATCCGCCGCTTCAATACCGTCGGAGATTCTCAACGAACTGGCGTACTGCCTTTCAGCGTTGGGAATTGAAGGGTTCTGGTAACCAACCAAGCGTAGCGGGAGATCAGGAGGTGCTGGCAAGGTTAACCTTGGGCTAACCTCCCTATTTAAGTTGTGCAGAATGAGCCGCGTAGAAGATTTTCCGTTTGGTAACCGTAGCTGCTAGGAGCGACTGCTCGGCCCAGGGTCCGGAGCAGCGCAAACGCCTCGGCGTCAGAATCGGCACAAGCATTTGACTTCGACTAGAATGAGCCAAGGCTTCAAGCAAATTGATCGAATGAGTGACCGCTGAGATGTCATTGTTCAAAACCGATGCGCGCGTGATTGAGATCACAAAACTTGTGCGGGATCCTGTGCGGGTTGGCTTGCTTCGTGCTCATCTTGAAGAGGTGATCCACGGAGAGGTGTTCGGGGGAAGTCCCCGCAGTCAACAGTTCCTTAGACACGCGGTTGAGAAATCGATCAAGGGCGACTTTGAGAGCCTCAAAGAGCGGGTCATCGGCGTCGAGTTGTTCGGCCGCTCCCCTTCCTATGACAAAGGTGAAGATGCGATTGTCCGGGTCACGGCCAGCGACGTCAGAAAGCGTCTTTCACAGCACTATGGCCAACAAGGAGACGGCTCAGAATTTCGCATCGGCATTCCACCCGGCTCATATATTCCGGAGATCTCCTGGACCCCGCGTGCGGGTTCTATCCCCCACGCAGCCGCTGCGCCTTTGCCCGAACTGGAGGCGGCAGAACCGACCCTCCCGTCACACGCATCGCAAGCCGGGGTTCATTTGTTATTCCGCGACAGGTGGATTGCTTATTTAGTTTCCGCCGTTCTGTGCCTGGTCGCAGGCTCGTTCTGGGCGGGATATCGCGCCCACAGAACGGAATCGCCGCAGGCTATTCCCGCAATCCTTCCCTGGTCTGCGGTCATCGGCACTGAGCATACTTTGCAGATTATTGCCAGCGATCCAGACTTCGCAACCGAGCAGGACATCACTGAGCACAGCAGTTCTCTTTCCGACTACGCCAGTGAGAAATATATTCCGGACAGTTCGATGCTCTCGCCGAAAATTAGAGATTTCTGTCTAAAGTACTTACAAGGATCTCGTGCGGATGCTATCGATTTACAAATCGTTGCTGAGATTGTCTCCTTGGTCAAGCCAAGCGGGCAGAAGCTTGCAATACGTTCAGCGCGGCATGTCAGGCTCGATGACTTCCATACCGATGACGATTTCATCTTGCTGGGTAGTCCGCTCTCGGATCCCTGGGTGGAGATGTTTAGCGAGCAATTGGATTTCAGATTCGTCTTTGCCGATAAATCAAGCCTGCAGCAGATTGAGAACGCGCATCCCAGAGGAAAGGAACTAAAAATCTACCAGCCTGTTGGCCGGGGGTTTGAAACTGGGTCGCAAATCGGAACCTCCTTCGCGATCGTGGCCTTTGTTCAAAATCCGCATCACCGAGGGCACGTGCTGATCCTTGCAGGGACTGGCGCCGAAGCGACAGGTGCAGCGGCGCAATTCGTGTTGAACCGTTCCGAGCTTCCCAAACTTCTGATGGCTTGTGTTGGTCCACCGAATGAACCACTTCAAAGTTTCGAAGTGCTGCTCAAAGACAACACGCTTAATGGTTCGACAGCCAAGACAGAGGTGGTCGCCTGCCACCGTCTTCCTTCTCAGTAGACTTCCTATTGAGCCTCCAGGCCCGAGGATGCGCACATGGATGCTTCCACGTTCATTTGCGATATCCTCCCACGAAGATTCTGCAAGTCCTTTCGTCAACCACGACCAACTGGAAGTCTGCCTGCTTCCGCAGTGGGATGATGTCGCAACCCCTATCCGCTCCATTACAGAACGGCATTCGCTTTCTCCAGCATCCTTTACACGCTTCCCCAACAGCGCGCCTTGCGGCAACACCTGCCTCCGAAGTGGCGGCGCATTGGGCTCACCTTGTTCCGTTTGAATGACACCAGTAACGCAGTCCCCGCCTCTACACCGGCAGCCTTTATGTCCGTGTGCCCCAAACAGGCGGTGGAGCATCCGGCTGCCCGCCTTTTGGCTAGAGCCTGTCAGCGTCTTTGACTCTTCGGCAGTGACGGTGCCTTCGGCGGTTCACTTGTGTTGGACCTATCACTCAACCTGGCCCCTTCCACCGCCTTGACGCTGGCAGTGACGGAGAACGCCTCGCGGCATTCTTCTTTGCCATAAGACAGGAAGTACGTTGTCTCGGCAGCTTTCTACCCAGCCGTTACCAGCTACGCCGATGCCGATAGGCTACTACGGACGGAATTGCAGGTTCAGTTCACTCCTTTCTGCTGAACAATCATCCAAACAGCCTCAAGTCGCACGCCTATGTCCTGCCCGTAACGCCGACCCTGAAAAGCAATGCGGTGCAACCTTCGGCTGGTCCACGCCTTCGACATTCATTTCCCGGCGAACTCTAGGCTCCGTTCGGCTCCTTCTGTCAAATCCGCTTGTGCAGCTCCGCGCGGCATGAAACCGCCGTGCTCGCTTCCGCGCCCCTTGCGGGCTTCGGGAGTTGACAGCGCCTCCGAGCAGCCTGCGCGGGCTGAGTCAAGTGAAATGGCCGGAAACGCTCCACGCCCGCTCGCGTAATTACATGGTTGCGTTTTTTCGCTACCCCGTGGGCATGCGAGCAATCAGCGCCGGCAGGATCGAAATCGCCCCAGGACTTACTGTCATAGCGGATGGAGAGAGAGTCGTTCTCCCGGCGCACAACTCCGCAAGATGGTTGGACCTCGACACGCCAGTTCTGGAAAGCCCTGAGTGGCTGAACGAATGCGCGTTCGTGTCGGTCGAGCCCGATTGATTTCGCTACTCTGATTTGGCCCCTTCCGCTGGTCTGATTTGGCCCCACCTTGGGGGTAAGCCCGTTATCTTGATTCGGGGTTTCGGCCCCGGAAACGAGGACGGCTTGGCCACAAGGAGGAGCAAGGTGGAGCTAAGCTGCATAGGGTGGGGTTCCTGACGTTAGGGTTGGTCTCGTAACCCTATTCTAATGTTCGGCCCCCCCCCATAAATGTACTTATTGCCGGAGTTCTGCAAGAGGCTCCTTGGCTAAAAGATTCCTCTTGACTTTAGTGAGGGAACCAAGTATCTCAAAACCATCAGAGACAGCGTGCCTCACGGGGAGCGAAAATGGCATACGTAATCAAAATGGATGTGCACAACGGGCAGACAAGAGAAACCTTGGATAACAGCGAATGCCTAACGGTTGCCGGCGCAGAGAAGAGCATCGATGATCTGGTCAACAACCTCGGATGGAATAGGGATTCGCTCCACATCGTCGAGGATAACGACCCTATAACGGTAGCAGCCGCTGAGTGCAACGCTTAAAACGGATTCTAACCTTCACTGCGCTGATCCCCTTGCAAGCGGTGCGTTCGGGCTGTCATGCAGGCAGACTCAATAGCGAAGACCCAGCTTCATGGGAAAGTCTTCCTGGTTGTCTTCGAGACCCTGCGTGTTGCAGTGTTCCTTGACGATCCGCCGGAGAGCGACACAGAGCGCCAGATGAGATCCGGCGATGGCTGCGACGGCTATCAGGAAATGCCCAACGCCTGCTTCTATCCATGGCTCAAAGGCGGCCGGGATCCAGACAATGACGGGAAAGAATGTGAAGTACTTCAAAAGTGTCATGGCGAGGTTGTGCTGTTCTCTTTCCTGCTCTTCGCCAGAGAATGCGATTGTCTTGACGATGAGGAAGAACGTCAGCGAGAAGCAGGCAGATGCCAGCGGCGATCAGCAGCAGGCTTGCGGTGGCGGGCCAGGTGCGCAATTCCTGGGAAGCCAGAATATGGAACACAAAGCAGGCGCTGAAGGTGGCGAGAACGTGAGCGCTATCTGAACCCCATGCCTTATGCGGTTGGCGAGGCGGGGTTTTGCAGGGATTGAAGCCGAGTGGCGTGATGGCTTTTCCACTGGTCGGGAAGCCACCGGGGCAGTTGGCTGGCGGGCAGCGTTGGCAGGTTGATCAGCAACTGCGTGAGATAGAGTTGTGGATCCACGTCATGTCGGCGGCAGGTGCTGGTCAGG
>Ga0181517_10004365_pt1 | contig 12925 bp, 7 predicted proteins | sample PEATcosm2014_Bin_31_FD_119748 | JGI IMG/M metagenome (GOLD analysis project Ga0181517, IMG submission 119748) | Peatland microbial communities from MTU Mesocosm Facility, Houghton, MI, USA - PEATcosm2014_Bin01_30_metaG | ecosystem: Environmental > Terrestrial > Soil > Wetlands > Peat | place... | reverse complement strand
TCCACTACAACGTTCTGGAGAGAGAAAACGACGCTGGCGTCCCTGCATCGCCGAAAATCGGCGCGAAAAATCCCGAAACGTGCTCAAAGTGCGAAGGTTGGGTTAAGTGGGGTTCTCTCGACGGCCGAACATGTTCTCCAATCGAGCATGCCTGTAACAATACCCGGGGGCTTGCTGAGATTCCATTGAGCTGCCCCGTTTTCACCCTACCGCCTGATCCATTATTATCCCCCCCATGACTACACCGCCCCCCGACAACATCGCCATCGACACCAAACCCTTCGACACTCCCATGCACGACGTCATGGACGGCGCGGCCCGTTGGGAAGTGAAAGTCCACGACCACGGCCTGGTCGCACTCTGCGACGTCATGCCGCGACTGGCCCCCGAGGGCAAGACGGCCGACTTTGCCATTGTGCAGGCGGCCCGCGTTTCCTACGGCCAGGGCACCAAGCAGGTCAACGAGGATCGCGGGCTGATCCGCTATCTCGCCCGCCACCGGCACACCACGCCGTTTGAAATGGTCGAACTCAAGTTCCACCACGTCATGCCGATCTTCGTCGCACGACAGTGGATCCGCCACCGCACCGCCAACGTCAACGAATACTCGGCCCGCTATTCGGTCGTGAAGGACCGGTTTTATCGGCCGGATATCGACTCCGTCCGCAAGCAATCCCTCGCCAATCGCCAGGGCGGCGAAGAGCCGATAGATCAACTGACGGCCGGCGAATTTCTCGAACATCTGGCCCGCGTCGAGCATCAGTACGCCGAGTACGAGAAATTCCTGGCCAAGGGCGTCTCGCGCGAATTGGCGCGGATCGGCCTGCCGGTGAGCATTTACACCGAGTGGTATTGGAAGATCGATCTGCACAATCTCTTTCATTTCCTGTCGCTGCGGATGGACGAGCACGCGCAGCAGGAAATCCGCGATTACGCCAACGCCATGTTCGCGATGGTGCGAAAGATTGTCCCCATCGCCACCGAGGCGTTTGTCGATTATGAACTGGAATCGCTGCATTTGTCGCGGCTGGAAATCGAGGCTCTCCGCGGCGACGGCACCATCAACACCACCAACAAAGGCGAGCAGGCGGAATGGCTAACAAAGAAAAAAAGATTGGGCAAATGAGCGAACAAATCCTCGGCAACGACGTCGCCGGCCACCCCCAGAACGGCACGCCGGATTTCGCCGATCTCTGGCGGATCTTCCGCCTCATGTCCGAATTCGTCGAGGGATTCGAGATGATGGCCCCGGTCGGTCCGGCCGTGTCCATTTTCGGCAGCGCCCGCTCACGGCCGGACGATCCCTCTTATGAGGCCGCCCGACGCACCGCCGAACTGCTCGGCAACGCCGGTTTCGGCATCATCACCGGCGGCGGACCCGGCATCATGGAAGCCGCCAACCTCGGCGCCACCGACGCCGGCGTCACCAGCGTCGGGCTGAACATCTCGCTGCCCCAGGAACAGCAGGCCAACCGTTACCAGACCGTCAGCGTCGACTTCCATTATTTCTACGTCCGCAAGGTGATGTTCGTAAAATACTCCAGCGCCTTCGTCTGCTTCCCCGGCGGATTCGGCACGCTCGACGAATTCTTCGAAACCATCACGCTCATCCAGACCATGAAGACCGCCGTCGCGCCGGTGGTGTTGTATTCGTCGGCCCACTGGGGCGGGCTGATTTCGTGGATGAAGGAACACGTCCGCTCGACATTCACCGACGCCCAGGATCTGGACATCTTCCGCGTCGTCGACACCCCCGAAGAAGCGGCCGAAGTTGTCATCCAGGGCGTGATCAGGCCGTGGTGGAGCCCGCCCGACAAGAAACTGGCCGCTCTGGCCGCCCGCGCCGCCGCTCGCGGCCTCACCCGCGCACCCACGGCCAACTTCGCCATCAGCACCGAAGGCACGCGCTACGGTGTGCGACCGCGTCCGTCGAAGAAGCGTGTCGCCAAGCCCGCCAAACGCCCCACCCAATAGGCCGACCTTGATTCATCCCGCCGGGGCATTTAGTCTCTAGCCGTCAAGGCTGTTGGCAGCGGCGATTTTTTTCGGGTGATCGATGAGCCATCGAACGGTCGGAGTATGCATTCTCGGCGGCGGCGTGGTCGCCAGCGGAACCATCGCCATCCTGCGCCAGCAGGCCGATCTGCTCCGCCAGCGCACCGGCGTCAGCTTCGACATCCGCCACGTCATCGTCCGCGATCCGCATAAACCCCGATCCTTCGACCTTCCCGTCGCCACCGATGCCGCCGCCGCCATCGCCGATCCGCGCACCGATATCGTCGTCGAACTCATCGGCGGCTTGGATGTCGCCGATCGCTGCATTCAACAGGCCCTCTCACTGGGCAAGCCGGTCGTCACCGCCAACAAGAGCCTCCTGGCCGCGCGCGGGCCGCAACTCTTCGCACTCGCCCGACAGCACAACACCTGCCTCGCCTTTGAAGCCAGTTGCGCCGGCGGAATCCCCATCATCGCCGCCCTCTCGCACGGCCTGGTCGCGAATCGCATCGACGCTCTCACCGGCATCGTCAACGGAACCTGCAATTTCATCCTCACCCAAATGTCCCGCAACGGCTGGAGCTATTCCCACGCCCTGGCCGAGGCCCAGAAGGCCGGCCTGGCCGAGGCCGATCCCGCTCTGGACGTTTCCGGCCGTGATGCCGCACAAAAACTGGCGCTGCTGGCCAGCCTGGCCTTCAACGTTCGCGTCCGCGAGGAAGACATCCACATCGAAGGCATCGACCGCCTTGACGAAGCGGATATCCGTTTCGCCGGCGAGATGAATTACGTCATCAAGCTCCTGGCGATCGCCCGCCGTCACGCCGATACCATCAGCCTGCGCGTGCATCCATCCCTGGTCCATCGCGATAACGTGCTGGCCGAGGTCTCCGGCAGCTTCAACGCCGTCAGCGTCTGGGGCCACGCGCTGGGTCACGCGCTGTTTTACGGCCGGGGCGCCGGCCAGTCCCCCACCGCCAGCGCCGTCGTCGCCGATCTGGTCAGCGTGGCCCTGGGCCTCACCAAACTGGCGTTTACGCAATTGAACATCTATCCTGACCAGATCGCGCCGGCCAAAATTCTTCCGTTTGACCAGCTTTCCAGCCGGTATTATTTCCGACTCGCCGCCCGCGACGAGCCGGGCGTCATGGCCCAGATCACGCGAATCCTCGGCGAACATCGCATCAGCCTGGCCGCCATCTCGCAGCACGAATCGGGCGACGCCCGCGCCGTGCCGGTGGTCATCACCACGCACCTTGCCCGCGAGGGCGCCGTGGCGGCGGCCCTGGCGGAGATCGACCGCCTCCCGTCCATCATGCCCCCGACCGTCTGCCTCCGCATCGTCGATTCGCCAAAGGAATTCGCCGCCGCCGACGGCCTGTGACTTCACCCCTACATCATGAAATACGCCATCATCATCCCCGACGGTGCCGCCGATGAACCCCTCCCGCAACTGGCCGGCAAGACGCCCCTGGAAGCCGCCAACATCCCCAACATGGATCGCATCGCCACCACCGGCCGCCAGGGAACCGCGCAAACCGTCCCCGACGGTTTCGAGAGCGGCAGCGATGTCGCCATCATGTGCCTGCTCGGCTACGACCCCGCGAAATTCCACACAGGCCGTGCCCCCCTCGAAGCCGCCGCACAACGAATCCCACTCGCTCCCACCGATTGGGTCTTCCGCTGTAATCTGGTCACGACGTCCGACGGTCTGATGAAGGACCACTCGGCCGGTGGCATCGGCGATGCCGAGGCGCAAAAGCTCATCCGCGATCTGGAGAAATCGCTTCATCTGGCCGGGTGGGAGTTTTATACGGGCGTGAGCTATCGCAATCTCCTGGTCTATCGCGGCGGTGAGACGTTCGACCTTGCCACCATCCCGCCCCACGAAATCCCCGAGCAGCCCATCGCCAAACACCTCCCGCGCGGCAAGGGCAGCCAGATCCTCCGCGATATCATGGAATCCTCCCAGCGACTCTTCGCCGAACACGAAATCAACCAGGTCCGCCGCGAAACCGGCCACAACCCCGCCACCCAGGTCTGGCTCTGGGGACAGGGTCACGCCCCGGCCATGCCCAAATTCCGCGACCGCTTCCAAGTCAACTCCGGCTGCATGATCACCGGCGTCGATCTGCTCCGCGGCTTGGCCGTGTTGCTCGGCTGGGACGTCCGCGAAGTCGCCGGCATGACCAGTTTCCACGATACCAACTACGCCGAACAGGGCCGGGTCACAGCCGAAATGCTCGACAAGTACGATCTGGTCTTCTCCCACATCGAGGCCCCCGATGAAGCCTCCCACCAGGCCGATTTCCGCACCAAGGTCCAGTCCATCGAGCACATCGACAAATACATCGTCGGCCCGGTCCTGGAGAAGCTGAAAACCTTCGACGAGTGGCGCATCCTGGTCATGCCCGACCACCCCACCAATATCGCCACCCGCCGCCACGGCCGCTCGCCCACCCCCTTCGCCATGGCCGGCACCCGCGTCAGCGGCATCGTCCAACTCCCCTACAACGAGCGCAACGCCGCTTCAACTGGCCTTGCCATCACCCACGGCCACGAACTGATGGACTATTTCCTGCACGCAGGAGCGTAGCGCGCGGGGGGGGGCGTGTCCGTTGCGGGAGAGCCGTGCCGCGGGGGACATTGCCCGCCGGGCTGAAGATGACAAGGTGACTTGGTGACACGGTGACAAGGTGAAGGAAGCACCGCCCCTCGTCTTGTCACCTTGTCACCTTGTCACCCTGTCACCCTGTCACCCTGTCACCCTGTCACCTTGTCACCCTGTCACCCTGTCATCCGCCGGCCAGAAAAGAAATCTCGGAATTTCGCGCGCGCAACGCCCGCCAAAAGCGTCTATATAGATGAACGGGAGCGTGCGTTTGATCGAAACGGATCAGGTGCTGGTCGAACTCAGCCGCCAAGGCGACCGCCGGGCGTTTGATGAGATCGTTCGACGCACCGGCAAGTGGATTTACGCGCGGCTGTATCTGGAAACCGGCAATCCCGAACTGGCCGAGGATTTGACGCAGGATACCTACCTGCTGGCGTGGCGGTGTATCGGGAAGCTGTCGCAAGGGGCGTCGATACGCGGGTGGCTGGCATCCGTGGCCAATCGCGTGGCCGTCGATGCCGCACGCCGTCGGCGGCGCGTTAAACGCGGCGGGTTCCTTCGCATTGTCCCTTTGGGCAATGCCGATTCGGAAAGTGCCGCCGCTCGTGACAAGGGGTTGTCACCCTCGGAACTGGCCGAACGCCAGGAGCAGGCCGCACGGCTCTTGCAGGCCATGCGTCAGCTCCCCGAGGAATATCGCCAGGTGCTGGCCCTGCGTTATCTGGCCGGCGCCGACTACAACACCATCGCCCGCCAGCTTGCGGTGAGCAATGGTTCATTACGTGGGCTACTTGCACGAGGGCTCGACACGCTGCGGCAATACATCGACCCCGAATCCTGCGGGATCGAGACCGCAAATCAAGAGGTGGACAACAATGACAGAAATCAATGAACACGTCTGGTTCGAGGAACGCATGGCCGCACAACTGGCCGGGGGGCTGGCCGGTGACGAGGCCGAGCGGTTTGGCACACATGCGGCCGGGTGCGCGCGGTGCTCGGGGGTGATGGATCAACTCCGCCGTTTCGACGCCGCCCTGGTGAGGTCGTTCGATCCGCACCGGGCCGACGGCATCGAGGAGCGCATCATCGGCCGCCTGAGCCGCATCCCGGCCCGCAAGCGGCTGTTGCGCCTGCCGCACATGCCGCAAATGAAGGTCCATCCCATGGTCCGCCGCGCCGGTTCGGCCGTCGCCGCCGCCATCATCATGGGCGCCATCGGCTACGTCGCCGAACCCGCCCTCACAGGCGGCCAGGTCCGCCTGCCCCAATCCCTCGCGTGGCTCGGTACGGCCGGCAACAAGTTGGCGATGGTCAAGTCCGCTGCCAACATGCACTCGATCGGCATGGCGATGGCCGGCTATGCGAAGGATCAAACTGACGCATGGCCGGCGTATACGGGCTTCGAGGGGTACCCAATCGCGGTCAACTCATCAGCCAGTCAGGCCACAAAGTCCGGCCAAATCGAGAAGCTGACCCAAGCCGCCAACAATTATATCGAAGACGGCAAATACGAGGATGGGCTGGGTGTCATCGATCAGATTCTCGACCTCGACCCCCACAACGAATACGCCAAGAACCTGCATCTGCTGGTGCAGGACAAGGCCGTTCTCAACCACCAGAAAACGTACCACGACGAGCAGCTTCAGAATTTCTCGACTTTGGACATGGATGCGGAGCAGAAGAAAGTCCCGTACGCTAATATCCAGGCCGCCCATGGCTTCGACACGACCCCAGGCACGATCGCCGGCCAGAGCCTGAACGCAAAAGTGCCCGTGCGCTACGGCGGTGATCCCAGTCAGATTGCCGGCACCGATCAACTCATCACGCAGATCGTTCCGCTCAAGAACGTCGCATCCGGCAAGGTCATGTCCGAACTCAAGCCGATGCTGCCGCCATCGGCCGTTGTGACGGCCCAGAATGGCGCCAATGTGCTGATATTGACCGACACGTCCTCCAGCGTGAAGCGCGACGCCGAACTCGTCGAGGGTCTGGATAGGCCAACCGCCTTCCCCAACGGCGCCGGACTCGACCCGGTGCAGAACGACCTGTCCTACAGCTATGCGTCCCACGTCGGCGGCGAGACACCCGCCTCGGCCGGATTCAAGGCGGATGGCACCATCGACCCGACCTTCGCGTTGGCGGCCCCCGCCGCCGATCAAGGCGGCCAAGGCCAACCCGGCCGGGGCGGCCGGGGCGGCGGAGGTGGCGGCCGCGGCAGCACAAGCAGCCTTGGCGGCACAAGCAGTCTCGGCTCGTCGGCGGGGACTGCGGCCAACCCGCTGTATTGGAACAACAACTTCGCACTCGCCGGCAACAACGGTGCTACGCTTGACACAAATGGCAACAACGTGACCCTCAACGTCGGCAGTCTCGACTTTGGCGGCATTAACAAGGTCGGCGTTGGCACTCTCTCGCTCGGCGGCAACAACACCTACACCGGCCAAACTACGGTCGGCGCGGGCTCGCTCGTCGGCGGAGGCAAGCTCGACAGCACCAGCGCCGATATGTACCGCAACCGTTCCGTCGCGGTCACCGGCGCAAACAGCGGCTTCACACAGGCCACGGAAACGCCCGCCCCGGACACCATCGGCGGCGCGGCCTCCAATCCGCCAGCCTCAGACAACGGCCTCACGACCCCCGTGTTCAATCGTCGCGACGTTGGCGGGAGCGGCCTCATCGTCGCCGGAGGCGTGCTGAGTTGGCCCTCGCCGGCCGCCCCCTCCGCCCCAACCTATTTCCGGCCGGCGACGGATGCGCGGAACAGCGAGGCCGGGCGGCCGTCGATGTATGCCAGCGCACTGCCCGATGTTGCCAAACAGGCCGAGAAGGAAAGCGTGACGAGCGATGACCTCTTGTCGCAAATGAAACTCCGCCGCAGCGAGGAAACCGTACCAGGCCCCGATGCGGTCGAGGGCGACAAGAAGGGTATCCCGACGGATGACTCGCTCAAGAAGACGGCCGACGGCGGCAAAGCGGCCGGCGAATCGCTGACACTATCAGGAAAAGAAAACGCCGGAGCCGGCTACGCCGGCGTCGTGGCCAAGGCGCCCGTGGCCGACAAAGCAGCCGCCGAGGGCGGGAAGGATGCGGCCGGCAAGACGGCAACCGCCGCCGCGCAGTTCGACTCGCATCTTTCTCCTCCGGACGCCGCCGACGAGGGCGGGGCCTCCGCAGCCAAGTTTCACGACTCCGGGTTGGAGGCGAAGCCATCGGATTCAACGCCCGGGACAACGGGCGGAATTACTTTTGCAAATACCAACTCCTACAGCCTCGCCGGCAGCGCCAGGAATCTGACGATGGATACCGGCAGCCCGGCCGGCACTGCGTCGCTCACCTCCGAGCAGCCGGCACACTCGATCATGACCCCGCCGCCGCCCGCACAAACCGCACCCGCCGGCGATTTCGGCATGGACTTCAGCGCGCTGAACCTCCGCGCCCCCTCCGCCACCACCCCCCCGCCGGCCAATCCCAATGCACCAAACGGCGGCAAACCCACCACCGGCGGCGGCGCGCCAGTGCAGCCGGCGGCACAACCGCCCGCTCCGGCACAGCGGCCCGCACAGCAGCAGGCGGCCGGGCCGATCATCATTCGCAACGGCAGCATGGAATTCGAGGTGCCCAACTTCGAAGTGGCCGTCATCATGATCCAATCCGTCATCACCAATGAAGGCGGATATATCGCGACCAACGATTCGCAGAAGCTGGCCAATGGCAAGATGCAGGGTTCGGTGACGCTGCGCGTGCCGCCGCAGAATCTGGACGATCTGGTCATCAAGCTCCGGCCGCTGGGCGATATCAAGGGGCAGAAGATCGCCGCCCAGGACATCACCAAGGATTACACTGATCTGCAAAGCGAACTGCGCGCCGCCGAGGCCATGCAGGACCGCCTCATCGACGATATCAAAAACGGCAAGGGTGAGATGAAGGATCTGGTTGCGGCCGAGCAGCAACTGGGCCAGTGGCGCGAGAAGATCGAGCAGATCACCGGCGAGATCTTGTATTACAACAATCTGGTGGGGATGGCGACGCTGACGGTGACGATGACCGAGAAGGACATCGCCGCGGCCGTGTCCAGCGCCCAGACTCAGACCATCGACGCGGGGATCGAGGCGGATGATGTGTCGGCCACGCGCGATGCGGTGCTGAAGCTGATTGACGATGCCAAGGGCCAGGTGATCTCATCCGACATGAAGCAGCTTGACGCCGGGCAATTTGCGGCCACGGTGGTGGCGCAGGTTCCGCCGGATGCGGCCGGGGCGATGATCGACCAGATCAGGGCCTTTAAGAACAGCAAGGTGGCCCGGCTGGAGGTGACGCGGCAGACGACGACCAGCGGCCCGACCGGCGAGCCGATCAAGTCGCCGACCATCGAGAACGGCAACGGCATCGCCAGCCCCGACAAGGTCGAGCGCAAGGCGGCGGTGTTCAATCTGTCCATCTACAACCTGGCCAATGTGGCCCCGCGCGTGACCAACGTGATGAGCCTGGTCTGCACGGACGATGTCGAGACGGTGTATCACTCGATCCTCGACGGCGCGACCAAGGCCGGCGGGCGCGTCGTGGGTTCCAGCCTCAATCGCCCCAAGCCGGAGCAGGTGTCGGCGTCGATCAGCATCGAGGTACCGTCGGCCGGGGCCGATGCCATGCTGGCCAACATCCGCGGCATGGGTCAGGTGATGCATCTGACGGAGACGGAGAACCCGGACACGGCCAACGTGACGACGGCCAAGCAGGGATTCAACATCCAGGTTGCAAGCTGGTCGTCGGTGCAGCCGCGCGAGATTCGCACGCGTTCGATCGCGGCGACGCCGACGGTGCATGACAGTTACGCCGCGGTTCTGGCCGCCGCCCAGACGGCCGGGGCGAGAGTCCTGGCCGCCAGCGAACAGGGCCAGACGGGATCGGCTGGGGCATCGCTCGATCTGGAAGTGACCAGCGCCAAGGCGGATGCGATCGAGAGCGCGATCGCTGGGGCGGGGATCGTGACCTCCAGCCAGGAGGCCCGCAACACCGACACCGAGAACTCGCTGGATGGCAAGGTGGAAGTGAAGGTCACGTTCGTGGACATGGCCGCTCTGGCCCCGCGACAAACCATGCAGCGGATGATCGCCGCCGACGCCGTGCCGGCCGCGTATAACGCGATATTGTCCGCCGCCCAGACGGCCGGGGCGCGGGTGTTTGTTTCGCAGTTGAACGATTTGCAGGCGCCGCTGCAGCGGGCCGATTTGAAATTCCAGGTGTTGCGGAGCAAAGAGGCGGCCGTCGATGCCGCCATCGACAAGGCCGGCCAATCCGTGACCAGTCAGGTGGTTCGCGCCGACGAGCAGGCGAACACGGTGGATGCCAAGGTCGAAATCGATCTGGTCGTCGTCGATGCCCAGGCCTTGCCGCCGCGGCAGACGACGACGATCGACATGATCGCCAGCGACCCGGCCCAATCCGCACACAACCTGCGCGACGCCGCCCTGGCGGCCGGTGGGCGAATCGTCGCCGATGACCCCGCTCGAACCACCGATGGCATCGCCATTGAGCATCTTGTGGTGGATTTCCCGGCCGGCAAGCTCGCAATGATCGGCCCCGTGCTGGACAGTGCCGGGAGCGTGAAATCCGAACAGGTGAGCACCGACCCCAACGCCCCGCAAGGCCCAGTCCAGCGCTCCCGCGTCGACGCCACCATCCACAGCCAGGAGCGACTTGTCGCCCCCGAAGCCGAATTCTGGCCGACATTCAAGAACGGCCTGGCCACCAGCCTGGTGGGCTTGGGCTGGAGCGTGCGGATCATCATCATCGGCCTGCTGCTGGTGGGCCCGTGGGCACTGGTGGCGTGGGGCGGCATCAAGGGCCTCGCCCGCCTCCGCCGCAAGAAAACCCCGACAGCGCCGTGATACAGGCGGCGCGGATAAGCGATCGGCAGCAGGTTGCCGCTCTCTTCCCCTCTCCCTGAACTCTGGGAGAGGGGGAAAAAGAGCGAGCCGTCCGCTCTGTGGCTCGCCTCCGCTTTTCGCGTACAATCCAACGCGCGAGGAACTTGGTCGTCATGACTTTTCACATTCACCGCGAGACACTCTTATGATCCGCCATCCGCTGCCTGGATTGATCGCCGTTGCGGTTCTTGCATTGATCTTCCCCTTGCGCCTGGGGGCACAAGCCCCGCCCGTTCCCGACGGCAAGCCGCATAAGTTTGAAACCCGTAACAAACAATTCCTGATCGACGGCCAGCCGATTCAGCTTATCAGCGGCGAGATGCATTTCAGCCGGACGCTGTCGGAGGATTTTGAGCTGCGCGTCAAACAGGCCAAGGCCATGGGGCTGAACACGCTCAGCTTCTATCTCTTCTGGAACCAGGTCGAGCCCGAACATGGCAAGTTTGATTTCACCGGCACCAACGATGTGCGGAAGATGCTCAAGCTCTGTCAGGACAACGGGCTCTGGTGCATACTCCGTCCGGGGCCCTACTGCTGTGCCGAAGTTGAATACGGCGGCATCCCCTATTGGACGCTGAAGAACCCCGAGGTGAAAATCCGCAGCAACGATCCGACTTACGTTCAGTGGTCGCGGGATTATATCAATCGCGTATATAAGGAAGTGTCCGATTTCCAGGTGACAAAGGGCGGGCCGCTGCTCATGGTGCAGATCGAAAACGAATACGCCATCGTCGCCAATGATCTGACGCCAAAGGGTAATTACGACTACATGCACACGCTGCACCAGGTCTTCACCGAGGCCGGGTTCGATGTGCCGCTGTTCGTCTGCGATCCCGGCTCGCTCTCACGGCCGGGGACCGACCCCTACCCCGGCCTGCTGCGCGGCCGCAACGGCCTGCATACCGAGACCGACTATCAACAGGCGGTGGCCGTCGCCGGCGATTTCCCCATCATCGCGCCGGAAGTCTATACCGCATGGTTCACCGGCTGGGGCCAGCCTATCGCGACAAAGAACGCCTCCCTGGATTCGATCGTTGGCTGGACCAACTTCCTGCTCGATCATAAGTGCTCGTTCAACTACTATCTGTTCTTCGGCGGAACCAACTATGGTTTCTCCAACGGCTGCAATTACTCGCTGCCGGTTATTACCAGTTATGATTACAACGCCCCCATCGACGAGGCCGGGCGGGTTACAACGAAATACCGCACGCTGCGCGATCTGCTGACCAAGCGGTTGAACATTACGCCGCCGGCGATTCCTGATGATCCGCCGGTGGCTGATCTGCCCGCGATCAGCTTCACCGAAAGCCAACCGCTGGTGAATTGGCTTCCCACAAACCCCACTCTGAAATCCGCAAAGCCCGTCTCGATGGAAAGCCTCAACCAGGCCTACGGATTCGTCGATTATCGCAAGAAATTCCCGGGCGGCCTGACCGGCAAGCTCGAACTCCGCCAGGCCATGGACTATGCCATCACCATGATCAACGGCAAGACCGTCGGCAAATCCTTCATCGGCTACGGCCCGGCCAGCAATTCCATCGACATCAACCAATCCGGCCCGGTCACGCTGGATATTCTGGTCTACAACCTCGGCCGCATCAGCGTTGTCACCGATTCCGGCACGCAGAATCTCGCCCGCAAGGGTCTGATCGGCGGCGCGTTCATCGACGGCAAGGAATTGGCCGACTGGGATATCTATTCCCTGCCGATGACCAGCGTTCAGGAGATATCTCGAACCAACTTGATTGTCAGCGGCGTTACGCCCCAAACCGGCCCGACGTTCTATCGCGCCACATTCAACATCACGAAACCCGCCGGCACTTTCCTGGACATGACCAAATGGGGCTTCGGCGTGGTCTGGGTAAACGGCCACAACCTCGGCCGCTACTGGGACCGCGGGGGAGCGCGTTCGCTGTTTGTGCCGTCGCATTTCCTCAAGAGCGGGGCCAACGACCTCGTGATCCTGGAACTGCACGATGCCCCAGCCAAATTAGAAGTCTCCGGCGGCACCGGCATCGTCGAAACCTCTCCGGTACCGTTCGCTCTGAAACTCGATCAGGCCAATCCGTCGTGACCGGCGACGCCCCGAATTTGATCCCCGCGGCCGCGCAGGTAGGATAGCCATCAGCGGGATCAATCCCGTCGCCGCACCCGTAGCTCAATTGGATAGAGCATCGGTCTTCGGAACCGGTTGTTGCAGGTTCAAGTCCTGCCGGGTGCAATTGCTTGTAAAATATAGGGTTATGGAAGGCGGGAATTGTTCGTTTGCTGGAGCATCGGTCTTTGCACCGTAAGCGTTCCGCCGACCCCATCTCCGCGCCGCTGAATTGATCCTGCAACATGGGCACATCAGGAGGTGCTCATGGAAGCCGTGGTCAATGGCAAGGCGGAG
>Ga0181517_10004364_pt1 | contig 12929 bp, 12 predicted proteins | sample PEATcosm2014_Bin_31_FD_119748 | JGI IMG/M metagenome (GOLD analysis project Ga0181517, IMG submission 119748) | Peatland microbial communities from MTU Mesocosm Facility, Houghton, MI, USA - PEATcosm2014_Bin01_30_metaG | ecosystem: Environmental > Terrestrial > Soil > Wetlands > Peat | place... | reverse complement strand
CTCACCTTTGCTCGCGATTCCGTTCTGGACGGATGAAAGCGACGACCTTCGCCGGTAAGGAGCGGTATGTTCTCTCGGCGCCGCTCCTTGCGGCCGAGACAGCCTTTGGTTGGCCTACGTGCCCCCCGGTGGGTCCTCGAGACGCCCGTCGAGGTGATGCGCTGGTACCAGATCCAGGCGGGCTATTTCTCGTCGCGCTTCCGCGAACGCAAGGACGTCATCGTGGTCGACGACGGGTTCGACGTGAGTCAGAAGCTGTCGACCTTGTGGGGTCAGTACCGCGCGAGGCTGCACGAGCTGTATGTCCGGTTCTTCGTGCGAGTGGGCGGCGGCGCCCGCGTCCGGCTGGCCGCGAACACGAGCGCCGTCCGCTACTCGATCCACTCGATCGAGCGGCCGACGCTCGAGGAGGCGGTCGCGTTCATCCTGCAGGCCCGAAAGGAGGCCGTAGAGGAGAAGTCCGGCATCGAGTCGCGCGGCCGGATGTCGACGGCCTTGCGCCTGTCGACGACGAGTCCGAAGGCCAAGGAGAGCTGACCTTCGGCGGCCCGGCGTTCCGACGACGACCCATGGTCGTGCGGGCTTACCCCCGCTTGCGGCCAGGACGCCGGCGGGCGTAAATTCGGTGGAGTGTCGGGGGTGCGTCCCGTGTCCCCTGGCTCGACGGGAGGCACGTGAACGACGAACGACTCTTCAGCCGAAGGACGGGCCGCGGCTCGCCCGTGGTCTTCCTCGGCGGCTGCCCCACGCCGTGGAGCGTGCTGCAGCCCGTGGCGGCCGGCATCGCCGACAGCCACGAGACCATCGAGGTCGCGCTCCCCGGATACGGCGAGAGCCCTCCCCTGCCCGGCCACTACTCCGTCGAAGCCGCCCACGCGGCCGTCGAGGCGACGCTCCTCGCGCAAGGTGTACGTCGCTGCGCCATCGTGGGCTTCTCGGCCGGCGCCTACCGCGCGCTCGCGCTCGCCATCCGAGGCGTGCTCGACGTGACTCATGTCTTTTCGCTCGCGGGACTTTCCGGGCTCGACACCGAGGAAGCCACAGGATTCCGCGGCTTCGCCGCCGCGCTGCGCGCCGGGCAGGACCTCCGACCCCTGGCCGCACCCCGATTCTTCTCCGCGGCCTTCGCGTCGGCTCACCCCGAGGCCGTGCGCGCCGCGGAGGGATGGCAAGACGCCGCGCCTGCCGAGGTCATCGCCTCCGAGCTCGACGCCTTCGCCGAGGCTCGGGACCTCACCCCTTCGCTGTCCGCGCTGCGCTGCCCGGTGGTGGCGCGGGTGGGGTCGGTCGACGTCGCGACGCCGCCGGCCAAGAGCGAGGCCATCGCCAAGGCATGCCGGTCGGCCAAGGTCGAGATCGTGAAGGGGGCTGGCCACGCCCTTGTCTACGAGGACATCGAGGGGACGATCCTGTCCTTGCGCCGGCTGCTCGCCGCCGGGAGCTAGCGCCGCCCATCGTAAGTTCCGCCGTGGTTCGTGGGGGGGCGGCTTTGGGGGTGAATGGCTCGCGAAGCGAGCCAGAGGGGCGAGAGCCCCTATCGACGGGGCTAGTGCCGCCGGGCAAAGCCATGCGCGGAGCGCGCCAGAAGTCTGGCAAGACTTCTGGCGGGCGGCACTAGCGAGGCAGGGTGGCGCGATCGCCAAGAGCGCCCGCATGCTCCTCGATGCGGCCCGCATCGCCATCCCTGGCCCGGGCTTCGTAGCCGCCCGCTGCGCCGCCTCGCCTCAGACCCGCGAGAACGTCTGAGGCGGCACTCTCGGATCGAGCGAGAACGGAATCGCGATCCGCTCGATCCTGTCGCGCTCGATGTTCACGGCGACGGGCAGCGGCATCTGGAAGCCGGACACGGTCGGCACGAAGCTCGCCGATTCGGCGCTGGCGAAGGCCAGCGGCCAGGCGTGACCCGCGTACTCCAGAACCGCCCCTGATCCGCCCTCGCGCAGCTCGATCGTGCCGTACGCCGCATCCTCGAACCGACCCTCGGCGCGCGGGCGCGCGACGCGGACGGACTCCGGCGGAGCGGCGGGCGGCGGTGCGGGCGGCGGCGAAGCGAGCCGCGGCGCCTCTTCGCCCAGGGCGCACGCGATGAGGCGCTCGGCGATCCGGCCGGGGACTCGGCTGCAATGGACGTTGGAGAGCACCACGGCTCCTATCTCGAGCTCCGGCACGAGGACGACGGCGGTCGAGAAGCCGTCGATGAAGCCAGGATGAAAGAGCGCCGTCTTGCCGCGCGTGGAGCCCAGGAACCACCCGAGCCCGTAGGCCAGCCGGCTCGCGAGCCACTCGAAGCCCAGAAGCAGCAGCGGGTTGGGCACGTCCGTCGACGCGTGCTCGACGCGCTGGCGGGACAGCGAGTCCGCCGAGAGCAGTCGCGGGCCCGCGCCGAGCTGAAAGGCCAGCCAGCGGGCCATGTCCTCGACGTCCGCGCGCAGGGCGCCCGCCGCGGCGATCGCGCGCAGGTCCACGCGCGGGACAGGCTTGTCGCCCACATACGGCAGCGCGCAGTCCGGCTCGTCCGCTTGCGGGGGCTCCAGCCGCGCACGCGACATCCCCAGCGGGTCGAGGACTCGCGTCTGCACGAGGCGTCCCCATGACGTCCCGACGAGCCGGTCGAGCTCACGGCCCAGCGCGCCGACCATGAGGTTGTTGTAGATGAAGGTCCTGCGGTAGGCCCCCGGCACCAGCGGCAGGTGACGCAGCCTCGCGGTCAGGTCCTTGGGTGCGGCGAGGTACCAGAGCAAGTCGTGCGCCGGTAGTCCGCTCCGGTGCGAGAGGATGTCCAGCGCCGAGAGCTCTGCCGAAGCGGCGGGATCGGAGAGTGAAATCGCCGTCCTCTTCGCGAGGGGCGCATCGAGGTCGAGCGCCCCCTCCTGCGACGCGACGAGCAGCGCCGTGGCCGTGAACGCCTTGGTGTTCGACGCCATGTCGAACCGCGTGCGGAGCGTGACCGGAAGTTGGGCCTCGCGATCGCGAAGCCCGAAGGCGCCCTGATAGAGCACGTCCCCCTTCCGCACCACGGCGCAGGCGACGCCGGCACCAGTCGGGATCTCGCCTTCGGACTCGCGCTCGGCAAGGAAGGTCCGAAGCTGATGCTCGAGATCGCTCATGGGAAGTTCTCCTTCGAAACGCAGCGCCCGGAGGGCGGCTGCGCGAGGCTACCCCTTTTCTTGCACGGTGAGCTGCACCTTCAGCGCCACCCGATCGGCGACCTGCTTCACACGGACCTTGCGCGCGGCCCGAACGTACGTCCGCAACGGTCCGTCCGCAGCGGTGCCTCTCGCCAGCGTGATCCGGGCCACGTCGCTCTCGCAGAGGTAGTCCGCGGAGCACGGGTTGAGCAGGTTCCCGAGGGAGTAGTAGATGGGCACGACGCGCTCGGGATCGCGCCGGGTCCGGTAGCACTCCATCGGCTGTACGACGTGCGGGTGATGACCGATGATCGTGTCGACGCCCAGCTCGGCCAGGTGGTGCGCGAGATCGATCTGCTCCGGACGGGGGTAGAACTCGTGCTCGAAGCCCCAGTGGAGCTGGGCGACGACGAAGTCGACTGCCTCCCTGCGACAGTGCTCGAGCTGGCGGACCATCCGGGAGAGATCGACCCCCGCCACGCCGTCGTTGAGCGGCGCCCGGTTTACCAGCCACGGCCGGTCCGGCGGCGGGTTGCGCCCGTTGAGGCCAAAGGTAAAAGAGAGGATCCCGAGCTTGAAGCCCTTCTGGTCGACGACAGCGGCGAGGTTCGAGTCGCGCTCCGAGTCGTTGATCCCGTGAAACGCGATCCCCGCCGCCCTGAGCTTGTTCATCGTCGACTCTGCGCCCTTCGGGCCGAAGTCGAGGCTGTGATTGCACGCCGCGCTGAGGAAGCTGAACGCTCTCTGGCGCGACCCTTTCACGACATCGAACGTCGCGGAGTCGTAGGAGACGGGCGCACCGGAGCGAGCGCTGAGCACCAGCCGGTGGTAGGGCTGCTCCGACAGGACGCACTCGAGGTTGCCCATCGACACGTCGGCGCCGAAGAGGAGGTCGTCGACTTCCTCGTAGAGGTGCGAGCGCGATCCCTTGAGGTAGCTGTGCGGGAGGAGGTCGCCCGCGGCCGAGAGCGTCAGCTCGTCCTTCGGGACGAAACCGGCAGGCAGGGACCACGCGTGCCGCGACTGGCCCTCGAAGAACGCCTCAAGACCCGAGCCGCGGGTCGCCCGGCGAATCGGTCGCTCGGCCTTGTGGACCCAGTAGACCTTGTCGAGAAACCGCATGGTTGCCAGGTCCCCGCTCGCTCGCATCGGGGTCTGCCACTGACCGAGGAGGCGAGCGGCCGCGATCACGGTGTTGTAGGTGATCCGATCGACCGGGCCGAGCTTGACGGTCTCCCTGAAGCTCTCCGGAATGTCGTGCGTGGGGCGCATGGCGCAGATCCTCCAGAGTGGCCAACCTACAAGATGACGTCGGTCGAGTCCCGAGGCCGTGTCACGCCGGGGCGATCGAGAAACGTCGCACCTGCGCTCCGCGGTGACGTGCCGTGTCGCATGATGATACGCTCGGGAGCGTGGCCGAGATCGTAGGGGAGGGGGAGCACGCGCTCGTCGCGGAGAACGTCGAGGGGACGACGGCCTCGCTGCGCTGGCGGCTCGCCTCCGGAGAGTAGCGAGGCGCCGTGGCACGTCTGCCCGAGCAGATCCTGTGCCGCGTCCGCGAGGTAGAGGCCGAGCTACGCACGCTCGTCGACGGCGGGCCGTCGGCAATCGAGATGGTGCCGCACGCCATGCTCGCGCTGGTCTGCGCCGACAAGGCGGTAAGCTGCGAGTTCTGCCAGCGTGGCGTCGGTGTCGGTGTGCATGGCGGCTCCGAGGCTGGCCGCCATCGGAATGTCCTCGGCACCTACGACGCGTGCCTGGCCGGTGTTCCCGTCCCGTGGGGAACTTACAACGCGACGCGACCCGCACCGGTACAGCGCAACCGCACGGTCAATCTCGCCACCATCCTGCGCTTTGCGGGCGTCCGGACACCTGAGGACATTCCGATCTGGCGCTTCTATTCGCTCGTCGGGCTCGACGAGGCGGACCAGCTCCGCGTCCTCGTCTGCGACGGCCCAGCGTTGCTCGCCCTAGTAACCGTCTTCCGCAAGGACCGGTTCACCGACCTGGAGCGCCGCACCATGCAGCGCATCGTCCCGGCTCTGCACTGGCGGCTGCGCACCGAACGCACCCTCGCGACCGCGAGCTGCACGCGCATGCTCCTCGATGCCGCCTTCGCCGCCATCCCTGGCCCGGCCTTCGTGACCGACGCGCCTGGTCACGTGCTCGAAACCAACGCATCTGGCAAGCTCTGGCTGGAGACGGAAGGACGCGCCGGGCGCGCGCTCGTGGGCGACGCGACGAGGCGCGGGAGCCATCCTCGGTTCGACGTCACGCCGGTGGTCGCGTCGGGGGCGCCTCGGCGGAGCTTGCTCGTGCTGCGCGGCGGAGGGGATGCGTCCGCGCGGATTCGAACGGCCCAGGCTGCCACACGCTGGTCGCTGACCCAGCGACAGCGCGAGGTGCTGGAGCTCGTGGTCGAGGGGCTGCCGACCCGCACGGTGGCGGCAGTGCTGGCGGTGTCGGAGCGCTGCGTGGAAGCGCATCTGACGGCGATCTTCGAGAGGGCGCAGGTCGACAGCCGGGCGGAGCTTGCCGTGGCCGTCTGGCGGGGGTGAGGGGTTCGGGTTTCCGCAATAGACGTCAGAATTCTTCGGCTGGACACTCGGCACTCTAGCCAATGCGTGACGACGATCCAGCATCGAGCTCTCGCGTGCAGGCAGTACATCGCCAGGATCTTCGGCTTCGTGCCGGCAGTGTGGGTGGGGCTCGACTACGGGCACGAACCGGCGGGGATGGCCCCGGTGCCGTCGACCGGGATCAGGATCTTCAGTCCGGAAGCGTGAGGCGGGAGCGGAGCTGGGACGTGGCCAGCAAACATGACGAGGAGGCGTTCAATGAGTTCGCGGAGCTTGATCGGAGTCGTCACCCTGTGCCTGGCGGCTGGAGCGTGGGCGTGCGGCTGCAAGTCGAACAACATCGTCGACACGACGAACAACACGACAGAGAACACTTATGTGACCCAGCTAGTGGGGGCCAGCGGAGGCTTCGTCACGGGGCCGGGGGGCTCCACGGTGAACATTCCCGCGAACGCACTGACCGAGTCGGTTTCGATCCAGGTCGGTCGACTCGTACCCTCCGACTACCCGGTTGGGATGCCAGCGATACCGCCCGGCTGGAGCGTGAAGGGCTTCGCCTTCTCGTTCCAGCCGCATGGTCAGGCATTCGGCCTGCCCGTGACCGTCACCGTTCCGTACGCCGGTGCCACACCTTCGGAGGTGGCGCTCGTCACCGCAAGTCCCTCCGGAAAATGGAAGACCGTCCAGGACGCTGTGATCGGAGATACGTCAGCACAGGTCGATGCACCACACTTCTCGTACTACGCGGTCGTCACGGGAGCCCCGAGCTCGGTTGCTGACGCTGGACATGACTCGGGGTCAACGGACGATGCCGGCCCCCTGCTAACCATCACCGGAGACAGGAAGATCATAGTCACGAACGACGCCGCGATTGGCTATAGCGGCGGTGCCGGAGCCAGCGACGGAGGCGCATACACCTACTATCAGAACCTGCCGGCGTCGCTGAACGGCACTGTCGGCAACTACACGTTGAACAACTCCCTCGACATCCAATTCGAGTTGAGCGGCTCCACGACTTGCTACATGATCCGGAACAGCGACTGGACCGCCGTCGACGCCGGAGGCTGGGCCTCCTACGTAGCCACAGGGCCGAGCTATTTCAGCTATGAGGCCACGAGCACCGGGACAATCGACTCCAAGACGCTCGGGCCCGGGACCTACTGGCTGAGCACGTTCAGCGCAATGTACGCCTGCAAGGCGCACTAGCCAATGCGTGCCGACGACGATCCAGCATCGACCTCTCGCGTGCTCGCGAGGCGTGCGCCGGCACACCCACTCGCCCGACATGTGCTCGGCGGCGTCGCCACGGTCATCCTGCTCGGCTCGACATCCGCGCACGCTCAGGAGACCGCGGTACAGCCGCTCCCCGACGCGCCCGTCGTCCCCGCCGAGCCCTCCACCCTGCTCGGCCTGCAGGAATCGCCCTTCGTCTTCGACGTCAGCGGCGGCATCCCCAAGCTCATGACCAACGACATCCGCTTCGTCGGCAACGCGACCATCGGCTACCAGACTAGGAGCTTCGGCGTTGTGGGCGAAGGAGGGCTCGCCTACTTCGACCTCGGGTCCGGCGGCTTCAGCAGCGACAACACCCACGCGCACGGGACCTTGCAGGGCTGGTACCTCACGGGGAGCCCTGCCTCGACCATGCGCCTGGAGCTGCGGCTCAACGGCGGCATTGACTACTACGACGCGACCACCATTTCGGCGCCGGTCAGCAACACGCTGCAGCAGTTCAACGACTTCGACGCCATGGTCATCCGAGGCACCGCCAACGTCGGCTTCCGCTACCGCCTTCAGGACCGCTTCTTCCTCGCGGCGCGCGGTGGCGGGGGCGCGCAGTACTCGACCTATGACACGACCGCCGTCGGGGCGAGTGGCATCCAGTTCAACTCCCCCGACACGTTCTCCGAGCGAGGCGAGGCGCACGCCGACCTCCGCTGGCGCTTTTGGCCCGAGCGCCTCGCGCTGCGCAGTGTGGCCGAAGGGGCGGTCTTCTACCTGACCAGCGACGCGCTCGTCTTCAGCGCGCCCACGGGGGGCAAGGCGACGACGAGCGTCTCGACGTCCAATGCGTTTCAGGCGGAGCTATCGGGGCGCGTCTTCATCGACGTGGACATCGCGCGAGTCCTGGGCTTCGTCCCGGCAGTGTGGGCGGGGCTCGACTACGTGAACGAGCAGACCGGGACGGCCACGGTGCCGTCGGCCGGGATCGGGGTGTTCAGACCGGGGGTGTGAGGCGGGAGCGGTGCTGGGACGTGGGCAGTGGACATGAATAGGAGGCGTTGCATGACGACCAGACAGGGCTTGGTTGGAGTGGTCTACCTGGGCTTGGCGGCGGGTCTAATCGGAGGGTGCAAGTCGAACAACGTCGGCAATATCGGCGTCGCATGCACCGTGACGCTCGGTATGAGCCTCTGCCCGGCCGACACAGAGCCGACCGCGGTCACGGAGTGCGGGGACGCCGGCAGCTGCGTGACCGGCCAGGGGTGCGCGTTTCAATGTGCGCCCATCCCCTGCACCAGCGGAACGACTCGCTGTGCAGGGGCCACGGCCGTGCAAATCTGCGAGAATGGCGTGTGGACCCAGCACCAGGACTGTGCAACGATCAACTCGACCTGCACGCAACCGGCAAACGGGGTCGCTGGATGCGAGAACTGCCCCGTTGCGAACGAGACGCGCTGCCCCGACACCCAGTGCTACGACCTCACATCGAGCAACGCGAACTGCGGCGCCTGCGGCCACGCCTGCTCGACGAACGTCGAGAACGGAAGCTCGACCTGCACCAACAGCGAGTGCAAGCTGGTCTGTGACACCGGGTTCGACCTGTGCAGCGGGACATGCGTCGCAAGCATGCAGACGAACCTGTCGAACTGCGGGACTTGCGGCACCGTCTGCGCGGTGGCTGGCGGGTCGCAGGCATGTGTCGCGGGGGTGTGTCAGCCGACGTGCGACGCCACTCACGGCAACTGCGATGGCAATCCGGACAATGGATGCGAGACCGACACCGCCACCACGCCCGCGAGCTGCGGCGGGTGCATTGGCAAAGGGGGAACGGACTGCACGGCGCTGCCTAACGTGAACGCGACTGCCGTAACGTGCGCCGGAGGACAGTGCTCCATCCCGCCCACGGGCGGGTGTCAGACCGGCTGGTCGAACTGCGACGCCAACACGACCAACGGCTGCGAGAGCAACAACGAGACGGATACGAAGAACTGCGGCGCGTGCGTCAGCCAGGGGGGCTTCGACTGTACGTCGTTGCTTGACGTCAACCCGGCCGGCGTGGCGTGCATCGGCGGGGCGTGCGCAGTCCAGAGCTGCACGACCGACTACACGTTCTGCCCCACGGCGGCGAACCCGGACCTGTGCACGGATACCAGCTCCGACCCGAACAACTGCGGAACGTGTAAGACGGCCTGTACCAACGCGAACGGTACGACGAGCTGCAACAATGGCGTCTGCAAGCCCGTTTGCGACTCGACGCATCTGGACTGCGACGGCAACCCGAACAATGGATGCGAGACCTCCGACACGGCGAGCCCGAACTGCGGTGCGTGCAACAACGCGTGCGCTGCGCCAACCGCGTGCGGCTTCTTCGATAATGCCTACACGTGCGAGACGTGCGAGGATCTCGGGACGCTCACCTGCGGCACGACGTGCGTGACGCCGCAGACTGACCCGAACAACTGCGGAAGCTGTGGAACCGTGTGCCCGAACGGGACGTGCGCGAATGGTTATTGCACGCACTGTCAAATGACGGCGCAGCAGTTCGCCGGTGGTCCAGACGACATCCCGTGGAACACCTATGGCCTCGCCGTCGTCTGTCCCAACATGCGGTCCGGCGCGACAGTTCAGGGCTCTACGCACGGTACGGTCAGCTCTATCCCTGCCCAGGCGCCCACCTGGTCGGCGTGGTTCATGGTTGAACTTTCCGTCACCGCTGCCGGCACTTCACTGAGCGATCAAACGGTCGGGTATGCAAACTGCCCGGGCGGCTGCGCTTCATACGCGTACAGCGTCGTCGATCCGACTGCGACCGTTCCCGTCGTGGACGGTGGTAGCAACGGTGTCACCGTGACGGCGGCAGTCGAGAATGCGTTTTGCGGCGTGCAGAACGGGTCGAACTGTACGTTGGTACTCAGTGCAGATTCGGTCGTGGTTGTCGACGCAATGTAGGCAAGGCAACTCGATCGTCGACGGTCCCGGCAAGGGACCACGGTAGGCCACTGCCGCGCCCCGCGCCGGCCGCGTCAGAGCCTGCGTCCGCCACTACCAGACGCGGAGACCCGGGACGTAGCTGTTCATCCGCCACGACTGGACACGAAGCGGCCGCGCATGACTCGTTCGTCCGCCACGACTGAGCAGGGAGATCGGTCGCGTAGCGCCTCTTCCGCTACGACGCGCGACGAGATCGATGGTCCTCGAGGCGACCAAGCGTGGGCGGTATTCTCGCTTCCAGACAACGTCGGTGGTCGCGTCTGGTGCACCGCGGATGAGTCGGATCGTGCAGCGCCTCGGCGGCGAGGCCTCGACAGAACTTCGGACGGCTCGCTGGGGACCCACGTCCGGCCAAACGGGGGGCGTGCTGCCGCTGTGGTCGAAGGGTTGCCCACACGGACGATCGCGGTCGTGCTTAGGGTGTCGGAGCGAGCCGTTGAGGTCCACCTGAGAGGTGAGGGCTTCCGAGGCAGGGGTCCGCAACTCGTGGCCGCAAACCGGACAAGCACGGATCGATCCCATCGAAGGACCGGACGCGCGGGGATCAGGCGTCTGCTTGGCGTCGTGCTCGGACGAGCAGATCGGTCAAGGCCAGCCGGCCCGCCCACTCGTCGAGATACGGCGCCAGGATCCGGGAGCCGCTCACCCGGAGAACCTCCACGACATCGCGCCACTGCTTGCTGGAGACCTCCCCGCCTTCGCGGTACCAGAGCAGCTTGCGCAAGATCGTATCCTCCGGGCTCTTCACGAATAGCTCCTCGCCCGTCTGCCTCACCCTTACCCGTTGCCGACGGCTGAACTCGACCTCGTCGAACGGCGTCTCTCCCACGCCGAAGAGATCGATCTTGGTGACCCACGGCAGGTAGAAGATGTTGGCGCAGGACGCGCGTTCGAGGGCCTCTCGCAGCATCTCCTGGTCGACCTCGAAGTCGCCACCGAGGGCTGCGGCGAAGGCCGGCACGCGCCGCGGGAGCATGGAAACGACGATGTCGATGTCGTTCGTGGCCCTGGGCTCGCCCTGGAGCGAGCTCGCAACGCTGCCTCCGACGAAGTACTCGGCACCGACGCCCTCGAGCGCCGTCGCCACGAGGAGGGCGACGTCGAGCGCGTCCCCGATCCGCGCGCTCGCTGGATCAGACGGCATCGGCCGGGATCGCGCGAAACACCTTCGCGGCCATCGCGCGCCCGTACAGCCGGACGGCGAGCCGAACGCTGACCTCGGCGGGGTCGGCATCGGGGTGCCGGCTTCGGATCCCGGATTCCGCCAGTGCCCGGACCGCACGGCTCAGGCTCATCGCAGCTTCGAGCCTCTCGTGAGGCAGGCGGGCGCGAAGCAGCGCGTGGTAGCGCTCGTCGGCCTGGGTCGCTGTGTCGAGCATGGTGCAACTTTACCGGGTGCACCGCCGCGTGGCCAGGGAACGGGTCCGGCATCCCTCCCCGTCACGCGCCCAGCTCACCCCTCCCCCGCCACCACCACCAGCACATCCTCGACCGCCCGGTCCATCCCGTCCCGGACGGCGTCGCACAGCCGCTCCCCGAGCGTCCAGCAGTCCTTCGCCTGGATGCCGAAGATCAGGACCGTCTCCGGCATCCCGAGGCCGAGCTCCCGGCCGAGCGTGAGCGCGGTCGGCAGGTCGATCTCGTGCACCGATCGGATGCGCAGGGACGTGCGAAGGTCCCCCGGTTCGACGCGGACGACCGTCCCCGGCTCGACGCCGTCGAAACTGACGGCGTCGATGAGGATGATCCGATCGAACCCCTCCATCAACTCGAGCAGGGCGAAGCCTGCCACCTCGGACTCGACGACGTCGACGTCAGGGTCGCCCTCCAGCCGACGCGCGAGCTCACGCGCGGCATACACCCCGACGCCGTCGTCGCTGAGAATGGTGTTGCCGAGCCCGATGATGCGGGTCCGCGGCCGGGGGATCGGGACGGTCACGCGCGCGGCGTCTAGCGCGCCACGCGGTGCACGATCTTGCGCTCGGCGTCGTAGACCTCGACGACGAGCGGCATCTCGCCCGGCAGCGTGTGCGTCGCGCACGAGAAGCATGGATCGTAGAGGCGGAAGGCCATCTCGACCATGTTGAGCAGCCCCTGGCCGATGGCCTTGCCCGGCACGATGACCTTCTGCGCCGCGCGCTTGATGGCCATCGAGATGGGGGCGTGGTTGTTGGTCGTACCGACGATGAGGTTGGCCCGCGTGATGAGGCCGTTGGCGTCGGTCTTGTAGTGGTGCGTCAGAATGCCGCGCGGCGCCTCGACGATCCCCACCCCTTCGTCCGGCGTCGCCGTCGGCACGGTGCGGAAGTTCGGCGACGCGACTTCGGGGTCCTGCGCGAGCTCGAGGAGGCGCTCGGCCGAATAAAGCAGCTCGATGAGGCGCGCCCAGTGGTTGGCCAGGAGCTTCTTCACCGGCTTGCCCCCCAGCGTCTTGAACATCTTCTCGAACTCGACCTCGGCGAGCGGCGTGGCCATGCCGTCGGCGGCGTTGAGGCGCGACAGCGGCGTCGCCTGGTAGAGCCCGGACCCTGGGCCGTCCTTGAAGCCGTTCCAGCCGAACTTCTTCAGGTACGGGAATTTCAGGTACGTGAAGGACTCGACGTGCTCGGCGATGTGCTGGACGTACTCGTGGTCCTTGTAGCGCAAGACCTCCTTGCCCTGCTGGTCCACGACGCGGTGATCACCGTGGTAGAAGTTGACGCGGTTCTTCGCGTCCACGGTGCCGATGTGGCAGGTGTCGAGCTCGTAGACGTCCGACAGGATGATGTCGAGGTACGCCTTGTTCTTGAGGACGACGTCGTCGAAGAGCTTGAGAGAGAACTTCGCGAACTCCACGCAGCTCTTGGCCTGCTCGACGATCTGAAGGCGCTGCTCCTCGGTGATGCCCTTGGAGACGCCGCCGGGGACGGTCCACACTCACCTTTGCTCGCGATTCCGTTCTGGACGGATGAAAGCGACGACCTTCGCCGGTAAGGAGCGGTATGTTCTCTCGGCGCCGCTCCTTGCG
>Ga0181517_10004361_pt1 | contig 12936 bp, 8 predicted proteins | sample PEATcosm2014_Bin_31_FD_119748 | JGI IMG/M metagenome (GOLD analysis project Ga0181517, IMG submission 119748) | Peatland microbial communities from MTU Mesocosm Facility, Houghton, MI, USA - PEATcosm2014_Bin01_30_metaG | ecosystem: Environmental > Terrestrial > Soil > Wetlands > Peat | place... | reverse complement strand
CTGCTGCTCGACGAGCCCGCGGCGGGCATGGACGCGCAGGGCGAGGAAGTCTTCTGCGACCTGCTCGACCGCTTGTCGGCCGAGCGCTCGGTCACAGTGCTGTGGGTGTCGCACGACCTGTCGGCGGTCGCGCGGCACGCCGATTACGTCATTGCGCTGCGCCGGCGCGTGCTGCTCGAAGGCCCGCCGGCGGCGGTGCTGACGGCCGAGACGGTGACGGCGCTCTACGGGTTGATGGCGATCGGCCAGGAGCCGGCGCATTGCGACGATTGCGACGAAGAGAAACCGCACCTGCACCTGCACCAGGATTGAACATGGACGCGCTGACCGCGTGGCTCGAACCGGCCTTCATGCGCCGCGCCTTGGTCGCGCTGGTCGCGCTCGCGCCGGCCTGCGCGGCGATGGGCGCGCACGTCGTGCAGGCGCGGCTGTCGTATTTTTCCGACGCGATCGCGCACAGCGCCTTCACCGGGGTCGCACTCGGCCTGGCGCTGGGCATTTCGCCGATGGCCACGCTGATCGGCTTCGCGCTGGCCGTCGCGGCGGCGATCGTCTGGTTCAAGGCGAAGGGCAAGATGCCGCCGGACGCGGTGGTCGGCGTGTTCCTCTCGGCGTCAGTCGCGCTCGGCCTGGCGCTGGTGAGCATCACGCGGCAGACGGCGAACTTCACCCAATATTTGTTCGGCGACGTGCTGGCCGTGACGCGGCAGGAGGCCGGCGTCGCGGCCGCGCTGTGTGCCGGGGCGTTCCTGTTTCTCGGCTTGTTCGGCAATCGCCTGGCGCTGGCCGGCCTTTCCGAGACGCTGGCGCGCGCCGAACGGATTCCGGTGCGGCGGCTGGAACTGGTTTTCGCGCTGCTGTTGGCGGTGCTCGTCGCGGCCTCGGTGCGGTTCGTGGGCGCGCTGCTGGCGACGGCGCTCGTGCTTGCCCCGGCCGCCGCGGCCCGCATGGCCGCGGTGAGCATGCGCGGCGCGTTCTGGCTGGCGGTCGGCCTGGGCCTGGCGTCGAGCGTGATCGGCCTGTACGTGTCGTTCCAATTCGAGATCGCCGCCGGGGCGGCGATCGTGCTCACGGCGATCGTCGGCTTCTTCGTCTGCGCCGTCGTCGGGCGAGTCCGCAAGGGCGCGTAGGTCGGCGGCGGGATTCGGGCCAAATGGCGAATGGCGAGTGGCGAATGCGGAATTTCCGGCCGGTCTGCATTCCGCATTCCGCATTCCGCATTGGCCGGGTCCGAAATTCCGCATTCCGCATTCGGCATTCCGCATTCGGTTTGGCGCGCCGGTTGTTCGATTGTCTTTTCCCGGAAAATCCGTATATTGCTGACTCAAGACTGGATTTTTGTGTTTCGCGCAACATCCGCCCTTCCGGAATATTCGCGTGAAATTCGGGCGGGGACGGGCAACGGAGGGATCGCAATGACACGCCGCAGTTGGGGTCTTTTGTTGGTTCTCGTGACGATGGTCTTGGCCGCTTGGGCGATCGCCTGCGGCGGCAGTACCGCCAGCGTCACGCCGTCGCGCCAGGGGGACGACGACAGCGCCGCGCCGGATGACGACGACGACAGCTCGGTCGACGACGACGACAACGACGACAACGACGACAACGACGACGCGTGGACGTCGGAGAACAGCGGCGTGACCGTCAATATGTACGGCGTCGCGGGAAATTCGACGACGGACGTGTACGCCGTCGGCGACAGCGGCACAATCCTGCATTATCAAGGCGCCAACACGAAGTGGACAACGGAGCCCAGCACCACGACGCTGCCGTTGCGTGCGGTGTGGGAGGACGACTCGCTGGATGTCTTCGCGGGCGGCGGCGACGCGACCACGCAGGCGGGCATAATCTTGAATTACAACGGCGCAAGCTGGTCGCAAATGACGGGCACGGCGGCGTTGCTGACGTTCGGCATTTGGGGCAGTTCAGCAACCGACGTGTTTGCCGTGGGCGAAGAAGCCAACAACCCCAAGCAGGGCGGCATCCTGCACTTTGAAGGAACATCGTGGTCGGCGATGAGCATCGAAGCCGGCGCCCCGGCGGAACTGGCCGCCGTCTACGGGACCTCGGCGTCCGACGTGTATGCGGTGGGCGGCTCCAGCACGATTCTGCACTACGACGGCACGAGTTGGTCCACCGTCAACAGCGGGCTCTCGCAGGTGCTGTTTGCCGGCGTCTGGTGCGCCTCGCCCTCGGAAGTGTACGCGGTGGCCAACGGCGTGGGCAGTGCGCAGGTCGCATATTACAATGGCACAACCTGGAGCACGGTGGACACCACGCCCAGCAATACGCTGGGCGGCGTGTGGGGAGTTTCCGCCAGCGAAGTGTACATTACGGGCAACAGCGGCTACATCGCCCAGTACAACGGCGCGTCATGGTCGCAGATGGACAGCGGCACGCCGCAGGGCTTGGGCGGAGTGTGGGCCGCCGCGCCGACCGATGTGTTTGCCGTCGGCGCCAACGGCACGATCCTCAACTACGGCGGCTAGTCGCGCCGAGCAACCACCATCCCGCGGGCGAGACGCCCGACCCGGCGGCGCCAACGGCGTGCGCCTGACGATGGCGCGCCGCGGCGCGCCATCGCTGTCTTTCGCGTCTTGACGCAACGATGCGGAAATTCGCGCCCCGTGAAATATGCCTGAAAATTGCGGCGACTCCGCTGAACCGGCAGGCCGCCAAGGGAATGAAGATCACATTAACCGCAGGATCGCGGCGGTGACGCGCCGCCGGCGACCGCGTCGCCGCAGTTATCCGTCGAGGATTACGCCAACTCGTCGAGCGCGGGCGCCGCGTCGGCCAGCGCGACGATCGCCGCCGGCGCCATCAAGCGCCCGCCCTCGTTCGCTGTCAAACCTGCCGCCGTAAATGGTGTCGTATCGTCGTCGTCGTCCGGCGTGGTGTCGTTGTCGTCGTTGTCGTCATTGTCGTCATCGGTCGTGCCGCCGCCGCCGGCGGTTCCACCGGCCAGATTGGAGTCGTTAACAGCGCGTTGCCCGGCCTGGCCGCACGTGACCACAAAAATAACGACCGCCACAGTCAAAATTGCAAGAAACGCAAAACTTAGAAATCGTTTCATTTTTCAACTCCCTTGCGTCGCCTGAGATTATTACACGCTTTTCGCCCCGGCCTCGTCAAGGCCGACGGGACACAGACTCCACGTCCGCTCATGTTGACAAAGTAACGCATGTTTGGGACGCTCGCCACAGGCAGATTGCGTCGACGTAAATTTTTCCTGGCGCGGCAGCGGCAAAATCACCGGGCCCGGCTCGGCGGCCGGCAACGGCGAGGAGGGATGATGCTCCGAATGACGCGGCGTTCGTTTATTCAGACCACGGCCGGCGCGGCGGCGGCCGGACTGCTGTCGGGCGGCTGGCTCGACTTCGCCTTCGCGAACCAGACGGGTTATTTCGAATCGCAGTTCGGCATCACCGACGCGATCTGCGGCCGGGCGCTCGCCAAGGCCCTCTCGCGCGGCGGCGATTTCGCCGACCTATATTTCGAGCATTCGCTGCTAAACTGGCTCGCGCTCGAAGACGGCAAGGTCGATCGCGCCTACGCCAGTGTCGTGCTCGGCGTCGGCATCCGTACGGTGCGCGGCGACCAGGTCGGCTACGGCTATACCCAGGAGTTGACCGAAGAGGCGATGCTGGCCGCGGCGGCGACGGCCGCGACGATCGCCGACGGCCCCGCCGGCGCGCCGGCGCGCGTCTTCACCCCGGCGCGGACCGGCGACTACTATCCGCTGCCGCGGCTGTTCACGGCGATTCCCATTTCGGAACGCCTGCCCGTGGTGCAAGCGGTCAACGACCGCTGCTTTGCGCTCTCGCCGCTGATCGTCAAGGCGAACGTCGAACTGCACACGAGCCAGTCGCGCCTGCTGCTGGTCGGCAGCGACGGGCGCCGGGTCGAAGATCTGCGGCCGAAGAGCTACCTCAGCGTCGCGGTCGTCGCGGAAAAGAACGGCCGGCGCGAACAGGCGCGGTGGAACCTGGGCGGCCGGCGCGGCTTCGAATATTACACGCCGGCGATCGTGGACGAAGTGGCGAGCGAAGCGGTGATGCGCGCCGGGTTCCTCTTCGACGCGACGCAGCCGCCGGCCGGGGAAACGCCCGTCGTGCTCGGGCCGGGGGTCACCGGCATCCTGTTGCACGAGTCGATCGGGCACGGCATGGAGGCGGATTTCAACCGCAAGAAGGTTTCCACATTTTGCACGATGATCGGCAAGCAAGTCGCCGAGCCGTTCGTCACGATTCTCGATGACGGCACGATCGCCAACCAGGTGGGTTCGCTCAATTTCGACGACGAGGGCGAAGCGTCGCAGCGGACCGTGCTGGTCGAAAACGGCGTGCTGACCAGCTACCTGCACGATCGCATTTCCGCCAAACACTACGGCGTGGCGCCGACGGGCAATGGCCGCCGCGAGGATTACAGCTTCCAGCCGATGCCGCGCATGCGCAACACGTTCATGCTGCCGGGGCCGGAAGCGCCGGAAAGCCTTATCCGCGCGGCGAAGAACGGCATCTACGTCGCGGACGTCACCAACGGGCAGGTCAAGATCGGCGAGGGCGATTTCGCGTTCTACGTGTCGCGCGGCCAGCGCATCGAAAACGGCAAGCTCACCGCGCCGATCAAAGACATCAACATCATCGGCAACGGGCCGAAGCTGCTGCGCAACATCATCGCCGTCGCCGGCGACTTGAAGATGCACCAGGGCGGGGCCGGCTATTGCGGCAAGAACGGGCAGAAAGTGCCGGTGTCGTTCGGCCTGCCGACCGTGCTCGTCAAATCGGTGACGGTCGGCGGCGTGAAAGCGGGGTCGCAAGCATGAACCCGAAATTGCGGGAACTCGCGCAGTGGGCCGGCGACGCGGCGACGAAGGCCGGCGCGCAGCAGTACGCCGTCACGGTCGGGTGGAGCCGGTTCGTCAATATCGAATACCGGCAGCGGAAGCCGGAAACCGTGCGCGAGGCGGTCGAACGCCGGCTGGCGCTGTCGTTGTACGTGAACGGCCGTTTTTCCCTCCAGAGCACCAACGATCTGCGCCCGCAAGCGCTGCAGGATTTCATCGCCGAAGCGGTCGCGGCGACCAAATTGCTCGCCGAGGATCCGTACCGCACCCTGCCCGATCCGAAATATTACCAAGGACGGGCCGCGCTCGATTTGCAGCTCGCCGACCCGGCCTACGCCGCGGCGACAACGGAAAAACGCCACGCGCTGGTTCGCGAGATGGAGGCGGCTTGTTTGGAGGCGGGCGGCGACAAACTCGTCTCCGTCACCGCCACCGGCCAGGACAGCCGCGCCGAATACGTGCGCCTGACCAGCAACGGTTTCACCGGCGAGCAGGAAACGACCAATTTCAACGGCGGCGCTGACGCGACCGTCCAAGACGAAGGCGATCGCCGGCCGAACGGTTACTCCTGGGCCTCGTCTCGGCGGCAAAACGGGCTGCCGGCGCCGGCGGAAATCGGCCGCGAGGCCGCGCGGCGGACGCTGGCGCTGCTGGGCGCGAAGAAAATTCCGACCGCGACGCTGCCGATCGTCGTGGAAAACCGCATCGCCGGCCGACTGGTCGGCGAATTGCTGGCGCCGCTGTCGGGGCAGGCGATCCAGCAGAAGCGCTCGTGCCTGGCGGACAAGAAAGGTCAAAAAATCGGCAGCGAACGCTTGACGCTGATCGCCGATCCGCTCGTGGTCGGCGGCCTCGGCTCGCGGCTGTTCGACGGCGACGGCATGGCGGCGAAAAAACGCACGATCGTCGAAGGCGGCGTGGTCAAAGACTTTCTCGTCGACTGGTATTACAGCCGGAAACTGGGCTGCGAGCCGACCACCGGCTCGACCGGCAACCTCATCCTGCCGCCGGGCCCACGCTCGGTCGCGGAGCTCATGAAGGCGCTGGGCCGCGGCATCCTCATCACCGATTTTCTCGGCGGCAACTCGAACTCGACGACCGGCGATTTTTCCGTCGGCATCATGGGCAAGCTCTTCGAGAACGGCGAACCCGTGCAGTCGGTCGCCGAAATGAACATCGCCGACAATCACCTGCGCTTCTGGCAAAAACTGGCCGAGGCCGCCAACGACCCGTGGCCCTACAGCGCGATGCGCTTGCCGAGCCTGGTTTTCGACGGCGTCGTCGTCGCGGGGAAGTGAGCCGGCGTTGTCCGCCGCGTTGTAATTGGATTTTCCTTTCGGTAAACTTCCGCCAGTCGTCTAGTTAACGGAGCCAGCAACAACCTGCGGCGAATTCGCCTTCAAAAAAAATGGTCCGGGGCGTTTGCGCCCCAGGATCGCCAACTGCGAGGGACTGCCATGCTGCGCAAAACCTTATTGTTGACCGCGCTTTTCGTTTTGGCCGGCGCGTGGGGAGCCCAGGCGGCGACGGTGGATCCGAACGTCCTGCGCGAAATCGCAGCGCAAGGTCCGAACGAATGGGTCGACGTTTACGTGGTGCTCAGAGATCAGGTCGACCTCAGGTCGATGACGGCCCGGCACGACCGAATCCACGCGACGCGGTTGCAACGCCATTACGAAGTGATCACGGCGCTGCGCGAAATGGCCGCCAACACGCAGTTCCGGCTGTTGAACGAGTTGCAGGCGGCGGAAGCCAGCCGGCAGGTCGCGCTGGTCAAACCGTTCTGGATTCAGAACGCGATCGCCATGTCGATCAAGCCGGCGTTTCTCGAAAATCTGCAAGATAATCCCGACGTCGAGGCGATCCTGTTCGACTACCCCATCGAGTTGATCCATCCGGTGCGCGGCACGAAAGACCCGTCGGGCCCCTGCACGCCCGTCGGCACGGCGCCCGAGAACAACGTCGTGGTCAGCCGCGCCCCCGAATTGTGGGCGCTGGGCATTGACGGCACGGGCGCCCTCGCCTGCGATCAGGATGCCGGCGCCGACGGCACGCATCCGGCGGTCGCTTCGCGTTGGCGTGGTTTGAACGCGCCGTGGAACGAATGCTGGTTCGACCCGAACGGCACGGAACAGACGCCGATCGACACGGGCATCGACGAGGGCCACGGCACGCACACGTTGGGCATCATGGTCGGCAGCGCGCCCAACGCCCAGATCGGCATGGCCCCCGGCGCACAGTGGATCGCCGCCAAGACGATCGACCAGACCGGCAGCATCTTCACCGAAGCGGTCGCAGCCTTCCAATGGGCCGCCGACCCGACCGGCAACCCCGGCAGCCTCGTCGGCGTGCCGGACGTCATCAACAATTCCTGGGGCATCGCCAACGGCTATCCGGGTTGGGAGCCCTGCCTGGACACTTTCAACGCCTCCGTTGACGCTGCGGAGGCCTCGGGCGCGGTGGTCGTTTTCGCCGCCGGCAACGAAGGCCAAAACGGCGCCGGCACGATCCGTGTGCCCGCCGATCGCGCGATCGACCCCATCACGAATTTCTCCGTCGGCTGCATCAATCAGGACGGCGAGACGATTTGCTATTTCTCGAGCCTCGGGCCGACCGATTGCCCGGACTCGCCCTCGCCGATCAAACCGGAAGTGGTCGGCGTCGGCTACGGCGTGTGCAGTTCGATGCCCGTCGCCTACGACCCGCCGTATCTTTATCAGTATATGAGCGGCACTTCGATGGCCACGCCGCAGGTGGCGGGCGCCGCGTTGCTGCTGCGGTCGGCCTACCCGGAGGCGACGGTGGCGCAGGTGAAAGACGCGCTGTACATGTCGGCGGTCTACCCCGGCACGCGGCCGCCGGCCGGCGAAGACAACACGTTCGGCCGCGGCCGCATCGACTGCGTCGCGGCCTATGAATGGCTGACCACGGCCATGGCCGGTCCGAACGGCCAACTCTTCCTCGATCGCACGATTTACAATTGCCACGACACGATCAACCTCGAGGTCATCGACACGAACGTCGGCGCAAACACGGTGACGGTCACCGTGACCAGCAACACCGATCCCGGCGGCGTCGTCGCGACGCTGACGGCCGGCAGCACCAGCTACATCTACCAAGGCTCGGTGCAGACCTCGTCCTCGGCCGTGACCGACGCACTGCAACTGAGCGACGGCGACACCATCACCGCGACGTACGTCGACGCCAACAACGGCAACGGCGGATACAACGTGCCGAAGACGAAAACGGCCGCCGCGGATTGCGGGACGCCGGTCTTCGCCGGCCTGACCGGCGCCACGGCCGGCGATTTCGAAGTGACGTTGACCTGGAACCCGGCGACGGATCCGGACGGCCTGTCGCTCTCCTACAACGTCTATCGCTCGGAGACCTCGAACCAGTACGACTGGACCACGCCGCACGCCAACACGGCCGCGTCGCCCTTTGTCGACAACGGAGCGATCAACGGCACGACGTACTACTACGTCGTTCGCGCGCTCGATTCCGCCGGCAACGAGGACTCCAACACGGTCCAACTGTCCGCCACGCCCACCGGCCCGGCTCGGCTGTTCGTGGAGACCTTCGATAATCACGACCTCGAAAATCTGTGGACCGTGACCATCAACGGCTGCGCGAACGCCGGCTGGATGGATACGAACCCCGGCGGCCGCAGCTCGACGCTCTTCAGCGGTCCGTTCGCCTCGGCCGACACTTCCGAGTGCCTCAATCCGCTCGGGACCGTCAATACGACGATGGACAGCCCGCCGATCAACACGCACCACTACCACGCCCTGACGCTGAATTTCGCGCAGTCGTTCCAGCAGGGAATGTTCGAGCGGCCGTCGGTGCTCTATTCGATCGACGACGGCAAGACCTGGACGAATCTGATCACGTACTATCAAACCGACGAAAGCATGCAATCGGTCGCGATGCCCGTCAATGCCGAGTCGCAAGACCAATTGAGAATCCGCTACTTCTACCAAGCTCCCGTGATGGGCAGCGGGTGGTGGGGCGTCGACACCATCCAACTCGAAGGCCTGCCCGGCGGCGCCGACGACGACGACAACGATGACAACGACGACAACGACGACAACGACGACGACACGGCGGCCGACGACGACACGGCGGCCGACGACGACACGGCGGCCGACGACGATGACGACACGTCGCCGGATGACGATACGTCGCCCGACGACGACAACGACTCGGCGATGGACGACGACGCCTCGCCGACCGATGACGATGCGTCGCCCGCCGAGCCGACGAAAGGCAGTTCCAAGAGCAACCACGGCTGCGGCTGCTGAGCGGCGCCGAACGTTCGCACAGCGGGCCGTTCCCCACCGGGGACGGCCCTTTCTGTTTCGCGCCGCCGATCCCCGCCGCCGCGAATCTGTGCCATAATTCCGGCGCCGCAACCCGTAAACCCGGCGCCGTTCCGTAGGAGATGCCCGTGACGCAACCGCAGCCGTCGCCCGCCGCCGTCCCGCCGTGGGCTTGGCTGGCGACCGCCGCCGCCGTCGCCGCGCAACGCACCGCCCTCGGCTTCTGGCCCTGCGACGACGCGTTCATCACCTTTCGCTGCGCGTACAACCTCGCGCAGCACGGCCAATTGGCCTTCAACGTCGGCGAGCCGATTTTCGGCTGCACCACCCTCGCCTACGCCTTCGCCCTCGCCGCCTTGCGCCTGGCGGGGTTGTCGATCCCCGTCGCCGCCGCGGCCTGGACCGCCGTCGCCGACGAGGCCGTCTGCCTGCTGCTGCTGCGCCTCGCCCGCGATTCGTTCGGCGACTTCCGCTGGGGCCTGCTCGCCGCCGCCTTGTGGCTGACGCATCCGTTGCTGGCCCTGAACGGCGTCGCGGGCATGGAGACTTCGACCTTCGTCGCGCTGCTGCTCGCCTATGTGCTGGCGTGCCGCACAGGCCGGTTCGGCCTCGGCCTCGCCCTGCTCGCGGGCCTCGTCGCGACGCGCCCCGACGGCCTCGCCGTCGCGCCGGTGTGGCTCTACGCCTGGCTGCGAACCGGACGGCCGCGGCCGGCTCTCGGGCCGACGCTCGTCGCCGCCGGACTGGCCGCCTCCTATTTGATATTTACGCTGACCACGTACGGCAGTCCGTTGCCGCAATCGGCGCTGGCCAAGGCGCAGGCGTGTCCGGCGACGGCCGGCGGGCCGTTCGTGCTCGCTTTGTCGTTCGTCGCGTCGATTTCGGGGCTGCTCTCGACCTGGCACTGGTTTCTCGCGCCGCATTTCCTGTTGATCCCGGGGCTGCTGTACGTAGTGGCGCGCTTTCGCCGGCAGGATGCGACGACGCAGTTGCTGGCGCTGGCGGCCGTTTGCCACGCCGGACTTTTCGTGTTGTCCGCGCGGCCGTGCGTGATGTATTTCCAATGGTACTACGCGCCGTTCTTGTCGCTGATCATTCTGCCGGCGCTGCGCGGGACGCCGGCCGTCGCGCGCCGCCTGCGCGAGGCCCTCAGCGGGCGCGCCGACCTGTATTTGCTCGGCCTCTTGAGCGGCGGGGCTCTCGGCTACATCGGAGTCGTGCGGCCGCTCTACGCCTTTCGCGAAACCCACGGCGGCTGGCCGGCGCACGTCATTCCGGCGCTGATTGCGGGCAACGAGGAACGGCTCGCGCGGTTCGTGTTCTCGGTTTATCTCAGCTTCGTCGTCGCCTTCGTCGTCGGCTGCGGCATCTATTGGGCGCTGCAGTTGCGCCCCGGCCGCCCGCTGAAGTGGCCGCGCGCGACGCCGGCCCTGGCGGCGGCCGTTTTCCTCGCGGTGGCGCTGCTGCCGCTCCTCTTCGATTGGGAGCAAATGACGCTCCGCTACCAGCGCCGCGAGGCGGCGTATTTGCAGCTCGGCGCCTGGGCGGCGGCCAACGCGCCGCGCGGCGACTGGCTGGGCGCGAAGGAAATCGGCGCGTTCGGCTGGGGCGCTCGCGAATATCGCATTTATGACGAATTGGGGTTGTTCACGCCGGCGGCGCTGCGGACCGACCGGCCGGAGTGGCTGCCGCAGTTTCATCCGGCGCTCGTGGTGGGGTCGAGTTCGCTGGACGTGCCGCTGATCAAAACGCCGCCGCAATACGACGGCTACGAGACGGTCCGCGCCGGCCATACGATCGTGGCGGTGCGCGACGATCTGGCCGCGCGGTGGCATGCGGCGCCGCCGGAAGTCAAATGAAATGCGGAATGCGGAATGGCGAATGCGGAATGCGGCATGCGGATTGAACCACAGAGGCACGGAGGACACAGAGTCGCGTCTTTTTTTTTCCGTGATCTCTGTGACTCTGTGGTTGAAGCAAAAACCTTTGCATAGCGCAACGAAGTCCGGGGAGATTTGATGAACCGCGTTTTGATCGTCGACGATGACGACAGTTTTCGCGAAGTGATGCAATTTCATTTGCACGAGGACGGCGTCGAGGCCGACGCGGCAGCGGACGGCCCGGCCGCGCTGGCGCTGTTCGACCCGGCGCTGCACGGCGCGGTCGTCACCGATTTCAAGATGCCGAAGATGGACGGCCTGGAGTTGCTGCGCCGCCTGAAAGAACGCAGCCCCGAAACGGCGGTTGTCATGATCACCGCGTTCGGCGACATCGAAATGGCCGTCGAAGCGATGAAGGCCGGCGCGTTCGATTTCATCCCCAAGCCCTGCGGCAAGGAGCATTTTAAACTCACGATCCGCAAGGCGCTGGCGCACACGGCGCTCGCTGCCCGCGTCCGCGAACTCGAATCGGTCGTCGCCAGCGGCGCGCGGGAGTTGATCTTCCGCTCGGCGCGCATGAGCGAGGTCGTCGCCCTGATCGACCGCGTCGCGCCCTCGCCCGCCACCGTGCTGATCATGGGCGAGAGCGGCGTCGGCAAAGAGTTGCTCGCCCAGCGGCTGCACCGCAAAAGCAACCGGCGCGAAAAGGCCTTCGTCGCCGTCAATTGCGGCGCGCTGCCGCACGAACTGATCGAAAGCGAGCTGTTCGGCCACGTCAAAGGCGCATTCACCGGCGCCGTCCGCGACCGCAAGGGCAAATTCGAGCAGGCGCATCAGGGCACGCTGTTCCTCGACGAAATCAGCGAACTGCCCTTGCCGATGCAGAGCAAGTTGCTGCGCGCGCTTTCCGAACGGACGATCGACGTCGTCGGCAAGGAGCAGCCGCAAACGGTCGACGTGCGCGTCGTCGCCGCCACGAACCAGGATCTCGCGCAAGCGGTCGCCGCCGGCCGTTTCCGGCAGGATCTGTTCTATCGCCTGAACGTCGTCGCGGCGCCGATGCCGGCGTTGCGCGACCGGCCGGAGGACATCCCGTTGCTGGCCGACTATTTTCTCGCGCGGTTCAGCCCGGAACGGCCGCTGCATCTGGCCGAGGACGCCCGCCGGGCGCTGCTCGCCCACGCCTGGCCGGGCAACGTCCGCGAGTTGGAGAACCTCTGCCAGCGGCTGGCGCTGCTCGCCGAAACCGAGGAAATCGGCCCGGAGCTGCTGCCGCCGTGGTCGGCGCCGCCCCCGCCCGCCGCCGCCATGAGCGACGCGGAGGCGATCAAGCTGCCCGCGACCGGCGTCAACCTCGTCGACCTGGAACGCAACGTGATCGTCGAGGCGCTGAAGATGAACCATTACAATCAGACGAAAACCGCGCGCTTTCTCGGCATCCCGCGGCACATCCTGCTGTATCGCCTAAAGAAGTTTGATATTCCCCTGCCCCCTCGCGGGGAATAGCCGCGCTTGATGCGGAGTTTCATGCGAATTTTCTGACGGGCCCAGCGATTGACGGCCCTCATGATCTTGACAGAATGTCCCCGCAAGCGTAGCTATGGATCAAATAACCGCCTATTGGGACATCTTCACAGGGGTTCCGAAAAGGCGCCGACAATGGGAGGTTATGCCGTGAAACGCAATCGTTGGTTGGTGTTGTTTCTGTTCGCGGCCGTGTTGCTCGCCGGCGGCGCCTGCGCGCCGCAGCATCATGCGGGCGACGACGACATTGGCCCGGCAGACGACGATGACAACGACGCCACGCCCGACGACGACGACGATTTGACGCCGCCCGACGATGACGATTCCACCCCGCCCGACGATGACGATTCCACCCCGCCCGACGATG
>Ga0181517_10004359_pt1 | contig 12941 bp, 12 predicted proteins | sample PEATcosm2014_Bin_31_FD_119748 | JGI IMG/M metagenome (GOLD analysis project Ga0181517, IMG submission 119748) | Peatland microbial communities from MTU Mesocosm Facility, Houghton, MI, USA - PEATcosm2014_Bin01_30_metaG | ecosystem: Environmental > Terrestrial > Soil > Wetlands > Peat | place... | reverse complement strand
TCCTCGGGGACGATTGGAGGTGCTTTGGTTGGACGCCCCGGACGGGATGATTGTCGCACAGGAACAGGGTGTAGGGTCTAGGGTCTAGGGTCTGGGGTGTGGGATGAATCGCGAGGGGCTGGTATGATGCGCGCGAGGGGCAGCATTCCATGCAGGGGAGCTTTGGACGAGATTCTGCCGGGGGGAAGTTTCGCGCGGCGGTGCGCGAGGAGCAGCCGCTGCAGGTGGCGGGCGCGATCAACGCGTACACGGCGCGGTTGGCGGAGGCGGCAGGGTTCAGGGCGATTTATCTGTCGGGCGGGGGTGTGGCGGCGAACTCGCTGGGGGTTCCGGACCTGGGAATCAGCACGATGGAAGACGTGCTGACGGACGTGCGTCGGATTACGGATGCGACGGGGCTGCCGTTGCTGGTGGATATCGACACGGGGTGGGGCGGAGCGCTGAACATTGCGCGGACGATCAAGCAGATGAGCAAGGCGGGTGCGGCGGCCGTGCACATGGAAGACCAGGTGGGGCAGAAGCGCTGCGGGCATCGGCCGGGGAAGGAGCTGGTGCCGACGGCGGAGATGGTGGACCGGGTGAAGGCGGCCGTGGATGCGCGGACGGATGAGAGTTTTGTGATCATGGCGCGGACGGATGCGCTGGCCGGCGAGGGGCTGGCGGCGGCGATTGAACGGGCGCAGGCGTATGTGGCAGCGGGCGCGGAGATGATCTTTGCCGAGGCGGTGACGGAGCTGGGGCAGTATGAGGCGTTTCGGAAGGCAGTGGGCGTGCCCATTCTGGCGAACATCACCGAGTTTGGGAAGACGCCGTTGTGGACGCGCGAGGAGCTGAAGGGCGCGGGCGTGGATATTGTGCTCTACTGCTGCGCGGCGTACAGGGCGATGAATGCGGCGGCGTTGAAGGTGTATGAGGCGATTCGGGCCGAAGGGACGCAGGCGAGCATGGTCGGGCTGATGCAGACTCGCGAGGAGCTGTACCGGTATTTGGATTACCACGCGTATGAGCGGAAGCTGGATGAGCTGTTTGCGAAGGGGAAGGAGTAGATAACGGCCTCGCAACGACATAGAGGTTTCCGGAGGGATTGTTGATGCATTTTCGTGAACAAATCGTCCGATGTGCCTCCATCGTCGCTGTGTTACTCGGGACCTGTTTGGGATGTGCTTTGGCAATTCATTATTTCTACGGCTTGAACGGTGCGGACCCGCTGTGGCCTTTCAAGAGCTTTTTTGAGCAAGACGTCGCGATCTTGAGGACGGCTGTAATCGGCACCATCGCTTCATCGTGGGCGATCTGGTTTGGTGCAAGGCGAGGCCGCAACCCTCGCAGTTTTGCGCTGTGGGCCGGTCTCGGGGTTCTGTTCACGTCGATTCTCTATGGTTGGGCGGGGTGCGGGGGTGTCTTGGGCGGTGACTCGAAAATCGTGGTTTGGAACGAAGTAACCGAGTTCATCTTTCCCAGCACATTCTTTGCGGAATACAACTTTCTCACGTTCATTTTTGAGATCGCTCCGACGACGGCCCTTGCGGCGACTCTTTTGCTTTTTGCTTTCTCCAAAAGAATATTCCCGACTGCGAGGACGGTTGAGGCCGCACAAAATGCGCCCCTCAGGGGCTAAAGCCCTGAAGTTTTAGTTGGCGTTATCTGCCTGACTTAATTCAGCCCCTTATACAAAGCGATATGTGCAGAAATCCTTGGCTTGTTCGCGATCGTCTTTAATATTCTTATTCGTAAATTGGATTCGAGGAGTTTTATGAGCGATACGGAATCGCAAGTTTCAGCACCTGCGTTTAAGCCGAAAAAATCTGTGGCGCTGTCGGGGACGCCGGCGGGGAACACGGCGCTGTGCACCGTTGGGCACACGGGCAACGATCTGCACTATCGCGGATACGACATCAAGGACCTGGCGCGGGAGTGCGAGTTTGAGGAGGTCGCGCACCTGCTGGTTCATGGAAAGCTGCCGAACCGGGCGGAGCTTGCGGACTACAAGACGAAACTGAAGGGGCTACGCGGGCTGCCAACGGCGGTGAAGCAGGCGCTGGAGCTGCTGCCGGCGACAACGAATGCGATGGATGTGTTGCGGACGGGAGTCTCGGTGCTGGGATGTATTGAGCCGGAGGCCCTGGCGCACGACGACGAGGGCGCACGGGCGATTGCGGACCGGCTGCTGGCGTGCCAGGGGTCGATGCTGTGCTACTGGCTGCATTATGCGTGGAACGGAAAGCGGATTGAAGTGGGGGGCGGGACGAATTCGATTGCGGGGCATTTTCTGGAGCTGCTGCACGGGACTGAACCGAGCGAACTGTGGACGCGGGCGATGCAGACGTCGCTGATTCTATACGCGGAGCACGAGTTCAACGCGTCGACGTTTACGGCGCGGGTGATCGCGGGGACCGGGTCGGACATGCACTCGGCGATCACCGGAGCGATTGGCGCGCTGAAGGGGCCTAAACACGGGGGCGCGAACGAGGTGGCGCTGGAGATTCAGCGGCGTTATGCGACGCCGGATGAGGCGGAGGCGGATATTCGCGCGCGGGTTGCGGCGAAAGAGGTGATCATCGGGTTTGGGCACCCGGTGTACACGATCAGCGACCCGCGGAGCGAGATCGTGAAAGGAGTGGCGTGGGAGCTGGCGGAGGCTGGTGGGGACGCGCGACTTTTCGATGTGGCGGAGCGGATTGAGAGCGTGATGATGGAGACGAAGCGGATGTTTCCGAACCTCGATTGGTTCAGCGCGGTGGCGTACGAGGAGATGGGCGTTCCGGTGGACCTGTTTACGCCGCTGTTTGTGATTGCGCGGACGGCGGGGTGGAGCGCGCACGTGATTGAGCAGAGGCAGGACGGGAAGATCATCAGGCCGAGCGCGAATTACACGGGGCCTGAGGATCTTCTCTTCGTTGGGATTGAGCAGCGGGGCTAGCGAGTTAGCGGGTTAGCGAGTTTGCTGGCGTGATTGTGAGTGTCAGAAAATGATCTATCCTGACGACGATACCGGGGATGCGCTGCGGAGGATGGAAGAACAGGGCGATGACCTGACGAAGCCGCGGGATATTGACTTCAGCGTAGTTTTTCAAGCCGAGAGTTCAGCTGAGGAATTTGCAAAGACGCTCCGCTCTCAAGGGCTGACCGCGTCTGTCTATTATGCCGAAGAGATGGAACCATTTGGCTGGAACGTGAATGTCGTGAAGGGTATGTTGCCTTCGCACCGAGAGATCAGCGAGTTCGAGAATCTGCTGCATGGTGTTGCCGAAGGGCTTGGTGGGCACAACGTCTGATGGGGATGTTTTTCGGAGTCGGCCTGACAGGGCCGGAGGATCAGGAGTTTGTGGGGACTGGGGAGAGAACGTAGCGGGTCAGCGAGTCAGCAGGTCAGCGAGTCAGCGATGGGCGGGCTGAGGTTCGTTGGCTCCCACCCTAGCCGCAAGAAACAAAGACGCGGCCAGGATGGGGCACCCGATCATATTGGTTTGGGTAAGACGGGCGGGTTGAGGGTTGTTGACTCCCAGGTCCCCAAAGGCGAGGGACCTGGGGCACCCGCTCATTTTTGAATCCGCCTTCTATTGAAAGAGGAAAGAGAATTGTCGACGCACATCAGTAATGAGAGGCCGGTGCCGGATAAGGTGCTGGTGGATATCGCAGAGTACGCGCTGGGGTACGAGGTAAAGAGTGAGCTGGCGCTGAAGACGGCGCAGCACTGCTTGATGGATACGCTGGGGTGCGGGTTGGAGGCGCTGGAGTATCCGGCGTGTACGAAGCTGCTGGGGCCGATTGTGGCGGGGACGGTGGTGAAGAACGGGGCGCGGGTTCCGGGCACCAGCTATGAGCTCGATCCGGTGCAGGCAGCGTTCAATATTGGGGCGATGATACGGTGGCTGGACTTCAACGACACGTGGCTTGCGGCGGAGTGGGGACATCCATCGGACAATTTGGGCGGGATATTGGCGGTGGCGGACTGGCTGTCAAGGAATGCAGTGGCCGAGGGTCGCGCCCCGCTGACGATGAGGCGGGTGCTGGAGGCGATGATCAAGGCACACGAGATTCAAGGGTGCCTGGCGCTGGAGAACTCGTTCAACAAGGTGGGCCTCGACCACGTGGTGCTGGTGAAGGTGGCGTCGACAGCGGTGGTGAGCTGGCTGCTGGGGTTGACGCGGGAGGAGACGATCAACGCACTGAGCCTGGCGTGGGTGGATGGGCAGAGTTTGCGAACATACCGGCATGCGCCCAACACGGGAAGCCGCAAAAGCTGGGCGGCGGGCGACGCGACGAGCCGGGCGGTGAGGCTGGCGCTGATGGCGAGGGCGGGGGAGATGGGGTACCTGTCGGCTCTGACCGCGAAGACGTGGGGCTTCTACGATGTTTCGTTTCGAGGGCAGGAGTTCCGGTTCCAGAGACCGTATGGCGAGTATGTGATGGAGAACGTGCTGTTCAAGGTGAGTTACCCGGCGGAGTTTCACGCGCAGACGGCCGTGGAGGCAGCGGTGGAGTTGCACAAGGAGCTGGCGGCGCGGGGGCTGACGGCGGCGACGATCAAGAAGATTGAACTAAGGACGCATGAGGCCTGCCTGCGGATCATCGACAAGAAGGGACCGCTGGCAAACCCGGCGGACCGCGACCACTGCGTGCAGTACATGATTGCCGTGCCGCTGCTGTTTGGGCGGCTGACGGCAGCGGACTATGAAGATGCGCTGGCGCTGGACCCGGTGTGGGGCAAGCGGATCGATGCGCTGCGGGACATGACCGAGTGCAGCGAAGTACCGCAGTTTACGCAGGACTATCACGACCCGAACATGCGGTCGATTGCGAATTCGCTGCGCATTGTGCTGGAGGACGGCACGGAGCTGGAGCGGACGGTTGAGTATCCGATCGGACATCGACGGAGACGCGAGGAAGGACTGCCGCTGCTGATCGAGAAGTTCAAGACGAACCTGCGGAGGCGGTTCGGGGAGTCGCAACAGGAGAGGATTCTGGAAGCGTCGCTGGATCGGGGTCGGCTGGAGCGGATGGCGGTGAACGAGTACGTGGATTTGTATCGACCGTGAGACTGGTGCCGGGGTCGCGGGGAGTGGGATATACTCCGATACGCAGCAGCAAGGTGGAGGAATGGATATGCGTTCTTTAGGATTCTTGAAGTTGGCCGCGGCAACGATGGCGGCCGGGTTGATGTTGGTGGTTCCGGCGGGCGTGAAGGCACAGGCCGGGGACACGGTTCTGAAGCAGGCTGACATGGAAAAGCTGGTGCCTGACAAGGTGTATTACAAGGGGCAATCGGCGACGACGCAACTGCGCAACTCGGGCGGCGTGAAGTTTGCCGACGGGACGTATCTATTGACGACACTGGTGGATACGAGCGGCTACTCGACGGGGATTGCGGCGAAATACCAGGCCTATTTCATCACCGAAGAGGCGATCAAGATCGGCGGGCAAAAGCTGGCTGCCGGAGTTTACGGAATAGGGTTCGTCGATGGCGATAAGCTGGTGGTAACGGATGTAGGCGCGCACGACGTGCTAACGGTGAGCACGGCGACCGACGCTGGGCTCGCACGGCCGCGGCCGTTGCAGTTGGTGGCCGATGCCGCGGGCGGCTACAGGATTTACGCAGGCCGACGGTACGTAACAATAAGCAGGTAGAGCAAAGACGGGCAGCCGATAGAAGCAGATAGGAGGGCACGAGGCTGCGGAATTCGGCTTCGAGCCTTATTCTTTTTGGCATGCGATTTGATTTGGCCGCTAGGCGAGACTGGGTGGCCGGGTCGAACGTCCAGGATGTAGATCGTGTCTGTCCTTCTCTTAATTCTGGGCATCTCTTATCTCGAACCGGGTTGAATGCGCTTGCTCGGAATGATTCTGTATCCCCAGCGGGAGGAACGCAAATGCCTCTGACATTGAATTTGAATAAAAAGGCGATGACGGTGGATGTGGAGCCGGATACGCCGCTGCTTTGGGTGCTGCGCGACGAATTGAACTACACGGGCACCAAGTTCGGGTGTGGCATAGGCCTGTGCGGGGCGTGCACGGTGATGATCGGAGGCAAGGCAGTGCGCTCGTGCACGACGACGGTGGGTTCGGTGGGGAGCCAGGCGGTGACCACGATCGAAGGGCTTTCGCCAGACGGGCTGCATCCGGTGCAGGTGGCGTGGGAGGCTCTGGACGTTCCGCAGTGCGGATACTGCCAGGCAGGGCAAATCATGGCGGCGGCGGCGCTTCTGGAGCACACGCCGCATCCGACTGACGCGGATATCGATGCGGCGATGAGCGGGAACCTGTGCCGATGCGGGACTTACCCGCGGATTCGCCAGGCGATTCACGCAGCAGCAGCGGGTGGAACGGCAATTGCCAGCAACGCAACTGTTCCGAAGGGCAAGTAGAAGGGAGGCTCGAATCATGCAAATCGATCGCAGATCGTTTCTTCAGTTGAGCGCTCTCGCCGGTGGCGGACTTGCGCTGAATTTCCATTTTTCGCCGGTGGCAGAAGCGCAGGGTCCGGGTGGGCCAGGTCTTACGCCGCAGGCTTTCATTCACATCGCGCCGGATGGCTTGGTGACCATCATGGCGCGCGCCTCGGAGTCGGGCCAGGGCATGCGGAACATGTTTCCCATGCTGATTGCCGAAGAGCTCGACGTGGAGTGGAAGAACGTTCGCGTGCAGCAGGCCGAGTTGAACGAGAAGATTTATGGCCCGCAGTATTCCGGGGGATCCTCGAACACGCCGACCGGTTGGGAGCCGATGCGGCGCGTGGGCGCAGCCGGGCGGCAGTTGCTGATTACCGCTGCCGCACAAACGTGGAGCGTGCCGGAGGGCGAATGCACAACGCAATTGGGCCGGGTTGTACATGCGAGTTCAGGGAAGTCTGCGGGGTACGGCGAGCTTGCGGAGAAGGCTGCGGCACTGCCAGCGCCCGCGCTGAGCAGCGTCAAGCTCAAGGATCCGAAGGACTACCGGATCATCGGCCACTCGCAACCCAACGTGGACGCGCACGGCATTGTCACCGGCAAGCCGGTCTTCGGAATCGATGTGCAACTGCCGGGGATGCTGTACGCGAGCATTGAGAAGGCTCCGGTCTTCGCGGGCAAAGTGAAATCGGCGAATGTCGACGCGATCAAAGCGCTGCCGGGCGTGCGGCAGGTGCTGGTGATTGACGGGGGCATTACTCCCGCGGCCTATACGCCATGGGAGCCGGGCATGGAACCGGGCATCGCCATTGTGGCGGACAGCTGGTGGCATGCGCAGCAGGCGCGCAAACAGTTGAAGGTTGAGTGGGATCTGGGCCCAGCGGCAACGCAGAGCAGTGAGGGGTTCAAGAAGGGCGCCGCGGAGTTGCTGAAGGCTCCGCCGGGAACCACTGTGCGCAAGTACGGCGACGTGGACGGTGCGCTGAAGAGCGCGGCGAAGGTGGTGGAGGCGACGTATGAATATCCGTTCATTGCGCACGTGACCATGGAGCCGCAGGGCGCGACGGCGCACTGGAAGGACGGCAAGCTGGAGATGTGGTCAACCAGCACGCTGCCGGGCGACGGTGTCGGATTGGTTGCGAGAACGCTGGGAATCCAACAGAGCGATATCACTACCCACATGGTGCGGTCGGGTGGCAGCTTTGGCAGGCGGCTGCAGAACGACTGGCTGGTGGAGGCTGCATGGATTGCCAAGCGCGTAGATGCGCCGGTGAAGCTGCTGTGGTCGCGCGAAGATGACATTACCCACGATCCCTTCCGTCCGGGCGGAACCTTCGGACTGAAGGGCGGAGTGGATGCACAGGGCAAGCTGACCGCGTGGCGACAACATTTTGTCACCTACGGGGATGCGAAGCACTCGACTTCCGGCGGCGGTATTGGACGGGATGCGTTTCCGGCCGGCTTTCCACCGGTTTATGCGCTGTTTACCTCTGCACAGCCGCTCATGCTGCGCACCGGAGCATTGCGTGCGCCGGGCGACAACGCCTACTGCTGGGTTGCGCAGTCGTTCCTGGACGAGATGGCTCATGCGGCCGGACGCGATCCGGTCGAGTTTCAGCTTGAGCTGCTGAGCAACAAAAAGGCGCCCTGGAAGTCAGACGGCGAAGATGCTGTGGGCGACCACGAGCCGGTGGGACCGGGCGCGCTGATTCCAGAGCGGTTTAAAGGCGTGCTGCAGATGGCTGCAGACAAGTCCGGGTGGGCAAACCGGAAGAAGACGCCGGGGCGCGGGATGGGGATTGCCGCGTGGTTCTGCCATCTGGGCTATGTGGCAGAAGTTGCAGACGTAAGCGTGGACGCGGCGGGCAAGGTTACGGTGCACAAAGTGTGGGCGGTGACGGATATCGGCAGCCAGATCATCAACCCGGGGGCGGCAGAGAACCTTGTGCAGGGGGGCATTATGGAAGGCATGGGACACCTGGCACAGGAGATCACGCTGGTGGATGGACAGATCCAACAGTCGAACTTCCAAAACCACCCGCTGATGCGGATGCGGCAGGTGCCGGAGATCGAAGTCATCTGGCTCAAGACCGAATACTCGCCGACTGGGTTGGGCGAACCGACGCTTCCGCCGACGCTGCCGGCGGTGACGAACGCGATCTTTGCGGCGACAGGGAAGCGGATTCGGACGCTGCCGCTGAAGAGCAGCGGATTTGGGTGGGCGTGAAGGGCGACTGTTGGATGGTGTACGAAAACTGCGTTGAATGAAAACATCGACCGCTTGCGATCGAGCTCCACCGCTCGTGTCTTCGGGAAAAGGCGTCAACACTCGGGCAGCTCACCGCGCTCACGAATCTCCTGTCTGAGACCGAGACCATTCTTTCGACCAATACCCATCCAGGGGTCGCTCAGAACGCGCCTTGGAGTTCATGCGCCCCGTTTGGACACATTTGGGGATCGCAGAACCGATAGCTCAGGCAAACTGTCCCTGCGCCACATCTTCGATGGACCTATAATTGATCGGTCCGTTAAGGGCTTTCCTTGACGCCGCTTTCAAGAGTTGCCGCACTCCCTTAGCTGCCCCTTGGAACATAATCTGCGCCATGAAAATGAGCATCATGATCCACAAAATAGGCGAACCAAGCAAGAGCCGCATCGTCGCTAGGCGCATGCCCTTGTGATGAATTCTCTCAAGCTGTCTGCGAACATGTTCGTTATCCGTGGAGGTAAGAGCATTATCCCATTCGGTGTGCCATCTACTCGGGTCCTGCTCACCGGAGATCTTGTGAATAATGACAGACATTAACATTCGGAATGCGGTTAATTGATGACCGTGCCTAATGAACCCGTTCATCTGCCTTCTCAAGAGAATGTAGGCGGGGTGTTGAAAGGAAATCTGGCCATCTGCCGCAAGGTCGAACAGTTCATCCCTAATTTCAAACATTTCCTGCCGGAATGCGTCCAAGCGAACCGCGGGGAGTATCTTGAAAATCACCACAATCATAAAAAGGGCAACTACCGCGAATTGCAGGAAATCTGCGAGTTGCGACTCCGAAATCATTGATCTTCCTCCCTCGTCATGCCTTCGGGTGTGAGAAGACTCGACTCCCTGTTTCGGTCGATCCTCTTTTCCAGAGACTCCGTTCGTGAAGTTAGACGCTTTCGCGTGTTCTTATGTCTCCGATATTCGTTTGCCCAAAGGGCTGTGGTTAGCCCCGACGTGACTAGGCTAGCTGTGACCACAAAGTTAAAGTGCGCAGAGATTTTGAGCGCCAAGTCGGCAACTGATACGTGTCCGGCAAACGCTCGGAAGGTCTCCGCCACCTCGTAAATCATAAAGCAAATAACGGGTGCCCAAATGAACGAGTTCCCGAACTGACGAATCAAGGCGAAAATCTGCGCCAAAATCCAGCGAAGCGCTGGAGGCTCATCTCGTTCGCCTCTTCCTGTAGATGGCATTGTGAGCCTTCCGGATGCACCAATACTGGTTCAGAATTCGACGCCACCAACATATCACTTCGCTCCCTCAAGTTGTAAATCAGATTATCGGCACTACCCAAGTGAAGCAATACTCCATTCAACGCACATTTATGACACTGCCGAGGCCACCCCAGCAAAAAAGGGATGTCGCCGGGGGCCCCGTCAAGTCGTGCACTTTCAGAACCGCGATTCGGCGGACTCATTCAAAAAGCTCTTAGAAGCCGGAGCGGATTGCGGCGGATTGGGCCTGGGCGATTTGGATGCGGGTGAGGACGCTGCCGTTGAAGGCGAGCGGATTCAGTTGGGCGTAGTGGATGTGGAGTTGTGAAGCACGAACAGGCGGCTCGAGTGGGCCGCCTGTCGTGTGTTTGGGGTTGCGAAAAAGATCCCTCAGGGGCTAAAGCCCAGCATCATTTTCAGCTATCTACGGCACGACTGAAGTCGTGCCCTGATACAAAGCCTCAGGGGCTAGAGCCCGCGGATTTGTTGGGTGTTCTACGGCACGACTGAAGTCGTGCCCTGACTCATGGTCCTTGCGCGACCCTGGTTTAAAAGCCGGAGTGAATTGCGGCGGCCTGCGCCTGGGCAACCTGGATGCGGGCGAGAAAGACCGGCTCGCTGTAGTGTTCGGCAACGAGGCGGGCTGCCTGGCCTTCGTCAAGATACGGCTGCACCTGAGAGATTTTGATGCTGGCCTGCGATGCCATTTGAGCCGCGGTGGCTTTGCTCGAGATGGACTCGATGAGGGCAAAGATGGCGTTGATGATGGTGGCGACGCCATTGATTGCGGCAAGCGCGTGCGTTTGGCTGTTGGGGTTGACGATTCGAGCGGACTGGAGAAGCGCGGCGTTCACCTGTTGCTGAAAAGTGACTATCTGGCTTTGCAACTGGGCAAGCAGGCTTGCGGAGGGATTGGCCAGGTAGGCTTTGCATTGAGCGACGAGCAGATTGGTGGCTGCATCGAAGCTGGCGGTGGCGGCCTGGAAGATGGGCGCATCGGCAGGCGCAAGCACGGAGGCGGTTGTGTCGACGACGCCGACGGCGGTTTGAAGCGCCGGGGTCCAGTTGACAATATCCTGGGCGACGGTTATGCCCGAGCAGCCAGCAAGCGGCATGGTGCCCGCGATGAGGACGGCGCAAAGCATGAGAACGCCGAGTTTGGCAGAGGTGCCCGAGGTTGGGCTTGGAGCAGGGTCCTTGGCCAAGAGGCCAAGGAGGGCGGTAGCCAGGGCGCTGACAAGAGAGATTACAGTTCCGGTGCCGGCGGCGCCGAGAGTGATGCCCTGCTGCGAGAGGACTCCGGCAATGGTGACGGCGGCGATGAGCAGGCCGGCGGCCGAGGTGCGTGGATGGTTCCAGATGTTTGAGATCAGGTTCATTGAGATGCTCCTTTGAAACTGGTTGAGCGGCCCGCGCCGCAGAGGTTGATTTGCGATGAGTGAGCCCCAGGGCTCATGCCCCTCAGAAAACTGCAGGCGCGACGGGCCGCGGAGAGGCATTCCTCTCGCGGTGGGGCACTCACGCCGGCAGTGTGGTCGGCTAAGGGGTTTTCTTCCCAAGAGTAGGGGAATGAGAGGGATTTCTACGCAAACGGGCAGGACGGGGCAGGATGCCTGGAATCAGTGGTTTAGGCGAACAAGGGCTCGGGCGGAGCTTGACAGGAGGGGGTGGAGGTGCCGATTAGCGAAGTGTTTGAGGGTCGGGAGGCCTCGGTACGGCCGATCACCACCCCAGCGAGCCAAGACCGCTCGCCGGGGACCCCGGCCGGAGACCGGCGCTACGATTTTCGGGGGACGTAGCGGCGGTCGCGGATTTCAAACTTTCCGCTGACCATACGGGAGATGGCCTCGGTGTAGGCGATGTGCTCTTCGGCGAGAATGCGGGCGGCGAGGGAGTGGGAGTCGTCGGAGTCGAGTACGGGGATGGCGCGCTGGAGGATGATGGCGCCGTGGTCGAGGTGCTCATCGACGAAGTGGACGGTGCAGCCCGCGACCTTGACTCCGTAGTCGAAGGCCTGCTGCTGGGCATCGAGACCAGGAAAGGCGGGCAGAAGCGAGGGGTGGATGTTGAGGATGCGGTTGGGGAAGGCGACGATGAAGGCGGGCGAGAGCAGGCGCATATAGACGGCGAGGCAGACGAGGACGAAATGATGAGAGTGGAGGCAGGCGATGAGATCGGCGTCGTGGGCTTCGCGGGAACGGCCTCGGGATTCAAGGACGGCGATGGGCAAGCCGAGGTGTTCAGCGGCGGCGATTCCTGGTGCGCCGGGGACGTTGGAAATGACGATAGCAATTTCGATGCCGGGGAGGCGACCGGATCGGATGGACTCGGCGATGGCGAGGAAGTTGGAGCCGCGGCCGGAGAGGAGGATGCCGAGGCGAGTGGTATGCGGAGCTGATTGGTGAGCGGACATGAGGTGTAGCGAGTCAGCGAGATAGCGGGTCAGCGAGCCGGCAAGCGCGGGTCAAGAGACCGGCGGAACTGGGCTCAGGTGTATTGCACGCGTTTGTGTTCGCCTTTGACGACGCGGCCAACGACGTAGAACTTTTCTTCGGCGCGGTCGAGCAGGTTCTTGGCGCGGGCGAACTTGGCGGCAGGGATGGCAGCGATCAGGCCGATTCCCATGTTGAAGGTGCGCAGCATCTCTGGCTCGGAGACCTGGCCGAGGGCTTGCAGGTGGTCGAAGATGGGCAGCACGGGCCAGGAACCGAGCTCGATTTGCGCGGCACAGTTCTTGGGCAGAATGCGGGGCAGGTTCTCCGTGATGCCGCCGCCGGTGATGTGGGCCATGCCAACCGTGACGCCAGCCGCGGTGAGCTTCTGAATCACGTGGAGGTAGCTGCGGTGGGTCTTCATGAGGGCAGCGCCGGCCTTCTCTTTGATGGCGGTGACGTATTGCGTGGGCTTGTAGCCGCCGACCTCAAAGAGGAGCTTGCGGGCAAGCGAATAGCCGTTGGTGTGGAGGCCGGTGGAGGGCATGCCGATGAGGACATCGCCGGGCTTGATGGGGTCGCCTGTGATCATCTTGTCGCGATCGACAGCGCCGACAATGAAGCCGGCGAGGTCGTATTC
>Ga0181517_10004358_pt1 | contig 12942 bp, 11 predicted proteins | sample PEATcosm2014_Bin_31_FD_119748 | JGI IMG/M metagenome (GOLD analysis project Ga0181517, IMG submission 119748) | Peatland microbial communities from MTU Mesocosm Facility, Houghton, MI, USA - PEATcosm2014_Bin01_30_metaG | ecosystem: Environmental > Terrestrial > Soil > Wetlands > Peat | place... | reverse complement strand
TTGCCCAGCTCGAAGATCAGCGAGGTTGCCCGGCGCGCAGGCGTTTCCCCGAGCACTGTTTCCTACGTCTTGAGCGGTAACCGGAGCATCTCCGAGGCGACCCGCGCCCGGGTCGAGCAAGCGATCCGTGAGCTCAACTACGCGCCTCACGCTGGTGCCCGTTCGCTCAGAGCCGGGAAGACGGACGTGATCGCTCTCGCCGACCCCCTTTACGACTGGTCCTCAGGGGCCGTTGACAAACCGCACATATTGGGGCACATGCCGTACGTATATGGAGTTGTCGACGCTGCTCGGCGCCATGGGTGGAATGTCATACTCATCACGGGAGGAGGGAGCGCTGCGCTCGAGAAAGTCGTTGGCAGCAAGATGGTCGACGGCGTCGTACTGTTGGAAGTGCGAGCCAACGACGAGCGCCTGAAACTGGTCGAACGATTGGCGACGCCTGCTGTCGCGATGGGTATGCCCCTGGAGCCCACGGCAGTGCCCTTCGTTGACTTCGATTTCGAGGGCGCCGGACGTCTGTGCGTTGAGCACCTGGTTGGTCTCGGCCATCGCCACATTGGGCTGCTCGCCTCCCCTCCCGGCACCTTCGAACAAGGCCTGGCTTATACGCACTGGATTTGGCACTCCGTCCAGTCAACCCTCGACAAAGCGGGCTTGCCCTTCCACGGCCTGCCCGTGGAGACCAGCAGAAAGGGCGCCCAGGTGGCGCTCGACACCCTCTTTGAAGAGGAACCTGCGATGAGCGCCCTGATCGTCAACGGCGAGGGGATGATCGACCTGCTCCTGCAGGAGCTCCAACAGCGTGGAAAGCAAGTGCCGACCGATCTGTCCGTGGTGGTCATTGGTTGGAGCGAACTTACCAAGCACATCGTCCCACCTCTAACACATGTGAACGTCCCCGCGCTGGAAATGGCAAGCGCGGCCATCGAGCTATTGGCCCGAGGAGGACCTGCAAAGCTGTTGCCCGCCAGCCTGGTTGCGGGGGGAACGGTAAAGCCCAACTGGTAGGAGGGCTCGGCTAACTTACAGGAGGGCAGCGCCTCAGCTTCCGGTAGCCCCATGCGCAGCACCGGGCGTCGCAGTACTCCATGGGTTGCTTTTGGCCCAATTCTCCCAGGGTTTGGCCTCTAAAGTGTCTGAAACTATGGAGTTGGCCCTGCCGTCTTCGGGGACAAGAGCCCACGCGGCCACGTAGAGGAGGGGCCCGCCTATGCCGCCCAGCAATAGCAACGAAGCGGCCACGAAACCGAAGCGAACGGCAGTGACGTCCAGATCCAGGTGTTCAGCTAGGCCGCCGGCAACGCCGGCGACCATGCGGTCGGACTTACTCCGGCGTAGGGTTCGCCGGCTCGAGGCGGGCGAGGAAGTCGAGGGGCCCGGAGGCGGCATATCGTAACTGGTCATGCTCCCATAGTGCCCGGTGGGCAGGCGACGCGCTATTAGGGATCACCCCTACTATGCCCTGACCAGTACCAAGCCCTGACCAGCCGTCAGGGCACTGCCAACCCTTTCGGGGCCAACCCGTAAGCCTTTAGGCTCCTTGCGAGGCCTCGACCTTGGCCGCCTTGGCCGCCGCCTTCATTTCCGCCTTATGAGCGCGCACGAGCACCAGGGACTCGGGGCCGGTGATGTCGGCCACGGACAAATGGGTGCCAGGGTCGCCGAACGGTCGGCTCACGTCCTCCCACCCCGGTGGCCGGGCCCCCATCTGCTTGCCCAGGAACGCAACAAAGATCTTTGCCTTCTGTTCGCCGAACCCAGGCAAGGCCCGGACCCGGCGTACCAGCTCCTGCCCAGACGCCGCGGTCTCCCAGATCCGGGAGGGCTGGCCCTGGTAGTCCTCCACGATCAGGCGGCAAAGCTGCTGGACGCGCTCGGAGTTGGAGACAGGGAACCGGTGGAGCGCGGGCTGCTTGGAGAAGATGACCCCGAGCGCGTCTGGCTCCATTTCGGCGATGGCGGCGGCGTCGAGCGTGCCGCCGAGGCGGTCCCGCAGATCCCGAGGAGAACTGAAGGCTTTCTCCAGTGGGATCTGTTGGTCTAGGACAAAGCCCACCAGGAGGGCCAAAGGGTCCTTCGAGATGAGCTCGTCAGCATCGGGGTCCCCGGAAAGGTGCAACACAGCGCAATCTTATCGGACGGTCCACCAGGCTTACCCGGGCGGTCCACCAGGCTCTGCGGGCTCACCCTTGGCGGAGGGAGGCTCAGGTCAGGCCTCACGCCCGCCCCGGGTTGGGGCACTCGGGGTCGATCCCGTAGCGGCGGATGGCGTCTTCGACCTCCTCGGCCTTGCCCTCACCGGCCTGGCGCAAGCCGTCGAGCACGGCCACCACCACATGGGCGGCGTCGGTCTCGAAGTGGCGGCGCAGCGCTTCGCGGGTGTCGCTGCGGCCGAAGCCGTCGGTGCCGAGGGTGATGAAGGGCCCCGGGGCCCAGCGGGCCACCTGGTCGGGGACGGCCTTCATGTAATCGGTGACGGCCACTATGGGCCCCTCGGCGTTGGCCAGGGCTTCGCTCACGTACGGGGCCCGGGGCGCCTGGGAGGGATGGAGGCGGTTGTAGCGCTCGACCTCGAGGGCCTCCTCCCGCAGGGCCTTGTAGCTCGTCACGCTCCACAGCTCGACGGCCACGTCGTGCTGGTCGGCCAAGAGCTGGCGAGCCTGCAGGGCGGCCTGGCTGGCCGGTCCGGAGAAAAGCACCGTCGCCCGCCGGCTCGGCCCTTCGGGCGCCGTGGCGAAGCGGTAGATCCCCCGCAATATGCCCTCGTCCACGCCTTCGGGCTTGGACGGCATCTCGTAGTTCTCGTTGTAGAGGGTTATGTAATAGAAAATGTCCTCGCCGGCGCCTTCGCCGTACATGCGCCGGATGCCGTCGCGCACGATGCTGGCGGTCTCGTAGGCGAACGCCGGGTCGTAGGCCTGTACGTTGGGCACGACCGAGAACAGCAGGTGCGACTGGCCGTCGTCGTGCTGGAGCCCCTCTCCGAGCAGTGTCGTCCGCCCGGCCGTGGCCCCCATCAAAAAGCCGCGGGCGCGCATGTCCGCCGCCGCCCAGATCAGGTCCCCGACCCGCTGGTACCCGAACATGGAATAAAACGTATAAAACGGCACCATGGCCTGGCCGAAGGTGGCATATGCGGTCCCGGCGGCGGTGAAATCGCCCAGGCCACCGGCTTCGGCTATGCCTTCTTCCAGGATTTGGCCGTCTTTTGCCTCTGAATAAGTAAGCATCAGTTTGGAGTCGACGGGCTCGTAGAGCTGGCCCAGGGGCGAATAGATCTTGAAGTCCTTGAAAAGCGCGTCCATGCCGAACGTGCGGGCCTCGTCGGGGATTATCGGCACCACCCGTTTGCCTATCGACTTGTCCCGCAGCAGGTGGCGCAGCAGGACGGCGAAAGCCATGGTGGTCGAGACCTGGCGGCCGGCGGAGCCGCTGTCGAACTCGGTGAAGCTCTCCTCGGCCGGGGCGGGCAAGGGCTCGTAGTGGACCACGCGGTGGGGGAGGGAGCCGCCCAGTTGCTCCCGGCGCTGCATCATGTACTGGTATTCGGGGCTGTCATGGGGGGGCCGGTAGTACGGCGGCTCCCCGGCCTCGAGGGCCTCGTCGGAGATATGGGCCTGGAGGTGCAGGCGGTCCCGCAGCCTTTTCAGCTCCGCCGCGTTCATTTTCTTTATCTGGTGGGTGGCATTGCGCGACTCGATCGTCGGGCCCAACGTCCAGCCCTTGATCGTCTTGGCCAAGATGGCGGTGGGCTGGCCCGTGGTCTCGGTGGCCGCCTTGTAGGCGGCGTAGAGCTTGCGGTCGTCGTGGCCGCCCCGGGGCAGCAGGCGCAGGTCCTCGTCGGTGAGGTGCTCGACGAGCTTGCGCAGGCGGGGGTCGGGCCCGAAGAAGTGCTCCCGGATATAGGCCCCGTCCTCGGTGGCCAGCTTTTGGAACTCGCCGTCGACCGTCGTGTTCATCTTGTTGAGCAAGACGCCGTCCACGTCCCGGGCGAGCAGCTCGTCCCAGCGGGTGCCCCAGATGACCTTGATGACGTTCCAGCCCGCGCCGCGGAAGACGGCTTCCAGCTCCTGGATGATCTTGCCGTTGCCGCGCACGGGGCCGTCGAGGCGCTGGAGGTTGGCGTTGACCACGAAAATGAGGTTGTCGAGCTGTTCGCGCCCGGCCAGGGACAGGGCGCCCAGGGTCTCGGGCTCGTCGCACTCGCCGTCGCCCACGAAGCACCACACCCGCGAGCCGCTGGTGTCGACGATGCCCCGGTTGTGCAGGTACTTGTTGAAGTGGGCCTGGTAGATGGCATTGAGGGGGCCGATGCCCATGGACACGGTGGGGAACTCCCAGAAGTCGGGCATCAGGCGGGGATGGGGGTAGGAGGACAGGCCCCCGCAACCGGCTTGCTCCCCGGCCAGCTCCATGCGGAAGTGGTCGAGCTGCTCCTCGCTCAGACGGCCCTCGACGAAGGCCCGGGCGTAGATCCCGGGCGCGGCATGGCCCTGGAAGAAGACCTGGTCACCGGCGGCCCCGTCCGCCTTGCCCCGGAAGAAGTGGTTGAAGCCCACGCCGTAGAGGGCCGCAGACGAGGCGAAGGTGGCCAGGTGGCCGCCGATGCCCTCCGCCCGGTGGTTGGCCCTTACCACCATCGCCGCCGCGTTCCAGCGGGTGTAACGGCGTATCCACTTCTCCAGAGTGGAATCACCGGGGAACCAGGGCTCGCGGCTGGCCGGGATGGTGTTGACGTAGGGCGACGACACGGTGGCCGGGAAGCCGACCTGGCTTTCCTGGGCCCGTTCGAGGAGCTTCATCAGCAGGAAACTGGCCCGCTGTTTACCGTGCACCTCGAGCACGGCGTCAAAGGACCCGACCCACTCTTCGGTCTCGGTCGGGTCGATGTCGGGCAGCTGGTGGGAGATACCGTCGAAGATCACGCCCTCCATCGTCGCGCCGGGGGCGGCCGGACAGGTAGTAGGACGGCGAAGCAATTTGTGACATTTGTCTCATGGGCCGCCCGCGGGCGCCGGTCGTGGTGAGAAGGCGAACCTCAGCCCTGACCCGCGGCACCGCGGTGACTTGCCTGGCCAGGCACGGTAATGGAGACGATGGCACCTCCATCGTCTCGGTTCCGGGCCATCGCCTGTCCCCCGTGGGCCCTGGCGACCGCGCTCACGATCGCCAGCCCAAGGCCGGTCCCACCATCGCTGCGGGCCCGTGCACTGTCGGGACGCCGAAAGCGTTCGAAGGCATGAGGCAGGAACTCCGCCGGGAAGCCCGGCCCGCCGTCGGCGACCTCGATCGTGACCCCTCCCCGGTCATCGGGCCTCCGGGCCGAGATGACCACCTGGGTCCCCCCGGGAGCAAAGTGCAGAGCGTTGTCCACCAGGTTGTCCACAGCTTGCCGAATACGGTCGGCGTCGACCTCGGCGACCATCCCGGGCGCTACGTCGACCCGGCAGGCAACGCCGGCGGGCACCGCCCGCAGGCGAGCGCGTGCCGCGCTTTTTCCGAGTAGGGCGCCAATGTCCGTGGGGCCGAGCCGTTGCGCCATGCGGTCGCTGTCGCTGCGGGCGAGCAGCAGTAGGTCGTCAGTGAGCCGGTTCAGCCTGGCCGCCTCTTCTGCCGCACTGGCGACGGCCAGCCGGAGGTCCTCTATGGTCCTGCCCGGCCGTCCCGCCAGCTCGAGCTCACCCCGCAACACCGCAAACGGGGAGCGCAGCTCGTGGCTGGCGTCGGCTACAAAAGCTCGCTGGCGGGCCAGGGCGCCGTGAAGACGCCCGAGCAAGTCGTTCATAGTGCTGGCCAGCGCGGCGATCTCGTCCCCCGTGTTCGGTACCTGGAGGTCCGGCTGCTCGTCGCGCTCGGAACGTGCCGCCACCTGGCGACGAAGGCGCTCGACGGGACCAAGGGCCTCTCGGGCCAGCCAGTAGGCGCCGAGGCCGGCGATGGCGACGAACACGAGCCCGCCCACCAACAGCTCCCGGGACAGGTCGCTCATGGTGTCGTCGAAGGTGTCGAGCGAGGCGCTGGCGACGGCCACCCAGCCCGCGTGACCGCTGTATGGCTCGGCCGCCAGCCGGGCCCGGTCGCCTCCGCTCGAGGATGTAAACGTCAAGCGCGACTTTCGGGCCAGTCCCAGCTGTGCCTGGTTGAGCAGAGGCGTAGTCCCGGCATTGCGGCTTGCGCCTTGCACCACTCCGTTCGCGCCGATCACTTGGACCAACAGCTCGCCCGGCAGGCGGCCCGCCCTCGTAGGAGCCGGTCCTGGCCCGCTGGCCCCGGCCGAGCTGGGGAGATATGCGCCCGCCTGAGAAAGGACGGTCCCAAGCTGGGTGTCGACGCTGGAGAGCAGGCCGGCGGAAAGATTGGTTACCAACAGCCAGCCGCCGAGAGCGAACACGGCGGCCGAGGCGATGCTGAATTGCACGGGCTTGTAACGCCCCGACAGGGGGCCCTGTCCGTCTCGGCCACCGTGTCCGGTACCAAGCTCACCAACGTCACGGTCGCCTCGATCGATGACGGGGGGAACTTCCGTTCCCAGTCGATCGACCAGCAGTCCATCCCGCTGCGAACAACAAGCGCTCCAGGCTCAGAGCGCCAACCTCCAGGGCGTGTCAGGGGCAAGCTACACCAGCGCCGGCTTCGAGCAGTCTTTGCAGTCGGCCCTCACCAAGCTGGGGTTCAAGTGATGCCGGTGCTCCCACCCGCGCCCCGGCCCCGGCAAAAGCGGAAGTCAGGGCCGATATCTTCGAGAAAGTTCTCGTCGTTCATGTCGACGTAAGCATCCCACCAGATACTGAGATCCATGCCCAGGGGCTTTGGACCGTCTATGTACCAGGAACGGAGCGTCCGCGACGGTGCGCCGGGTGCCGTGGCCCCCAGGACGCCGACGTCGCCTTTCGGCCGGCCCCAGCGCCTCACGTGGTACCCATCGAACATGGCCTGCACGGGGTGATCGCCAGCGGCAGGGGGAGCGCCACGGTCGCCGTCGGGCCCTACCAGGACGGCCTCGCCCGCGCTGAGCCGGGAGGACGACCGTGTTGGTAGCAGCCTTGGTCGCCCTGGCGGCCGCCGCTCTGTTCGGCGTTTCCACTGCGCTCCAGCACCGAAGTGCTGGGCTGGTGACCGACGCCCAAGCCAACGGTGGCGAGGGGCTGGCCCGTTTTGTTTCGGGAACTCTCCGCCATCCCCTATGGGTCACCGGCGTCGTGGCCGACATTGGTGGTTTCGCTTTGCACGCCTTGGCATTGCGGGAGGGACCGCTCAGCTTGGTCCAGCCTCTTCTGGTCAGTAGTGCCGTTTTCGCCCTGGTCCTTCGCCAGCTCCTCGAGCACCGCTGGCCCCGGCGCAACCAGCTTGCCTGGGCCGGCGCCCTCGCTGTCGGGCTGGTCATGTTCCTGGCGGTTTCCACGCCGGCCGGCGGCGTGGCCCAGCCCGCGGGCGGCGTGGGCCAGCCCGCCGACCCTCTGGCGACGATCGTCGTCGGGGGCTTGATCGGGCTTGGCGTTCTTGGGTTTTTCTTAGCCGGCCGACGTAACACCGGCCGTGCCGCCGCCGCTTTGCTGGGCACCGCAGCGGGCTTGTCGTACGCCGCCGTAGCGGGGCTGTTGAAACAAGACATGGGCACTTTGGACCGTGGGCTCGGCGCGTTGGTCACCTCGTGGCCGTTCTACGCCCTCATCGGCGTCGGCGCGCTGGGCCTCTTGGTCAACCAGCTTGCCTACCAGGCTGGCCCGCTGAGCTCCAGCTTGCCCGCCATAATGACGGTAGGCCCGCTCGTCAGCTTGGTGATCGGCGTGGTGGTCTTCGACGAACAGTTCCGCCGCGGGCCGGCCGCCCTGTTGGGCGAGGCGGTGTGCCTCGCCCTCGTACTGGTTGGCGCTGGTGGCCTTACCCGGTCCGAGTTCACGCCCGCTCCATGGGCCGAAGGGCGACTAGCTCATGGCCCAACGTCCGCGCCGCGGGAGGTTTTTTGACCACCCCCCCACCCCGGGCATGCCGGCCCGCAAATATCCCTACCTCAACGAAAGCAGGTGCTTGACCATGCTCAAACAAATCATGTCGTTGGCTCGCCTCGACTTGTCCCCTCCCCACCGTCCCCCCGCCCCCGGGCGCATGGCCCTGGTCACGGCCGCATCGGTCATCGGGTCGGTCCTCGTTGATGCTCTCTTGGTGGTCATCGGCGAAGCGGTCTTCCCCGGTACCAAGGGCTATGTGCACTTCCGGTTCTCTGACTACACCAAGCTGACGGTGATCGGCGTGGTCATCGCCTGCGTGGCCTGGCCGGTGGTGGCCCGCTTGAGCTCAGCCCCCAGATGGCTGTACCTCCGCCTGGCCATCCTGGTCACGCTGCTGTTGTGGCTCCCCGATCTCTACATCCTGCACCAGGGCCAATCCGCAACGGCGGTGGCCGTGCTCATGGTCATGCACCTGGCCATTGCCCTGGTCACCTACAACCTGGTCGTACATGCCGCCCCGGTACGCCTGGGCCGCCAACACCTGGACAAGCCGGGTGGCGTCCGGGGCCTTAGAAGACCGGCGCCGGTGCCGGCGCTGGTCCCGGTCGCCAACCGCCCGCACCACTACGAGAAATAGTGCCGGTACCAGAAATAGTGCCGACCATCATCGTTAGGAGCTGAACTTGCTTGCTTTGCTCAACCCGACCACATTCGTAGCCTCGTCGGGGTACGCCGCCATCTTCGTGCTCTCGGTGCTGCAGTCCTGCTGCGTGCCGACGTCGTCGGAGCTGACATTGGGTTTTGCCGGTGTGCTTGCCTTCGAGGGCAAGCTCAGCCTGCCTGGGGCCATCGCCGCCGGCGTGGCCGGCGAGGTGCTCGGCGCCTTCATCGCTTGGTTCATCGGCCGGGCCGGGGGCCGGGCTTTCGTCGACCGCTACGGGCGCTACATCCTGCTCAGCCACCGGGACCTCGACCGGGCCGAGGCCTGGTACCACCGCCACGACCGCTGGGGCGTCTTCGGCAGTCGTTTGCTGCCCGTGGTCCGCAACTTCGTGGCTCTGCCCGCCGGGGTGGCCGAGGTACCGCTGCTGCGCTTCGTTCTGCTCACCGCCGCCGGGAGCCTCATCTGGGACAGCGCCATGGCCGTCATCGGCTACGAGGTGGGCCACAGCTGGCGCTCGGTCCTGCACGGCTTCAGCGACGCCGGTTACCTCCTGGGGGCGGTGGCCGTAGTGGCCATCGCCGTGTTCCTGGTGCACTGGTACCGCTCGTACAAGGCGGCCACCGCGCCAGGGGCCACCACCCCCGGCCCCCGATGAACAACTTGTTCGTGCTTGTAGCAACTCGCTAGGCCGGTCTAGCTTCTCGGCCCAGCGCCAGGCGCTAAAGCGGGGGGGCTGACCATTGTCGGTTTAAGGTGCGGCGCCTAACATGAAGAGGCCTAATGGCTAAAGGTAAAATATGGGTTGAAGAGCGCCCCAGGGACCACAGAACGTGCTAGGCCAAGATCTCGTCTACCGTGTTTACGCCCGGCAGTTGCGCAAACAACTGATCGGCTGCCCCCTCCCAAAACATGTGGGGCTCATCATGGACGGTAACCGTCGCTGGGCCCGTCAGAGGGGTTTCGCGGACCCGAGCCTGGGCCACAAGTATGGTGCTGACCATATAGACGACGTCCTGAACTGGTGCGCCAAAGCCGGTATCAAACACGTCACGGCGTTCCTCTGCTCGACCGAGAACCTGTCCAAGCGCGACGACGCCGAGGTCGGCTACCTCATGGACGTGATCGAAAAGATCGTTGTCGACAAGCTCATTGTGGACCCGGCCTGGCAGGTCCACATCGCAGGATCGCTCGACCTACTGCCGGCGACGACGGCGGAAGCTTTGAAGAGGGCGGTCGAAGCCAGCCGAGGTTGTACGACTGGCGCCCACGTCACGCTGGCCGTCGGCTACGGCGGTCGGGAGGAGGTCATTGAAGCGCTCCGCGCCCTGCTGTACGAGCACGTCGCCGGCGGGACGACGCTCGCTGAGCTGGCCGGCACTCTCACCATCGAGGACGTTGCCCGGCACCTTTACACCGCCGGGCAGCCCGACCCCGACCTGGTCATCCGTACCAGTGGGGAGCTGCGCCTGTCCAACTTCTTGCTTTGGCAGAGCGCCTACTCCGAGCTGTACTTCTGCGAGGCCTATTGGCCCGCCTTCCGCGAGATCGACTTTTTACGGGCGCTGCGAAGTTTCGCGGCTAGGCAACGCCGGTACGGCAGCTGAACGCGCAGGTTCTTCAGGCCGAACGAGCTGGCACCGTGATGCAATCTCAGTCCCAGGACGGGTCGACGAACCGTCTCCCACGGTTGGGTCCCGGGCCCAGATGTCATCGGGGTTCAAGCCCGGCACGGCCCGACCGTGAACGGTGAGCAGGGTTGAGATTTTGCCTGATGGCGACGACGTTTGGGGTCAACCTCGCGTCACAGCCCCACTCGCCGACAATGGCCGAGCCGTCTTTGTACATGACCAGCGAGGCCGCTCCGACGCGTAGTGGGTACACCACTTTACCCTGAGAAAAGTAGCCGCCCTTGCTGGAGAAGAACTGGGAACCGCCATTGAACCCTGCGGCTAGGCCCGGGCGCCAGGAGTTTGGATGGGAGGCGACTGCTCACCAGCGTGTTCTCAGTCTTCACGGCGATCAGGGCATGCGATGCCTTCAGCCGTCGACATAGAGTTGCCCGTTCGGTCCGAGGGCAACCGGGATAGGTGAAAGCCCCTTGGGGGCGGGCCCTTGTAGGACCGCTCCCGTGGTTGCGCTGAAAACCGACCCATGGCACGGGCAGGCGAAGACGTCGTTCGTCCCGTCGAACTGGACCGTGCAACCCGCATGGGGGCAAACCGCAGAAAAGGCGCGGAAATCGCCGCTCTTTATTTGGACGACCAGAGCAGGGACCTGTTGGGCCGGGTCGGTGAAGCTGGCGGCTCCCCCTACCGGGACGTCCGCCGCCGGACCGATCCGGGCCCCTTTGGGGACGGGAGTTGTAGCGGTGCTCTTCGGGGCGGCCGGGCGGGCAGTGGGCCCGGTCGCGGCGGGGGCGTGGCCGCTGGTAGCGGGGGAGACCTTGCCGGGCGCGCCAGCGTTGGGGAGCGACGCGACTGCGCCCGAGGGATGCGCGCTGTGCAGGAGCCGTCCGAGAGCGCTCACCAGTCCGCCCAGGGTGAAGCCCGTGAGCGCGAGAGCGCCCGCGGCAGCGGCTTTTTGTAACAAGGTCCGCCGTTCGAGCTCTGCCGCCTGCCGCTTTGACGCCGCCAGTTGTCTCTTCGTCAACCCCCCCCGAGGTGCGGCTGCACTCAACGCCGCTCGTGCTCGTTCGGCCCGGCGGGCATAAACGCCGTCGAGCGAGAAGGCCCCCGAGCCTCCGAGGACGAACGGCGTCCAAGCAAAGAGGAACACAATGTCAGCGCCGTAGTAGTACGGATTGTCCCTGAAGCTGACAGTAAGGAAAAACGACAACGAGAGCAGGGCTCCTCCGCTGGCTGCCACACGCCCGAAAAGCCCGACCAGCGTGCCGAGTCCGACAGCGATCTCCCCAAGTGCGACCAGGACGGCGAAGGCGACGGGCGCGTGGAGGGCGGGATCGAGGAGGTGATGAAGGGGGCTCGTGATGATGGGCCCCCGGAGTTGTTCTTGGAACGAGCCTGGGGCAGTCGGGCTAAAGAAGTTGGGGTTGGCGAGTTTTTGCAGCCCGGCGAAAGTGAACGTTACCCCAAGAAAGGCACGAAGGAGCAGCAGCGTCCATCCTGGTGAGGCCAGGGTCTCTGACAGGCCAGCGCGATTCTCAGGCGGGCCGTTCACGTCAAAGGGGTCGGTCACGTCGTTGTCTCCATCAGCAGGGCTTACGTCCGGTCAGGATAGACGGGGTACCTTACGGGTGCGTGAAGGCAGGCGCTTTGCTCACGGGCGGGACCGGGCGCGGCTACCACATTGGGAGATCGCCGCCCGGACGGCGATGACTCAGAAGTGATCGGCCGGAAGGACCGTTTTCTACATTTCGCCACACTAATCGTGCTGCTCTCGCGGTTCTCCAGAAATCCCGGCCGTTTTGTCGGGCCGGTACCGGTGCACCAAGAACGCGGCCAGGGGGCCGAGAAGGTAGCCGGCGTCGCTGAAGCCGTGCACGACCGACCGCCAGCCATTGCCGACCTCGTAGGCAGCGAGGGCCATGGCCGCGTCCCAAACGAGGCTGCCTGCCGGGGTCAGCAACCGAAGCGGAAAAGAGGCACCTCGGCCAAGCCCGCGGGAAGAGCGACGAAGTTGCGCACCACGGGCAGCAGCTGGCTAACGAAGACGCCCTAACGGTCGTGGCGGTAGTACCAGGCCTCGGCCCGGTCGAGGTCCCTAAAGTACCCGGACGTTGTCACGAGGCTCGCCGGGTCGAAGAAAGCGAACACGGTGAGCTCCTAGCTACCTAGGGCTGGTTCCCGGCGCCGGACAGGAGGACCTCGAAGAAATCGCGTGCTTCCCATACCGGTGGGAGGTAGCGGTCGGCGGGCCGCTGCATCTCGGGGTAGAGCTTGGTCCCTGTTACCAGCGCCGGGCGACCGAGGGCGTGGGCGTAGAAGTTGAACGTCACCCATTCGGGGTTGATGTCAAGGGTCATGGCCCGCACCGCCCCCGCCCGCTGCAGGGACTCGGCCAAGGACCTGGCCGTCAGCGCCGGGCCGGCCACATAGACCAGGGCGCCGTCGGCGGTCACACCGATGCCGCTGCGGGGCACGACGTAACCACCCCCAAGCGTGTAGCCCCAGATGGCATTGTCGGTGTAAGTGGCCGAGGGTGCGAGCTGGCCCTCGTCGACCAGCAGGACCACGTTCTGCAGCACGGACTCAACGCTGGGGCCCATAGAGAAGTCCTTGTCCCAGGCGCCGATGTTGACCTGGCCGTCCTTGTAGATGACGAACGAGGCGGCGCCGGCGACTAGGGGCACCCCCGCCTTGCCCTCCA
>Ga0181517_10004357_pt1 | contig 12942 bp, 8 predicted proteins | sample PEATcosm2014_Bin_31_FD_119748 | JGI IMG/M metagenome (GOLD analysis project Ga0181517, IMG submission 119748) | Peatland microbial communities from MTU Mesocosm Facility, Houghton, MI, USA - PEATcosm2014_Bin01_30_metaG | ecosystem: Environmental > Terrestrial > Soil > Wetlands > Peat | place... | reverse complement strand
TCCCACAGCCGGGTTCAGCCTCGTCGTGTTCCTTCTCGGCTCTGCCATTGGCGGCGGACAGTCCTCACAAACTCGCCAAAGATGAAGGTGGCTGCCCTTGTCTGCTTGTCGCTACTGGACCGGCAGCGAAAACGCAGACGCGCGTCCCGCTCGTTCTGGAAAATCTCGCAGTCCTTTTCGATCTTCGTTGCCAAATATCATCACCAAACATGCCCACGCAAACCGGGACCTTTACCGTGTTGAAGTGTGTCGCTGCTGATTTGGTGGTGCGTGTTTACTTTCTTTCGCTGCTCAAAGGCATATCCGCCGCGATTGGTCGCGCCAGCGACCGGGCCAAAGTCGCAACAGTCATCGAAGATTTGGTCGAGCTTTTCCGCTCTCTCGGAAATACGTCGAAGAAAGAAATACAAGGACTGTGGGGTGAACTGCTCGTCATCCACCAATCCAAAGACCCATTCACGCTGGCCAGCGCGTGGCGCTGTGAAACCGGCGACCGTTACGATTTCAACAAAGGAGCAGAGCGCATTGAAGTCAAAACGACTTCGCAGCGCGCGCGACAACACCATTTCTCACTTGAGCAACTTTGTCCTCCAGCCGGAACGCAGCTAATCGTGGCTTCTATTGTGATTCAAAGGTCGGGTGCAGGATTGAGCGTGTTTGACCTTCTCGATGCCATTCGCGTTAAGACCGCACAACAGCCGCAACTTCACCTGCGCATGGCGCGGAAACTCCATGAAACTTTGGGCAACACATGGCAGAGTGCGAAGAACGTCAGATTTGATCTCGAAGCAGCAGTTGAATCACTCCGTTACTTTGACGGCGATCAGATTCCTAAAATTCCATTGCCGCTGCCGGATGGAATTTCGCAAGTTAGTTTTGTAGCGGATCTGAAAACAATTAAGCCGCTTTCGGCCAAAGCGCTCACCAATGCTGGCCATCTCCTCCGCAGTCTTTCGTTCGGCAGAGTGCGCTGATACCCATTCTTTACCATCGCCAACTCCCACCTTTCGCGTCTTTCGTGTTTTTTCGGGGTCAAGGCTCCGCAATTGAGTTTTCAACCCCGCATTTCCAGCTATATTATCGGCGATGCACTGGCTGCAAACACTCGACACGGGCCTGTTCCATTTCGTCAACCGGTCGTTGAGCAATCCGTTCTTTGACCGGCTCATGCCCGTCTTGAGCGGCAACGGCGTGATGCAATGGTTTGTCCTCGCCGTCTTCACCGGCTTTGTCGCGTCCCTTTTTGGCGGTGCCCGCATCCGTCTGTGCGCGCTGACGATGGCGTTCGTCTCCCTGCTGGGCAACGCGCTCGTCATCAACGTCATCAAACACGCCGTCGCCCGGCCGCGACCATGCATGGCGCTGCCGGATGTCATCGCGCGGCTCGGCTGCACCGCCTCCGGCTCCATGCCGTCGGCGCACGCGGCCAACTGGTTTTCCGCCACGATGGTCGCGTTTCTTTTTTATCCAAAAAGCTGGCGGTTCATGCTGCCAATGGCGCTGGCCGTTTCCTTTTCGCGCGTTTATAACGGCGTGCATTATCCGAGCGACGTTCTGGCCGGCGCGGTTTTGGGCGCGGGCTATGCGGCCGCCGGCGTCATCGGGCTGCAAGCCGCCTGGAACTGCATTGGGGAAAAATGGTTTCCGCTGTGGCACGCGCAAAGGCCGGATTTGTTGAATCCAGAATCCAGAATCCAGAATCCAGAATCTTCCCAATCGGAAATCGGAAATCGGAAACCGGAAATTCAAGACGCATCGCGCGACTCGCATTGGTTGCGATTGGGTTGCGTTTTAATTTTCGCCATGCTGATTGGTCGCTGGATTTATCTCGCCAGCGGCGCCATCGAATTGAGCCAGGACGAGGCATATCAATGGGTCTGGTCGAAGCATCCCGCGCTGTCGTATTACAGCAAACCGCCGGGCATCGCGTTCATTCAACTCGCCGGCACTTCCATTTTTCGCGACACGGAATTCGGCGTCCGGTTTTTCTCGCCGCTCTTCGCCGCAATGACCAGCCTGATGTTGCTGCGTTTTCTCGCGCGGGAAGCCGGCGCGCGCCCGTCGTTCTGGCTGCTGCTCGCCGCCAACGCCACGCCGCTGCTCGGCGTCGGCACGATTTTGATGACGATTGATCCGCCGCTGGTCCTCTGCTGGACATGGGCGCTCGTCGCGGGCTGGCGCGCGGCGCAGCCGGACGGAAAAACGCGCGACTGGCTCATCGCCGGCCTGGCGATGGGACTCGGTTTCCTTTGCAAATACACCGCGTTCTACCAGATAATTTGTTTCGGAATTTTTTTTGCGCTCTGGCCGGCGGCGCGAATTCATTTGCGGAAGCCCGGGCCGTGGCTCGCGCTGGTGATCTTTCTCATTTGCACGCTGCCCGTCATCATCTGGAATGCGCAGCACGGCTGGATCACCGCCCAACATGTCGCGGGCAACGCCGGTTTGGAGAGCCAGTGGAAACCAGATGACGCCTTGCGCTATTTTCCTGATTTCATCGGCGTGCAATTTTTGCTGCTCAATCCATTTTTCTTCATCGGCGCGTTGTGGGCGATGATCGGCTTCTGGAAATTCCGCCGCGAACGTCCGCTCTGGCTCTATTTTTTCTGCATGGGCGCGCCGGTGTTTCTCGGCCATCTGCTCTGGTCGTTCCACTCGCGCATTCTGCCGAACTGGATTGCGCCCTCCATCCTGCCAATGTTTTGTCTCATGGTGGTTTATTGGAATGAACGCCGCCGCGTGGCAAAACCGTTTTTCGCCGCCGGCATGGCGCTGGGCATTTTCGTAATCGCCATCATGTATCAAAGCAATCTCATCTCCCGAATTGCCGGCCAGCCGTTGCCCGGAGAGAAAGACCCGTCGCGCCGCGTGCGCGCGTGGCAGGCGGCCGCCACACTCGACGAAACCGAACGCGAAAAACTTGCCGCCGAAGGCAAACCCGCCTTCATCATCGCCAGCCATTACAGCATCGCTGGCTTGGATTCGTTCTATATTCCGCAGGCCCGCGCCGCGCTGAAATCCGAGCCGCTCGTTTATTGCGTGGACGCGGACGAACCGGCCAACCAGTTTTATTTCTGGCCGGAATACAATTACCGCGAACATCGCCAGGGCCAGAACGCCATTTACATTTCCGAGGCCAACCTTTACCGCCTCGATGGCGACTGGCTCTGGAAATGGCTGGCGCATGAGCCGTTGAACCGCACCACCCCGCCGCCCAACAAGCTGCCGTCGCGCATCGCGCAGGAATTTGAATCCGTCACCGACCTCGGCGAACGCGACATCATGATCGGCGACCGCGTCTTCCATCGCGAACATCTGTGGGCGTGCTACAATTTGAAATGAGCCTGTCCTTCTCCTCCTCGTTCTTGTCCTCGGTTGAAACGATTCGAGGACGAGTAGAAATTGGAAATAAATCACTGGAAACATTCCTGCCCGTCCGCGATTACGACCTTGCCACGACACTCGACTCCGGCCAGGTTTTCCGCTGGTGGAAGCAAAACGATTCCTGGACCGGCGTTATTGGCCCGCGCCGGGTGCGATTGACACAAACGGGAGACGTCATCCGCGCCGAAACCGCCACGCCGGTTGCCGACTGGCGATGGCTCCGCGATTATCTCCAAACTGAAACCGATTTGGCCGCCGTGCTGAAAACTTTTCCCGACGACGAACCGATGCGGCGTGCTGTCGCCGCGTGCCGCGGCTTGCGCGTGCTGCGCCAGGAGCCGTGGGAATGTCTCGCGTCGTTCATCCTGTCCTCCACGAAACAAATCGTCCAAATCCGGCAAATCGTCGCCCTGCTCTGCGAACGGTTCGGGGAACCGATCGGCAGTTGCAGCGGCGAGCTTGCGGCGCGACCCGATTCGGCCACAGGCCGGACTTTACAATTCGCATTCCCGCCGCCGGAAAAAATCGCCGCCGCGACCGAAGCCGAATTGCGCGCCTGCAAAATGGGTTTTCGCGCATCAAGCCTGCTCGCCGCCGCGCGTGAAATCGCCGGAGGCAAATTTAATTTGGAAAAAGTCCGCGCGCTGGAATATCCCGAAGCCCGCACCGAGCTGATGAAACTGCGCGGTGTCGGCGGGAAAATCGCCGACTGCGTTTTGCTGTTCGCCTACGGATTTGATTCCGCGTTTCCGGTGGATGTGTGGGTGGAACGCGCGCTGCGGCAACTTTATTTCCCCCGCCGCCGCCCGACGGAAAAACGCCTGCGCCACTTTGCCACCACGCATTTTTGCCCGCACGCCGGTTATGCGCAGCAATATCTTTTCGATTACATGCGGACAAAATTGAAATAGGTTTTCCTTGATGGACATTCGCCGACCGGCTTTCATAAACTCATCACCAAGATCGCACAGCCAAAAATCAACTATGCGCGCAACCGTGCATTCATTGCCAGCCGGGCTAATCAAACCCGGAATTAAAACCACCGGGATGCGTTTGTGACCAGGTTTTTCGGCCACAAGCCGGTTAGTGGTCCACCGGACGACGACAGCCAGAAATGGCTGCGGCGGGGTTGTATGCTGCTCGGCGGGTTGTTGCTTTTCCGTCTGGGCTATATCGTCAGCGGCCTGGTCGAACTTAGTCCGGATGAGGCCTTGTTCTGGATTCAGTCCAAGCATCTCGCGTTGTCCTACTACAGCAAGCCGCCGATGCTCGCTGGCACGCAATTTCTGGGAACAGCGATTTGGGGTGACAATGATCTCGGTGTGCGCTTTTTCTCCCCCGTCATCTCGGGAATCATCGGATTGTTCTGCCTCCGCTTCTGCGCCCGCGAAATCAACGCGCGTTTCGGTTTCGTGCTGGTGCTCGTCACCAACGCCATCCCGCTGTTGATGGTCGGCTCGACACTGATGACCATTGACCCGTTGAGCGTGATGTTCTGGACGGCGGCAACGCTGGCAGGCTGGCGCGCGGTTCAAACCGGCGGTGCCACGCGGCACTGGCTCTGCGTCGGGCTGTGGATGGGCCTTGGTTTTTTGAGCAAATACACGGAGCTGTTCCAGTTGCTTTGCTGGGCGGTCTTCTTTGGACTGTGGCGGCCCGCGCGGCTTCAGCTGCGGCGGCCCGGTCCGTATCTGGCGCTGCTGATTAACGCCCTGCTGTCCCTGCCGGTGTTGATCTGGAACTCGCAGCACGACTGGATAACAATCACCCACGTCGGCGGGCGGGCGGATTTTGGCCACGCCTTCAATTTTACCACGCGCTATCTCTTTGATTTTCTCGGCTCCGAAGCCGCCTTGCTCAACCCGGTTTTCTTCGCGGGCATGATCTGGGCCGGAATTGCGTTCTGGCGCGCGCGGCCCCGCGACGCGCGGATGATCTATTTTTTCAGCATGGGCGCGCCGCTGGTCTTTGCCTACCTGCTGCAATCCTTCCACGCCCGCGTCCTGCCGAACTGGATTGCCCCGGCCGTGGTGCCTCTGCTGTTCGTGATGTTGCTCCACTGGGATCAATACCGTCAGCGGCCCTGGATCCGGCGCGCATTTTACACCGGATTGGTTGTGGGTTTGGCCGCGATGATTTTTCTCACCGACACCGATGTTGCCAAAGCCGTCACCGGGCATTATCTGCCCATGTCCATTGATCCGCTGCGCCGGCTGCGCGGCTGGCGGGCATCGGCGACGGTCATTGGCGAAGCGAGGCAGAATCTGCTCAAGGAAGGCAAACCGGTTTTCATTATTTGCCCGGATTACACCTCCACCAGCGAAATTACTTTTTATCTGCCGGAAGCCAGAGCCGGAGTGCCGCGCCAACCGATCGTTTATTGCTGGGGAGCGGACCAGCCAATAACCGAGTTTTACTTCTGGCCGGAATACCGCTACTGGCTTCGCACTGGCGACAACGCGATTTATGTCAATCTGATCGGGCTTGTTTCCGGCACGAGCGACCCGATGCCGGTGTCGGATTCGCCGCCCGTGGATTTGGTTCGCCAGTTTCGCACCGTGAAGAGCCTGGGTGTTTTTCACGGCGACTACCGTGGCCGGCCCGTGAGATGGTTTCAATTGTTCGAGTGCCGCGACCAGCGGTAAGCCGGAACCGCGCGGTAATATCTTTCCTATTTCATGCGGACGAAAATGAAATTAGATTTCCACGACGGAAAATGAACATTGACACCATTCTGACGCCAACGGAATTGCCCGCGCTTGCCGGGCGCGATTTGCGCGAAACGGTTTGCGTCGTGTTCGACATTTTGCGGGCGACGAGCACTTTCGTGACCGCGCTGCACCACGGCGCGAAGGCCATCATGCCCGTCTGCGAAATTTCCGAGGCGCTGGCCATCAAGCAGAAACAGCCGGACGTTTTGCTGGGCGGCGAGCGCGACGGCGTGAAAATCCGCGCCGCGCAAACCGGCGGGATTGATTTTGATTTCGGCAATTCACCGCGCGAATACACGCCGGAAAAAGTCCGGGGCAAAACCATTGTCTCCACCACCACGAACGGCACCCGCGCGCTGCGCGCCTGCGTTGGCGCGAAAGCAATTCTCGCCGCCGCATTTTTGAATCTCGGCGCGACGGCCAAATATCTTCACCAGAACAATTTCGAAAACATTTTGCTCGTCTGCGCGGGCACGCGGGAAAACCGGGCGGATGAAGATGTTCTGGCCGCCGGCGCATTGTGCGAATTGCTCGCTCGCGCGAATGCTCGCGCTGCCTTTTCGATTTCATCTGAAACTGCGCGGCGCGATTACGCACAGGCTAAATCGGATTTGTTGGGAGCGGTTCGTCATGCGGAAAACGCGCGGCGGCTGCTGGCGATTCCCGAATTGCGCGACGACGTGGCGTTCTGTTCGCAACGCGACGTTTTCCCGCTCATCGCCAAAATGGAGGCGGATGGCGCAATCCGTGTTTGCCGAAGCTGAATCAGGTCGCGGGCAGCGTGATGTGACTTGACCGTGCGGCTTCTTCCTTTGCCACCCAATCCAGCCACTCGCTCAACATGATCAACGTCCACAGCGTCCGGCCGTGGTCGGCCTGGCGGCGGCAATGTTCATCCAACAATTCCAGTGGAACCGGGTTGCGAATGCCAGCCTGACTCAAGCGCGGATTGCCCAGCGCGGCCGTCGCCCATTCCTGAAGCGGCCCGCGCAACCAGCGGCTGACGGGCACGGACAGGCCGCGTTTGCGGCGATACACGATGGACTTGGGCAAGTAGCGCAGGGCATAGCGTTTCAAAAACACCTTGGTGCCAAAACCCCGGACGCGTTCTCCAACTGGCAGGCTTGCGGCAAACGTCATGACCGCCTCGTCCAAAAATGGCGCGCGCAGTTCCAACGCGGAACTCATGCTGGCGCGGTCGGCCTTGGTGAGCAATCCCTCGGCGAGTGAACCTTCCAAATCCCAGCGTTGCACCCGGTCCAGCAGCGCGCCGCCGACAGTGTCGTCGCCGCGCGGAGGCGTTGGCGGCACACCGAGCCGGGCCAGAATCTGCGGAGTGATGTTCGAGGTCCAAAGCTGGTGGCGGGTCATGCCGTCCAATTCCGCGCCTTGCACAAAACGCTTGAGCAGGTAGGAGACGCTGACTTTTTTTTCATCGGGCGGGCGCGATTCAACGAAGCGCCGGAAGGCTGACCGCAGCCAAGCGGGCAGCCGTCCGTATCGCTCCGCGATGCCGGCACCGAGATATGTCGGGTAGCCGCCGAAAAGTTCATCCGCGCCCTCGCCCACCAGCGCCAGTCGCACGTCCAGCGCCGCCTGCCGCGCCAGCAATGCCGTGGGCAGCCATGCCGGATCCGCCAGCGGCTCGCCAACCATCTGGATGAGCGATGACAACCCGCTGCGAAAATCCTCGGGCCGGACCCAGACGGTCACTGGTTCCATTTTCAACAAACGGGCAACATCTGCGGCAAAACCACCTTCGTCAAACGATTCCTCTTCGAAGCGCAGGGTGTAGGCCTTCAGCGGACGTTCGGGATGCAACGACCGTGTGACCGCCGAGACGAGCGACGAGTCAACGCCCCCGCTCAAGAAAACCGCGAAATCTACATCCACATCGCTTTGCCGCCGGACGGCCTCGCGAAACACGCGGTCAAACGAATCAAGCGACGGTCTTCGCTTCGCGGTCTCAATATTATTCCACCGCCAATATCTCGAATGGCGGATGCCTTGCGGGTCAATGTGGACGATGCCGCCGGGCGGAACTTTCTGGATGTTGGCGAACGGCGTGTCTGGAGACGTAAAATATCCGAATCTCAGATAACGGCGCAGTGCTTCTTCGTTCAGCGGCGTGGGCAATTTGCCGCCGGATATGATGCCGGTGATCTCGGTGGCGAAAATGGTTTTTACGCCGTTTTGCATGAAGAAGAGCGGACGTTCGCCCGCCCGGTCGCGAATCAAAGTGAGGCGGTGATGGCGCGGATCCCATACCGCAATGGCAAATGCGCCGATCAACCGGCTGGCGAAAGCCTCGCCGAGTTCCAGATACAAACCGGGAATGACCGCCACGTCGGTGGCCTGCCGAACGGGGCGTCCGCGTTCCGCCAGCCACGCGCGCAATTCCTTGTGGTTGTCTATCTCGCCGTTGCAGACCGCCACCACGCCGCTGGCCTCGTCCACCATCGGTTGATGACCGTCATGCGTTCCGCGGATGGCCAGTCGGGTCGCGCCCAGCACGGAGGATTTTGAACTGACGATGCCGGTGTCATCCGGGCCGCGGTGCGAAAGCGCCTCCAACATCGCGTCGGTCCAAAGCCGCACCGATTCCGGCTCTCGAAATTCCGATACGCTGACGATGCCGCAAATGCCACACATCGCGAAAAATTTAGGACGACGGCAAAAGAACGCCAATATAAAACGGCGTCAATTGTTGGACAACGGCTCCATGACTGGCCGCGATCAGCTCAAGTCTGCCCCGGTCCTCCTGCCGAGCCAGCAGAAATATCGGTTGCTTTCGCGCGGCGAGCCAATGATTCAGTTCCGTGACGGGAACCAGATTCGCCGGCCACGGATTCTCAATCTTCAAACGGTAAGCGATGTAATTGCTCGTAAGTTCACTTCCGTCCGCCGTGATCAGCGTAGCCGTCCGCCCCAGATAAAATGTTAGCCCGCTCGGAAAACATTCAAGACAGACCAGCTCCGTTTGCGGCGGGAGCGCGGGAATTTGATGCGCCAGCGTTCTTGCCGACTTGGCGCTGAAAACCACATCCAGCATCGCGTAATTCACGTTCACCAGCAGCAATGGAAAGAGGACAAAACAGGCGAGGCAAAGTTTCACGTTGTGCTTGAACGCAGCAAGCAAGGCAACCAATGCAAACAGCAGAAGCATAATCGCCGCCGCCATGATGTGTGGCTGAAACTGGGCGGCTTCAGCCACGGAAATTCCAATCGGTCGCGCCAGCAGTTGTGTCCGGGACGACAGAAAAATCACCGCCGCCATCGCCAGCAGACACGCCGATGCGAAACCAATCGCCGCACGTCGCGTGATCCGCGCGTCTCTCCCGCCGGGATCCGCGAGCGCACGGTCAAATAGCCGCGCCGCCAAAATCCCGCAGGCGATTGTGACGCTCAAGATGTAACCCGGCATTTTTGATTTCGAGCAGGAGAAGAAAATCACCACCACCACCGCCCAGACAATGCAAAGGACATCGGCGCGCGCCAGATTGCGCCGGGATTTCCACGCCGCGACGGCACCCTCCGGCAGCAGCAGGCTCCACGGCAGAAACATTCCCATCACGATGATGCCGTAAAAATAAAACGGCTTGGAACGATGGAACGCCGTCGTCGTGAAGCGATGGAATGATTCCTCGACCAGCCCATAATGCGGAAAGTCCGGGTGAATCAGCGAAAGCCCGATGAACCACGGCAGCACCACACCAAAGAACACCAGCCAGTTAAGCGGCGCGAAAAGACGCTTCCAGACTCTGCGCCGCCCCAACATGCGGTTGAAAGCCAGCAATACCAGAATGGGAATCAAAAAACCAACCGGCCCCTTTACCAGCGTCGCAAAACCGGCGGCAGCCGCGCCGAGGAGATACCAGTTGCGGCGCACGCTTCCCGCCGATTCCTCGGCCCGATAGCCGGCGAAAATGGCCGACACCACGAAAAAACAAAGCGCGATGTCAAAAATCACCGTCCGCGCGTTCACCAGAAAAAGCGGCGTGGTCGCCAGCACGACGGCGGCGAGGGCGGCGCAGCGGACTCCGTATTCGCGCCGGCAGAAAATATAAATCAACGCGAGCAGCCCGATGCCAAAAGCGGCGGAGGGAATACGCGCGGCGGTTTCAGAATCACCGAACATCACTAGCGATAGGGCGACCGCCTTGAAGTAAAACGCCGGTCTGTCCAGATACGCGATGCCGTCATAGGTGGGCACCAGCCACGCGCCCGCCGCCTTCATCTCCCGCGCCACTTCCGCATTTCTGCCCTCGTCCGGCTGCTCCAAAGGCAAATCGCCCAATCGGAAACAGACGGCAATCCATGCCACAGCCAGAACGAGTAAAACCCATGCGACCTCGAATTGAAAACCTGGAATTGAGCGGCGCGGTTCGATGCGTGAATTCTAACAACCCGAACCGCCGAAACAAGCCGGAAGAAACCAGCGCGCCTCCGCAACCGTGCCGGCTGATTGAGCCGCAATCCGCCTGGTGAAGCGGCTTTTCCTTGATGGGAATTGGCGTATCGGCTTTCATAAGTTCTGATGAAGGCCGCAATTAAAAAGCCAGCCGTGCGCGGAGGCGCGCGCACTCCGCGCCCAAACCATCATGTATCACGGCGAGACCATTGACATTCGCTCCGTGCTGCGCGAAATCGGAACCGCCGCGCAGTCGCACGGCTGGGGTTCGGAACTCTTTCATGAGGCGGGCGGATTTCAATTCGCCGCGTTGCGCCGCGAACCGGAAGCCGGAGGCCGGAAACCAGAAGCCCGGATTTACATCAGCGCCGGCATTCACGGCGACGAGCCTGCCGGACCGCTCGCCGTGTTGAAATTGATTCAGGAAAACCGCTGGCCGGAGGATGTGGAGGTTTTTCTCCTGCCCTGCTTGAATCCAGCCGGCTTCATGCTGAACCGCCGCGAAAATGCGGGCGGCATTGACCTCAACCGCGATTACCGGAATCCGCAATCCGCCGAGGTTCGCGCGCACACCGCGTGGCTGGAACAGCAGCCGCAATTTGATTTCTATCTCTGTTTGCACGAGGACTGGGAATCGCGCGGCTTTTATCTTTACGAGCAGAACCCGGATGGCAGGCTGTCGCTCGCGGAAAGAATCATAACCGCCGTCCGCGAAATCTGCCCGATTGACGAATCGGAAATCATCGAGGGTCGCGTGGCGCAGGGCGGCATCATTCGTCCGGCCATCCAGCCGCACGAGCGGCCCGACTGGCCGGAGGCGTTTTATCTCATCGTGAACAAATCGCGGCAGGGCTACACGCTGGAAGCGCCGTCAGATTTTCCGCTGCAAATGCGGGTGAACGCGCTCGTCGCGGGCGTGAACGCGGCGGTGAAACCGCTCGCGTAGCTGCGGCTTTACTTCAACGCCGCCTGGCGCTTCTGTAACCATTCCCGGCCGAGATCGGAAAGAGTTTTGGCCTTCAACACGCGCTCGGCCAGGGGGAACACGATGCGCTCCTCCTTGTCGAAGTGCTCGCGCGACGCGGCGATGGCGCCGAGCAGGATTTTTTTGGCGTCTTCGAGTGTCCGCGCCTTGTGGACCCTGGCGAGCGCCTCCTCGATATGCCGGTGCTCCGCGTGGAAAGTTTCATTCTGGCCGATCTGCTCGAAGCAATGCTCCAGCGGTTCGATGAAGAGGTCGTCCTCGGTTTTGGTGTGTGGCGCCATGACCTTGTCCACCAGCGCCGCGAGCAATTTCACCTCGCCCGGCGTCTTCAGCCGCGACACGGCGGCTTCGATATGGTCAAACAAATTGTGGAACACCGCGTGTTCCGCCATCAGGATTTCCGTGATTTTCATGGCAGGTCAATGATGCCACGAAAACGGCGGCTTGCCTATTTTATTTGTCGGGACAGCACGCATTGCTCACTGCAATTGCAGAAAGTAAAAAGTTTGCGGCGCGTTGGGGGCCGCGGCGTTGGTGAAGTTGAAACTGCCGCTGGCGTCAAACTGGTTCGTCAGCACCCGCGTCCAACTGGCCGGCGGCGCGGCCAGATTGGTGGAGGCCAGCAGGCAAAAATTCGCGTTGGCCACGCCGCCGCCGCCCGACAACAGCAGGCCGTCCGCGGAAATCGAAATGCCGCCGAAGACCGGCTGGCTGGCGATGACAATCGAAATCACGCCGTTGGTGTTGAAGGTGTTCGTATTCCAGCCGAGCCCGGCGGGCAACGGCGGCAGAATCATGTTCGTGAACGCGCCGCTGTAGCCGGCGGCGTTGAACAGCTTGAAACTGTTGCCGGCGGCGAGCATGGTCGTGCCAATATTGGTCACGATCAAGGTTCCGCCGCAGGTCAGCGCGCCGGAAACTTTCGCCACGTCGTTGGTTGGCGGAGATTCGCTGATTTCGAAAATGCTCGTGCTGCCCGGCGCCAGCATCAGGGCGCTGTTGAACGTGAGCGTGCCAATCGAGCCGCCCGGCGACAGCGTGCCGCCGTTTTGCACCGTCGCCGGGCCGTTGATGACGCCCGTGCCGCCCAGCGTGCCGCCCACGCCGATTGTCACCACGCTGCCGGCCGCCAACGAGCCGTTGACCAGCAAGGTGCCGTTGGAAACGGTGGTGCTGCCGGTGTAGCTGTCGGCTGCCGCCAGCGTCAGCACGCCGCCGGTGACATTGACCGCCAGTTGCCCGCTGCCGTTGGCGATTGCGGCCGCCGTCACATTGACATTGCCCGGACCGGCAAACGTCAGCATCTTCAAGCCGCTGTTGCCCGCGGAGATGCCGCCGCTGATGGTCAGCGCATTGACATCGGCGTTTGCCACTTCAGAAATCATCAGTGGCTCGTCAACGGTGATGGCTCCTGTGAAAGCCGCGTTGTCGTCGGTGCTGCCGCCGATGGT
>Ga0181517_10004356_pt1 | contig 12947 bp, 8 predicted proteins | sample PEATcosm2014_Bin_31_FD_119748 | JGI IMG/M metagenome (GOLD analysis project Ga0181517, IMG submission 119748) | Peatland microbial communities from MTU Mesocosm Facility, Houghton, MI, USA - PEATcosm2014_Bin01_30_metaG | ecosystem: Environmental > Terrestrial > Soil > Wetlands > Peat | place... | reverse complement strand
GGGCATGGCTTTAGCCGTGCCGATAAAGCCAATCAAATGAGCCGGGCTTTAGCCCCTGCTAAAGCTCATTCCAGCTCTTAACTCGGATTCGGGCCTTTTTCCGCAGCCTGTTTAGCCGTGCCGATAAAGTCAATCAAATGAGCTGGGCTTTAGCCCCTGCTAAAGCTCATTCCAGCTCTTCACTCGCATTCGGGCCTTATTCCGCAGCCTGTCCAGCCCGGGCGTCACGTTTTTGCCGTCGCATCGATCTTGAACCATTTCTTCAATCCCTGCCAGCATTCAAAGTATTCGTGCTGCAGAATCCGGGTTTGCATCGCAAACTCTGTGGGTCGCACGGCCAGTTGCGTCTCGAACATGAAGGCCAGCGTGTTGGCTAGATACTGCGGTTTCAGTTCGGCTTCGCTGGCGCGCTCGGATGTCTCCGCGTCGGGTCCGTGCCCGGCCATGCAGTTGTGCAGGCTGGCGCCGCCGGGCAAAAATCCCTCCGCCTTTGCGTCGTAAGCGCCAAACACCAGGCCCATGAATTCGTTCATCACGTTGCGGTGGAACCAGGGCGGCCGGAAGGTATGCTCGGCCACCTGCCAGCGCGGAGGAAAGATCGCAAAGTCGCAGTTCGCGGTGCCCGGCGTCAGCGAGGGCGAACCCAGCACTGTGTAGATCGACGGGTCGGGATGATCGAACGACACCGTGTTGATGCAATTGAACCGGGCAAGGTTGTATTTATAGGGCGCGTAGTTGCCGTGCCAGCCCACCACATCCAGAGGCGAGTGATCGATGGCCGCGCGCCACAGCCGGCCCTGAAATTTGTTGATCAGGAAGAACTCGCCGTCGCGATCCTCGTACGCGGCCACCGGGCTCTGAAAGTCCCGCGCATTCGCCAGCCCGTTTGCGCCAATCGGGCCCAATTCCGGCAGGCGGAACATCTGCCCATAGTTTTCGCAGATATACCCGCGCGCCTTGCCCTCCGGCAGCTCAACCCTGAACTTGAGGCCGCGCGGAATCACGCAGATCTCGCCGGGCGCAACCTCCAGAATCCCCAGCTCCGTGGCCAGCCGCAGCGCGCCCAACTGCGGAACCACCAGCATCTCCCCGTCGGCATTGGCAAAGAAGCGATTCTGCATGGAAGCGTTGGCTGCATACAGATGAACAGCGACCCCGGTTTGCAGCGCCGGATCGCCATTGCCGCCATAGGTCACAATGCCTTCCACAAAGTCCGTTGTCTCTTCCGGAATCGGCAGCGGATCCCAGCGCAGCTGGTTCGGCGAGGGCGGCGCTGCCGTGAACGGCCCGCTGCGTATAAGTCCTGCCGGGATCTCTTCATAGGGCCGATGCGTCACCGAGGGCCGGATGCGGTAGGTCCAGGTGCGGCGATTGAGCGCCCTCGGCGCGGTAAAGGCAGTGCCGCTGAACTGCTCGGTATAGAGGCCGAGGGGATGCCTCTGGGGCGCATTCTGGCCCACCGGCAGCGCGCCCGGCACAGCCTCCGTTGCGAATTCGTTGCCGAAGCCCGTCTGGTACGCGGTTTCACTCGCCATCCTTTTCGCCTTTCCTGGTTTTACAAGCGGCCGCACCCCGCGCGCCGTTCCGCCTCGTGCATGGCCTCGTAGACCTGATCGAAGCTGCTTACAGCAAACAGGAGCTTGTGCAGCTCATCCACCTTTACCGGCGTCTTCAACACTTCGTCCAGCGTGAAATCGTGAATCGCACAGTTGCCGGCCATCACATGCAGGCATTCGCCGTGCGAACTGATCAGTCCGCTGCCGTAAACCTTGATCTCATTCCCTTGTCGGATCAACCCAAACTCCACCGTGTACCAGAACAGCCGGCCCAGCTTCTCCAGCATCACCGGGTCCGCAAGCGACGCGCAGACGCGCCCATAATAGGCGAGGAAATCGGCAAACACCACGTGTGCATGAAGGGGCACGTGCCCGAACACGTCGTGAAAGATGTCCGGCTCCGGCGTGTACTCCTGCGAGTCCCTGCTGCGCAGCCAGGTGGTGGTGGGAAAGCGGCGCGTGGCCAGCATCTCAAAAAAGGCCGGGGCAGGCAGAAAGCCGCTCACCGGCGTCGCATTCCAGCCCGTGCGCGGTTCCAGGCGCGCGCTGATGGCCTGCAGATTCGGCAGGCGGTCCCGCTCCAGGCCGATGATCGACAGTCCATTCAGGTACTCGCGGGCCGCATGGATTTCCAGCTCCGGCAGTGCGCGCCCCACCAGTTCGGCCCAAACGCCGTGCTGCTCTTCGCTATAGACCGCGTAATCCTGGCAAATAAGGTAAGGCGCGGCGGCGGATTGGGTTGTGGTGTCCATGTTCACACTTCCGGTGGCCTAACAGCACGTGGTTAAAGTACGTCTTGCAGCAAGGCACGACTCAAAGCATTGGCACATAGATGCCCTCCCTACTGCCTACTCCCTACTGCCTACTGCCTACTCCCTACTCCCTACTCCCTACTCCCTACCGCCTACTCCCTACTCCCTACTCCCTACCGCCTACTCCCTACTGCCTACTCCCTACAGGTTCCCCCGCGCCTGCTGTTCCCGCTCGATGGCCTCGAACAGCGCCTTGAAATTGCCCTTGCCGAAGCTGCGGCTGCCCTTGCGTTGAATCACCTCAAAGAACAGCGTGGGCCGGTCTTCCACCGGGCGCGTGAAAATCTGCAGCATGTACCCCTCGTTGTCCCGGTCCACCAGAATGCCCAGCTCTTCCAGTTCAGCGACCGGTTCATCGATCCGGCCCACTCTTGCCTGCAATTCGGTGTAATAACTGTGGGGAACGCGCAGGAACTCGATGCCTTGTTCGCGGAGCTTGTTAACGGTGTGCAGAATGTCGTCGGTCGCGAGCGCAATGTGCTGCACGCCGGGACCGCGATAGTAGTCCAGGTACTCCTCTATCTGCGATCTCCGTTTGCCTTCCGCAGGCTCGTTGATGGGGAACTTCACATACCCGTTGCCGTTGGCCATTACCTTCGACATCAGCGCCGAGTATTCGGTGGAGATGTCCGTGTCGTCGAAGTGCTGATACAGCGAAAACCCCATCACGCTGGCGTAAAAGTCCACCCAGGCATCCATCTCGTGCCAGCCCACGTTGCCCACCATGTGATCGATGTGCAACAGTCCAGTGGGCCGGGCGATAGGGTCGGTTTCCACCTTGCGAAAGCCGGGCAGAAACGCGCCCCGGTAATCGCCGCGCTCCACGAAGGTGTGAATAGTGTCGCCGTAGCTTTGAATGCTGGCCAAAACGGCTTGGCCATCCGCATCGCCAAGCAAGTGCGGCTCGGCAACCCCGATGGCGCCGCGGCTGGTGGTTGCGTTCCAGGCGGCTCGCGCGTCGTCTACCAGCAAAGCAATCGCCCGCACCCCGTCTCCGTGCCGGGCAACGTGCTCGGCGATGGCGTTGCCGCCGCGCAGAGCCGTGGTCAGCACAAAGCGGATCTTGCCCTGCTGCAGCACGTAGGAGGCCCGATCGCGCAGGCCGGTTTCAGGCCCGGCGTAAGCCACCAGCGACATACCCAGCGCAGCCCGGTAAAAATACGCCGCCTGACGCGCGTTGCCCACGTAAAATTCCACGTGGTCGGTGCCTTTCAGAGGTAGAAAGTCTGTGTCTGCGGGGAGAGCCGGCGCAGGGGCAGTCATCACCTGACCGGAAGCTGAACGGGGGAATGCGTTCATAGCCACCTTCTACAGCGAAACCAGAGCGCATCAAGAGCCACGGCCGGCGCGCTCTGGCCATGCCCTAGCATAGGCTCGGCCAGGCAGGTCAGAAAAGGTCGATTGAATGGAAGAAAGCCTATCCCGGCTTAACAAAATTAAGCATAATAGTCCCGTTGCTTAAGGATCGCAGACACATGACGCACAGAACCGTTCCCAACATCTTTGAACTCGACGCGGTTGCATGGAAGATCCTCGAAGCCCTGCAACAGAACGCCCGGCAGTCCTTCGCGGAGATCGGCCGTCTGGTTGGCCTCTCCACGCCTGCGGTGGCCGAGCGCATTCACCGCCTTGAGGAAGCAGGCGTCATCACCGGCTACCATGTCGCGCTCGACGTCGCCAAGCTCGGCGTTCCGATCCGTGTTCTGGTGCGCCTTACCATTCCGGGAGGCGAATTGCAGGTAACCCGTTCAGTCGCCGCCATCAAGGAGATGCCCGAAATCTGCCGCTGCCATCGCGTGACCGGCGCGGAATCCTATGTGATCGAGGCCAATGTCGTCTCCATTCGCCACATGGAGGCGCTCATCGACAGGCTTTCTGCGCTGGGAGCCACCTCCACATCGACGGTGCTCTCTTCGCCCGTGCAGCGGCGGGAATATCATGCCCGGCAGATCGAGTCATTCGCCCGGTACGTATAAGGCGGCTTTCACTTTCACTCCGCGGGCGAGGCCCTGTCTGCGGAGTTCCGCTGCGGAAAAGGCCCGGACTGAGAGGTCCGGGCCCTTTTTCATGCCACGCAGGCGGCTGCCTTTTTGATCTGGCAACAAAATACTGTGTGGGTGCCCCATCCTTTCCCGCGTATTTTGCGGGAAAGGGTGGGAAACGATGACACTCGTCTCTTGCTGGATCAATAGGCAATTGAAAGCTTCAGCGCCGCACCTGGAAGGTGAGGGTTGTTGTATGTGCGAGGCCACCGCCGGTGCCTTTGATCGTGATTGGGTAAGTGCCGATCGGTGCGGTGCCAGACACGGCCAGCGTGAAATCCGCCGTGCCCGAACCCGGAGCGGCAATTGCGGCGGGACTGAAGCTTGTGGTGACGCCGGGCGGCACGCCGGTCGCCGACAAGGCAATCGCCGCGTCAAAGCCGCCGGAAACAGTCGTGGTGACCACCGCATAGCCGCGTTGCCCCTGATCCAGGTATCCGGAAGCGGGCGAGACGGAGATGGTGAAGGCGCCAGCCACTGGAGCGGTCACGGTGAGGGTAAAGGTCGCTGTCTGGTTGATGCCTCCTCCGCTGCCCGAAACCTTGATCGCATAAGTGCCGGTTGCGGTGGTTGAAGCCACGGACAAGGTTAGAGTGGACGTGCCGGACCCCGGCGCGGCGAAGGATGTGGAGCTGAAGCTGGCCGTAACACCCGCCGGCAAGCCCGTCAAAGTGGTAGACAACGTGACTGCCGAGTCGAAGCCGCCAACCACAGTCGACGTGATGGTCGATACGCCGCTCTTGCCTTGCACCACGGAGACGGACGAGGCAGTCAGGCTGAAGTTCGGAGATTTCGCCGCTGGCGCCAGCGCATCGATCAGGCCTATTCCGTTGGGACTGCCCCAGCCGGTCACCAGATCGTAGCCGGCCACCGCCGAATAGCTGCCGGATGTGCCGCTGGTGATGTCGTGGAAGTCCGTGGCATAGGCGGCAGACAGCCCGCCACCGGAGACATTCTGCGCGTAGATGGTGGGGTTCAGGAAGCCGATGGTCGTCCCATCGCCGTTGGCGGCCAGTTGCTGATTGACGAGGGCAATGTAGGCAGCCCACATGGGAGTGGCGAAGCTGGTGCCGCCATACTCGTTTGCGGTGCAGGTGGTTTGGTCGGCGCAAACATAAAAGGTGAAATTCGCGTTTGCCGACACGTCCGGGCCGTTGCGGAGGGTGGTCGAACCCTTGTTGCTTGAGTCGATCACACCCGCCAGTTGTTGCCACGCGGGGATCGCGATTCCGTCCGGCGAGATGCCGCCGCCGCTGTCTGCCCATGCAGTTTCCGACTCCCACGGGCCAGCCGCTCTTGCGGTAACCAGGTCGGTGCCGCCGACGGAAACCACATTCGCATCGTCCGCGGGCCAGGCTTCATTCTTGGACGACCAGGTGGAAGCGTCGCCGGACGCGGCAAAGAAGTTCTGGCCTTGCGCCGCCATCCTCTCGAAATAAGGGTCCAGCGCAGACGCGTCCGCCGGCGTCCAGCCCCACGAACAGCCAATGGTGGTGGGCAGCGGACTGTGCGTGGTCATGGCGCTGAGGATGGCCGTATCGGTGGACCCGATGTACACCACCAGACTTGCCAGCCCGGGAGCCATCCCGATCGCCTGGGTCATGTCGAGCGTCTGCTCGGTGTCGTCGCAGTCGCCGCCGGCCCTCGAATAGACACAGGATGTGCTGGTCCCGTCTGTGGAGAGCAGCGTAATCGGCACATTGTTGGTTTGGCCCACATTCGCAAAATAGGTGTTCAGGTCGCTCAGGTCGGTGCCGTAATACTCCAGAAGGCCGAGGTTCTGTCCTGCGCCGGTGAGGGTTGTGCCGCCGTAATAGGCCGCGCGCATGTCGCTGCCCAGGAAAGAAGCCGACGGGCCGGAGCCGGTGGTCGCGTGCGATACCGCATCCTTCGCTTCAATGCCATGTGCCTGCGCGAAGTCGCTTCGCTTGACCAACATGGGGCGGGGGATGGAGTAGTTGTCCAGCCCGGAGATGTGCCAGAGCGAGAACGGCAGTTCAACTGTGGGCTCGCGGTCTGGCGCGGAAAAAGTGCGGTTCTCGGTCGGGTGCCGGTAGGTATTCATGCGCACATGGAAAGCGCTCTCGATGGCCGAAACGGAACCCTTGATTTGCACGTCCATGCCATCCCGCGAGCCTCCGACCACCGTAAAGCCGTTCTCATTTGCGAAAGCTACCACGGCATCATAATCCGCCATGCTGGGACCAAACCTGGCGGTGAATTGGGCCGGGGTGAGAAAGTGCCGGTACGAGGGGCTGGACGGATCGTAAAGTTCCTTCAGAAACGAAGTCAGTCCTGCCCGATCGCTCAAGGGCAGAACAATATCGAGCTGCAATTCCTGGTTTGCGGGAACGCGCCCGAGAGACAGTGCTTTCCCGTTGAGAGCCACCTCCCGTACATGGTGGGTCAACACGGACTGTGCCTGGGAACTCCCTGTTGCAACAGACACAATCGCGATGATTGTGAGCAGAAACCGACCGATTCTGCGAACCATGACTTCTCCTTCGAGAGGGGATCCAAGGGGTGTCCGGCTGGCTTTTTTGGGGACGGGCATCCCCTTTGTCCACGTAGGGTACCACTTCCAAACGTGAACGGCGAGTTCTATTCAGACACATTCGGCTTTGATTTTTGGCTACAGGCAGGGAGCGCCGCGTTATCCAACATTTCAGTCGCTATAAGCAGGAAAGTGTACCAGCGGAGATGGGAAGATTTGGCAGAAACGGAGTGTGCGGCAGTGGCGGAAAGTTTATTGCGTGGGAGCGCGGCGGAGAGCCGCACTCCCACGGTTGAGAAACAGTTTAGAAAACGATCTTGCCGGCGAACTGCACAAGACGCGGCGTGTTCATCATCACGTTGCCGGAGAACCCGCCAAAGTTGCCCGCGCCGGCGGTGTTGGCCGGAGGGCCGAACTGCGTGCGGTTGAAGGTGTTGAAGATTTCGGCGCGGAACTCGAAGCCAATCTTGTTGTCCGGTCCGAAGGTGGTGTGCTTGAAGGCTGCGAAGTCCCAGTTGGCGACGCCGTCGGCAGTGAGACTCGAGTCAACGCGCGACTCGTTGCCGAAGGTATAGGCCGGGGGCGGGGTGAAGCAGGCCTGGTTGATCCAGCCCTGTCCGGTCAGGCCGTTGATGACGCGAGACTGGGCGCTTCCGCTGGTTGCCTTCTTGCATCCGGCAACCACGTTGGGGCGCAGTCCAGGAGCGCCGTAGTAGTTCGCGCCGCTGGGGTTGGTCGAGCTGATGTTGATCGGGAAGCCCGTCTGCAGAGTCGTGACGCCGTCAATTCCCCATCCGCCAACCACCTTGTTTGCCAGGGGAGAGACGTCGTGGAGGTATCTCTGGTTCCTGCCGAACGGGAGGTCGAGCACATAGCTGACGATCAAATGCTGCGGAACGTTCTGCGACGAGATCGACTTGTCGGCGTGCAGATTGTTGGAGTCCTGCGTGCCGCCCTTGCCACCGGGCTCTAGCCAGGAGGTGATGGTGTCGGTGTTGCTGATCAGCTTGGCCCAGGTGTAAGCGGCCAGAATGGTGCCGCCGCCGTTGAAGCGCTTCTGCAAGGTTGCCTGAAGGGACTGATAGTTGCTGGCGAACGCGCCTGCTCCGGCATACTGCACGCCGTTGAACTGCGGGTACGGCCTCAACAACTGACCCAGCGTCGTGTTGGCCGACGACAGTGAGCTTCCCGGAGCCGCGGTAGTAGCAAACGGATTGGGCACTGACTTGGCAATCGTAGCGGCAGCCGCATTGCCGCCCGCATTGGCAGCCTGCTCCGCCGCCTGGGCGAGGATGCTGTCTGCCAGTTGGCCGACTTCCAGGTTATAGGCAGGCAGGTGCGTGCCCTTGTTGGCGGCATAGGCGATATCGGTGAACCATCCGCCCCAGAGGGTGCGCTGGACATCGAGGTTCCACTGCTGCATGTAGCCGTACTGGTACTGAGGATTCTCGAAGGTGGGGTTGGATCCGCCTTCCACATTGAGGGCAACCACCGGCAAACCGGTCTTGCTGTCGATGGACGCGCCCGGAGGCAGAACGAAGTTCAGCCACGGAGTGGTGATGGTGTTGGTGGGAACCTGCGTGCTGCCGTTGTTTCCGATGTAGTCGGTGTTCGCGGCGTTGGCAGGGTCGTTGAGAGGATTGGTGGCCCAGCTGGCGTCCAGCGGAATCCAGAACAATCCGTAGCCGCCGCGAATGACGGTCTTGGGATCGAGCGAGTACGCGAAGCCGATGCGCGGGGCCAGGCCGGCGCGGTTCGGATTGAGGTTGTAGCGGCTGGAATGGTAGATAGAGTCGACCAGACGCACCGCGCCGAGGGGCGCTGCATTCGGTCCACCCGCCGTTCCCACGGCTGCGGCTGCAATCGGATCAACCGCGCCGGGGTCAAAGTAGGACTGGCGGTTGTGCCGCTCCGTCCACGGGCTCTGGTATTCGTACCGGAGTCCGAGGTTCAGTGTGAGCTTGGAAGTGGCATGTACGGTGTCGTTCAGGAAGAACGCCGACATGGTCTGTTTTCCCAGCACCAGGTTGGGAATGACAGCGGTGCCGAAGAAGTGGTTGCCGGTTTGCTGGCCAGCGCTGCCGCCCCATCCCAGCAGGAAGTCGGCCAGGCCGAACTGATTGCCGGTGCCGAGAGGAGCGCTGCCGGAGGCGGTGGGATCGGTGGTGGTGTTGTAGTCCTCGGTGAACGATCCGCCGAAGCCGATTGCGCCGCTGGTGATGTTGCTCTGCGCGTAGTTGTCCAGGGTGACTTCAAACTGAACGCCGGTCTGGAAAGTATGGCGTCCGCGGACCAAAGTGACCGAAGGCGAAACCCAGGTCTGGGTGTCGTGGTCCACGATATAGCTCTGCCCCTGGCTGCTGGTCAGATCGTCGGACTCACCCTGGATGACCATGGTGGGAGGAGTTCTTTCCGCACTTCCGAGCTGGCTGTTGAAGCTGGAGGACCAATCGATGGTCGAGAAATCGAAGCCCGAGTTCTTGGGGGTGCGCAGGTAGTTGAAGCGGCTTACCGCGAGATCGAGGTTGCCGATCACGTTGGGGGTAAAGACGTAGTTGTAGCCGACGGCGATGGCCTTCGAGGTCATGGTCTCGGTGCAGCGGTCCAGGCAGAGGCCCTTGCCCTCGGGATCTTCAGGTGTGTTCAGGTTGTTCCACTGGCTGAAGCGAGCGAAGAGGTGCTGCGCTTCAGAGAGCTTCTGATCCACGCGCACCAGGTTCTGGTTCTGATTGCCGCCGAGGCTATACGAGCCGGCGAAGTTGTTCACCTGCGCGCTCTTGTTTGTGGCTGCTGGGAAGAGGATCGGCAACAGCTTTTGAGCGGTGGGGTTCAGGCGATTCGCCGGGATGGTCAACCAGTTCGAGGTGCCGGCAAATTGCGAGGGGTTGTAGCTGTTGACGGCGCATCCGCCGTTGCCGAGCCCGGTGGTGGACGTGGTCATGACGTTGCCGCCGCAAGGATCGACGATGGCGCTGATGTTGACGTGGGAGTCTCCTGCCAGGGTGGTAAGGTCCACCGGGCCGCCGCTCGCGACCGCTGAGCGAATGGAGTCGGTAGGAACCGTATCCAGCCAGGGCGCCGAGGAGCGCAGACGGAAACCTTCATAGCTATAGAAGAAGAAGGTCTTGTCCTTCCAGATTCTTCCGCCGACGTTGCCGCCGAACTGATTCTGAATCCAGGGTGCGCGGGCCAGGCCATTGTGATTGGAGGTCCAGTCGTTGGCGTTGAGCACCTTGTTGCGGATGTATTCGTAGCCTTCGCCGTGGAAGTTGTTGGTGCCGCCCTTGGTGCTCAGGTTGAGCACGCCGCCGGCCACCTTGCCCCACTCCGGGCCGATGTTGTTGGTTTGCACCTTGAACTCCCCGATGGAGTCCTGGGTGGGAATCAGGATGGGCAGGTTGATGTAGCCGATGTTGAGCGGCTGACCATCGAGATATTCGGCGCTCTGGTTGGCGAATGCGCCGCCGATTTGGAAGTTGCCCCACGAGAAGGGGTTCTGTCCGGTCGCGGTTGCGCCGGCCTGGCCCTGCATGACCACCGAAGGCGCGACTTCAACAAGACTGAAGACGTTGCGGCCGTTCAGGGGAAGCTCATCCGCGCTGCGCTCTTCCACCACTTGGCCGAGCGAAGAAGTTTCGGCCTGCAGAAGGGGAACGTCGGAGGTTACGGTGACGGTTTCTTCCTTGCCGCCGACCGTGAGGGGGATATCGACACGGGCGGTCTGCTGCACCTGGATGACGATGTTTTCCCGGTTGACGTTCTTGAATCCGGACTTGGAAATCGTCAGGCGATAGTTGCCGGGAATCAGGTTGACGAAAGAGTAGAGCCCGGTGTCGCCGGAGCTCTGCGTTTGCTTTTCCGAGGTTCCTGTATTGACGAGTGTGACAGTTGCGCCTGCAACGACTCCGCCGGTCGGGTCAAGAACCGTTCCGGTCAAAGCGCCGTAGGTCGACTGCGCATTCAATGACAAAGAGCACGAAGCGAGGAGAATGATGCTGAGCAAGCTGCCCAGCAACATAAAGCCCCGATTTGCCCTTCTCGAATTTGACATGGTGCCTCCAAATTTTGCTGCTTCGCGGAGTGCACCTGCGACAGCGCGCACCCCGCCTGCAAGGGATACGGTGGCGCTCGATCATCTGTACCAAAAGAAAGAAGAGAAAGCTTGAGTTACTTGCGGGATGCGGCCTGGAAGAGCGCAAGCTCCCGCTTGGCGTCGTTGGGACGGCCGGACAACGTGTAAAGATGCATGAGCCGATAGTGCACCAGTTTGTCGGGGCTGGGTTCGCGGGCAGCCGCTTCCAGAATCGAGATGGCGTCCTTCAGGTTGCCCAGCTTCTGCTCGGCCTCGGCCAGGTTCAAGCTCGCCCACTGCGGCGCATGCCCGGCTTCGACGAGCGCACCGAGCTGCTCGCGCAAGGCTGCATACTGGCCCATCTGCAGCAGGCAACGGCTGAGATGCGAACTGGCGCGTTCATCGTTCGGATAGTTGGCCAACTGGTGCCGGTAAGCCTCCGCGGCCTGGGGCCACTCTTCGCGCTTCTCATGCAGCAAACCCAGGTCGTAAGCAAGTTCCGAGAGATCGGGATGAGTCCGCATCAACTCCTCATACTCGGCAATGGCCTCATCGCCGTGTCCCTGGTCGGCCAGCACGTCGGCGTGGAACTCTTCCAGATGGATCGACGCAGGGAACTGCTCGTCGCACTGCTCGATTTGCTTCATGCCTTGCTCCGCGCTCAGAACCGAAAGCAGGTAGAGCAAAGCCACGTCTTGGGGATGAGCTCTCCAGCGCGTCACGGCATCCGCCCACCCGAGGCCCGGATCGAAGTTGGGCGAGAGTTTTGCCGCTGCCGGAAAGGCGCTGCGTGCTCCCTCCGATCCGGCAGCCGAGGCCGAGCGCAGGGCATCCATGAACGGCTCCGAACCGGACGCCTTGCTCAGCTTGGTGGCAAAAAACTGTCCGCTGCGAATATACGACTTGGCCAGCTGCACCAGGGCAAGATCCTGCGGGTAATCTTTGTTTCCCAGCAGCGCCCGGTAAACGATGGCCGATTCAACCGGTTCGTCGATCTCCAGATAGCAGGGCGCGACGGCGTAAAGAACGCGCAGGTTATTGCGCTCTTCGCGAAAGATCCGGGCGAGCATCGGCCGGGCGCCGTCCAGGTCGCCCATGTGGCATTTCTCTTCGGCCAGCAGCGCGTAGGTTTCGGCAACATAGCCCTGTTTAAGGGCGAGCGAGAAATAGCGCATGGCGTCGGCCGAGCGGCCCTGCATTTGCAGGCTCAGGGCAAGGTCGGTGAGAACGGGCGCGGAACTGGGAGCCTGAGCCAGCGCCTGCCGGTAAATCTTTTCGGCTTGAGCGTACTGCCCGGCATCCATGGCCTGGTGCGCGGCCTGCATCATTGAGGTCGGCTGGGCCGCCGCGAGGGGCGCGGACAAAGCCGCGGCCAGGGCGAAGAAAACCGCGCCCGCCGCCGCGCGGAAACAGTATGAAGTCAAAGCAATGGTGGAGTTGGAAAGCGATCTGAACAACGTCATCCCGGCCTTCATCCTGAAATCGCAGATGCGACGCAAGCTCCGGAGCGCTATTGAACAATCGCAGCGCAAGAGCCTTCTTAGCTTCTTCCGCGTTCCGGGCCTTGTCAAGTGGTGCGCCGCGCAGCGCAGGGCAATCGCATTTGAGATGCAGCCCAAAGCGCGGATGTCGGCCCCGACAGACAGTCGAGTGAGGGTCTTGTAACAGGCACGACTTCTGCCGTGCATGAAATGGTACCGCCGTCCTCCCGGACGGCTGTAGTTTGGACCTCCCGGTCCACGCTCGTTTCCAATCAGCTCAAGCCTGGCAAATCGCCGCCAGGTCATGTCGTGAAAGGGCACGGCTTTACAGGCTGCGAAAAAACTCGATTCAGAACGGCTCTGTAACAGGGCACGGCTTTACAGGCTGCGGAAAAACTCGATTCAGGATGGCTTTGTAACAGGGCATGGCTTTAGCCGTGCCGATAAAGCCAATCAAATGAGCTGGGCTTTAGCCCCTGCTAAAGCTCAT
>Ga0181517_10004355_pt1 | contig 12948 bp, 9 predicted proteins | sample PEATcosm2014_Bin_31_FD_119748 | JGI IMG/M metagenome (GOLD analysis project Ga0181517, IMG submission 119748) | Peatland microbial communities from MTU Mesocosm Facility, Houghton, MI, USA - PEATcosm2014_Bin01_30_metaG | ecosystem: Environmental > Terrestrial > Soil > Wetlands > Peat | place... | reverse complement strand
GATGGTGGGATCGGCGTGCTGGATTTCCAGGTAAGGAAATGTTCCCGAGCCCAGCAAGCTCAAGCCGAGACTGGACGGCGTAAACGCCTGACTGGTATTCGCGTAAGCCCGCAGCCGCGTAAAACCGGCGTGTTGCTCCCAGGCCACATTCGGGGACAGGATGAGGTTATTGGTGATCGATATTACGTCGCTGCCCGCCGAGAGTTGCTGCGGAAAGCCCAGTAGGGATCCGGCTGCGCCAAACGGATTGGTGGTTGGACTGTTCTGGAAGTAATACTTTGCGGACAGGCGGTCCCTATCGTTCACCACGTAGTCAACCGTGCCGATCGCCTGGTCCACGTTCGCCTTCGCGTTGGGCCCCTGCACGACGGCATCGTACCCTAGTGCCGTCGCGGTGGCCGGATTGGTGATTTGGGCGCTGGGGATCAAATACTGTCCGTTGGGAAGTTTGGCCTGCAGGATATTCAACGCTGCCGGATTAATCTGGCTGGCGGGGAGGTTGGCTCCATAGGTTGACTGGATGGTGTTGAGGATGCCCTGCGCACTGCGATCGTCCGTCAGGCCCAGCGGCACGGTCGCGTCCTTTGTCGCATCAGTCGCGTCAGCAACGCGTATTCCCTGGTACGAGGCGAAGTAGAATAGCTTGTCCTTCTTGATGGGCCCCCCGAGCGTGGCGCCGAACTGGTTGCGATTCAGGAAGGGAACCTTGTTCTCAATAGCGGGCGATGCATTGTAGAAGAAGGGCGCGGCATTCATGGCGCTGTTCTGGAACTGCTCCCATACCGACCCGTGCATCGTGTTGGTCCCGGATTTGGTCAGGACACTGATGTGCGCGCCGCTGTTGGTGCCCTGCGACGCGTCGTACATGGCGGTGCTGACGGAAATCTCCTGGATCGCATCGGTGGGAGGCGTGGGAAGGGCTTGGCCTATGGCCGAGAATACGGAAGTGCTGGTTTGGATCTCGCCGCCCGCTCCGAGACTCTCGCCGGTGTTCAACACGAAACGGTCCTCGCCCACCTGGCTGGCGGATTTGCCGTTGAAGAGGTTGTTCGTGCTGACGCCGTTCAAGGAGAAACTATTGCTGGTATCGCGGTTTCCGTTGGCGAATATCGCCTGGTTGCCGAGGCCGGCGTTACTGCCGGCGCCGCCGAGGAATTCCGCATGGACGCCGGGGCTCAGAATCGCCAGTTGCGTAAAGCTGCCGGTCCCCAGCGGCGTATTCTGAATCGTGAGCTGATCGACTACATATCCGTTGGTGGTATCCACCTGGTTCATCAGCGGCACGGCAGTTACTTTCACTGTGGTGGTGACGGCACCGAGTTTGAGATCGCCGTCTACCGTGGTGGTTCGATCGCTCTGTACCAGAACCTGAGTGTGCGTTTCGGTCTGAAAGCCCGGCTTCGTGAAGGTCACCTCGTAAGTTCCCGCGGGCAGATTGGGAAGTGAGTACGCCCCGTTCGTCTGCGTGAGCGCACTAACCCCCAGGTTCGTGGCGATATTGTGCGCCTCTACGGACGCGACGGGTACCACCGCGCCTGTGGAGTCCTTTACGGTTCCCGTAATTCCCCCAGCAGTCTGCTGCCCGATGGATGGCATTCCCAGACCGATGAGCAGGGCGAGCAGAGCCGGCCAGGAGTTCCAGCCCGGGCTGAAAACATAAGTCGTATGCCGATTCATTAGTGACCCCTCACAATTCGTGCGCCGTGCCGTTTACACCAGATCCATGAAAAGCCTCGAGCCTAAATTGTCGTCTTGGCGTTCGCCGGAAACACGGCACACCGCTGCCTTCAGCCGTGTAAACGAATCATATGATCGCTGTGTTTCAGATTTATGAAAGCTGGCTGGTTGCGCGTGAGGAACCTTACCATGACGGCTCTCGAGGAACATGGCACGAAGTTCGGCGATCTGCCATTCGTAGCCCTCAAGGGCGAAAGATCGGTGCCGCCCCTCGGCCCGCATCGTTGAAGCGCGACGGAAGGGTGGGCAGCAGCGAAAGAGGAAGCCGCGCAGACCGCCGAAACACCGAAGGCCAAAAGGCGACGAAACTCGGCTGGCAGTGCTACCGGTGCGGTGCGCTGCCAAGCCCTGTTACAGTGCGTTCACAAACCTCGCACCCAGAAGAGTTTTATACTACGCCTGAGGTGACTATGCAGATACTTGTGGGAGCTTTCACCGGATTGCTGGTGTGGTTCCTGCTGCGGTTTCTCCTGATGGGTATGTACACGGTGGACCAGAACGAGCGGGCCGTGAAGACTTGCTTCGGGCGCGCGGTGCGCGTCCCCGGAGGCAAGACCACGCTGGACGATCCTATCGCAGAGTTCCTCCGCCCCGAGGAGCGTCCGCGTTACAGTTACCCGCAGGTCTGGGTGATCCAGCCCGGTGGGCCGTACTTCAAGATGCCGTGGGAAAGAATCAATAAGGTCTCTATCGCAACCATGACGCTCAACATGGCGCTCGATCTGGAAGACCCCTCGGCCAACGACGCAGGCAAGCGGTTGGAGGCGGTGACCAAGGACCAGCTCAACACCGGCCTCACAGGGCAGATCCGCTATCGCGTGAGCGAGACCAACCTATACGCCTTCCTGTTCGGCATCAAGAAGCCGTTCGTGCACGTCATGGCGTATTTCGTCTCGGTGCTCCGGCAGCGGATCGCGAACTTCGAGGCCAAGCCCGTGACTCTCTCCGCGGCCGAGGACGGCGCCGCTCCGGCTGCTATTGCGCCGCTGGCGGGAAGCGAGATGACCGGCGTCTCCATTAACGACCTCCGCAAGAACCTTCGCGACCTCAACGAATACATGGACCACGAATGTCAGGCCACGCCGGCGCGGTACGGCGTGATCTTCGACGCCTCCCTCATCACTGGCATCGACCCGCCGCCCGAAGTTGAATCCGCTCTGGCGGCCATCAATACCGCGCACAACCAGGTTTCCAGCGATATCAGCCTGGCGCAGGCCGCGGCAGACCAGCGCGTGGTGGAATCCAGGCGGGCCGTCGAAATCGAGACTCTCAAAGCGCAGGCCGAGGTGGAGCCGGTCAAGGCTTTGGCGGCGGAGCTGGCGGCGTTGAACCGGGCCGGACCCAATGTGCTCGGTTCGTATCTGCGGAACGTGCGCCTCGCGCTTTACGAGAGGGCGCAACACGTGTTCTTGGAGGCGGGCAAATGAGCGATTTGGGCCTTGTTCAAGTATTCTTAGCGGCGACGGCCACCTTTGTAGGAGCCTTCCTCGCCGAGTTCCTGCTGCTGGGGTTGGCGCGCGCCTTCGGGATCTATGCCATCGTGCAGGAGCGGACCTGCCGTGTTTACATGCTATTTGGCAAGGTGCTTGGCGTGTTGAATGAGCCGGGCCTCCACTTTCTGCCCGGCGAACTCGGCGCTTCCGCGCTGGTCGTCAATTTCCTGGGCTTCTGCCACGTGCTGGATCTTAGGCTCGACCAGGAGTACCTTCGCAGCCAGCCCGTCAACTCCGAGGAAGGGGCGCCCATGGGCATTGGCATCTGGTACGAGATGTGGATCGGCGATCCCGTGGCTTTTTTGTTCAAGAACACCGATCCGCGAGGCTCGCTGCGGGCCAACCTCAGCAACGCCACTGTGCGGTGCCTGAGCAACATGCCGCTTGCCGAGATGCTGCAGACGCGCCACAACATGAGCCAAACCGTGCGCCAGGAGGTCACCAGCAAGTCCCAGGAGTGGGGTTACCAGCTTGGGTCGGTGTACATTCGTAAGGTGCATTTCCGCGATGTTGGCATGATTCGCCAGATCGAAGAGAAGGTGGTCAACCGGCTGCGCCAGGTGACCTCCGCCATCAAGCAGGCGGGCGCCAATCAGGTCAGCGTGATCACCAGTTCCGCGGAACGCGAAGCCGCCGTGGAGTTCGCAAAGGCGGCTGCCATACGGCCAGCCACGCTGGGGCAGGCATTCCAGGAGATCGCCCGGGAGCCTGCGGTCGCCGAGTCACTGTTCGAGATTCTGGAGGCGCAGAGGATTCTGGCGGGAAAGGCCCAAATTGCGCTGCTGCCGGGCGGGCCGCACTCCAGGATGCTGGCGAACCTGCTGGCGGCGGAGAACGCCGGCCAGGAGGCGGCAGGACCGGCAAAGGGGTGAGTGACGCGCCTTTCGCGATCCGCATGAGGAGCAGGCGCGGTGCGGACCTCCCGTCCGCGATTGCTATCTTCCGGTCGCAATTACTGAGCAGGGTGATAAAGGAATATGGCAAACACTTTTGGCACCGACATTCTGATTCAGGCGCAAGACCCAAAGGACGCGGCTTCCTTCTACGTCGAACACCTCGGGTTCGCGATCACTGACGAAACGCCGAATATGGTCAGCCTTCACGGCAAGCACATCAACCTATTCATCGAGCGCGGCCCGGCGCTCGGACCGGTATTAGAAGTTACGGTCGACAGTGTCGAACAAGCCAAGCGCCGCCTGGTCGAGAACGGTTGTGAGATCGTCAAGGACGAGCCGGCGTTTCCGAGGTGCTATATCAAAGATCCTTTTGGCCTGATTTACAATCTGACGCAGTGAAGACTGCGCGCTGCCGCGGGGTGCGCCGCACCTGACGCGCAAAGATCGCGGCACGTCGGCGGTTCGGCGCTCGCACGTCGCGCCTGGGTAGCGGGCCAGTGTGTGTACGATAGAAACGTGGGTAACACTGAACGAAACCGCGAGGATGGGTTTGCACTGCTGTCAATGCGACTGATCGGATATGTGAGAAGCCCTTACCGGGATACTCGGGAGATTCCCAAGGGATTGGGCGCGAAGCACGAGGCGGAAGGAGTCCTCGAGATACGGGGCGAATTTGCGGCTGGACTAACGGATATTGAGGGCTTTTCTCACCTGTACGTCATCTGGGCATTCGACCGCTCCGAGGGATGCAATCTGGTCGGAACGCCGCCGAGCGACGATCGGCCTCACGGCGTGTTCGCGACCCGCTCACCGCGGCGTCCGAATCCGATCGGATTAACCGTGGTCGAACTGTTGTGCCGGGAAGGCCCGGTACTCCGTGTCCGTGGGATCGATATGCTCGACGGAACGCCGATTCTCGACATCAAGCCCTATCTCTCAAACGTTCCGCCGGAACGGCTACGGCGCGGGTGGCTCGCGGAAGCCGAGGCGCGTATCGGTGAGAAACCTTAGTGCACTGTTCCGGGTCAGGCTCTGCCCCGCAACCGGCCGATTTCACGTCGATCGCGTTTCGACGGCCTGCCTTCCCGCCACCCTTCGGAACGCGGCATCGCTTTACGTTCCTCAGCCAACTTTAACCGCAGCGCACGGCTGGCGTCGGTCTCACGGTAGAGGGTCTGCGCAACCGCCGCCGGGCCTCGCATCTCGCTGAGAACCAGGACCTCTACCTGAAAGTCGCCGCCTTCGCTCTTCACCTGCAATAGGTCGCCGACTCGGACCTCGCGCGCAGGTTTGGCCGTTTGTCCGTTGGACTCGATCCTTCCCAATTCACACGCCCGCGCAGCGAGCGAGCGCGTCTTGAAGAATCGGGCGGCCCAGAGCCACTTGTCCATTCTCACGCGGATCATCATCCTATTCTCGTCCTAGGATGGGATCTCCGGCGGCCATGGGCAGCCATTCTTACGACGGGTCCGACGCCGTTCTTTTCCTTGGACCAGCGCAGTCTGTGTCGTTTGGAGTATTGTAGTTTCCATGCGCTCGCCGCGAGGCGGCGCGCGCGGAGGGAGGGACTGCTGTGAAATTGACGATAGTGCTCCCGATGCTAGCCTTCGCTTCGATAGCGACTGCGGCTGATGTCCCGTCTGCACAGATCCAGATTTCGGGCGCGGTTTTGGCGGCGCCAGTGGAATTGCGAGAGGGTGCGGCGGTGCTTGGGTATGATGCACAGGGCGGGCGGGTGCAGATTCGGGAAGGCAAGAACGAGCTGATCTGCCTCGCCACCGACCCCACGAAGACTGACTTCAACGTTGCCTGCTACCACAAAGATCTGGAGCCATTCATGGCGCGGGGCCGCGAGCTCCTGGCGCAAAAGGTGACTGGGGCAAAGCGCAACGAGATCCGCTTTAAGGAAGTGGAGGACGGGAAGCTCCCGATGCCGAGGGAGCCACGGACACTTTACGTGCTGACGGGCACAAGCTTCGACGCCACAAGCGGGAAGGTGCAGGATCCTTACCTGCGCTGGGTGATTTACGTGCCTTTCGCTACGCCAGAATCAACCGGGCTGTCCACCAAAGCGACCGAGGGTGCACCGTGGCTGATGTCCCCTGGGACGGCGGGTGCGCACATCATGATTAGTCCTCCGAAGAAGTAGAGCGCCTGCTACGGAAAGCGCGGCAGCCACAAGCAAGCGGTGGCTCATAGACTGCGGATGTGGGGGGGGCGGCGCTCTCCCGCCAGACATCCCGGACCATATAGGCGGCCCGGTCTGCCGGGCGATATGCTGAGAAGGTTCCCGCCGGCTCCCAACAGAGACGGCGGCCTGTTAGCGTATCGTATGGGGAGATCGAATGCGCATTCCCTATGGAGCGATGTTGTCGGCGTGCCTCTCCGCCGCGATTCTTCTGCGTGGTGCCGAACCGGTTTCCGGTCCGCGGATCGTGGCCCGCCATTCCTTTGTCATGACACACCCGCCGCAGCACGTTCCCAGCGGCACCGTCGTCGACGGCCCCATCCTGGGCAACGGCGATCTGGGCGTGGTCCTTGCCGGGCCGCCCGAGGAACAGCGGTTCTACTTCGGCAAGAACGACTTCTGGAGCCAACAGGGCGTGCCCCTCTCCGTCGGAGGCTTGGTCTTGCGGATTCCGGAGCTGACCGGGGCGAGCTACCGGCAGGAGCAGGATCTCTCCAACGCCGAGGTGCGCGGTGCGTTCACCAAGGCCGGCCTCACCGTCAAGACCCGCTCCTGGACGGCGGCAACCGAAAACCTCCTGGTGACGGAACTGGAGGCCGCAGGCGGTTCGGTCTCCGTCACGGCGAAACTCTTTCCGGACCCGACCGTTCTTCAGGACAACCGGAAGTCCGTGAACCTCGGGCGCGAGCAGCATGGCCAGGGGCGCTGGTACTTCGACGGCTTGCTCGATGAGATCCGCATTTACGGCCGCGCGCTCCCCGAAGTTGACATCAAGGCGCTGGCCGGGATGCGCGACGTCCCGCAGGGTCTCGTGCGCCGCTGGGATTTCGACGAGCAAATGGGCCGCAACGCCATCGACACGGACATCAAGGTGGTTCTGGGCGCCGACTGTGCCCCGCCGCCGCCCGTGGCGCGTTCGGCGGAAGCGCCGCTCGATGAGCCGCTCCGTTGCATGGTGGATGGATACAACCCCGATTATCAGCGTTTCGCGGCGGGGAAGCGCGGCCGCGCCATCAAGCTGATGCATGAATGGGCGTACGTCGATGCCGGCCCGGTTCCGCCGCTTGCCCAGGTGACGGTCTCAGCCTGGATTTACGTATTCAAAGCCGGCGACGCTAACTTCATTCTCAGCAAAGGCGATTGGAACGAGGCGTATAGTTTGTCGCTCGATCACGGCCGCCTGCGTTTCAATGTCGGGGATCGGTTCGTGCGCGGCAGCCGCGCAGTGCCCAACAACGAATGGGTCCACGTGGCGGGAACGTTCGATGGCCGGGATCTGCGCGCGTACGTGAATGGCGAGGAGATCCTCCCGCGCGCCCGGTTCCTGAACGGCGGTGCCGAGTCCGGCGTCATCTGGGTAAGCCGGAATGCGGATGGGCCGATCGACGAAATGTATGCGTGGCCCAACCCGCTCTCTTCCGCGCACACGGCTGCGACGCGCGGGCGCGAGGTCAGCTTTGCCACTCGCGCATTGGGCGTCGAAGCCGTTATCGAGGGTGGCGCTCTGCACTTCGACTTGAAGCCTGGCTCGAAAGCCTACCTGGTGACTACGGTGCTAAGCGACCTCGATGCCCCCGGGCACCTGGCAGCCGCACGTGCGCGCGCCACAGCCCTGACGGCCGCCGATCCGGACAAGCTCGGCGCGGCGCATCGCGCCTGGTGGAACCATTTCTGGTCGGAATCGTTCGTCGAGATCGGCGACCCTCTGATCGAGAAGTTTTACTACGCGGCGCAATATGTGATTGCGTCCTCCAGCCGCACCGGGAAGGTGGCTCCCGGACTTTATGGCAACTGGGTCACTACCGATCACCCCTCCTGGAACGGCGACTATACGCTGAACTACAACCACCAGACGCCGTTTCTGGCGCTTTATTCTTCCAACCATGTCGCTACATCCGACTCCTACGATGCGCCGGTGCTGGACGCCCTGGACCGCGCCAAGCTTTACGCCTGGACCATGCTGGGTGTGCACGGAGCCTATTATCCCGGCCACCTCGCGCCATGGGGGATCGAGCGGCCCTTCGACTACGACCCGTTCATGGGCCAGAAGAGCGATGCCAGCTTCCTGGCCATCCCCATGCTCATGCGGTTCTACAGCACCTACGACCTCAATTACGCCAACCGCGTATACCCGTTCCTGCGCGAAGTGGGGAACTTCTGGAAGGAGTACCTGAAGTTAGAGAACGGGAAGTACATGATCTACGACGACTGCCCGGGCGAGATCGGTCCCTGGCTGGGCGACTGGACGTATCAGCGCTCCCCGGATTGGCAAGCCTGTCCGGCCAACGTGAACCCGACAAACGAAATCGGGTATGTTCGCGCGGTTTTCAAAGGCCTTCTCGATATGAGCCGGGAACTGGACGTGGACACGGATCGGCGCTCCGAGTGGCAGTCCCTCCTCGATGGTCTGCCCGGATTTGAAATCGCGGAGAGCGAGGGCAAACCTATGTTGCGCCTCGACAGCCCGATCGAGTGGAGCGCGGGAGCCATCTGGCCGGCCGGGCAGATCGGTATGGAGAGCGATCCGAAACTGCGCGTGGCTGCCAAAAACGCGCTCTCGGCCGGAGGCTACAACACCCATCCGATGGCGGCTCCTGAGTTGGTGCGGGCGGGCTACGCCCCCGAAGCCATTCTGGAAGGGATGCGCAAGCACGTGAGCGGCGACTACCCCAACGGATACGTAATCTGGCCGGGGGGCGGGGTGGAGACTTCTAGCACCGTGCCGGGCGCAATCAACGAGATGCTGTTACAGAGCTACGAGGGCGTCCTGCGCATTTTTCCGGCGTGGCCCAGGGAGCGCGACGCCCGGTTTGGCCAGTTGCGCGCCTACGGAGCCTTCCTGGTATCGGCCGAGCTGGCCAGTGGCGAGGTGCGGGGTTTGATGGTTGAGAGCGAAAAGGGAAAGGACTGTACCCTGCAGAATCCCTGGCCGGGGCAAGAGCTGACGCTCTACCGTAATGGCCGGCGGGCCGAACAGTTGGCAGGCGAAAAGTTGACGTTCAAGACCGCCGCCGGAGAGCGGATCGCAATCGAGGCGCGTCGCCCATCATCTCGCCGTCCGAACGCACATCGGTCTTCGCAGCCTAACGCCTTGGAGAACGGACCGAACGTGTCAAGCCGCTGAGCAAGGCCGATTAACAGGCAATCGGGCTTTTACAGTTCTTTTACGGCACTCACACCAATGCGGCATGGGGACCGTTCTAGTCTCGTTCAGGGAGGGCTTTGCGGGCTTGGCAAGTTACCCAGAATTCGATCCCAATGTCGAGCAGTTCCTGCCGGAGATCCCGTCGATGGCGCTGGAGAGGCCGCGGCCGGCGCCCGCCCGTGCAGGCATTCGGCCGCGCGCCTGGAAGTCGATCGCCATCGCCGAACGTCTGGCCGCGCTGGTTTTGCTGCTGTTCCTGCTTCCGGGCCTCGCTCTGGCGGCATTGGCAATCGTCCTGTCTTCGAGACGCTCTCCGCTGATCGCCCACCCCCGTGTGGGAAGAGGCGGCCGCGAGATTCGGCTCCTCAAACTGCGAACGATGTGGGACTGCGCCGCCTCCGGGCGCCGCCGGGCGTGGTTCGTCGAACACCTGCCGGAACAGCCAGTGCCCGAATTGAAATCGCGCCGCGATCCAAGAATCCCCAACGCCTTTGCGGCCGCTTGCCGCAAGTACTCGATTGACGAACTTCCCCAACTGTGGCACGTCGCCCGGGGCGAACTGTCTCTGGTCGGCCCGCGCCCCGTGACCAGTTCGGAACTGGCCGAGCATTACGGGCCGGAAGCCGAGGAGGTGCTGGGGGTGACTCCCGGCCTGACCGGCCTCTGGCAGATCAAGGGCCGCGACTCTCTCAGCTACCGCCGCAGACGCCGCCTGGACCTCTTCCTGGTCCGCCACTGGTCGTTTCGACTCTATGCGTTCATTCTGTTGGCTACCATCCCGAAAGTGATAACGGGGCGGGACGCCTGGTGAGCACCGGGTCCAATGAACATCCTCTTCCTGGACCAGTTCGCGACGCCCGGCGGCGGCCAGCGCAGCCTGTTCGAGCTGATGCCGCACGTGCGGACGCGAGGCTGGAATGCACGGGTGGCACTGCCGGGCGAAGGCATATTCTCAGGTATGTTGCGGGCCGCAGGCTTCCCCGTTGATTTCATTCCCTGCCGGGCGTACACTCCGGCGCGAAAAACCGCTCTGGATATCGTGCATTTCGGAGGCGACCTGCGCCGGACCTGTCAGGCCATATCGGCCCTTGTGGCGGCGCATCGCACCGATCTCCTGTATGTCAATGGGCCGCGGCTGCTGCCCGCCGCGGCTTGGATCGCCAGAAGACATTCGATCCCGCTGATCTATCATTGCCATCATCGGCTGCAACAGGCGGTCGCGATCCGGCTGGCCGCCGAAGCACTCAGGTGGGCACATGCAAGCGTGATCGCGTGCTGCCGCTTCGCGGGGTCCCCGCTCCAATCTTTCGTGCCGGAGTCTCGCTCTCACGTGATCTATAACGGCGTGCCCAGCCCGTCCTGGAGACGCCGGCCGCGCGACCCCGTCCAAGCCTGGAATATTGGCGTGGTTGGCCGGGTGGAGCCGGAAAAAGGGCAACTGGAATTCATCGAGGCTGCCCGAATTCTATCTTCCGAGTCCGGCAACTGCCGGTTCCTGGTTGCCGGGGCTCCCCTGTTCTCCGGCCCCGAGTACATGGAAAAGGTCCGTGCCGCCGCCCGCGGCCTCCCGGTCCAGTTTCTCGGCTGGCAGGAAAATGTGGGATCTATATTCGGGCAACTGGATCTTCTGGTAGTTCCGTCCGCGGATATCGACTCTACCCCGAGGGTGATCGTAGAGGCCCTGTCTGGCGGGATCCCTGTGGTCGCATTTCCCTCGGGCGGTATTCCGGAGATTATCGAAGACCGCAACACGGGCTTTCTGACGAAGACGCGGTCGGCGGCATCGCTCGCCGCAGCCATACGGACGGTGCTCACGATGGGCTGGCGTCCGCTCCGGGAAGTGGCCCAACGGGGCCGGGCCGCCTGGGAGCGTAAATACACACTGGAGCGATTTCAGGAAGCCGTGGGAGACGTCATCGCGGCGGCCTCGTCGTGCCCTACACTCCTGAACAGGAGCGCCGCGACCACGGCCATTAGCGCCGAGACGAGGAAAACCGCGCCATAACCAAACCGCGAAACGGCGGCGCCTGCCGCCAGCGCCGATACGCTCCCCGCCAGCGACGTCACCAGGAAACAAAGCGCGGAGGCGCCGCTGCGCTCGCCTGGTCTCACACGGTTCATGAGCATGGTGAAGATCCCCGGCTCGCTCATGTACTGGAGCGAAGCATAGCCGATGTACACGCCTGCCGCTGTCGCCGGGCCGGGGCTGATCGCGAGCAGAGCGAGCGTGACGCCGGTCAGCACTTCCATGGTGACTACGCCATTCACGCTTCCCAAGCGCCGCAAAACCCATGGCGCCGCCAGGACCGCCGCAACCTGAAAGATCTGCCCGCAGGAGTACAGGAATCCGATGCGCACCGTGCCCATGTGCCAACGCTGGGCGAAGAACGCATTGAAAAAGGGATTGAAGGCTCCGACCGCCAGATTCCAGCAGCAGATGGAAACCAGAAATGCGCGCACGAATCGGCCGCGGGGATAGCTCCTGGTTTCGGCCCGCGCAATTCGAGCGAACCGCAGCCGGAGAAGGGGCGCCACTCCAAGCGCGGAGAAGATGGCCGCGGCGAGCAGAGCGGTTCGCTCCGGGTGCACTGGCGCCGGGAGCGGGATGCGCGCCATCAGCCCTGGGAGTTGCCCGCCCAGTAGCCCGCCAAAGATGCCGATGGACATCCCCGCGGCGCCCGCCAAACTGAAAGCGCGCTCGGAGTTGCGGCTGCCGCTCAGACCGGCAATCGCCGGCGAATAGGAGACTGCCCACAGCGACAGAAACGCTCCGTGCAATAGGGCCGTGGCGAACAACCAATCGCGGTGCGCATCGAAAGCGCGCAGGAAGGCCGCGGCCGCACTCCCCAGGATGGCGAGCAGTAGTGTGTTCCGCAAGCCGAAGCGGCGGGTGATCGCGGCGGCGGGAAGCACGCCGGCCACGGTACCGGCGCTCATCAGGCTCGCGACCTGGCCGAGTATGTTCTCGTGGAACCCGAGACCCAGCAGATACAGGTTGTACAAGAGCACGAAAATCGACATCCCCATGCCAAAGAGGGTCGAGCCGGCCATGTATCGAAGGAAGCCGCCGCCCAGTTCCGTGCGTAGCCAGTACCAGCGGACGCCGCTGGCCAGCACCGACGCCAGAGCGCGCCCATGGTGCAGCGCCCGCGAACCGGCAAAGCGCGATCCCCGGGCCGCTCCATCCGCGACATTGGCTGCGCGGATCGGAAGAACACGGCGGAAGAACACCGCGCATTTGTCCCGTGGCCGGTCGATCAGCGAAAGTTGCAGCCAGATCTCATCTTTCTGTGGCCGAAACAGAGCCTCGATGGGAGAGGCGCCGAACCGCTCGAGCCACAATACGGCATCGCGCGGCAGCGCGGCGATCTCCTCAACCGCCACATACGGAAGCCGGCCGCCGAACCATCCGGAGACCAATTGGAAGACGATGAGTTCGATGCGGCGCAATTCCTCCGGATGGTCCCGCCGCCACGTGGACCAGAACCG
>Ga0181517_10004354_pt1 | contig 12949 bp, 10 predicted proteins | sample PEATcosm2014_Bin_31_FD_119748 | JGI IMG/M metagenome (GOLD analysis project Ga0181517, IMG submission 119748) | Peatland microbial communities from MTU Mesocosm Facility, Houghton, MI, USA - PEATcosm2014_Bin01_30_metaG | ecosystem: Environmental > Terrestrial > Soil > Wetlands > Peat | place... | reverse complement strand
CGCCGAACAAGCAAAGCTGAGAACGGCCGAGCGGCTGGTAAACTTGATCGCCATCCTCTGCATCCTCAGCTGGCGCATCTTCTGGATCACGATGTTAAACCGGACCACGCCTGACGCTGCGCCCGACGAGGCCTTTACCGAGTTGGACCAGTTCCTGCTCGACGAGTTGCTGCCCACCAAGTCCAGTAGCAGCGTCACTGTTTCCATCGCGGACTACATCGTCAAGCTGGCACGACTCGGCGGCTACCTTGCACGCGCCCATGACCCGCCTCCTGGCAATACCGTCATATGGAGAGGCTTATCGCGGCTGACCGACATCGAACTTGGCATCATGATCGGAGTCCAACTTGTGGGTAATTGAAAGCCGAACCACACGCTTACACCAGGCCAGAGAGTGCGGCCTTGCTTTCTATCAATGCCTCCCTCGATGCGATGAAAACCTTCGTTTAATTACTCGATCGCACACACAACCATCCCAAGTGATTGCATGATTGTCCATTGGATCTATTAGCCGGATTCCAATACAAGATTGGCGTACTGAACCGTGTCACCCGTTCGAATAATTCCGATGGCTCCCGGAACCCTTTTCTTTAAATCACGATGAGGTTCGAAATCCAAAAGAATGCCATCTAATCCACGCCTGAAATTCGATATCGTCTCAGGGCTGTTTACCTTGTTAAACTCTTCAGCCATGAATGCTCTATTGATAATGAAGTTAGCGCGAATAGCAGCCAATACGTCGAGTACCTTCGGCAAGTCATCCACGAGCGATATGTCCACGGTCTCGACATCTTTCCAAAAAGGAAAGCCTCGGTCCCCAATCACTAGCGTATTTGTATGCCGCACGCGGCTCAGCAACGAGTTGATTTCCGGGTTCAGAATCCCTGACTTCACCATTGAGTACAGTCTCCACGATTTACTTCAATTGAATCTTGATTGTCGACTCCTGTTGGAAGCGAAGCACGGTTACACTGAGGCTTTCACCAGGAGATTTGTTCTCTGAGGCTGCCACGAGATCACGGATGTCCCTTACCGGCTTGCCGTCGATTGACAGAATTACATCTCCGTCAAAGAATCCTGCCTTTCCCGCTGCGCTGGTCTCAGGTACGTCGAGCAAGATGACCCCAGTCTCGCCTGGTGTTCCTTTTGCGGACATCTCATCCATCCCCACAATATTGCGCCCTTTTGCACCGGCCCAGTCGATGAGCCTTCGACTCCGCGACTCGTTCGATGCGATAACTGGTTCGCTGGTTGGAGAGGGCAGTTCTGGTTGTCGAGCAATTTCCTTCAAGCGAGGGCTCTGCACCCCAAAATCCTGCATATTGAAATTCACGAAGCCTAGAGTAAGTGCCGGAGAATCTGCCTTCACTCGATAGCCGCCAACCGCGGCATTCACAAATTCCGCATCCCCTTGAAGTGAATGGATATCTTGGGAGCTGCGTTGTTGCAGAGCTTGAGCAGGCCCCGTCGGCGCGTTCCCTGGTCTATGCAACAGGTTGAAGTCGATCTCCTGCGTCCACGCGCGCATCCCGATAGGCCGGTAAGTTGAAAATACGATATTGCTGCGAAAAACATCGTGGCTGTCGTTGTACCAGACATGAGGATGAAGGGTATTGTTTACAAGAATATTGTTTTCACAAATTCGATAGAAACCCTCGCGAAGCTTCAGTCCTCCGTTCAGACAAAGATTGTTATAGATGTGGTAGTTGCTCGAACCGTCGTCCAAATCGATATCCCAGCCGTGGTCGCATCGCCAGCGGGAGTTCGACAGGACATTGGGCATCATGGCATCGAGAGTCGGAAGCGTCTTGTATTCGCCGTCCGCAACCGAATCGAGATCGACTCCTGTAACCCCCCACCACCGATCGCGTCCCCAAGAGTTGAACGAACCGTGGTCACCGCTCTCTTTTACCGTGTCGAACACATCGCAGAAGTCAATATGGTGTCCTCCCCAACAGCCATCTCCGATGTTGATTCCGGCTCGCGGCACATCGTATATCGAGGCGTGCCGAACGGTTATGGATTTTGCGATATCGATCTCAACGGGTGCGCTTTGCTTTTCAACTCGGCCCGTTCTGTAGATCAGTGTGTCCTCCACCAAACAGTCTTCGGGATAATTATTGGTTTGCGGACCTGGCGTCAGGTCAAGGTCGCCAACTGCGTGACGTTGCTCGTAGCTTTCCAACGCGTTGCGTACGGCCAATGGATCGCCCACGAAACAAACCCCGGAGGCACCCGCGGAAGCTAGATGGCAACCGGAGATATGAATTCGCCGATTGTAGTTACTCACGAAGATGCAGTTGCCGCCGAGCTGGTCGAACGTACAGTCTCTGACATAACAGTCTTCCGCTCCCGTAAATAAGAGCGCCCCTCCGCGGTAAATCCTCCAGTCACTTCGTAGCAGAGGTTCACGGGTCTCCATGAAAGTTCTTGTTGCATGCCGGAATGTAAAACCGGCTAACCCAACATGTTTCACGGGAGTATCTGGGGTCCCCCGAAACTCCACCAGGTGCTTGAGTCGGACCGTTTCAATCACGGCCGTCTTGAGATCAAGACCCGCGGGAGGGTAGAAATACAACGTATTTGTTTCCTTATTCAAGAACCATTCGCCCGGTGAATCGAGCTCTTCAAAGATGTTTTCTACAAACCGGTATTGCGCATGCATGGGCCTGGGCCGATTATTCTGCCATCCGCCGTCGTAAGTAACGTTCCCATCGGCATCCTTCCCGGTGATGACATAGTGCTGATCACCCCAAAGATACTGGTGCAGCGCGTGAATGTACCCGCCCTTGGGATTTGCCCAGCGTTTAGCGCGTTCCGGATCAATAGCATCTGCCGCGGAGCCATTCAGGTACTTGGCGTTTGCGTCGTAATTGGGATAGCGGGCTAGTATCTGCTGCTGGCCGTTTACGAAGAGCTGATCGGTGTCCGTAAAGGGAGGAACTGGCGTTTGCAGAATGCCATCCCGATAGTGGGTCCACTGCGGGACAAGGCGGGTTCCTCCACTCAGCGTTACGTGCTCGCCGGGATAAGGCAAATATTCAATTGAAGCTTCCGGAGCACCCGAATGCTCGTGATTAAAGACGACGGTGTCCCGGAGATAGTAGGTGCCCTCCCGGAAGAATACGTATAGTGGGCCGCTCGTATTTCTCTTTTTGAGATCGAGGATTGCACTTTGCGCGGCAGGAAATGTCTTGAGCGGGCGCGATTCGGTGCCCGGATTACGATCATCTCCGTCAGTGGCTACAAATATGCTGTTGCTGTGGGTGGCAAGTGCATTTCCCTCCACTCGACCAGCGAACAATGCACGGACGAGGTTCCCCTTTTGCCCCAATTGCAGGATTGTTCCGGATGCGCCAAACAGAAAATCCCGACGTCCGATACTAAACTTCCTATTTTCGTCAGGAAAGCCCAAAAATGAATGCAGATATTGAGAGAGAGACGGCAACCTGAACATGACACCCTCTATTTTCTCGAAGTGAAAGCAGCCCCAGTGTTGCTAATCGTTCTTAGGACGCCTGAGTTGATTGTCCGCCGGCGGCACAGGAATGGAGCACGCCTCGCGACCGGTAGGATGCAGAAGCCGACCTTGGCTGAAGTTCAATTTGAAAGCCGGGATTGACTCCAAACAGAAGCGCCCACGCGGCAAGCATCAACTTTGCGCAACAAGTCCTTTGGATCACTTCTTTGAATTCCTTTCGCATCCGGCTTTGTCAAGACTGGATGGCCTTCAAACGGTAGGTCTTGCCCTCTTCCATGCGCAGCGTCACCGTTCCATCCGCTTGCGGCATTACCTCGGCTGTAGACAGGAATCTAAACCCAACTGGAGGGCGGAAGCGATGCTCTGCTGAACGAAGCGCATGAACCGTTGCTACAGCCGATGAGGAGTCGCTCCAAGCAATATCAATCTCAAGCCCACCACGCGCGCGCAACCCACGGATCGAGCCGGTCTTCCACTTCTTCGGCCATGCCGGCATCAGAGCAATCTCTCCATCGTGACTTTGGAGCAACATTTCGGCGATGGCCGCGGTTGCGCCGAAGTTGCCGTCGATCTGAAAGATTGACACTGGCCGTTCCTTCTTTTCCGGCGCCTCGATCTTGACGCCAGTACTTTTCTGCATGGCTTTTACCATTGAGGCAGCAAACGGATGCTGATCGAAGAGATTCATGCCCGTGCTATTGATCATCAACATGTTTAAAGATTCAAGTGCCCGATCGCCGTCCCCCAGGCGAGCCCATAACCCGATCGCCCACGCACGGCTCCACCCGGTGTAGGCGCCACCGTTGGCCAGGCGGCGCTCTAGAGACTGTCGTGCGGCTTTTGCCAACTCAGGGTTGCTACGGGTCGTGATCTCGCCGCCCGGATACACAGGGTAAAGGTGCGACATATGCCGCTGACCCGGCTGGTTCTCGTCGAAGTCGATTGACCACTCTTGTAGCTGCCCGAATTTACCCACCTGGTAATGCGGCAGGCGCTTGCATGCCGCGCCGAGTTTTCCAGCAAACTCACTGTCGATGCCGAGTATCTCGCTGGCCTTCTGGCAGTTATCAAAGATCTCGTGCAGCAGCGCGATATCCATGGTGCAGCCGGCGCTGACCTGCGCACCTTTTCCATTCGGCGCCAGAAATGAATTCTCCGTCGAGACTGAAGGACACGTTGTAAGTCCTCCCTTTCCGTCATCGGTGAGCCAGTTGAGACAGAACTCCGCGGCCCCTTTCATCACTGGGTATGCGGTCGCCTTCAGGTATTCCTTGTCCCCGGTGAACTTGTAGTGCTCCCATAAGTGCTGGCAAAGCCATGGACCGCTGAATGCAAAGTTGGCCCACGTCGGATCGGCAAACTGTAATCCCTCGCCAACCGGAGCCGACTGTCGCCAGATGTCGATATTGTGGTGGGAGCACCAACCCTTCAACCCATAGTTGACTTCGGCGGTCTTGCGGCCGTTCTCGCTCAGGTCGCGGATCATGCTGACCAGAGGCTCGTGACACTCAGAGAGATTGCACGTCTCAGCAAGCCAGTAATTCATCTGGACATTGATGTTAGAGGTCCAGTTGGAACTCCATGGTGGACGCAAGTCTGCGTTCCAGATCCCCTGCAAATTCGCCGGCTGCGAACCAGGACGCGAGCTGGTGAGCAACAAATAGCGCCCGTAATGAAAGTAAAGAGCAAGCATAGAACTATCCGGATTCTGTTCAAAACCATCCACTCGCTCATTTGTCGGTAGTTCAGCAGCGTCGTTTCCGCCAAGGTCAATGCGCACGCGCCGAAACAGTTTGCGATGGTCCTCGAGATGGCGCTCTTGCAATCGCGGATAAGAAAAGCGCGCAGCGGAAGTAACTGACATCTTCGCTTTGGAAATAACCTCAGCTATCGGCGCCGCGGGAGCTTCGTTGTACTTCCCGTACCCGGTTGCAGCGCCTATAAGAAGAACCACCTCCGTCGCGCCATCTATCCTGAGGGCGCCATCCGCTTGCCCCACAATCTTTCCCGATGTCGCCTTTGCGGTTAGCACGGCGGCAAAGTGCATTCCTTTCCCGGGCTCGTCGCTGTAAGTAACTGGGTTGTCGCTGCGCAGATAATTGGGGATTGAGTTCGCCGGCGCTTTGCCCGCAAGCACAATGGTGGAATCGTTTGCCTCGGAAGTATGGCGCAGTTGACTCGTCAACCGCAGAGTGCAATTCAGCACTCCAGACTTGCTGGCGGTGAGTCGCACCAGGGTTACTTGATCCGGCGCAGACACGAATGTCTCGCGTTTGAATCGGCTCCCTTGACTGGTGTATGTAACAGTACTTGTCGCACTGTCAAGATCCAATGAGCGCCTATAGCCGGTGCAATCTGCGCCGTGGTCGAAGTCGATGACCAGGTCGCCGAGCGGCTGATAAGCCTGTGCGAACGGCCCTTGCATCTTGCGGCACTCCTGGTCCGCCGCTTGATAGTCCTGTTTGCCAATCACCAACGCACGAATGACGCTGAGATGCTCCCTCGCACCAGGATTGTTCCAGTCGCGCGGCGCACCTGACCACAGCGTGTCCTCATTGAGCGCAATGCGCTCCGATGCCACCCCACCAAAGATCATGGCTCCGAGACGTCCATTGCCCACTGGCAGAGCATCGGTCCAGCGGTCGGCCGGCTGACGGTACCACAGCATCAGGTCCTTGGCCTCGCGCTTCGAATCATGGGCGCTGGTTGCTGCTACGGCTCTTGCTTTTGATAGAAACGGCGCGCTGCTCAACAGTGCGCTGATGGTGCGAATGAAATTACGGCGTGTGATGGAGATTGGCATAAATCCTCCTGTTCGATCTGACCTGCTGATCCTATACCACAAGCGCTCCGTTTGGGCGCTCGCAAACCGCAAATGCCTGTTAAGGCTGCGCCCGATAGAGCACGCTCGCATGCGGAGCCAAAACCACGGTGATTGCCTTTGCACTGCCCAGGTTCTTATGCCTCCACAAGTCGCGCAGACGATAAGAGCCCTCGGGAACACCAAGTTGGGTCCATGAGTAATGCAATGTCTGAGGCTGTTCAGTGCGATTGAATATCGCCAGGTAGTTACCTTCACCTTGATCTGGCTTTGAAAGCCAAACCACGTCTTTCTCTGAGGACACAGCAACTCGCGTGTCGCGTGCATGCTGATCCACGTCGAGAAACTCGCGGTTCGTCAGCAGCGACGTTGTCCATGGATCGTTGTGAGGGAGATCTCCTCCCATCATCAAAGGTGAACGGAAGATTCCCCAAAGAGTCAGAAACGTTCTTTGCTCATCGCGCGTCAGGCGCGTTTGCCTGGGCGCTCCCCAGCCCGGAGCCGGTCCCAGGTATCCAAGAGGAAGCATGTCTGCATCTGGGTAGTGCCCGTTCCTTGAAGCCGCGGCCCAATCCGCAACCTTGGCAAACTGGTCGTTCAGCCCCTGTGGATAGAAGTCCGCATTATGCCAGATATCCCATATGTCATTCGAGATGCGCCATTGTGTGGAGTACATCTCCATTTCGGATTCTTTCTCATGCGGCGCAGGGCCTGGCGAAAGGCTCAACGCAATTGACCGGCCGCTCTTTGCAATCGCGGCGCTCAACATGCGGATTTCGTTCCCCTTGTAAGGTCCGAAGGCGATGCAATCCACCTTGATCAGATCAACACCCCAACCTGCATAGAGACGAGTGATCGAGTCATAATATGCTTGTCCCGCCGCTGTGTCCTTGACATCGTAGTTGTCGTAATTCCATTTGCAAGTACCCGACGTATCCGCCGCATCCGCAGCATGAAAGGACGAGCCTTCGATTGGATCGTTCCGCTTGACCGCTTCCTTGGGAATCCCCTGCAGAATATGGATGCCGAACTTCAGTCCAAGCGAATGTACGAAGTCGGCCAGCGGTTTGAATCCCACTCCCGCGGCGGACGGAAACCTGTTCGAGGGAGGTATGTACCGCCCGTACTCATCCATGCCGTAGATGGAGTCTCTCGCGTTTCCTTCCGGCACCGGGTTCGTGACGAACCATTCCATGTCGACGACAACGTATTCCCATCCAAACGCTTTCAGGTGCTTCGCCATCCAATCCGCATTAGCTTTCACCTGTGCTTCATTCACAGTGGTCCCGTAGGAGTCCCAGCTATTCCATCCCATCGGCGGAGTCGAAGAGGCCACGCCAGTTGACTGTCCACGAGCCACCTCTTGCGTGCAGGTGGGAATCAAAATCGCGAGGGCGATTGCAATAGATGCGGAAGCTTTTTGAATCAAGTTCATCTTGCTGATTACCTCGAATACCTGTCCTCAACTTCCGCGGAAGTTGACGTTTCAATTCCAGACGTTTGGTGTTGCCAACAGCGGAACCAACCCCTCCGAAAGAAGGACGACCCGGACTTGCCCCCAAATGAAACCATGGCGAAATCATGGGCAAGCCCCAATTCGCGACCTCGGCGGTAACCGCTTACCGGGCCACCTCAACGAGGGCGTAAAAAACGACTGCTTTGAAGATCGCCAACTTCGTGAGACTGGCCGCCAGGTTCAATATGGTGAAGTCGAAGCGCTCAAGATTAGCTAAGCGCACGTCAAAATCGCTACAGTTAACGTTGTCCTGAGTGTCGAATATTATTGATACGCCGCCCCGGATTAGTTGTCAATTGAAAAGAATCGCACTAGAACACTCCGCGCTGGACAAGGTCAGGACACCATGGAATGCCGCCGCATCTATTCGCTCGCCTTGTCCATTCTTCTTGCGTCCGCAGCCATTTACCCGGCAGCGAATCTAGGCTACATCTCAGATGTCGAACTTTGAAGCGATTTGAAGGATCGTTGAAGGCAAGGAGGGACGCCATGTACACTCAGAGAAATTGCACCGGTCCGTCCATCCTGATTGCGGAGATCGAGTGTAGGTGAGGACAACAGAAATATGGCAGCCCGGTTGAAAGATATTGCCGACGATCTGGGTCTTTCCGTGGTCACCATTTCAAAGGTCTTACGTAATCACCCAGACATCTCCGATAAGACGCGAAAACGAGTCCTGAAACGCATGAAGGAGCTGAACTACCAGCCCAACTATGCCGCTCGTTCGCTCATTACCGGACGTAGTTGGACCATCGGACTTGTAGTTCCCGACCTCCTGCATCCGTTCTTCGCGCAGATCGCCAAAGTAATATCCGCGGACGTCCGGGAGCAGGGTTACAGTCTGTTTATCTCCTCGTCGGACGAAGATCCCAAGTTAGAGGAGCAGGAAATCCAACAGTTGCTGGCCAGGCGAGTCGATATCATGTTGATCGCCTCGACACAATGGACCCTTGAGAGTTTTCGGCGGGTGGAAGAACAGAAGATTCCTTACATTCTCCTCGACAGGCAATTCGCGGGACTCGAATCCCATTTTGTGGGCAGCGACGATAGGGCAATCGGCATTTTAGCGACCTCGCACCTGATTGAACAAGGGTGCCGGCGCATTGCTCACATTCGCGGGCCGGGGGTGAGTACGGCAATCGGGCGCGAGGAAGGCTACAGGCAGGCTCTGGCCTCCAACCAGATGGTTCCGGTGCCGGGCCACGTCGTCTCGATTGGCTCCTCGGGCGATCACAAGGGTGAGGCCGGAGGATACGAGGCCGCGAAGAAGCTGCTTGCAGCGAAAGTGCGTCCCGATGCCATCTTCTGTTATAACGATCCCGTCGCTTTGGGCGCAATGCGCGCGATCCTCGATGGCGGTCTGCGCATTCCGCAAGATATAGCGGTTGTAGGCTGTGGCAACCTGTCGTATTCCGACTTTCTTCGCGTACCGTTGTCGTCGGTGGATCAAGACAGCAAGACCATCGGAAAGCGCGCAGCGAAGCTTGCCCTCAAACTGGCCCATAGCAAGACAAAAGTGCGGCCCAAAAGCGACCTGATCTCGCCGCATATGGTAGTGCGCGCGTCAAGTCAGCGTGGCTCGGCCGCCTGAGCCGGAAGACCTCGGCCTCCTCCTCCTGCCCATCCGACGATCCGTTACTCCGGACAGCAATCACCTTGAAGACGTGGCCGGTGGTCTCGTCCTGCGCCGCGGCTACGGCCAGATCCACTTCGGCGAAGCGCCGCATCACAGGGCGACTCATAGAACGCCTCCTCCATACATAGTTTATTCAGTTACCGCGCGGCTCACAGACTTGTGCATAGGTTTCCTAGCCGCGTACTGACTGCAACCTAACCCCGCGAAGAATAACAGTCCGCCTGGTACAACAACTGCGGTCTTTTCACCGCTGCGCTACACTAACAGTCTCACTGCTGCAAGAGAACGGGCACGCCAGTCGGGGGTATTATTTTGACAGCCCTTTCGGAACGCACAGTGAGGGGACAACCGCAAGCCCGAGCGAGTGTGGTTCGATTGCCTCGCCACGACGAAGACAAATTAACAGCGAATGCTTCCGGGAGTTCCCGTTAACGAATATTCAGGGCGACAGGTCACGTAGCGGCTGAGTGGAGTGAGTGGAGATGGAACCATGCCTAGTTTAACAGTCCTTATGGCGCTGATCGCGCTTAGTACGACAGCCCTGCGCCAGCAACTGCTTGCTTCACAGCAAATACCCAACGCACCTGCGGTAGTCAGTGTTGAATCGGCCGATGAGCTGATAAAACAAGGTCATCTTGCTGAGGCAATTCAGACTCTGGTGGAATTGGCATCAAGCCCGCAGCGGCCGAAGGGAGCGCAACGAGAGTTAGGGATCGCTTATTATCGATCAGGGCGACTGGCAGAAGCAGAACGAGAATTCAGGGACGCGATGTCAGAAGACCCCGCCGACTCAGAATCCGTTCAGATGTTCGGACTAACGCTTTATCGACTCAACAGGAGAAGCGAAGCGCTTCCTTATCTCGAGAGGGCGCACCAATCGACGCAAATTTCAAACATCGATGTGAACTACGTAATGGGGCGTTGCTACATTGATGCCAGCAGATTTGACGAAGCTCGTGCAGCATTCTCGGCTCAATTCGGAATCGCTCCGAATTCTGGGGCTGCACACCTGTTGCTCGCTCAGATTCTTCTCCAGGTGGAACTCGCGGACACGGCCGCGGTTGAAGCAAGGAAAGCACTCGTGCTTTCACCGGACCTTGCGCTTGCTCACTTCGCGCTCGGAAAGATATACCTCGCAAAAGGCAACACGGATGATGCGCTGAGGGAATTTGAGTCAGAAATCAAAGTCAATCCATCCTATCCGGAGCTCTACAAATTCCTTGGAGATGTGTATATTCGAACCAACCACCTTCCGGAAGCACAACGGGCTCTCACAAAGGCACTTTCTCTCGATCAAAGCAATACGGGACCTTTCATTTTGATGGGGAAGCTCTTCCTCAGCGACAACGATCCACAAACCGCTGTAACTTATCTTGAACACGCCGAGCAAATGGATTCGAGCAATTTCATTACTCACTACCTCCTTGCTCAGGCCTATCGACGGATGGGTAGGAAAGACGACGCCAAGAGAGAACTCGATATCGTTTCAACTACGCATTTGGATGCCGTTTCAAAAGAGAGATCTACTAATTGATGTCTTTGCATCACCGCCATTTCAGGAGCCATCGAACCATCGCCAGTATTCGATTCCCGACGAGCGTCTACCACCAATTTCGCTAATCAGTTTGTTACTTTCAGGTCATCTAGTTCTTTAGCTCGATCAATTCGCCTGGCTTCGTCTTCAGAACAAAGGCAGCTCCGCTTACGACCTCGGCCCGCTCTTGGTCACGGAAGACGATGACGCGACTACCTGGCCATGGATTTTCAATTTTGCAATCACGACCCTTTTCACTCATTATTCGAACCGCAGTCACTTTGCCATTCACCAACGCTGCCGAAACCGTGAAGGCGCCATAAGCGCGCAGATTGCTAAAGCGAGCATTCGGATGGGAGCTGCGCGGCCAAACACGGAAGAATCGCAAGACATTCTCGTGACTCAGTAGCATCATCTCGTTTATGGTATTCGGAACCGTGTTAGCCTTTTCAAGGCCGTGAGGGTTCTCCGCCCTAAAGCCATTTGCAGCTCCAATTTCAAGGATCGCAGATCGAAGCTCCTGCCAGATGATTTCCGGATCGTATCCGATGCGGACAACCGCCGGGAAGAAGATACAGTCAAGGTTAAAGTCCCGCCAAGGATTGTTTCGGTTTGAGGGAAATCCCTCAAACATAGGGTCATCCTGAACGACCTTACCGCGGCGTATTTCGGCTTCAGCCGTATCTCGTGCAATCCTCAAAATCCTAGAGTCGGAATCAAGGCCTATCTCTCCAGAGGGATAGGTGATCCATTGCCTGCCCAAGGTACTTGATCCATCCTGTTCAACGAAAACCTCTATTTCACTCCTTAATTCTTTCGGGAAGAGATTGGCAAGTGACTGGCCGTCCAATTGAATCTCTGTCGCGCGTCTGGTGGGAAATGGGCTCAAATGCTCGACAATATCACGCCATTTCCTCTGACGCGTGCAATCGACCTGCAGAGCCTCGCTCAGCTGAAGTGCAAGCCGGATTGTGGCACGCAAGAAACTAAGTCCATTGGATGCGTTTTCACTTCGCTGTGCAGCGTCTGTTCCGCCGCATTCGCCTGAGCAATCACCCCTCATCACATAGCGCCCGTCCCTGAACACAAGGTCGTCTTCCCAAAAGTCCACCACGTCTCGCACGAGCGGGTAGACCTTTCTCGCATATCCGAGGTCATAAGTCAGGTTCCATCGCCAAGAGATCGGCATTATCGCAAAGGCATTCTGATTCTTTGCTCCCCACGATCCGTTCTCTGGAAGATGCCCTTTCGGCCCCAAACCAATTGCGAAATACACCCCACGATGTCCGTTTCTAACCTCCAAATCGTGGGAAGGTACACTCTCAAGGCCGCCTCCCCTGCCAATCGGAAGCCGTCTTGCCATCTCGTGGGCGTTATCCATTGCAGCCAGCAGCGGGGCTTCATATGGATCCGCCTGTTCGAAACGGCCAGATGAGTACATCGCCGCGAACGATAGCTCGTAGTTGTAGTCGATCTTGTGATCGCCGCACCACATTGGACGGTCCCAGCTTTCAAACCCAAAGATATTTGGAGGGAAATCGAGATCACGACTCAGGCTACCCATCACATACTGCGATAAGTAATACCGTTGCTCCATTACCGGATCGTCAATTTCAACATGAGAGACATTCCAGTATTTGCACCACCATTCCTCGTGAAGCTCGCGCAATGATGTCACATCCTCAGCTTGCATCCATTTCACGCGTCCCTGCGCAGCCTTAAGAGGCGATAGGTGCTTGAACCAGCTGCGTGCAGCTACGACGAGCGTCTGTGTCTTCTCGGCATCGAGCCGTATCGTCAGCCGTGGCCCTCGCTCAGGAACCGGTAGTTCCCCTCCAAATGGAGATGCTCCAACAATTGCCTGGACGCTTAAAGAGGCAGGTTCCACGAAGTGTGCGGCCAGCGCGGCTTTAGTTGGCACGTCAACGCCTTCTTCATAGGTACGTGTTGCCCAGAGGACT